>Ga0299913_10003748_pt1 | contig 12538 bp, 10 predicted proteins | sample RVTome_9_FD_201360 | JGI IMG/M metagenome (GOLD analysis project Ga0299913, IMG submission 201360) | Soil microbial communities from uranium-contaminated site in the Upper Colorado River Basin, Wyoming, United States - RVT155D38 (version 2) ... | reverse complement strand
TCAACGAGGCGATCGCCGACGGGGCGCGCTCCGCGGGGGCGCGCGACGGCGAGGACCTGTTCGTCATCGACGACCGGCGCGCGGCGATCGCGCACGCCGTGGCCCTGGCGCGCGACGGCGACGTCATCCTCCTCGCCGGCAAAGGCCACGAGCAGACGATCATCTACGGCACCGAGGGCCGGCCCTGGGACGAGAAGGGCGTGGCGCGCGAGGCGCTGCGCGCCGCGGGGTACGGGGCCGGCGCCGGTGGCTGAGCTGCGTGCCTGGCGCGTGACCGAGCGCTCCGCATGGAATGCCTTCGTCGAGGCTGCGCCCTACCGTTCGTTCCCGCAGCTCTGGGAGTGGGGTGAGCTGCGCGAGCCGTTCGGCTGGCGGCCGCTGCGCATCGCGGTGGGGGAGGATCCCGCCGGGCAGCCGCGCGCCGCTGCGCAAGTGCTCCTGCGCGAGGTGCCGCTCGCCGGCTGGCGGCTGGCCTACGTGCCGCGCGGCCCCGTCGGCCATCTCGACGACGCCGCTGTCCGCGACGCGCTGTTCGCCGCCCTGCGCTCTCTGGCCCGCAGCGAGCGGGTCGCCACCCTGAAGGTCGACCCGGAGGCCACGCCCGAGTCGCCGCTTGGTGCCGCCCTCCTCGCCGCGCCCTGGCGGGACGCAGCCAAGGTCCAGCCGCCGCGAACCCGCCTCATCGACCTCGCGCCGTCCGAGGACGAGCTACGCGCCGCCCTGAAGCGCAAGCACCGCCAGTACGTGAACAAGGCGGAGCGCGACGGCATCAGCGTCGAGCGCCTGGACGGCACCGCCGACGCGGCCACCGTCCGTGCCGCGCTCGACGACTTCTACCGGATCTACGTCAACACCGCTGAGCGCGCCGGCTTCGTGGCCCGCGCGAAGCACTATTACGAGCGCGTCTGGGAGCTGTTCGCGCCCAGCGGCCACGCCCGGCTGGCCTTCGCCACCCGCGACGGCGAGCGGCTGGCCACCCTGTTCCACTTCACCTGCGGCGACCGGGCCGCGGAGGCGTTCGGCGGCATGACCGACGAGGCGGCCGACTCCCGCGCCAACTACCTCGTGAAGTGGGCCTCGATCATCCGCTTCAAGGCGGAGGGCTTCGCGGTTTACGACCTGTGGGGGCTGGCCACCGGTGGGATCGCGCAGTTCAAGGACGGCTTCGGCGGGCGGCAGGTCGACTACGTGGGCGCCCGCGACCTCCCGCTGCGCCGCGCCGAGGATGCCGCACTCCGGCTCGTCCTCCCCGCGTACGGCATCGCTCAGCGAACGCGACTGCGGCTCATGGGCCGGCGCCTCGCCGGCAGCGACGACTGAGCGCCCACCGTTCGCGCGTGGACGTTGACACGCGGTCCTACCGTCGAAGGATGAGAACTACCCACCCACGGCCGATGGTGGTGCGTCAGGCGGACGCCGCGGTGCCGCCCGGCCCGCCCACGCCCGGCATGGAGCGCCGGCGGCTCCTCGAGCACGAGGACCGATGGATCGGCTGGGTGCGGACGGAGCCCGGCGTCGCCAGCGGGTGGCATCACCACGGCGATCGGGACACGTACGTCTTCCTGATCTCGGGCAGCATCGAGATCGAGTACGGGCCTGGCGGTCGTGAGCGGATCACGCCCTCGGCGGGCGACGTCGGCTACATCCCGCTCCGCACGGTCCATCGCGAGATCACCGGCACCGACGGCCCGGGTGAGGCCTTCGTGATCCGCATCGGTGCCGGACCGCAGAACGTGAACGTCGAGGGTCCCGACCCGGACTGAGTGGCGCTAGAAGCTGCCGTCGTCCCAGGTGCCCCACGGGCCGTCGAGAAGGGCGAGCCGCAGTCCGTACGGCACCGATTCCACGTGCTCGTCGCGGATGGCTGAAGGCATGCCGAGCACCGAGCGCCGCCAGGCCAGCGAGCGCTGGATCGTGCCGGTCCACCGCGCCAGGTTTGCCGCCTCCTCCAGCTCGGCCCGGCCGGCCACGCCGGACCACGGCTCGAGGCAGGCGGCCAGCAGGCGCTCGACCTCCGGCCCGCCCGGCTGCCAGCCGTGTCGGTACCCGAGCGATCGAAGCGCCACGACGAGCGAGTGGTACGGGTGGCTGATGACCGCGTCGCCCCAGTCGAAGACGACGTGATCTGTCCCGCGCAGGAAGGTATTGCCGTCGTTCAGGTCGTCGTGTTGGAGCGTCTCGGGGATTGGCAGCGCGGCGAGCCGTGCGCAGGCATCGGCGAAGGCGGGCAGTCCCGCGCGCAGCGCCGCCAGCTGGCCAGCGTGCAACCCGTCGTCCCGGTCGGCGAGCAGCAGCTCCGGCTCGTCGAGCAGCGCCGCAAGCTCGCCCGGCAACGACGCGAGCCGCAGCTCCGGCACGCCTATACCGACGAGCTCGTCCACCTGCGGGGCCAGCTCGCGCTGCATCTCCGCGTAGCGCGGCAGGAGCGCCTCCCAGTGCTCGACCACCCGCCCATCCGAGAGCTCGCGCAGCTTCGTCCCGGCGTCGCGGGTGAGGAGCCAGCCGCGCTCGGCGTCGGTCGCCAGCACCGCAACCGTCCGGTCCGGCCAGCGGCTCGCGAGGAGCGGCGTCAGCCGCGCCTCGAAGCTGCCCTCGGGCTGGGTCGCCTTGAACCAGACGGGGCCTTCCCCGCTGGGCACCCGCAGAGCGGTTGACCACCAGGCGACGTGCGGCTGCTCGATCGGGCCGGTGCGCCGCAGGCCGGCGGAGGCCAGGCGGGCGTCCACCCAGGCGGTCGCATCGGCCAGGAAGGCAGGGTCCTGCCAGGGCAGATCGCTCATGGGCGCCGAATCCTACACGTCCTGGCTCGGTCGTCTAGGCTCTGGCCCGATGCCTCCCATCGTCCGCCGCGCCGACGATACCGACCGCCCCGCCTGGGACGCCTTCGTCGCCTCCCGCCCGGAGGCCGACCTCCTCCAGGCCTGGGGCTGGGGCGCCTGTACCGCGCTCGCCGGCGAGCCGCCGATCCGGATCCTGGTCGAGGACGGCGGTGCGGTGCGCGGCGTGTGCCAGGTGCTCATGCGCTCGGCCGGCTTCGGCCGGCAGGTGGCCTACCTGCCCCATGGGCCGGTCTGGGACCGATCCGCCCCCGACGCCGACCGCGTCTTCGCCTGGCTCGTCCACGGGCTGCGCACGCTGGCGCGCAAGGAGCGGGCGATCGTCGTGAAGATGGACCCGCGTGCGGAGGCGGGGGAGGAGTGGGACTTCACCCACCTGGCGGCCGAGCACGGCCTGAAGCGCGCGCCGGACCTCCAGGCGCCGACCACCCGCATCGTGGACCTGCTCGACGGCGGGGAGGAGCTCGAGGCCTCGTGGCACGCCGACGCGCGACGCCTCATGCGTCGCGCCGAGCGCGAGGGGACGGAGGTGACCATCACCCGCGACCCGGATCCCGAGTCGATCGGCGTCCTCCACGACCTGCTGAGCGCGGCCGCCGAACGGGCCGACTTCCGCATCCGCTCGGTCGACTTCCTGACCCGGCTGGCCACCGAGTTTGCTGCCGGCGGCGGCTGGTCCCTGGGCATCGCCCGCGTCGAGGGCACGCCGATCGCCACGATGGCCTTCCCGCGCGTCGGCGACCGGGCCTACTACCTGTACGGCGCGCTGCTCCGCGACGACCGCTTCAAGCACAACTACGGCTCGCACGCGGTCATGGCCGCCATGCAGAAGGCGCTCGCCGCGGCCGGCTGCCGCAGCGTGGACATGTGGGGCGTCGTGGAGTCCGACGACCCCGACGCCGATCCCGCGTGGAAGGGCTTCTCCGACTTCAAGCGCACCTTCGGCGGCACCCCGCTGCGCCACCCCGGCCTCTACGACCTCGTCACCGATCCCCTGTGGTACCGCCTGCGCGAGCTCCGCGGCCGGCTCCCCATCTAGTCGCCGGTGTTGCGAACTCGCCCCATCGGATGGCGTCCACTGTGCTGATCTATCGATACGTTCGCGGCCTGAGCGCGTTGCTGGCCGTCGCATGACTGGTGTATCGGGTACACCCGGAGGCTGAGGCGTGCCCGGAGGCGGCATACGGGCGTGGCCCATTCCCGAGGCGTGGCGAAGACGAGGCGCGAGGTGGGCCGGTCGCGGCGAGTTGTGGAGCCGAGCGAAACGGGTCCGCGTCGCGCCACATCTCCATCGGTCCATGAGCTCTGAACCGAGCGTGCTACCCTCTCCCGACCATGGACCTCGCCCGCCTGCGGGCGGCTCCGGCCGCCGTGGTGTCGCGCGTCTCGCGCAGGCAGGCAGCGGCGGAGCCGACCCACATGATCACCGACGTCGTCGAGGAGGCACGTCGGCATCGGCCGAGCATCAACGTCGGCCTGATCGAGCGCGCCCACGACTTCGCCGCGCTGGCCCACGAGGGTCAGGTCCGCTCGTCCGGCGAGCCGTACATCTCGCATCCGGTGGAGGTGGCCTACTACCTCGCCACGCTCCAGATGGACGCGGAGACGCTCGCTGCGGCGCTCCTCCACGACGTGCCGGAGGACACCGAGCACACGCTGGCGGACATCGAGAAGCGCTTCGGGCGCGAGGTGGGCCGCCTCGTCGACGGGGTGACCAAGCTCTCGAAGTTCGGATCTGCCCGCTCGGTGGAGGAGCAACAGGCCGAGAACATCCGGAAGATGTTCATGGCGATGGCCGAGGACGTGCGAGTCGTCATCATCAAGCTCGCCGACCGGCTCCACAACATGCGGACGCTCCACTTCCTGCCCGACGACAAGCAGCAGCGCATCGCGCGGCAGACGATGGAGATCTACGCCCCGCTCGCCCATCGGCTGGGGATGTGGCAGGTCAAGTGGGAGCTTGAGGACCTCAGCTTCAAGTACACCGAAGCCGAGAAGTACCGTCAGCTGGTCGAGATGCTCGCCGACCGGCGCAAGGTGCGCGAGAGCTTCATCAACAAGAGCATCGGCATCCTGCGCAAGGAGCTCGGCAAGGTCGGCATCAGCGCGGACATCAGCGGGCGGCCGAAACATCTCTACTCGATCCACAAGAAGATGGAGCGCAAGGGCGCCGAGTTCAACGAGATCTACGACCTCCACGCCATCCGGCTGCTGGTCGAGGACGTGAAGGACTGCTACGCCGCGCTCGGCGTGGTGCACTCCATCTGGCGGCCGATCCCGGGGCAGTTCGACGACTACATCGCCATGCCCAAGGCAAACATGTACCAGAGCCTGCACACCGCCGTCATCGGGCCCGATGCGAAGCCGCTCGAGGTCCAGATCCGGACCCGCCACATGCACGACGTGGCGGAGGCGGGCATCGCCGCGCACTGGCGCTACAAGGAGGGGTCGCGCGGTGATCGCCGCTACGACGAGAAGCTGGCGTGGGTACGGCAGCTCATGGACTGGCAGCGCGAGGTGGCCGATGCCACCGAGTTCGTCGAGGGCCTGAAGCTGGAGGTCTTCCAGGACCAGGTCTTCGTCTTCACCCCGAAGGGCGACGTGAAGGACCTGCCGGCGGGCGCCACGCCGCTCGACTTCGCCTACCGCATCCACACCGATGTCGGACACCGCACCATCGGCTCCAAGGTGAACAACCGGCTCGTGCCGCTCGACTACAAGCTGCGCAACGGCGACATCGTCGAGATCATCACCACCAAGGCCGCGCACGGCCCCTCCCGCGACTGGCTGAACATCGTCCAGACCAGCGCCGCCCGCGAGAAGATCCGGCAATGGTTCAAGCGCCAGCAGCGCGACGAGAACATCGAGCAGGGCAAGGACCTCCTCGACCGCGAGCTGCGGCGCCTGGCGCATGAGACGCTGGCGACGGTCGACCAGACGCGGCTGATGAAGATCGCCGAGCAGGCGCACTACCGCGAGCTGGACGACTTCTTCGCGGCCATCGGCTACGGGGCGGTGTCGCCGTCGTCGATCGTGGGCAAGCTCGAGATTCACGACGACGCCGCCATCACCCTGCCCGACGTGGCGCCGCCAGCCGCGGCCGTCTCGACCACCGGCGTGCGGGTCAAGGGTGTGGGCGACCTGCTCGTGCGCTTCGCGAACTGCTGCTCACCGATCCCCGGCGACCCGATCACCGGCTACGTGACCCGCGGCAAGGGCGTGACCGTGCACCGAGCGAACTGCCCATCGGTCCTCAGCGAGCGCGACATCGAGCGGCTCATCGACGTGGAGTGGGAGTCGATCGACCAGCAGACCTACCCGATCACGATCCGCATCGAGGCGCTCGACCGGCCGGGGCTGCTGAACGAGATCACGAACGTGGTGGCCGAGCACAAGGTGAACATCGTGGCCGCCTCGATCGGGACGCACCCGGACGGGACGGCCGCCATCAGTGCCACGCTGAAGGTCACCTCGCTGCAGCAGCTCTCCAAGGTGCTGGAGCGCATCGAGCGCATCCGCGACATCACCAGCGTCTCCCGCGAGGCGCGCTAGCCCCGGCTGGACAGCCGCCGGCCAGCGCCGCCGGAGAGCTGCACGACGAGCGTGATCGCGGCGAGGATCATGACGATCGACAACGCCGTGACCATCTCGCGCGTGATGAGCACCTCCTCCCACTGCTGCGGCAGCGTGAACGGCGTGGTATCGGCCAGGGCGTAGAGCATCGACAGGGTGAACGCCGCGGCGAGGGCGAGGTAGCCGGCGAGGACCGGTCGCGAGACGGCAGCGAGCGGCGCGAGGACCGCCATGGCCGGGAACAGGTACCGCTCGTGGACGCGGGTCGGCAGGAAGTAGAACGCGAAGATCACGAACACGCCCACCGCCAGCAGCGTCCGCAGGTCCCGGTGCCAGCGGAGCGGCAGCTGCGCGGCCGCGAGGCCGACCACCAGCATCGCCAGGCCGATGCCCCCGAACCCGGTGTCCAGCCGCTCGTACCCCAACAGGAGGGCCCACATGTTCGGCGCATGGACCGATGCCTCCTGCCGAATCTCGGTCACGCCGCCGATGTTGCCCGCGTGCTCGAGGGGGCTGAGGAGGAGCGGCCCGGCGATGACGAGGTAGCCGACCACCATCCCGGTCAGCGTCCAGGCCACCGGCCAGAGGCTGCGCTGGCGGCGCGAGGCGATGCCCGCCAGCACGAGAACCGGCAGCAGGACGAGGCCGAACTGCGGCTTCACGAGGCCGGCGATGACCGCCAGCCCGGCGGCGAGGCCGAGCCGCGCTCGCGCCGCGGCGAGGAGGGCGGCCAGCATGACGAGGGTGCCGGCCGCATCGATCTGGCCCCACACCGGCCCGGCCAGGATGACCGCCGGGTTGAGCAGGTAGAGCGCCGCCGCGCCGACGCCGGCCCATCCGCCGGCCCGCGACGCGGTGATGCCGAACAACAGCAGCCCCACCCCCACGTCGAAGGGGACGGCCAGGGCCTTGATGGCAAGGTCCAGCGCGTCGCCGTCGAAGAGCATGCCGAGCGGCCAGTACAGGTAGAGCAGCGCGGGGTAGATGGACCCGCCGCCGTCGTAGAAGCCGAGCGGGCCTACGTCTGCCATGCGCTCCGCCCACCGCGATACGACGAGGACGTCGCCGAGGTGGCCGGTGACCCCGAGCGCCGGGACGCGGATCCCGACCGCCACGGCCAAGATCGCGGCGAGCGCGAGCCAGGCACGCGAGTCGCGGAGCCCGGATCCGGCTGCCGTCACGGCGCGAGGCTACCGCATCGGGTCGGTACACTCTCGCCCATGCCCGCCCGCATCACCGCTCCCCGCGGGACCCGCGACCTGCTGCCTGAGGAGAGCGCCGGCTTCGCCCGCCTCGAGGCGCTCGCCGGCGACCTCTCCGCGCGCTACGCCTTCGACCGGATCGACACGCCGCTGTTCGAGCGGGTCGAGCTCTTCGCCCGCGGCCTCGGCGAGTCGTCGGACGCGGTGGAGAAGGAGATGTTCCGGGTATCCGGCGCAGCCGGCTCCGAGGAAGAGCGCGCCGAGTGGGCGCTCCGACCGGAGCCCACCGCCGGGATCGTGCGGGCCTTCGTCGAGCACGGCATGCACGTTCGCCCCGGCCCGCTGCGGCTCTGGATGCTCGGCCCCATGTTCCGCTACGACCGCCCCCAGGCCGGCCGCTACCGGCAGTTCACGCAATGGGACGTCGAGGTCATCGGCGACCCCGGACCGATGGTCGATGCGGAGCTGATCGAGCTCGCGCACCGCTTCCTCGCCGAAGCGGGCGTGCGCGGGGCGGTGGTACACCTGAACTCGATCGGCGATGCCGCCTGCCGCCCGGCCTACCGCCAGGCACTGGTCGACTACTTCGGCGCCCACGAGGTCCGCCTGACCGATGACTCACGCCGCCGGCTGCGCATGAACCCGCTGCGCGTCCTCGACGACCGGAACCTCGATCCCGATCTCGCCGCCGGCGCGCCGCGCAGCGCCGACCATCTCTGTGCAGCGTGTGCGGAGCATTTCGCGGCGGTCCGCGGCCTGCTCGACGAGCTCGGGGTGGCGTACGAGCTCGACCATCGGCTGGTGCGGGGCCTCGACTACTACACCCGCACCACGTTCGAGCTCTTCGTCGCCGGGCGCGAGGGGCAGCAGCAGGCGCTCGCCGGCGGCGGCCGCTACGACGGCCTGGCAGAGCTGCTCGGCGGGCGCCCTACGCCGGGCATCGGCTTCGGGCTGGGCGTCGATCGCGTGCTCATCGCCGCGGAGGAGCAGGGGGTCGCTGTCCCGGCAGCGCCATCGCTGGTGGCCGTCGTGTCGGCGGATCCCGGGGCGTTCGCCCAGCGGCTGCGGGTCGCATCGGTCCTGCGCGAAGCCGGTCTGCGCGTGCGCCCGGACGGGTCGAGCCGCAAGCTCGGAAAGCAGCTCGAGTCCGCCGCGAAAACGGGTGCACGATGGGCAGTGATCGTGGGTGATGAGCTCGCGGACGGCCGGGTCGTCCTTCGCGACCTCTCTGCGGGGGAGCAGCGGGAGACACCGTTGGCCTCCGTGGCGGGCGAAATCAGCCTGCGCGACGTCATCGACTGAAGAGCATCCACGGCAGGCTGGCGAGGATGGACACGACCAGCCCCAGTGCGAAGGTGTTCAGCAGCCGCTGCCGATGGCTGTCCTGCCGGATCCATTCCCAGCCGATGCCACCGATGTCGCGCCGGAAGTCCTCGAGCGGTTTCTTCCAGTCGGCGCCCGCATCGGCTCGATCGCGCGCCAATGCCCAGACGGCCAGACCTCGCGCGAGGCGCCGTTCGTCCGACCCGTCGGCGCCGATTTCGTCCGCCTCGCGCACGCGCGCGCCGAGGTCGACCTCCGCCCCCTCGATCCAGTCGATGTAGTCCAGCGTCAACCGCCGGCTGAACTCCTCGGAGGGCGTGGACGTGGGGATGCGCTCGGCGATGCTTCGCGCCTCCTCGGTGCGACCGACCACGGCGAGCAGCTCCGCGTGCGCCCAGCGCGTTTCCGGGCGCTCCGGGTTGTCGCGCAGCCAGGCGTGGAACTTCGCCTCGGTGTTCGGAACGGGGGTACCGCAGCTCGCCCGAAACCGCTCCATCTCGATATGCCCCACGTAGGCGAACGCTTCCCACGCTCCCCGGAGGTGACGGGGAAAGGCGACGTACCACAGCTCCGTGGCGATCAGGCAGTAGGCGACCGCGCCGCCGAGGACTGCCAGCGGCCACGGCGCGCCGAGTGCCGTGGCGGCGCCCACCGCCGGCACGGTGACGACGAATGCGACGAGCTCGGCGGCGACCGACGGGAGTGGATATGGGCCGAAGGCGAGGGCCTTCGACAACGCGTTGCCGAGCGCCATGGGGTCGCGGGCCGCGTTGCGCGGCCGCTTCATGACGCGCGGTCCAGTGCCGGCGTGATCGCCGATGAAAATCAGGCCGACCGCCATGACCACGCCGACCACCGCGGGGAACCACCACCACCAGAGTGCACTGGTGTACAGGTCCAGCGGGTCGAACTGGTCCTCGACGACGAACCGGCCCCACCACAGCGCGCCGGGAAGCGTCATGCCCAGAATGACCAGTCCCGCCAGGCGGAACCGCCCGGACCGGCCGAGGATGAACGCGACCCAGAGCACGGGCAGGCTCGGCATGATGACCAGGAGCGGCTCACGGACGAAAAAGACGTACGCCGGGCTCAGGCTGAAGCCCAAGAGCAAGGCGATGGAACACTTCGCCCACGTGGGGATCGGCAGGCCCCGGTACCGGCGCACAATGGCGTACACGAAGACGCCGAGCAGGAGGAAGGGCAGGGCCAGGCTGATGCGGAGGTAGGTCTCGGCTTCCGGCGACATGCGGCCGCATCATGCGGCAGCCCGGCCTCGGCCGTCATCCCCGGATGGTCCCGTGCGCACTGGCCCCTCGGCTACCATTCCGCTCCCATGGGCCAGTCGCTCCGCACCCACACCTGCGGCGAGCTGCGCGCGACCGACGTCGGCGCGCGGGTGACCCTGGCCGGCTGGGTGCATCGCCGCCGCGACCACGGCCATCTCACCTTCATCGACCTGCGCGACCGTTATGGCATCACCCAGGTGGTGACGAGCGCCGACGACGCCCGCGAAGCGCACGCCGCCGCCGATCCGGCGCGCAACGAGTGGGTCATCCAGGTCGAGGGCGTCGTGCGCGAGCGGCCGGCGGGAACGGCTAACGCGGAGCTGGAAACCGGGGAGATCGAGGTCGCGGTCGACCGGTTCGAAATCCTCAACGAGAGCAAGGTGCCGCCCTTCTACGTCAACGAGGAGCAGCCCGGACTCGACGAGAGCCTGCGGCTGAGGCATCGGTACCTCGACCTGCGCAGGCCATCGGTCCAGTCCCGGCTGCTGATGCGCTCGCGCCTGGCGTCCGCCATCCGGCGGGCGCTCGAGGACGACGGGTTCGTGGAGATCGAGACGCCGACGCTCATCCGATCCACGCCGGAAGGTGCGCGCGACTTCGTCGTGCCCAGCCGCATGCGACCGGGGGAGTTCTACGCCTTGCCGCAGAGCCCGCAGGTGCTCAAGCAGCTGCTCATGGTCGCCGGCTTCGACCGCTACTACCAGCTCGCCCGCGCCTGGCGGGACGAGGACCTGCGCGGCGACCGCCAGCCGGAGCACACCCAGGTAGACATCGAGATGAGCTTCGTCAGCGAGGAGGACGTGCTCGCCACCGTCGAGCGCATGGTCACCCGCGTGGCGAAGGAGGTGCTGCCGGACCGGCCGATCCTCCACGAACCGTTCCCGCGCCTCACCTACGAGCAGGCTGTGGACCGATACGGGTCCGACAAGCCGGACATCCGCTTCGGGCTTGAGCTCGTCGACCTCACCGATGCCGTGCGCGGCGTGGACTTCCGGGTGTTCGCCGAGCCCATCGCGGCCGGCGGCCGCGTCCGGGGCATCGTGGCGCCGGGCTGCGGTGGCTACTCCCGGAAGCAGCTCGACGAGCTGACCGACCTGGCGCGGCGTCATGGCGCTGGCGGGCTCGTCCACCTGTCCGTGGGCGAGGACGGCGCGCTGTCCGGGCCGGCGGCGAAGTTCCTGGAAGAGGCGGCGCAAGGACGTATGCGCGAGCTGACCGGGGCCCGCGCCGGCGACCTCCTCCTCATCGTCGCCGACGCCGACCCGGTGAAGGGCGCCGAGGCGCTCGGCCAGGTGCGCCTGGCCATCGGCGAGCGCCTCGAGCTCCGCACGCCGGGAGTGCTCGCCTATGTCTGGGTCCGCCACTTCCCGATGTTCAGGTGGGACGACGAGGGCCAGCGCTGGGACGCCACCCACAACCCGTTCAGCGCTCCGGTGTGGGAGGAGGCGGACCACCTCGAGGAGGACCCCGGCTCGATCCACGCCCAGCAGTACGACCTGGCGCTCAACGGCTGGGAGGCGGGCGGCGGCTCCATCCGAATCCATCGCCGCGACCTGCTCGAACGCGCCTTCGCGCTCATGGGCCACACGCTGGAGAGCGCCCGCGACCAGTTCGGCGCGCTGCTCGACGCGCTCGAGTACGGAGCGCCGCCGCACGGCGGCATCGCCATCGGCCTCGACCGATGGGCGGCACAGTTCGCCGAGGTCGACAACATCCGCGAGGTGATGGCTTTCCCGAAGACGCAGTCGGGCACCGATCTCATGCTGGACGCGCCCTCGCCGATCGCCGACGCGCAGCTCGAGGAGCTGCGACTGCGGATCGTGCCGGAGGACTGAGCGGACCGCCGAGGGGCACCTTGATGGGATCGTGGGCGTCCGATCGGAGCTGGGCTGGGAGCTCGACGACCGCGACCTCGAACCCGTGGGCGTGACCGAGCATGAGCCGACGGCGGCATCGGTCACCGCTCGGGAACGTCCGCGCTGAGGGGAGGCTCAGGCGAGGAGGAACAGCAGGCCGATAGCTATGAGCGGGAGGTAGCCGGCAATCACCAGCCAGCGCTCCGCACTGGTGAGGTCAGATGGCTTCATGTCCCGTTGAGGGGAATGCACGTTGCGGGCCATTTCACGACGGCGCTCAATACGCCGGTCCGCCGCCTCCCTCGTCGCCCTGGTTGCATGCGGCAAGGAGGAGCGCCAAGGCAAGCCACGCGTACCGCAGGACGCGGGCATGCCGAACGTAGATCGCGGTCATGAGGTTCCGACCCGCATCCTGCGTGCCTTCAGTCGCTGAAGCGGCACGCCATCTGCTCTCGTGCCTG
>Ga0299913_10003746_pt1 | contig 12541 bp, 8 predicted proteins | sample RVTome_9_FD_201360 | JGI IMG/M metagenome (GOLD analysis project Ga0299913, IMG submission 201360) | Soil microbial communities from uranium-contaminated site in the Upper Colorado River Basin, Wyoming, United States - RVT155D38 (version 2) ... | reverse complement strand
GTCGGGTCGGCGCCGGTGAAGTAGTCGACCGCCTCGATGCCGTTCTCCTCGAAGATCTTCTTGGCCGCGGCCCATCGGGTCTCGAGCACGTCGACGCCCGGCAGGATCCGCAGCGCGACGACCTTGTCGCCCTCCTCGAGGTTGTCGACCAGGAAGTTGGCGGTGTCGATGCCCCACGCGTAGCCACCGATCGGGTGGATGAACGTGGTGGCGCAGTCGGTCTCCACGCCGCGGTCGAAGACCACGACCGGCTTGCCGGTGTCACAGGCCCGCTCGACCGCGGGCGTCATCGCCGCCGTGGAGTTGGGCGAGATGATGAACGCGTCACAGTTGCCCTCGGAGATGAAGTAGTCGATGTCCGAGATCTGCGTGTTGTCGTCGTCCTGCGCGTCCCGGGTCTCCATGTTCCCGATCACGCCCGAGTCCTGGAGCACCTTCAGCTGCTGGTTCATGGTGATCCAGCCGGTCTGCCGCCACGGGTTGGAGATCGAGGCGTTGGCGAAGCACACCTTCTGCGCGCCGTTGGCCTTGAACTCGGCGGTGTCGGTCATCGCGCCGTCGATGTACTGCAGCCACGGCTGCGCCGGGTCGCCCTCGAACGTGGCGGAGCGCTGGGCGTCCTGCTCGTCGTAGTCGGCCTGGACGAACCACTCCTCGCTCGAGGTGGTCTCGTCCCCCTCCGGTGCCGCCTCGGGATTGTCGAGCGAGTCGTCGGTGCCACAGGCAGTCAGCACCACCAGTAACGCCGCGGTGGACGCCATGGCGCCCCTGATCTTGCGCCCCTTCAACATTCGGTGCATCAGTTGTCTCCTGTGATCGGGCCCGGGTCGGGCTGTGTGGGTTGCGGGGGTTCGTTTCCGAGTTCGGTACGACGGGCGTCGCGCCGGGGACGGCGTCCGACCTGCCAGGCGCGGCCGGCGGCCGCGACGGCGACGATGATGATCAGGCCCTGCACGGTGTCGCGCCACGTCGACTCGACGTCGAGGACGGTGAGCAGGGTGAACAGCAGTTCGAGCGCGAAGGCCCCGGCGGCGGCCGAGAGCACCCAGCCCCGGCCGCCCCCGAGCAGGACACCGCCGAGGACGACGGCGGTGATCGCGGTGAACTCGTAGCCGTTGCCCACCGAGGGGTGCACGCCGGCGTACCCGACCAGGATGATCCCGGCGACGGTGGCGGACAGCGCCGAGATGATGAACGCGCGGGTCTTCAGCCACCACACCGGGGTGCCGGAGAGGTGCGCGGCGTCCGGGTTGTCGCCGGCGGCGATCAGGCTGCGCCCGAAGGGCCGGCGCATCAGCCACGACGCGGCGATCGCCAGCACCAGCAGGATCAGCAGCGGGTAGGGGACGACGTCGACGACCGGCACGTCCTCGATGCCGCCGCGGCCGACCTCGCGGAAGCTGTCGACCGGGTTGCCGGTGGCGGCGCCGCCGGTCAGGTAGCGGACCAGCCCGGCGAGGGCGAGCATCGTGCCGAGGGTGACGATGAAGCTGGGCACCCGCAGGATCGTCGTCGCCAGCCCGTTGACCAGGCCGATGCCGACGCCGACGAGCAGCATCAGGCAGGTGACCGGCAGGATCCGGCCCTCGTCCTGGCCGATCAGGTTCCCGGCCATCACCACCTGCGCGGTGACGACCGCGCCCATGGAGAGGTCGAACTCGCCCGAGACGATCACGAAGTACTGCCCCATCGCCGCGATCGCGATCGGGGCGGTGCGGCCGGCGAACCGGATCACCACGCCGGGGTCGCCGAAGTTGGGGTTGGCCAGGATGGTGGCGATGAGGAGCCCGATCGCGAGCACGAACACCGCACCACCGGGGGTGGCGATCGCGGCGGCGGCCCGGTAGCCGACGCCGCCCTGGTGGGCGACGATCGGTGGGCGGTTCTGCAGGGTCGTCATCGCGCCTCCTGGAGGGCGGCGTCGAGGGTCGAGGGCTTCTCGAACGGCGCCGGGCGGCGGTCGATCTCGCGGCGGGCGTAGACCGCGACGGCGGCGATGATCACCACGCCGCGGATCACGTCCTTCATGAACGGGTTGACCTCCATCGCGCCCATCACGTTGTCCATCACCGCGAAGATCGCAACGCCTGCGAGGGTGCCGAGCACGTTGCCCTTGCCGCCGGCGAGCAGGGTGCCGCCGAGCACCACGGCGGCGATCGACATCAGGTCGTAGCCGCCCTGGGAGCCGATGGTCGGGCTGCCCACGCTGAGCCGGGCGAGCAGCAGCAGGCCGGCCAGCGCGGCCAGCAGCGAGCAGAGGGTGTGTGCGGCGATCACCGGGACCTGGGTGCGGATGCCGGACATCCGGGCGACCTCGCGGTTGCCGCCGACGGCGTACAGGTGGTGGCCGAGGCGGGTCCGCCGCAGCATCACGATCGCCAGCACCGCGCAGCCGAGCATGATCACCGTCGAGAGCGGCACCGGGCCGATCTGGGTGGCGCCGACCAGCCGGAACGAGCGGGGCGCCGAGCCGGTGTTGCCCTGGTAGTTCGTGGCGAGGTAGCCGCTGATCACCAGGCCGGTGCCGAGCGTGGCGATGAAGCCGTGCACCCCGAGGACGCTGACGATCAGCCCGTTGGCGAGGCCGATCACGGCCGCGACCAGGAGTGCGACCAGGATGGCCGACGGCACGTTGCCGGGCTCGCCGGCCATCCGCTCGGCGGCCAGCACGCTGACCAGGCTGGCGACGAACGGCACCGAGAGGTCCAGGCTGCCGACCAGGATCACCAGGGTCTGCCCGATCGCGATGAACCCCAGGATGCTGGTGCCGGTGAGGATCGAGGAGACGTTGCCCTGGCTGAAGAAGTTGCGGCCGGCGGTGGCGGTGAGGATCGCGCCGAGGACGATCGCGAGGACCAGCACGGCGTACACGATCCCGGTGGAGGTGAGGGTGGTGCTCCGGTTGCGGAGCGCGGTGAGGGTGCTCATCGCGCAGGCTCCTTCTTCGGGGTGGTGACGCCGGTCGCGACCTGGATCACGGCCTCCTCGTCGGAGCCCGCGGGCAGCTCGCCGGCCAGCCGGCCGTCGCGCATCACCAGGATTCGGTCGGACATGCCGATCACCTCCGGCAGCTCGCTGGAGACCATCAGGATGCTGACGCCCTCGGCCGTCATCGCCCGCATCAGCTCGTAGATCGCGTGCTTCGCGCCGACGTCGATGCCGCGGGTCGGCTCGTCCATGAGTACGACGCGGGGGTGGGTCGCCAGCCAGCGGGCGAGGACGACCTTCTGCTGGTTACCGCCGGAGAGGAACTGCGCCTCCTGGTCCATCGAGCGGGCCGAGACGTCGAGCGAGGAGAGGATGCCGGGGACGTCGCGGCGCGCGGCCGGCGTACGGCCCGGGAAGACGGCGCGGACCACGCCGAGCGCGTTGTCGAGGATGGTCTGGTTGAGCGCCAGCCCAGTGGCCTTGCGGTCCTCGGTGATCATGGCGAGGCCGGAGCGGATCGCGTGCCTGGGCGAGCGCGGGCGGAGCGGCTTGCCGTCGAGCAGCATCTGGCCGCGGGTGAACGGGCGGACCCCGAAGACCGCCTCGAGCAGCTCGGTGCGGCCGGAGCCCTGGAGACCGGAGATGCCCACGATCTCGCCGGCGCGCAGGGTGAGGTCGACGCCGTCGACGTACCCGTTGCCGGCGCCGCGGAGCTCCAGCATCGGCTCGCCCGGCTCGGTGCCCGGGACCGGGTCGGGGAAGAAGGAGGAGATCGAGCGGCCGACCATCAGCCGGACCAGGCCGGCGTCGTCGAGCTCGTCGGCGGGCCGGGTGGTCACCTGCTGGCCGTCTTTCAGGACCGTGATGGTGTCGCAGAGGTCGAAGACCTCCTTGAGCCGGTGGGAGACGTAGACGATGCCGATCCCGCGCTCGCTGAGCCCGGCGATGATGCCGTAGAGCAGCTCGACCTCGCGGTCGGCGAGCGCGGCGGTGGGCTCGTCCATCTGGATCACCCGGGCGTCGAAGCTGACCGCCTTGGCGATCTCGACGATCTGCTGCTCGGCGACGCTCAGCGAGCGGACCCGTTGGCCGGGGCGGATGTGGCTGACGCCGAGGTCGCGGAGCAGCTCGGCGGTGTCGCGCTGCATCCGGGCGGTGTCGACCAGTCCGGCGCGGCGGGGCTCGCGGCCGAGCCAGACGTTCTCGGCGACCGAGCGCTCGGGGAGCAGGTTGAACTCCTGGAACACCGTCGAGACGCCGGCGTGCTGGGCCTGCAGCGGGTGGCTGAACGAGACCGGTTCGCCGGCCACCTCGATGCGGCCCTCGTCGGGGGTGTAGACCCCGGCGAGCAGCTTCATCAGGGTGGACTTGCCGGCGCCGTTCTCGCCGACCAGGCCGTGCACCTGGCCGCTACGCAGCTCGAGATCGACGTCGTCGAGCACCCGGTGGCCGGCGAAGCTCTTGGACAGTCCGCGGGCGCTCAGCAGGATCCCGGGCGCGTCCGGACCGATGGACTCTGGCACGCCGGTCACTGTGGCACGCGTCACCCACTTCTGTCGAGAGGCTGGCAGAAGTTCCTTGCTGGACACGCAGAACTCGTGGTGCCACACTTCCGGTCGTGCGGACCAGCGACGTCTTCGAGCTGCTCCGGGACGGCCAGCCCCGGACCCGGGCCCAGCTCGCCGACGCCTCGGGCCTGGCGCGCTCGACGGTAGCGGCCCGGATCGACCTGCTGATGCGGCTCGGCCTGGTGGCGCCGTACGGCGGCGGGGTGTCCACCGGCGGACGCCCGCCCTCGCTGCTGGCCCTGAACCCCAGCGCCCGGGTCGTCGCCGGCGCCGACGTCGGCGCCACGCACGCCCGGATCGCGCTGGCCGACCTGGCGGGCACGATCCTGGTCGAGCGTCGCTCGGACCTGGACGTGGCGCTCGGGCCGGAGCACGTGCTGGGCTGGGTCGAGCAGCAGATCGGGGAGATGCTCGCCGAGCAGAGCCGCACCGTCGCCGAGCTGGCCGCGATCGGGATCGGCCTGCCCGGGCCGGTCGAGCACTCCACCGGCCGGGCGATCAACCCGCCGATCATGCCGGGCTGGGACCGCTACGACGTGCCGGCGCACGTGCAGCGGGCCTTCGACGTGCCGGTGCTGATCGACAACGACGTCAACATCATGGCGCTGGGCGAGAAGCACGCCCACCTCGCCGACGTCGACGACCTGGTGTTCATCAAGGTCGCCACCGGCATCGGCGCCGGCATCGTGTCCGGCGGCGAGCTCCAACGGGGTGCCCAGGGCACCGCGGGCGACCTCGGCCACGTGGCGGTGGCGCGGGGCGCCGAGGTGACCTGCCGGTGCGGCAACCTCGGCTGCCTGGAGGCGATCGCGGCCGGGCCGGCGCTGGCCGCGTCGTTGCGCGATGCCGGGGTGGCGGCCGCGTCCGGGGCGGACGTCGTACGACTGGTGCGTGGGGGTGACCCGACCGCGGTGCGCGTTGTCCGCCAGGCCGGCCGCGACCTCGGCGAGGTGGTCGCCACCCTGGTCAACCTGATCAACCCGTCGGCGATCGTGATCGGCGGGGCGTTGGCCGAGGCCGGTGAGTCGCTGCTGGCCGGGATCCGCGAGGTCGTCTACTCCCGCTCCCTGCCGCTCGCCACCGAGCACCTCCGGGTGATCACCTCCCAGGCCGGCGAGCGGGCCGGAGTCATCGGCGCCGCCGCGCTCGCGATCGGCCACGTGCTCTCCCCCGACGCCATCGACGAGGCCAGCCTGCGGCTGGTCGGATCCGGTGGCTGAGGCGCCAAAAGCAACGCACCGTTACATCGTCCATCGAAACGTTCTTCGGGTGTGGTGGACGAAGTAACGGTGCGTTACATGTGCGCCGCCGCCGCTGTCCCCGCGCCGGACTAGGGTTCTGGGGTGCCCGAGCCCGACGTCGATACTGCGCCTGATCCTGGGCGGCTGCGCAAGCTGCTGGCGGACGCCGTCGAGGCGCTGGGCGGGTCGGAGCGACCGGGTCAGGTGACGATGGCCGAGGCGGTCGCGGAGGCGATGGAGGCCCGGCGGCACCTCCTCGTCCAGGCCGGCACCGGCACCGGCAAGTCGCTGGCCTACCTGGTGCCGAGCCTGCTGCACGACCGCCGCGTCGTGGTCGCCACCGCGACCCTGGCGCTGCAGCACCAGCTGGTCGAGCGCGACATCCCGCGGCTGGTCGAGACCGTCGGCGGCGACGTCGACACCTCCTACGCCGTGCTCAAGGGCCGCTCCAACTACGCCTGCCTGCACCGGATCCGGGAGGGCGTGCCCGACGACCAGGGGGTGCTGGTCGACGTACCCGAGGGCTCGATGGCGAAGAAGGTGCTCGAGCTGCGGTCCTGGGCCGAGCAGGAGTCCAAGGACAAGGCCAGCGGCGAGCGCGACTCCGCGCCCCGGCACACCGACCGCGAGTGGCGGCAGGTCTCGGTGAGCCACCGCGAGTGCCTGGGCGCCGCCAAGTGCCCCTATGGCGCGGAGTGCTTCGCCGAGCTGGCGCGGGACAAGGCACACCGCTCCCACCTGGTCGTCACCAACCACTCGCTGCTCGCGATCGACGCGATCGAGGGGGTGCCGATGATCCCCGACTACGACGTGGTGGTGATCGACGAGGCCCACGAGCTGACGGCGCGGGTCACCCAGGCCGCCACCGACGAGCTGTTCGCGGCGGAGGTCGAGCGGGCGGCGCGGAGGTCCCAGCGGCACGTCGAGGGCACCGAGGCCGACGACCTCGCGGATGCCGCCGACGCGCTCCGGGCGGCGATCAACGAGGCGAGCCCGGGCCGGTTCGACGCCGTGCCCGAGGAGCTCTCCGACGCCCTGGTGCTGGTGCGCGACGCCGCGCGGGCCTGCCTGTCGGCGTACCCCAAGGGCGACGACGGCGACGTCGACGCCGGCCGGACCCAGGCCCGCGGCGCGGTGCAGGACGTCTTCGCCACCACCGAGCGGATGGCGGCCAACACCGAGGACGACGTGCTCTGGTTGACCGAGGGAGGCGATCGGCTGCCGCCGCGGCTGTGCATCGCGCCGCTGCAGGTGTGGGCCCCGATGCGCGAGAAGCTGCTCACCGACAAGACGGTCGTGATGACCTCGGCGACGCTGATGCTCGGCGGCGACTTCTCGGCGCTGGCCACCAACGTCGGGCTGAAGCCGGCCGAGCGGGTCGAGATCGGGGTCGAGCCCCCCGACGACGCGCTGCCCTGGACCGGTCTCGACGTCGGCAGCCCGTTCGACTACGGCCAGCAGGCGATCTTGTACGTCGCCCGCCACCTGCCCCCGCCCGGGCGCGACGGGATGGCCGAGAAGGTGCTCGACGAGATCGCCGAGCTCGTCGACGCCGCAGGCGGGCGCACCCTGGGGTTGTTCTCCAGCCGCCGGGCCGCCGAGACCGCGGCCGAGGCGGTCCGCGAGCGGCTACCGCACCTGACCACCCTCGCCCAGGGCGAGGCGCAGCTGCCCGAGCTGGCGAAGCAGTTCGTGGAGGACCCGCACACCTGCCTGTTCGGCACCCTCTCGCTGTGGCAGGGCCTGGACGTGCCGGGGGAGACCTGTCAGCTGGTGCTGATCGACCGGATCCCGTTCCCGCGCCCCGACGACCCGCTGATGAGCGCCCGGCAGCGGGCGGTCGAGCGGGCCGGCGGCAACGGGTTCATGCAGGTCGCCGCGACCCACGCCGCGCTGCTGCTCGCCCAGGGCACCGGCCGGCTGATCCGGACCACCTCTGACCGGGGTGTGGTCGCGATCCTCGATCCGCGGCTGGCGACGGCGCGGTACGGCGGCTTCCTCAAGGCCAGCCTGCCGCCGATGTGGCCGACGACCGACCCGCAGCTGGTCCGCGCCGCCCTGGCCCGGCTGAGCGAGACGGCCGCTAAGACCCGGACCTGAAGATCTTCGCGCTGATCCGCTGCACCGCGTTGTCGAACTTCGGCTTGCCGGCGCAGGAGAAGCGAGTGCCCCGCCAGCACCGGAAGTCGTCGCTGGCGTTGACCAGGGTGACCTCGACGCGCTTCACCCTGCCGGTGGAGAAGCGGACCGCCTGCTTGGCGTTGCCGCGCCTGTTCAGCGAGACCGACTTCGTCCGGGGCGATCCGGAACGCCGGTGGACGGTGATGATCGCGCCGGTGCCCCTCCATCGGGCCGACAGGTCGAGGATCAGCCGGAGCCGCCAGCCGCCGCCGACCAGGCTGCGGGCCGGGGTGTAGCGCACGCTGCCGGCCGCGAGGTGGTCCAGGGTGATCCGCAGCGGACCGGTCCTGCGCCGGTCCTGCCCCAGGGTCGTCCTGCTCACCAGCGGGGCCTTGGGGTAGCGGTTGGCCCCGCCCTCGTCGTAGACGCGTCGGGGCATCCGGTTCGCCGCCGAAAAGCCGGCGAACGCGTCGGTCAGCGAGAGGTCGCGCTGGCGCAGCACCTTCTTCAGGCCCTGCAGGGAGTACTCCCCGATGCCGCCGGGTGCGTCGTCGAGGCGGCGCCATAGGTCGCGCACCAGGATCGGCATCACGCCCTGCTCGTAGCGGAACTTCTCGGTGAGGTAGCGGAAGAAGATCCAGGTGCCGTAGTGGAAGCCGCCGGAGAACTGGTCGAGCGACTCGTGCGGCAGCGCCATCGGCCCGCCGCGCAGGTAGGCCACGTTGTCGTCGACCGAGTCGTAGAGCTCGTCCTCGGCCCAGGTCGCGGTCGCCTCCATGACCCAGCCGTCCTCGGAGACGTCGTAGCCGAACTGAACGGCGTGGAAGTACTCGTGTGCCGCGGTGACCCGGAGGTTCTGCTTCGGGGTGTGGCGGGTGCCGAACTCGTCCTTGGCGTAGTCGTTGTCGAGGACGCAGTAGGCCCAGGTGTCCTGCGGTTGGTTGGCGGGGAGGTTCTGGTCGGTGGCGCAGTAGCCGTAGTAACCCTTGACGCCGACGTTGGCGAGGTAGACGTCGACCTGTTCCTCGTTCGCGCCGTTGTAGCCGCCGTTGTTGGCGGCCGCGAGGTCGGACTTCGGCGGCCGGTAGCCGGCGGCGACGTAGGAGTGGTGGACGTGGGTCATCGTCCTGAGTGCGAGCTCGACGTAGTCGGGTACGCCGTCGGCGTCGCCGTCCGCCTTCGGGACCTTGTCCGTGGTCCTCTTCACGTAGTGCACGCAGACCACGGCAGAGCAGACCGGCGGCTTCTCGGGGACGGTGTAGCCGTCGTTGTACTGGTCGCCCGCGCCATCGGTCGGACGGGCCAAGAGCCGCTCGGCGGCGGGCCGCTGCGCCGCCGGGAGATCGTTCTTCAGCAGCGCCAGGTCACGCAGCGCCAGGGTGAGGTCGGCGTGCTCGCCGGCGGCCTGGACGGGAGAGGTGAGCCCGTCGAGCAGGTCGCGCACCGTGGCCAGTGCGGCCTTCGCGGCCTCGGAGGCCCGGTCGGTCGCGGGAGTCCCCAGGCCTGGGTCGGCGGCGCGGGCGGGCGCGGTCAGTGACGCGAGCGCGAGGACAGCGGCCAGGAAGGACAGGGACAGCACACGGCAAGTGCGTGTGGGCATGGGGCGCTCCGTCGTACCGAGATCGGGTGACCACGGAACCATACGTGGCATTCACACCCGGCGCAGCACCGCCGTCACCTTGCCGAGGATCGTGGCGTGCGTCCCGTCGATCGGGTCGTACGCCGCGTTGTGCGGCAGCAGCCAGACCTTGCCGGCCTTCCGCTGGAAGGTCTTCACGGTGGCCTCGCCGTCGATCAGCGCGGCCACGATGTCGCCGTTGTCGGCGGTCGGCTGTTGGCGGATCACGACGTAGTCGCCGCTGCAGATCGCCGCGTCGACCATCGAGTCACCGGAGACCTCGAGCAGGAACAGCTGGCCGTCGCCGACCAGCTGCTGGGGCAGCGGGAAGACGGCTTCGATCCGCTCCTCGGCGAGGATCGGGCCGCCGGCCGCGATCCGGCCGACGAGCGGGACGTTGGTCGCGACGGGGGCGGCGTCGCCGATGCCGGTCTCGTCGAACGCGGTCTCGTCGGAGCTGGACATCGACCGCCGCGCCGCCATCACCTCGGGGAGGAACACCTCGAGGGCGCGCGGCCGGTTGGGATCGCGCTTGAGGTAGCCCTTCTGCTCCAGCACCTTCAGCTGGTGGGCGACGCTCGAGGAGCTGGTCAGCCCGACCGCCTCGCCGATCTCGCGCATGCTGGGCGGGTAGCCGCGCTTCTCGATGGAGTCCTTGATGTGCGCCAGCACCCGCTGCTGCCGGGGAGTCAGTCCGGTGGCATCGGGCGGACCGTCGGGGAGCTCGGTGACGGTCTTCGGTGCGCGCTTCTGGGCCATGAACGAAGGGTGCCACCAACGGCGCCGTAGTTCAAACACTTGTTCGAACGGCGTGTCGGCCTCAGCGGTGCCGGCGGACGTGCTGCGCGGCCTGGGTGCGGTTCGCCACCCGGAGCTTGGTCAGGATGTTGCTGACGTGGTTGCGCGCCGTCACCGGGGAGATGAACAGCCGCTCGGCGATCTCGGCGTTGGTCAGGCCCTCGGCGATCAGCGCGAGCACCTCGTGCTCACGCTCGGAGAGCGCCGGCCGCATCGGGTCGTGGGTCTCGGCCGGTTCGAACAGCCCGAGCATCCGGGCGGCCAGGGTCGGCCCGAACACCGCGTGACCCGACGCGACGGCCCGTACCGCGGAGACCACCTGGTCGGCGGCGACGCCCTTGACCAGGTAGCCGGCGGCCCCTGCGCGCATCGCGGCCAGCACGCTGGCGTCCTCCTCGGACAGGGTCAGGACGAGTACGCCGGCCCCGGCCGCGACCACGGCGGGCGTGGCCGCGAGCCCGTCGAGCACCGGCATGGCCAGGTCCATGACCACGACGTCCGGCCTGGTCGCGGGCAGCGCATCGATCGCCTCGGACCCGTTGCTCGCCTCCCCGACCACCTCGAGATCCGGCTCGCGAGACAGCGTGAAGCGCAGCCCCTCGCGGAACACCGCGTGGTCGTCGACGAGCAGCACCCGCGTCACGACGCCGCCTCGGGCGTCCGGTCGGGCTGGCCGACCGGGATCCGGGCCTCCACGACGGTGCCGCCGCCGGACGCCGTACGGCCGATCGACAGGGTGCCGCCGAGCTCCTCCGCGCGCTCGCGCATGGCCAGCGTGCCGACCCCGGCGGGGGAGTCCTCGCTGCCGCGACCCTCGTCCAGGACCTGCACCACGAGCGAGTCGTCGACGCGCTCGATGGTGAGCCGGGCCGCGCCGGTGCCGGCATGGCGGGCGACGTTGAGCAGCGCCTCCGTGCCGATCCGGTACGCCGCCACCTCGACCGCGGGGGCGAGCGGCCCGGTCACGGTGGAGGCGAGCGTGAGCGAGAGCCCCGCCGCGGTGGCGGCCTGCTCCAGGGCGCCGACCAGCCCGAGCTCGTCCAGGGCCGGCGGGCGCAGCTCGCGGCTGACCCGGCGGACGTCGTCGAGCGCCTGTCGCGCGACCGCCTCCAGCCGGGCCATCCGCTCCGCGGCCGTGTCCGGGTCGTCGCGCAGCACCGCCTGCAAGCCGTTGAGCTGCATGGCCAGCCCGGCGAGCGTCGGCCCGAGCTCGTCGTGCAGGTCGCGCCGCAGCCGGGAGCGCTCCTCCTCGCGCGCGGTGACCAACAATTGTCGGTTCGTGAGCAGCGCCTCGCTCAACAGCACTGCGTGCACTGCCCGGCCGCCGTGGTCGGCGAGCTCGACCAGCAGCGCGCTCTCCCGGGTGCCCGGCCGGCGCCCGCGCCCGAACCCGACCTCGAGGGTGCCGACGTGCAGGTCGCCCGACACCAGCGGCAGCCGGGCCCGGGCCCCGCCCTCGGTCGGGGTGCCGTGGACCCCGCGCTGCCCCTCGACCTCGACCTCGACCCACGGCGCCCGCAGGGAGGCGGCCGTGGTCCGCGCCAGGCCGCTCACCACGGCCTCGAGCGTGGTGGCGTCGCTCACCGTGTCGGCCAGGCGACGTACGGCGACATGGGGGCGCCGGGTGTCGCCGTACATCACCAGGTCGAGCAGTCGCTGCAGCCGCTTGCGCAGCGGCATCAGGCAGAGCGCGAGCACCGCCGTGACCACGCCGACCCCGAGCGGCGGCAGGTCGGCGCCGCGCGAGCCGAGCGCAGCCACCACCGCGACGTACCCGCCGGCGATCAGCCCGGTGAGCACCGAGTAGACGAACGCGTGGTGGATGACCACGTCGACCTCGTGCAGCCGCTTGCGGAGCACCGCCGCGGTGAGCGCGGCGGCCAGCAGCGCGGAGCCGACGACATCGAACAGGTCGGCCGCGGCCGGCCACATCGCCCGGCCGGCGACCACGAGGAGGCCGAACACCACGGCGGCGGCGAGGACGCCCGCGAGCCGGCTGCGCTCCGCCGGTCGGCGCAGCCGTACGGCGACCGCCGCGACGCCCAGCAGCAGCGGCGCCTGGAGCAGCCAGGCGTCGAGCCCCTCGAGTGCCGCGCCCCAGCCCGCGGGCAGCAGGCCGACCGGGTTGGCCGGGTCGACGGGCCAGGTCGAGTCGGCGCCAGCGGCGGGGCCTGACACCAGCGACCAGGCGACCGCCAGGAGCACCTGGACGGTGAGCGCGCCGATCGCGACCGGCCGCCAGCGGGGTGAGGGGAGGCGACCGTCGG
>Ga0299913_10003745_pt1 | contig 12544 bp, 13 predicted proteins | sample RVTome_9_FD_201360 | JGI IMG/M metagenome (GOLD analysis project Ga0299913, IMG submission 201360) | Soil microbial communities from uranium-contaminated site in the Upper Colorado River Basin, Wyoming, United States - RVT155D38 (version 2) ... | reverse complement strand
AAAATGAGGAATCCGGTGTGCCCGACCATGGAGTGATCGGGTCGCACCGAGCGTCCTTTCACGTTCCAGTCACGCATCAAGAACTCCTTGACTTCTATCTCTGCGAACAAGTTCGTGTCCCGGCTCATTTCCACCAGTGACTGCACTTGAGGCACGGTTGGAAGATAGGAGCAAAGAACACCCCCGTGGGGCTGGAAGTTCGCCGCAGCCTTCACCGTGTCCTCGGGCTCGGGGACGTCAAGCACGATCCGCTCGGGCCTGACCTCCTCGACCAGCGTGGCGACGTCACCGACTCTCATGTCCACGTTGTCGGGGACGTCTCCGAACCAGCGTTCGATGGTCTTGCGGGCGTGGGCGGCGTGGTCGTCACGTTGCTCCACGGTGATGACTCGACCGATGGGGCCGACCGCCCTGGCGAGACCGAGGGTGAGCGCACCCGACCCCGTCCCCGCCTCGAGCACGGTCATCCCGGGACCGATGTCGGCGTAGACGAGGATCGGCCCGAGGTCTTTGGGGTAGACCACCTGCGCACCTCGCTTCATCTTCAAGATGAAATCGGCGAGCCGGGGGCGGAGCAGGAGCAGTCGGGCGTTGCCACTGGAGATGACCCACGAGCCGTCCTCGGCTCCAATGAGCCGATCATGCGGCACCGTCCCGTTGTGGAACTGGAAGTTGCGTCCCGATTCGAGCGCGAGGAGGAAATGGCGTCCCTTGTTGTCGATGAGCAGGGCCGGGTCCCCCTCGGCGAAGGGCATCAGAAGATCGATATGGCCGCGACGGCCAGGGAGAGGACCATTCCGATCACCACGATCCAAATCACTACCCGAACGAGTTTCTTGTTTTGCACGATGTTTTAATGGGCTTGAACTGAAAGGCAACGGTAGACAATTGGGACGACTGACGAAGAGACTGATGAACCGGGTGATCGAGGACCCCAAGCGGGAGGGTCTCCGTCGCTCATTGCGGGGCCTGCGTGAAGGCGACGACCGTGAGCTCTACCTGGGTCTGGCCCTGACCGCCCTCGCCTATCTCCGCTCCACCAAACCCCGCAAGCAGCTCATCTACCGCAAGACCGTTTCCGAGGGCTCCGCTCTCGTCATCCACCACAAGCGGACCGGGGCTCCCCGCCTCGAGATCCGCCGGCCTTGAACCGTTCTGTGCGGGTTTATCCACCGTGTGGGTGCAAAAACCCGCACGGAAGGCTATTTCAAAGGGGTTGAAACGGCACTCGCCATCACACACATTGGAGGGATGTGGAGAGACGGGCTGATCCGAGAGCGGGCGGGCCTACGCCACGGCCTCATCCATCGTTCTGACCTCCACAGCCTGATGGTCACTGACCGGGAGATAAGCCGGAAGATCGAGACTCGAAGGATCGAGGTGTTGCATCCCGGTGTGTACTACGTCGACTCCACACCAGCCACCTGGAAGACGATGGTGCTGGCGGGCGTTTTCGCAGCTGGTCCCGGTGCCGTGGCCTCACACCGTTGTGCCGGCGTCCTACACGGGCTCGATGCGGTCTACGGACGGATGATCGAGGTGACGGTGCCCTATAACGAGGAGCCGGAACCTGACAGTGTCATCGTCCATCGAACCCGACGTCTCAACCCAACTGCGTTCGTCGATGCGATCCCAGTGACTCCGGTCGAAAAGAACCTCCTCGACCTGGCCCCGATCCTCGGTGAGCGAAACCTGTTCAAGGCAGCGCGGTCGGCTGTCCACAGGGGCCTTGTCACCCCTGAGAGGCTCGATTCGGCGATCGGGCGCTTCGGCGGGCGCGGGGTGTCTGGCACCAGGACATTCAGGCGGGTAGTTCAGCGTGTGGCCGAGGACCAATCTGGCAGCGTGGCCGAAATCGATCTGGGGTCGATAATCGAAGACGCACCCGTTCCAGCTCCCATTCAACAATTGCAGATCCGTCTCCCAGAAGGGGGTTACGCATATCCCGACTTCTGCTGGCCAGATCGGGTGCGGCTCGTTGAAGCCGACGGGTTCACGGCCCATGGATCACCCGAACAGCTCCAGCACGACCTGTCTCGCCAGAACGGGCTCATGGAGCTGGGTTGGGAAATCCGCCGATTCACCGCCACCGAGATACGCGACGAACCACTCAGAGTGAGAGAAGAGATCATCCGCTTCGTGAACAAGCCATTCCGTGCGGGTTTGTCCACCGAGCCGGTCGACTAACCCGCACAGAACGGTGTTAGACCCGGTAGACCTCCACGACGGTCTTGTTGCGGGAGCCCCGGCGGCGGCCAATGACGAAGGCGGCGGCCACGACCACACCCACTGCGATTGCGGCGATCATGGCTTTGTTTTGGACGGAGGCTTTGGTCTCGTCGACGGCGTCGACGAGTTGGCGGGCTTTTGCCTCCAGGTCTTCCCTACTGAGTGTCAACTGAGATCCTCCATCCGATGATGCCGGCAACGGCTGCCGCGGCGATGGCAGTAAGGCCACGAGCCAGAACGGTCCACCACTCCCCTTCAGGGAGGAGCATCGTCAAGCCGTAGTAGAGACCCCACGCGAGACAGACTGCGCCAATCGCCATGACGATGGCGCCCCCGAATCCCATGCCGGCGGCTTTGCCGAGCCGTTTCGCGGGCTCCAGGGTCTCCTGTCGCAGATAGTCACGAGACATCTCCACCAACTCGGAGGCGATCTGGGGAATCTCCTTTGGATCGGGCATAGTCCAAGGAATCTAACAACTACTGGACAGTCCGCTACCCGCAGTTAACGTGCGGACCGGTGCAGTTCGTGAAGTCCATGCGGTCTCTGGGCCCCCGCTATATGGCCCTGTGGGTGGGGCAAACCGTCAGTCAGTTCGGCACCTACATCGCCTATTTGACGCTGCCGCTCCTGATCCTCTACATCCACGACGCCACGGGGGACAACAACACCATCGATTACGCCCTCGCCTATGCCGCGGAGACGGCACCGACGTTTCTGGTTGGTCTCATTGGAGGGGTCCTCCTCGATCGTGTCCATCTCCGGCCGGTGATGATCGCTACCGATCTGCTTCGAGCCTCCGCCTTCTTCTACCTGGTCGCTCAATACGGGACCTACGACGTGGGGACGGTTTTCATCATCGCCTTCATCGTCGGCTCCATGACGACCCTGTTCGACGGAGCCCTCTACGCCATGATTCCGGCCCTGGTGCCGGAGAAACGCTATTCCGACGCCAACGCATTTGTCACCGCGTCGATTCAGGCCAACTTCGCCATCGGCCCCCTCGTCGGGGGATTCGTGACCTTCGCTTTCGCAGGCCCACAGGTTGGGTTGTTCATAAACGGCCTTACCTTCATTGCTTCGGCGATATCCCTCAAATACGTCGGCCGGGTGCCACACCACACCGACACCACCTCAAAACGTGCCCCAATCATCACCGAATTCCTCGCTGGCATTCGACGTATCTGGGAAGAGCCCCGGCTCCGGGTCTCGACGATCTCAGCGGCGGTTCCCAACTTCGTCATGGGGTTCATGGAAGCGACCTTCGTCGTCCTCGCTACGGTGGTGCTTCAGACGGAGACCGAAACCCAGATCGGAATTCTCCTCTTCTTCATGGGTCTCGGGGGGCTGCTCGGCGCACTGGTGGCTCCGAACATCACCAGAACGATGGGATTGGGACGGGCGATGGTGTCGGGTCTGACGCTTGCCGGGGTATGTCTCCTCGCTTTCATGTTCACCACATATGGGATCGTGGCGATGCTTCTGGTCGCACTCTTCATGTTCGGCGTCTCCGTGATCAACATCCCCCTCGCCACGATCCGACAGATCTATGCCGGAGAGGGAATGCTGGGACGGGTCATCGCCGCGGCCCGGGCCATCGGGTGGGCGACGTTACCCATCGGAGCGCTGGTTGGTGGCTGGTTGGGCAACACGGAGAGAACATATCCGTGGGTCGCCCGTCTCTTCCCACTCATCTTGCTCGGTTGTGCCCTGTGGCTCTACACAACGGTGATCTGGACTGACACCTACGGGCCGCAATACCACACCGGGAGTCATGAGAAGGTCAAGCGCCCCAAGTCGACAGAGACCGTTCCATCCGAAGCAGACGACTCATCGCTCGACCCCGGAGAGTCGAGACCCGATCGTCAGGCGCGTGAGTCCTGAAGAGGATGGAGCTTGCCCAACGACTCGGCGACGACGATGAGGTCGTCCCCGAGCTCGAACTTGAAATCGGTGGCCAGGTTGCTGAATGTGTGACCGTTGCGATTGACGGCCAGCAGGGTGGCACAGTGCTCTTTTCGGAGCAGAGCGGACACATCGTCGATGGAGAAACCGACCACGTCCGTGGGCAGCTCGACCCGATAGAGCTCGGAGCCCTCACCGCCTGAGACCAGATCGGTCACCAGTTCGGACAGCCCGGGGTATAGAGCGGACCGTGCCATCAGGTGGGCGGCGAGTTTGGAGCTGACCATCAATTCATCGACGCCCGCTCGCCGAAAATGGGGAACATGGTCAGGGTTGTTGACCTCGACGACGGTGCGCACCTGCGGGGCGATCGACTCGATGGCCAGGACAGTGAGGATCGACGTCATGTCGGCCTCGTTGGAGCCGTCGTCAGGACAGATGACTGCGGTGCGGGCACAGTCGACACCGGCTCGTTTCAGGTCGGCGTCGTTCGATGGCGTGCCCCGGACGAAATAGACGTCATTAGGAGCTGGACTCCGCTCCCGGTCGCACAACAGCACCAGCTGCGTCTTGTAGGCGTCCGTGCTGAGTTCGGTGACCAGGTCACGGGCTGTGGCGTTCCACCCGCAGATGACCATGTGATCCTTGTAACCGGATGCACCCATTCCTTGTCCCTCCTTCAACAGGAAATCTATGACGAAACCCACCAGGGCACCAGTGATCGTCGCAACTATTGCGACCCCGAAGATCCCAAGGAGCCAGCCAATCACCCAGCCCACCGGTGTGGAAACGTAAGAGGCGTCGCCTTGGCCGAAGACGGTCGTGACGGACCAATGGAGCGAGGCACCAAAGTCGTTCAGCGTGCGGTCGGTCTCTGCCAGCCAGACAGACAAGGCTGCTATCGCCAGGACCACGACCAGACCGACGAACAGGGAGGCGAAGAAGCGACGGTCGATCTTGGTGGTGACACGGCGGAAGTGCCACGAGACACGTCGCAGGAACGCCGAGTCCACCAGATGACGGAGTCTCCCCATGAGCGATCGAAAAGGTACTCCCTCCTTCGCCTCTGTGTCGAGTCTCTGATGCACTAGTCCATTTGGTGTTCATTGAGATGATGCTCAGGGAAACGGGGTGTTGATGTCGAAGACAATTGTGTGAATCGCTCCCCCTCATCCTCCCGTTCAGACCACGGGTGCAAACTGTGCGGGGCCCTGCCTACGTACCTCACGCCGGCTGGCCTCCGCTGCCGCAAGCACTTGCATCAGGAGGGGGAATGGGACGACTGGATCCCACTATCGAGAAAGCTCAGTCGACATCGCCCCGTCCGCCCGGGTGGCGACTCGGCCGGTAACGGTTGACGGTGTCGATATTCACCAACGGCGGGCCCCGGGCTGGGGCCGGTCCTTGGGGAAGGCTGGGGCTACGAAGACCCCCTCGACGGAGGGGGTCTTCAACATTTGGGACCCTTGAGCGTGCACCGGGTCTCGGAAACCACGACCTGATGCTATAGCAACGCAGGTACGGTGTCGGAGAGCCTTTGGATGTCTCGGCAGACCCACAGTGGAGGCTTGCGGACCTCGCTCGTGAGTGACCGATCCTGATCTTCCAATCGGTGAGGGAAGAACCATGAGACGTCCTGGGCGCAGGGCGCTCCCTAAAGCATCGGACGGGTCCTTTGGACCCGTTACTGAGGCGCGCCCTAGCCGTATCCGTGCTCGCGATTGCACCATTCATGAGGCTGTTGGTGAGCATCTGGCGGATCCGAGATCGGTGGCGTGTCTGGCTGGCCCTCCTCAGCCATGTTCGGGAAGAAGCCCCAGCAAGGGAAGAATGCTGCGCGGATGTGGTGAATCAGCAAACAGCTGCGGTCGAGTCGGCGTGCGGGCGGCCAAGAATGTGCGGTACCACTCGTCTGTGTCCAGATCGAAGCGTCCGCCATGGTCGGAGAACAATACGATCTCCGCGTCTGGGTGCTTGGCGAGAATGGCATCGATCACCGAAAGCAGCCGGGGGTTGAGCCAATCGATGAAGCCCCCTAGCGCCGGGCCGACATTCTCGATGACCCGCAGATCGAACAACCCACATGCCGGCCAACACGTCGGCGGCGGCGCCGGATTGCCTCCCTGATAGAGGTAGGGGATATGTGGCGCAAGTATATGTGCAAAGACCTGGTTCTCCTCAGTCTCCGCCAGAGTGTCCAAAGCACGATTCAACTGGGCTCGAAACCCTTCCATCAGATATTCGCCCGACACCCGGGCGAATATCGACCTATTGAGGAGAAGCTCGTCGAAGGCTGTGACCCCACCGGGGTTCAGAGTCGGCTGCCCCGGTATCGTGAGCCAACCGAACGGCGGCGCGATATAGGCAAAGCCAGGTGGCAGGGCCCAATTCTGCATGGCTTCATCGCTGCTCTCGGGAGTCTCGAAGGTGCCGGAAGGAAGGGGCCCCCCGTTCATGAATGACGTCAGGGTCTTGAAAGTATTCGTATATTCCGACGTGGCATTCGGATAGCTGTCAAACCCCCTCAATCGAAGCTCTGCGATGAAATCGGAAACATCGATGCCCAATTCCTCGAGCGTGTCCATGCGCGGATACCCGTCCAACAACACGATGAATGTTGGTGGACCAACAGCCACCGGGCCGAGATCGTGGGTCGAGTCCGACGGAAGGAAAACCAGTTGGACGAGACCGACCACAAGGAATGTCCCCCCAGCCACGAGGAGAGGTACCCGGAGCTCGGCCACTCTTCCGATGAATATGCGATAGACGATGACGACGGCGAGGACTCCGGTGACAGCCAAGGCAATGCCGGAGCGGGGAACGTAGACCCAAAGGGTTGCACCCGCCGCCACGAGACCAGAGGCGCGTCCGAAGACGTTTGAGCCTATTCCGATGAGTAGTGCGAGCAGTAACGACGCAAGGATCGGCCGCACGAGGTAGGAGAGTGGCCGCACTGCGGCTGCATATTCACCGAGAACTATCCCGATGGAGATCGACGCGGATATCACAACGCCGACCGACCTGTCCCAGATCGCTGCAAACTCTTTCAATGCCGTCCGTCCTTGAACGTGCTCAGGCGTCCACTTCAGAAGGGATACCGTGCCAAGCAGCCCAGCTTCGAGACGCGACCTCGATTCACCGAGAGTGATCGCCCGCAGGCGCGACCACAACGAGTCGACCGCGAACGGGCGGGACTTGAGCAGTACGTGCAGCGGACTCCAATCGCGTAAAGGGCGCTCACCACCCGGCCTTCTTCGTGTCGGACCGCCCTAGTGCCCATCGGGTGCCCAGGTGCTCCATCAACGATTCCGCCGCCGTGCCATCACGAGCAGCGCCGCCGTCGCGATCGCCAGAGCCACCAGCAACGGAACGACTGCCCGACTTCCTCGAAACTGCCATTCCGACCACATGGCGATTGCGTCAACGTTGGACACAGGCTTCAACTCTCCCACGCCCTGCCAGTTGCCGTCGTAGTGGGCCTGTCCCTTGACCTGAAAGTCACCAAGCGTGACGTCTGCATGGGGCCTTGTCACCCCGGTCTGAAATACCCGGCGGTCGTTCAGCGGCGTCACGTCGGCGACCCTCGCGGTCAGATCCAGTCCGTCGTTCCCGACGGTTACGACGAGGTAGTTGGTGTCTCCCTCGAAGTTGATGTTCCCGCCATGTACCACCTGCGTGACACATCCATCGTTGACGGTGATGTCGTGGAACTCCCCGGCAAAATACAGGTCGACGTCATGGCGGCAAAGCGTCTCCCAGAATTCGCTCGACTCACCACCTTCGAGTTGCATTCCGGACGAGTGTTGACGTCGCACAGGTCCGAGTACCGGCGTATGACCCTGAACGATCACATAGTCCGCGGTAGCCCCCTCGAGCACGGAGTCAAGCCATTCGAGGTGGTCGCCGGTGACGGTTACATGCATCTCACCATCTATCAGGGTGAATACGTCCACAGAGACGACCAGCAAGTTCCTGTGCTTGAAGGCATAAGACGTGAGCCCATAGGTCTCCGAGTAACGGCCATCGATCAGATGCTCGGAGAAGACTGATTTGTACGTGTCGACCAATGCCTGCCGGCCGCGCACCCAGGCGTCATCGCCGATATCATGATCACCGACTGCTGCATGCACGGTCAGGCCGCGTTCTTCGAAGCGTCTCAACCACTGTGGATAGATCACGTCTCCGGCGGCCGAGATGGCAGCTCGCTTCTCGCTGGGCGTGCCGACTGGACCGAATAGTTGCCGACCGTCAACGTCCACATCCCAGTGTCCCATCACTAGGTCGCCCGCCACCAAAACGAACTCCGGGTGTTCTGCCGCCATCGCGTCGAGCCATCGACTGATCGCGTCAACTTGAGCAGGTTGTTGTGAATTCTCACCACCATCCCAACCCGGGGCGGCGGACAAATCAGCCACATCGGCATTGAGGAAATCAGGAACGGATACGAAGACCCACTCGCCCTCTGCAGCCGCGGCCGGTCCGGTCAGGGCGACTATCAGGCTTACGGCCAATACCCAGCCAAAGATCCTCCTCAGACGCCTCATAGCAACACCCTGATCCGGTGCTCCATCCTTTAGTCACAGCCCCACTGTTCGTGCCGAGGAGCCTGACTTGGGTCCAGATGTCGAGGCGGAGTCGTCGGTTGTTGACTCGAGGTACAGGACAGCCTTCAATTCCATGGTGACGGGACTGTAGGGCGGGAGCCCACACAAGGCTCGAGGGTTCACGCTGAGGGTGCGAAATCCCCGCCCCCATTCAGGGGTTCCCTCATCGGGTCGAAGCCTCCCGATGCCACAACAGACTCTGAGTGGAGGTTGGCTTCCTTGGTGTCGATTCCCGGTCTGGGGACAGGGGTGGTCAGGACTCGCTATTAACGGGTTGCTCATCCCCGTCGGACCCGGCGTCGGCCAGGATCTCAGTGCCGATGATTCGCGCCTTCCAGGCCCTGAACGCCACGAATATCCCGGCTGCTCCACCGAGGATCGCCTGCACGATAAGGGCTCCGGAACCCGCATCCAGATATCCAAAGATCATTCGCAGCCTTTCAGGGGAGGAGACGGTTTGGGGTAGCTCGGGAAACGTCCATGACCCCGATTCGGCTCAGACTGGCGTTCGCTTTAGGACTTTCGGATCACTCACATAGAGAACCCACTGCCACACAACGAATACCGGGTGTCGGAGAGAGGACTCGAACCTCCACGGGGCGTTGGCCCCACCAGGTCCTTAGCCTGGCGCGTCTTCCAATTCCGCCACTCCGACGTGAGTGACTTCGGATTCTACGGTCGCCCTAGCTCAGCATGAAGGTCAGCGCAAAGGTGCTGATACCGAACAGAATCCCGACCAGGACCGTTAGCCGGTCCAGATTGCGCTCCACGACCGTCGAACCGGTGAGATTCGACGTGGACATCCCGCCACCGAACACGTCGGACAGCCCACCACCCTTGCCCGAGTGCAGCAGCACCAGGGCCGTGAGGCCCAGTGAAAGGATGATATGGACGACGATGCCGATCGCAGTGAGAATGTTCATGCTTGTTTTAGCTCGGAGACACTGGAAACCCCGCCGTCGGGCGGGACGTACATTCTACCAGCGCTCCCAGACTTCCCCTAGCCGGCCTGTTTGGCCACCGCCTCGGCGGCGGCCTGAGCAGCCTCTTCGTCACCGAGATAGTGACTCTCGATCGGCTGAAGATCGTCGTCGAGATCGTAGACAAGGGGAATTCCGGTGGGGATGTTCAATCCGACGATGTCTTCTTCGCTGACGTCGTCGAGGTGTTTCACGAGGGCTCGCAAAGAGTTGCCGTGGGCGACGACCAGGACCGTTTTTCCCGCCTCGACCTCCGGGGCGATCTCCTCGAACCAATAGGGCAGCATCCGGTCGACCACGTCGGACAGCGCCTCGGTGGCGGGCAGGTGTCCCGGATCGACGTCGGCGTACACGGGGTCGTGGGAGGGGTGCCGCTCGTCATCGACTTCGAGTGGCGGAGGGGGGGTGTCATAGGAGCGTCGCCAGATCAACACCTGGTCTTCGCCGTGCTTGGCGGCAGTCTCCATCTTGTTGAGACCCTGCAGGTCGCCGTAATGCCGCTCGTTGAGCCGCCAACTCCGCTTGGTGGGGATGTCGCTCCATCCCGCCTCTTCGAGGGCGAGATCAGCGGTGTCGGTGGCCCGTTTCAGAACCGAGGTGAACATGATGTCGGGCTTCAGACCCTCCTCGGCCATCAGCCTTCCCGCCGTCCGGGCCTCGATCTCACCTTGCTCGGTGAGCCCGACATCAGTCCATCCGGTGAACAGGTTCTCCAGATTCCAGGTCGACTGTCCGTGTCGCAGCAATATCAATTTGTGACTCATATCCGGTACCTCACGATGGCTGCGAACTGGTCGGGGTCGAGCGATGCGCCCCCGACGAGTGCACCGTCGATGTTCGTCTTTGCCATGAAGTCCTTGATGTTTCCCGGGTTGACCGATCCCCCGTAGAGAATCCTGACCTGTTCGCCAATCTCCGTGTTCAGTGTCTCCCTCAACTGTTCTCTGATGAGCCCGGCGATGAGACCGGCATCGTCGGGAAGAGCGGTTCTCCCGGTGCCAATCGCCCACACCGGCTCGTATGCGACCGCCAGCGCCGATCCATCGGACAGGCTGAGACTGCGAAGGGCTCCCTGCAGTTGGGTCGCCACCACCCCCTCGGCCTCGCCGGCCTCACGCTGGGCCAGGGTCTCCCCGACACAGACGATCGCCGCCATGTCGGCGGCAATCACAGCCTTGGCTTTCTTGTTGACCGTTTCGTCGGTCTCGCCGAAGTGCTCACGTCGCTCGGAGTGGCCCACGATGACATGCTTTACGGCCAGCTTCGCCAGCATCGGTGGCGAGATCTCACCGGTGTAGGCGCCCGAGTCGGCCCAGTGCACGTTCTGGGCACCGAGCCCGATGGGGATCCTGTCCTGGTCCAAGACAACCTGAATGGACCGCAATGACGTGAAGGGTGGGACGACAACCACCTCGACCCGCTCATAGTCCTGGGACTCGAGACGGTAGGACAATTTCTGGACCATCTGAATCGCCTCGAGATGGGTGGCGTTCATCTTCCAGTTGCCAACGATGAGTGGGGTGCGGTCGTTCATTGCACCCATCTTTCCAGAACGGCGACACCGGGCAGAACCTTGCCTTCGAGGAGCTCGAGACCTGCTCCCCCACCTGTGGAGAGATGCGACACCGTGTCCTCCAGGCCGAGGAGACGCAGGGCGGCGGCGGAGTCCCCGCCGCCGACCGCCGTGAACCCCCGACACTCCCCCATGGCCCTGGCGATCGTCTCGGTTCCAGACCGGTAGGGCTCCCACTCAAAGACCCCCATGGGACCGTTCCAGAAGACACTGGCCGACTCCACGATCAAACCGGCGAACTCGTCGGCGGTGTCCGGGCCGATGTCCAATCCCAGCCACCCTTTCGGGACCTCGGTCACCGGCTTCACCTGATACTTCGAGCCGGCAGCGAACCGGTCGCCGACGACAACGTCGCTGGGCAGGACGATCTTGTCGTCGTCGGCCAGCTTCGTGACGGTTTCGATCATCGACTCTTCAACGAGGGACTCCCCAACCTCGCGGCCCTGGGCAGCGAGGAACGTGAAGCACATCCCCCCGCCGATCAACATCCGATCCACTTTGGGGAGGAGGTTCTCGATGACACCGAGCTTGTCCGAGACCTTCGCCCCACCCAGCACCACGGTGTATGGGTGATCGGTGTCCGTCAGCAGCCGGCCGAGACCGTTCAGCTCGCTATCGAGGAGAGGGCCGGCCACCGACCGGACTATCTCCGCAACCCCCACCGTCGAGGCGTGAGCCCGGTGCACCGAGCCAAATGCGTCCTGGACGAAGAGGTCGAACCCATTGGCGATTCTCCGCGCAGCCGTCGGGTCGTTGCTGGTCTCGCCGGCCAGAAACCGGGTGTTCTCGATGACGGTGATATCACCCGCCGTGTTGAATCTGACGGCGAGCTCGGTGAGCTCGTCCATGCGTGCCGCGATCGGCGCCATTGACAAGGCCGGGTCGGCACCTTGGGGTCGACCGAGATGTGAGCAGACGGTCACCGAGGCACCTTCGCCGACGAGCCGCTCCAGAGTGGGTAGTGCCGATCTGATTCGGAAGTCGTCGCCGACGTGACCTTCATCAAGGGGCACATTCAGGTCGGATCGGACGAGCACCCGGAGACCATCGACGTCCACGTCGTCGAGAGTGAGGTATCGACTCAAGTGTCAGCTCCGGGCATTGGCGAGCTTCTCGAGAATCTGGCCCAGCTTGATCGGGTCATGTTGGGGCCAGCCCGCGGACGTGTCGTTGACGTCTGCCAGGACCAGCTCCCACCCATGACGGGCCGCATCCTCGGCCGAGACCCACACGGCGTCGTGGCCCGGGGGGACGT
>Ga0299913_10003744_pt1 | contig 12546 bp, 7 predicted proteins | sample RVTome_9_FD_201360 | JGI IMG/M metagenome (GOLD analysis project Ga0299913, IMG submission 201360) | Soil microbial communities from uranium-contaminated site in the Upper Colorado River Basin, Wyoming, United States - RVT155D38 (version 2) ... | reverse complement strand
GGGCCGTCGATCACCCGGACCGCGCCGTCCTCCACCTCGACCCGGGCGCCCTTCGCGCTGGACGCGACGCCCTCGCCGGAGAGGAACGTCCCCGACATCGCCGCCTCCTGCATGTACTGGCCGATGGCGGCCTGCTGCTCGGGCGTGGGGAGGACGCCGTCCTCCATGTCCTGGGTCTGGTAGTGCATCACCATGTAGCGCACGGTCGTCTCCTCGAGGTCGGGGGGCGTGGGTGGTCAGCTGTCCGCGCCGGCGTAGACGAGGTGCAGCACGCCGGTGTCGAACGTAGTGGACGAGACGAGCTTCAGTGGGACGGTCGCCCCGTCCTCGAAGAGCCTGGCGCCGTGGCCCACGACGATCGGGTGGACGAGCAGGTGCAGCTCGTCGACCAGGCCCTGCTCGAGCAGCCACCGCACCAGGGTGCCACTGCCGGTGGTGGTGAGGCGGGTCTCGGCCTTGAGGCGCCTCAGCTCGGCGGCGACGTCGCCGGCGATCGCCGTGGTGTTCTCCCACGACGGCTCCGTGACGGTGGACGAGACGACGTACTTGCGGGCGCCGTTCATGGTCCCGGTCATCGGGTCGGTGGGGTCGGCGTCAGGCCAGTACGACGCGAACTCGTCATACGTGCGGCGACCGATCAGCGTGGCGTCGCTGTCGCTCATGAGGCCTCCGACGGCGGCGCCCATCTCGTCGTTGAAGTAGGGGAAGTGCCACTGGTCCGGCGCCTCGACGACGCCGTCCAGCGAGATGAACAGTCCGGACTTGATGAATCCCATGATGGTGCTCCTCGATCGGTCGGGCGGGGTGCCCGAGGGCTGCTGTCACCCCCTGTGCCGAACGATCGCGACCAGGATCGACAGGCTCCCGGAACTTTCTCGAGGAACGTGTCCGGCAGGCGGTTCTTCGGCCAGGTCGACGGCCAGCACCTGCTGGAGGACCCGCACGTCGCGATCCAGGGCGACCGAGTGCTGCACCTGCGGTTCAGGGTCCGGCGCTGAGGATCCCGCTCAGGCGGTGAGCCCGGCCAGGTCGAGCACGTCCTCGGGCCGGTCGAGGTCGCGGGTCGCGAGGAACACCGTCGAGACGCCCAGCTCCGCCAGTCCGGCGTACCGGTCGCGGTGATCGGCGACGGTGCCGGCGTGCGTGGAGGCGGCGTACGTCGCGGCGGCCGTGCGACCGCGGTGCCGCTCCACGCGGTTCCACACGTCGTCGCGGTCGCGGCCGACCACGGGCAGGTCGAGCACGGTCACCGCCACCTCCGTGGGATCCCGGCCGACCTCGGCGCAGTGCTCCCGCAGCACCTCGACCTTGTGCCGCAGCAGGTCCGGGTCCTGCGTGCGCAGGTTGCAGGCATCACCCAGCCGGGCTGCGATCCGCAGCGTCCGGCGCTCGCCCGATCCGCCCACGACCACCGGGACCGGACCCGCCGGCCGCGGGTAGCAGGTGGTCTCCGGCAGCGAGACCCCGTCCCCGTCGTGCGGCTTGGTGCCGGGCGCCCACAGCGCCCGCATCGTGACGATCGCGCGCTCGAGCTCGTCGAGACGCTCGCGCGCGGCGGGGAACGGCAGGCCGTACGCCGCGTGCTCGCGCTCCCACCAGCCGGCGCCGATGCCGACGAACGCTCGTCCGCCTGTCAGGGCCGAGAGCGTCGCGGCCGCCTTGGCGGTGACGCCGGCGGGGCGGAACGTGACGGGCGTGCAGAGCGTGCCGAGGTCGAGCCCGGTCCCGAGAGCCGCGACCGCGCCGAGGCCCACCCACGGGTCGGGCATCGGCTCCCACGCGCGCCCGACCTGGGGGATCTGGATCAGGTGGTCCATCAGGGCGAGCCCGGCGAAGCCGGCCTCGTCGGCGGCACGCGCCACGTCCGTGAGCCAGCGGCGCGGGTCCTCGCCCCAGGGAAAGCGGGAGACCTGGAGCACCATCCGCACGCCGAGGCTGGAGGTCCGGTCGTCTCGCCCGGCAGGTCGCGGCTCCGGGTCGGGCGGCGTCGGCTCGCCGTCGTCCGCGACCTCGACCACGAGGTCCCAGCCCTCCTCGTCCAGCGCGGGACGGAGGTCACGGACCGTCCGCAGCTGGCCCGCGAGCACCGGTGCCGGGACCGGCCGGTCGCGCGCTGCGTTGCGGCGCCGGCACTCGGTGTCGGTCGTGGCGAGCAGGACGGCCACTGTCGGCAGCCCGGCGTCGCGCGCCCGCGCGAGCCAGTCGCTGCGACGTCCGGCGTCGAGGCCGAGCGTGTCGACGACGGTGGTCAGTCCGCGGCCGAGCCGGGCGCTGACGATCGTCTCGAGCAGCGCGAACGCGTCGGCGGACGCGTCGAGGTCGTGCGGCCCGCTACCCGCCACGCCCCGCAGCGCGTCGGACGACACCACCTCCTGCGCCCGGTAGCGACCGGCCGCCCAGGTGGACTTGCCCGAGCCGGAGGCACCGACGAGGACCACCAATGCCGGGTCCGGGAGCCGCATGAGCGCAGTCTGTCGCATGAGCCCGGTTAGCATCGGTCCACGGCCCGTCCGACGAGGAACACCCTGGTGCAGGAGCAGCGCGACGACGACTCTCGGCTGTTTCCGTACGCCCCCAGACTGCTCCTGACGTGGTCGCCGACGGGCTCGGACCCGCGCCACATGCGCGTGGCCGGCTCGCTCGCCTTCATCGACATCTCGGGCTTCACCCAGCTCACCGAGCGGCTGAGCCGCCGCGGCAAGGTCGGGGCCGAGGAGATGAGCGACATCCTCGACGCGACCTTCGCCGCACTGCTCGACGAGGCGATGGCCGAGGGCGCCGACCTGGTCAAGTGGGGCGGGGACGCGGTGCTCCTGCTCTTCCAGGGTGAGGGCCACGCGCCACGCGCGGCCCGCGCCGCCCACCGGATGCGCTCGGCGCTGCGCCGGGTCGGGCGGATCCCGACGTCCTCGGGCGCGGTCGTGCTGCGGATGTCGGTGGGGATCCACAGCGGCGACTTCGACTTCTTCCTCGTCGGCGACCCGGCGCTGCACCGCGAGCTGGTGGTGAGCGGCCCCGGAGTCAGCATCACCGCCGAGCTGGAGTCCGCCGCGGCCGCCGGACAGGTCGGCCTGAGCGCAGCGACCGCCGGCCTGCTACCGGCGCGCGCCGTCGGCGAACCCCTCCTCGACGGCCGGCTGCTCCGCGCCCTGCCCCCCGCGGTCGCGGCGCCGGACGGCGCCACGGGCCACGTCCTCGACCCGAGCGTCCAGCCCGCCGAGACCCTGTCGCCGCCGGTGCGGGCCCACCTGCTGAGCGGCGCCGGCGACGCCGAGCACCGGGCGATCACGGTGGCGTTCGTGCAGTACGCCGGGTCCGACGACCTGCTCGCTCAGGAGGGTCCGAGCGCCCTGGCCGACGCCCTCGACGAGCTCGTGCGCGCCGTGCAGCACGCCTGCGCCGACCACGAGGTCACGTTCTTCGAGAGCGACATCAACCGCGACGGCGGCAAGATCATGCTGACGGCCGGGGCACCGCGCAGCGCCGACCACCTCGAGGAGCGGATGCTCCGGGTCGCCCGCCAGGTCCTCGACCGGGGCGGCCGGCTCCCGCTGCGCCTCGGCATCAACCGTGGCCACGTCTTCGCCGGCGACTTCGGCCCGCCGTTCCGGCGTACCTACTCGGTCAAGGGCGACGCGATCAACCTCGCGGCCCGACTGCTGGGGCGAGCCGCGCCCGGTCAGGCCATCGCCACGCTCGAGGTGCTCACCCACTCGCAAACGGACTTCCGCACCGAGCCGCTGGCGCCGTTCACGGTCAAGGGCAAGGCACGGCCGGTCGACGCCGCGGTCGTGGGCGAGCTGCTCGGCACCCGCGGCGACCGAGACCTGGACGTCGCGCTGGCGGGCCGCGCTGGCGAGCTCGCCACCCTGTCGCAGGCGCTCGCCGAGGCGCGGGACGGCCGCGGCCGGACGGTCGACGTGGTCGGCGAGCCCGGGCTCGGCAAGTCCCGGCTGGTGGCCGAGCTGCTCCGCGGCTCGGACGCCGTGGCCCTGAGCACCCGCTGCGACGCCTACCAGTCCTCGACGGCCTACTACCCGTTCCGCAGGCTGCTGCACGACGCCCTCCAGCTGCCCGACGACCCGGACGAGGCCGCCGCCCGGCTCACGCAGCAGGTCGAGGAGCTGACGCCCTGGCTGGCCGCCTGGACGCCGCTCCTCGGCATCCCGCTCGACCTCGCGCTCCCGCCGACCCCGGAGACCACCGAGCTCGATCCGCAGTTCCTGGTGCCGCGGCTCGAAGGCCTGGTCGTGGCGCTGCTCGGGGCACTCCTGCCCGGGACGAGCGTGCTCGTGCTCGAGGACGTCCAGGATCTCGACGACGCGTCGGCGGGCCTGCTCCAGCGACTGTGCGCCGAGGCCACGGCGCGGCCCTGGCTGGTGCTGCTGACACGGCGCGAGCAGACCAGCCCACCCGACTGGCTCGCCGGCATCGCCGCCCGGACGACGGTGCGACTGGCGCCCCTGGACGAAGCCGCCGCGATGGAGCTCGCGCGACGGGCGCTCGCCGACCGGGCGCTCACCCCGCACACGCTGCGCGTGCTGGTGCACCGCAGCGGTGGCAACCCGATGTTCCTCGCCGCGCTCGTCGACGCGGCCCAGCGGTCGGGCGACCTGTCCCAGCTGCCGGACACCGTCGAGGCCCTGGTCACGAGCGACATCGACCGGCTGCCGCCCTCCGACCGGCGCGCGCTGCGGTACGCCGCGGTGCTCGGGTCGGTCGTCGACGTCCGCGTGCTGGAGGCGCTGATGGCGCAGCACGGCGGCCTGGCCGACGACCAGCTTCGGCGACTCGACGGCTTCCTCGAGCCGGCGCGGCCCGGGCGGCTGCACTTCCGCAACGAGCTGCTGCGCGACGTCGCCTACGAGGGGCTTCCCTACCGACGGCGGCGGCCGCTCCACGAACAGGTCGGGTCGGCGATCGAGCAGGAGACCGGCGACCCCGAGACACTGGCCGAGACGCTCTCGCTCCACTTCTTCCACGCCGGCAACGAGGCCAAGGCCTGGCGCTACTCCGTGGTGGCCGGACGGCGCGCGGTCGAGAAGCACGCCCATGGCGACGCCGTCGACTTCTTCGAGCGGGCGACCCGCGCGGTGCCCCGGGACGGCACGGTGGCCGTCGACGAGCGGGCGGCGGTCCTCGAGCAGCTCGCCGACTCGCGGTTCGTCCTCGGGCTCACGACCGAGGCGACCGACGCGTACGCCGCGGCTCGGCGTCTCGTCAGCGACGACCCGGTCCACCAGGCGCTCCTGGTGGCGAAGGAGGTCCGGGTCGACGTACGCCGGCGGCGGTTCCCGCAGGCGATGCGCCGGCTCTCCCGTGGGCTGCACCGGCTGGACGGGCACGAGGGTCCGCTGGTCGCCGCGGCTCGCTCGCGGCTGGCCCGCCGCTACGCCTACAGCCGCTATGCCCAGGGCCGGATCGACGACGCGCTGCGGTGGGCCGAGGCGGCGGGCAGGTACGCCGAGGAGTCACTGGACAAGGAGGCACTCGCCCAGGCGTACGAGATGCTCAACGGCATCTACGCCGGCTCCGGGCGCCAGGAGCCGCTGCCCTACGGCCAGCTCGCGCTCCAGGCCAACCGTGAGCTCGGCGACCTGCCGCGACAGGGCCACTGCCTCAACAACCTCGCGGTGGAGGCGTTCTCGCACGGTCGTTGGGAGGAGGCGCTGGCCCAGTACCGGCAGGCCGCGGAGATCTTCCGGCGTACCGGCGACTCGGCCAGCGAGGTGAACGCCGCCTACAACCAGGCCGAGCTGCTGGTCCGCCAGGGGAGGTTCGCCGAGGCGGCCGAGCTGCTGCCCGAGGTGCTGCTCGTGGCCCGCGCTGTCGAGGACGAGGAGCTCGTGGCGCTGGCGCTGCGCGAGCAGGCACAGGTCCTGGCCGCGACCGGAGACCCGGACGGCGCGGTCGCGCTGCTTGACGAGGTACGGCGTCGCTTCGACCTGCTGGAGGAGCACCAGGAGCTGGTGGTCACCGACCTGGTCCGGGTCGAGACGCTCGTGCGGGTCGGGCAGTCGCAGGCCGCCGGTCAGCTCCTCGACGAGCTCGTGCCGGCGGGTGACCGCGCCCAGCTCGACGGGATCTCGGCCCGGTGGCACCGGCTCTCGGCACTCATCCATCGCTCCCGGGGCGAGCTGGCGTCGGCCCGCACGGCGATCCTCGACGGGCTGGAGCGCGCGGCTGCCGACGCCGACACGTTCGAGCAGGCGCTGCTGCTGCGCGAGCTGGTGGTGCTCTCGCAGCTCCAGGGTGAGCAGACCGACCCGGACGTCGAGGCGAGAGCCCGCAGGTTGCTCGACTCGATGGGCGTGGTGGGACCGGCCTGAGCCGCGCGCTCAGCTCACGCTGATGCGGGCATCACTCGTGAGCAGCATGTACAGCAGGGTGTCGCCGGCGTTGTCCCGTGTGCTCTGCACGTAGTCGACGCAGACCTCCTGGCCGGCGCCGAGCCGGTTCTTGGCCGGGCACGCCGGCGCCTCGCCCAGCGGCGCGTTCCCGAGCAACGAGTAGCTCAGCTTGGTCTTGGCGATCGCCTTCTTGCCGCACAGCGACTTGTCGCAGCGGACGAGCATCGTCGCGGGTGACGTCGGCGTGTAGAGGCCGTCGAGGTCCCCCAGGAACTGGAGGACGGAGCCGCGGGTGCTCCCGCAGCCGGCGTACGCCGCGTCGCACAGGCCAAGCGACAGCAGCACCTGGCTGCTCTGGGCGCCGTTCGGCAGCATCAGCGTGCCGCACACCGGGTCGTCGATCGTCGCCGAGGTGCAGTTCGCCTGTCCCCCGATGCCGGCGGAGAAGGGGGTGTTGGGGGCGCTCGCCTCGTAGCGCAGCTCCGACAGCACGTCGAACCGCTCGTCGGTCGACGCGGTCCCCGGGGTCACGGCTTTCGGGCCCTTGAGGGTCGGGGCACTCACTGTGACCCGCACCTGGTTGGCGGGCTGCGACAAGGTCGTGGTCAGGGTCGCCGTCGTCTCACCGGCGAGCGCCGTACCCGTGGCCGGCACCGGCTGGTTCCCCGAGCCGGTGGTCGTGCTGATCGACAGCGGTGTGTCCTGGCCGAACGCGGCCGGCTGACCCTCCGAGTCGTAGAAGCTGACCTGCACCGAGAACGGCTGGCCTGCCACGACCAGGACGTACGGCACCGCTCCGTCGGGCGTGCCGGCCGGGGCGCTCAACGACGAGAACACCTGGTCGACCTCGATGCGGACCGGCTTGGGAGAAGCGCCGGCCGCCAGGCCGGCCTGGAGGCCGACCACCACCAGCGCCAAGGACAGCATGGCCAGGGCGGCCGTGATCGGCGCGCGGAACAGGCGCAGCTCTCTGGACATGGACTTCCCCCCGTGGTTGTCCCGAGATCTGGACCACAGTCCACCATGCCGAGTGTCGAGTGTCACGGCAATGCTGGTCCGTACCACCGAGGACGCTGGTCGGACGTCGCTGGTGCGCGTACGTTCGCGAGGCATGAGGGACGTGACGGAGGGGCGCTTCTCGACCGGCGTGCCCTACCTGCGACTGGGGCACGGGCCGCCGCTGGTCGTGGCCTCCGGCCTGACCGCCGAGCACGCGAACCCGACCGGGATGTGGCGACGGTCGTCCCTGACCTGGGCGGCGCCGTTCGCCGCGCACTTCACGGTCTACCTGGTCAATCGCAAGCCGGGGCTGCTGCCCGGCGCGACGATGGCCGACCTCGCCGGCGACTACGCCGACACCTTCGAGCGTGACCTCGGACGGTCCGTGCTCCTCCACGGGACGTCGACCGGGGGCTCGGTCGCGCTCCAGCTCGCGATCGACCGACCGGAGCTCGTCGACCGGCTGGTGGTGGCGGGGGCCGCGTGCCGGCTCTCGCCTCGCGGCCGGGAGGTGCAGGCCGAGCTGCTGCGCCTCACCGAGGCCGGCGACGCCCGGCGAGCCCTGGCCTACCTCGCCGGGACCCAGGTGCCGCGTGCGGTGGCGCCGCTCGCGCGGGGGGCCGGCTGGATCATGGGTAGGAGCTTCATCGCCAGCGACCCGTCGGACATGCTGTTCACCCTCGCCGCCGAGGACGTGTTCGACGTGGAGTCCCGGCTCACGCGGATCCGGGCGCCCACGCTGGTGCTCGGCGGGACCGACGACGTCTTCTACTCCGAGGACCTGTTCCGGCGTACGGCGGAGGGGATCCCGGGCGGGCAGGCAGTCATCTTCCCCGGCAAGTCGCACGTCCAGGTCGCCGGCTCGAAGGTGGCGGCCGGCATCGCGCTGGGCTACCTGCTCGCCTCCTGACGAACAGGCGGCCGGGTCGGATCTGGATCGGGAGCCCTTGACCGTCCCCGGGCGCGAGGGCATGCTGCACCGACGGTGCGACCGGAGCCTCGGGGGGCTCGCGCGACGACTTCGAAGGATTGGTCTGCGTGTCACACCACCCCGCCGCCCGCGTCCCGGCGTCACGGGTGCTGCTGGTATCGGCGTTCGGGGCGTTCCTCGCGTTCCTGGACGCGACGATCGTCAACGTCGCGTTCCCGTCGATCCGGGAGTCGTTCCCCGACGCGTCGATCGGCCGGCTCTCGTGGGTCCTCAATGCCTACAACATCGCCTTCGCGGCGTTCCTGATCGTCTTCGGCCGGCTCGCCGACCTGCTCGGCCGCCGGCGCGGCTTCGTCATCGGCGTGCTGGTGTTCACGGCCGGCTCGGCGCTCTGCGGAGCCGCCCCGTCCGTGGACCTGCTCATCGCCGCCCGGGTGTTCCAGGCGCTCGGCGCGGCGATGCTGGTCCCGGCCTCGCTGGCGCTCGTGGTGGAGGCCTTCCCGGAGGAGCGCCGCTCGCACGCGATCGGCCTGTGGGGCGCGACCGCAGCGGTGGCGGCCGGGCTCGGTCCCCCGGCCGGCGGCGCCCTGATCGAGACGGGCAGCTGGCGCTGGGTGTTCCTGGTCAACATCCCGTTCGGCGCCGCAGCCCTCTGGGTGGCCCGCCGGCAGCTCGTGGAGAGCCGCGCCCCGGGCCGCCGCACGATGCCCGACCTGCCCGGGGCGGCCCTGCTCGCCGGATTGCTGGCCCTGCTCAATCTCGGCGTCGTCAAGGGCGGTGACTGGGGCTGGGCGTCTGCCCGGACCTGGCTGACGTTCGCGGCTGCTGCCGCCCTCCTCGGTCTCTTCGTGTTCAGCTCGCGGCGACACCGGTCACCCGTCGTCGACGTGGCCCTGCTGCGCATCCCGACCTTCAGTGTCGCGAACACGGCGACCGCGCTGGCCGGGTTCGGCTTCTTCGCCTACCTGCTCACCAACATCCTGTGGCTGCAGTACGTCTGGGAGTACGACGTGCTGGCGGCGGGCCTCGCCCTCGTCCCGGGCGCGCTGGTGGCGGCGGTCGTCGCTGGTGCCCTGGGCCCGCTCGCCGAGAAGCACGGCTACCGTCCGTTCGTCGTGCCCGGTGCCCTGGTCTGGGCAGGCGCCTACCTCTGGTACCACCAGCGGGTCGGCATCGAACCGGCGTTCTGGTCGGAGTGGCTGCCGGGCCAGGTGCTCAGCGGTATCGGCGTCGGCGCCACCCTCCCGCTGCTGGGCAGCGCAGCACTCGCGGCCGTGCCGGGAGGCCGCTACGCGACCGCGTCGGCGGTCGTGTCGAGTGCCCGCCAGTTCGGTGGCGTCCTCGGCATCGCGGTGCTGGTGGTCGTGATCGGGACACCGACCCCCGAGAACGCGGTGGCCGTCTTCCGGGACGGCTGGCTGCTGTCGATCGTCGCGTTCGTCGCCGTGGCCGTGGTGTCGCTGCCGCTCGGTCGTCTCGAGGCGGCCACCGCCTCCTCGCACGACGACGCGGGCACGGCCCGGGTGCAGGCCCCGCTCACGCCGACGCCGGCGCCTGACGCACCGAGACCGGCGGAGTCGGAGGACTCGCAGCCGCCCCACGACCTGTCCGCGGTCGAGCTGGTTGCCGGTATGCCCGACGACGCGCGGCGCCGCCTCGAGCTGGCCTCCCGACGGGTGTCCGTCGCTGCCGGCGACTGGCTGATGCACGAGGGCGACCCGCCAGGCTCGGCGTACGTCGTGCGCAGCGGGCGGCTGGAGGTGCTGGTGGGCGACCGGCTGGTCCGGGAGCTCGGCCCCGGAGCGGTCCTCGGTGAGCTGGCGCTGCTCACGGGCGAGCAGCGCTCCGCCGGGGTGCGCGCCCGGCGTGACTCGCTCGTGCTGGAGATCCCGCGGGACGCGTTCGAGGGGCTCCTGGCGGACCACCCCACAGCCTCGCGGGTCGTGCTCACCCAGGTGGCCGACCGGCTGCGGAGCGTGGGAACGCCGTCGGTCCCGGAGCGGCCCGTGCAGCCCACCGTCGTCGCCGTTCTCGGCCTGCACCGCGGCAGCGGAGCCGCCGGCGTCGCGGAGGTCCTCCGTCGCCGGCTCCTCCGGCATCTGTCGGTCACCTCACCCGGCGAGGTCTCACCCGAGGGGCTCGAGCGCGCGGAGCGAGAGCACGACCGGGTGCTGCTCGTGGCCGACGGGGTGGACGCCTCCGATCCCGACGCGGCCCGGTCCTGGCACGACTTCTGCCGGCGCCAGGCGGACGTGGTGGTGCTCGTGGCGCAGAGTGGGTCGCCGCTCCCGACGTCCGCGGAGGACCGTGCCGAACGACAGCCCGAGCTGGTTCTCGTGGGCCCCACCCCGACGACGGCCGACCGTGCGGCGTGGGTCGCGGCCACCGATGCTTGGCAGCTCACGGTCGCGGACCACGACCCAGCGGTGACGCTGCGCGCGCTGGCCGACCGGCTCGCCGGCCGGGCGCTGGGGCTCGCGCTCGCCGGCGGCGGGGCACGGGCGTTCGCGCACATCGGGGTGCTGCAGGAGCTGGAGGCCAGCGGCATCCACGTCGACCGCGTGGTGGGCGTCAGCATCGGCTCGGTCGTGGCGACGCTCCACGCCGCGGGCATGGGCGGCGACGAGGTCGAGGACCGGCTCTACGCCGAGTTCGTCCGTCGCAACCCGTTCTCCGACTGGCGCTTCCCCAGCCACTCCCTGGCGAAGGGTCAGCGGGTGCGGGCCGGCCTGGTGCGCCACCTCGGCGCGGACGCCGTCATCGAGGGCTTCCCTCGTCAGCTGCGCACGGTGAGCACCGACCTGGTCTCCCGCACGCGCCAGGTCCACCGCCGCGGCAATGCCGCCGACGCGGTCACGGCCTCGGTCCGGCTTCCCGTGCTGTTCGCGCCGATCCCCGACGAGCACGGCCGGCTGCTCGTGGACGGCGGCGTGCTCGACAACCTGCCGACCGACCTGCTCGTCGAACGGGACGAGGGGCCGGTCGTGGCCGTCAACATCTCCATGGGAGGGAGCGGCTCGTCCGGTCCCTCCCACGCCGGTCCCCGGCGAGTGCCCGCGCTGGGCGAGACGCTGCTGCGCACCATGATGATCAGCAGCGGCGGGGCGATCGAGGCCGCCCGTGCTTCCGGAGCGTGGGTGGTCACGCCACCGACCATGGGCGTGGGGCTGCTGGAGTTCCACCAGCTCGACGAGGTCGTGCGGGCCGGCCGGCTCGCCGCGCGCGCCCTGCTCGACGAGGCCGGAGCCGACCTGTTCGTGTCGGACGCCGCGGTGTCGACGACCGTCGCTGCCCCGATCGGATCCGACGCGCCGGCTCGCGGGTAGGAGCCCGCCCGAGGCGAGCTAGGAGCAGCTGACCCGCGGGTTGAAGTCCGCGAACATGCCCGCGGGGTTGTCGGCCCACACCCACGCGTGGGTGAGGTAGAACGCCGGCCCCGGAGGCGGCACCAGGATGTGCATGTCCATCCCCAGCACCGACGGCGCCTCCGCGACACCGGGCGGGTCGGACTGCAGGCTTCTGGCGACCCACTCGACGGCAACGAGCCGCAGCCCTCCGTCGGGCGCCGGCGCGTAGACCAGGACCTCGGGCTTGAGGGCGTCGACGTCGTTGTCGGCCATCAAGTCCGCGTTGAAGTAGTGGTAGCCCATCGCCCCCGCCGTGGGGTGGGAGATGCAGGTCGCGACGATCCGGTCGCCCGCGCCGTTCACCCACCCGAGCTCGTAGCCCGCAGCGACGGCGGTCTCGATCCGGTGGAAGCGGGCCGTGGCCGCGCGCACCTGGGCCAGCTCGGCCTCCACGTCCACCATGGCGATCGAGTGATCGTGGCCCGAGTGGTCGTGGAGGGCGGCGTCCGGTCCGTCGGCCGCGAACGTCGGCATCAGCGGCGCCCCGGCGATGACCACCGCCAGCACCCCAAGTCCCAGCACGACCTTCCAGCTGCGTCGGCCCCGCTCTCCGGTTCCCGATTCCTTCTGCATGTTCCTCACCCCTGATGTCGTCCGGGTCTGCTGTGGGGAGAACCCCGCACTCACGACTCCCCGACGCCCTGCGAGGTTCCATCGCCGGACGCACGGGATCCACGCCCCTCCAGATCGAGGGATGAGCGGCTCGTGGGCGCATGATGGAACCTGCTCGATCCCTGGGGAGTCGTCACTCCGTCCGATCGAGCAGGAGGCGACCATGAAGGCAGAGACCTTGGCGGTGGGGCGTGATCCCGCACCAGCGCGCGGCGCGGAGCTCGAGTTCCGCGAGATCTTCGCGGTG
>Ga0299913_10003743_pt1 | contig 12547 bp, 9 predicted proteins | sample RVTome_9_FD_201360 | JGI IMG/M metagenome (GOLD analysis project Ga0299913, IMG submission 201360) | Soil microbial communities from uranium-contaminated site in the Upper Colorado River Basin, Wyoming, United States - RVT155D38 (version 2) ... | reverse complement strand
AGCAGATAGAAGGACTACCAGCGTGGCACGAGAAGTGAGCACTATCAATGGCGTTGGACATGCTCCGGCGCGGTGCGGCGGCCAGATCAGCAAACCCGTATTGATCGGCCTCGTCCTGGCGGCGCTCGCGGTACTGGTGATTGTCTATCTGACTTTCCAGCAAGCCGAACGGGAGCCCATTCCGGATCCGGGAGCGCCGACCGAGTCCGTCGCACCGGCGGAATCGGCCGCGGAGCGAGGCGACAGCGCTCGTGAAATCATCGCCGATTTGAGATCGCGGCAGAACGTCGACTACGCGCAAGCCTACGAGCGCGCGCGCCAGTTCCAGGCAGAGGGGCAAGACGCCGATGCCCAGCTTCTTCTATTCTTCGCGGCGCGCGGCGGACATGCAGACGCGGCCTTCGACCTCGGTGCTCTTAACGATCCGAATCATCACACGGCCGATTCAGGCCTGGCGGCAGAGCCCGACCCGTTCCAGGCGTATCGATGGTACAGGTCCGCCCGCGACGCCGGCCATGAATCCGCGGACGAGCGGCTTACGGCTCTCAGGACCTGGGCGGAAGATGCCGCAGACACCGGCGACGCCGAAGCCGAACGGCTGTTGCTGCAATGGAGTAACTAGATGTCTCGTGAACACACTCTTCCGCGCCTGTCCCTCATTGCGTCCCTCATTGCGTCAATTGCGACCGCGTTTTGCTCAGGCGCCGTCCAGGCTCAGACCCAGGCCACCCGGCCGCTGGTCCAGGAAGGCAAGGCGACGCTCTATCAGCGCGTCATTGCAGTGCCCGGCGCGGTGCTGGCGGCGCGTGCCGGCGACACGACGGACACCCGGGGAGTACCGCCGTTCTCGACATACTATGTGTATGCCCGCGAGACGAGCAGTGGACAGGAATGGCTGCAGGTCGGCACGGACAGCAACGGCAGAATCGACGGCTGGCTCGTGACGGATCACGCCGTCGACTGGAATCAGACCTTGACCGTCGCATTTCGCGATCCCGCCCAGCACGACCGTGTGCTGTTGTTCGGGGAGCGTGCGGCATTGAAGACACTGATCGACGAGAACGATGCGGCAACCTATCGGCAGCTACGCGAGCGCGCGGCGACGGGCGACACGACGGACTCTCCCGTCGTGGCCATTCAGCCCGAGCACAATGTCGACATCCGCCGCGACTTCTATCTGGTACCCATCCTGAGTCACGAAGACGTCCTGGTTGGCGGGGAACAGGGACGACTCTTGCGCGTGGCGACCGTGCCGCTGCAGGATTCGAGCGAAATCGCTCGCGCTTATCGGACCGGGCTCGTTTTCGTCATCGATTCGACGATCTCGATGCAGCCTTACATCGACGCCACCAGCTCGGTCATGCAGCGCGTTTACCGTTCCATCGAGGAGGCGGAACTGTCCGAGCGGGTCAGCTATGGACTCGTCGCATACCGCGACAACACCGACGCAGTGCCCGGGCTCGACTTCGTGACTCGCACCTACGCGAGCCTTGCAGACGGCTCGAGCGGTGACGAATTTCTGTCGCGAATCCGCAGCGCGCAAACGGCGACCGTCTCGAGTCAGGGCTTCAACGAAGATGCGTACGCGGGTGTCGCCGAGGCGATCCGCTCGATAGACTGGAGCGGCTACTACGCGAGATACGTCATTGTCATCACGGACGCCGGCCCGCGCCCCGGTTCCGACCCGTTGTCGTCGACGGGACTGGATGCCGCATCGCTAAGTCGCCTGGCGGCCGACAAGGATATCGCGATCGGCGTGTTTCACCTCAAAACGCCTGCAGGTCGCGAGAATCACGAATACGCCGAACGCGAGTATCGACGCCTCTCTGACCTCAGCGGAATCGGCGAGTTCTACTACCCGGTGGAGACCGGCGATGTAGACCGGTTCGAGACGGCATTGACCGCGCTGACGGAACAGCTCACCGAGCAGGTGCGCGCAGCGGCGAGCGGCCAGCCGCCGTCGCGACGAACCGCGTCCTCGCCGGATGCGACGCAACTCGAAGCGTTTCAGGAAAAAGTTTCACGCCTGGGTTATGGCTTGCGCATGCGCTACCTGCAGGAGCAGTCCGGGCAGGGAGTACCCTCCCTCTTCAATGCGTGGCTCGTGGACCGGGACTTCGACGAGCCGGCCGAGCGCGACGTGGACGTCCGGGTGCTCCTTACGCGCAACCAGTTGAGCGACCTGCATGAAATATTGCGTCAGGTACTCATAACCGCGGAAGAAGGCGCGCTCGCGCCGGACGACTTCCTCGACGAATTGAAGAGTCTCGCGGCGACCATCAGCCGCGACCCACAAGCCGCGAGAACGGCAACCCGCGCGGTCGGCGGGCAGAGCCTGGCGGATCTGGGCTACATGCGCGAGTATCTGGAGGGCCTGCCTTACCGGAGCGAGGTCATGAACCTCGATTTGAGCATATGGGAGCAGTGGCCGGCGCAGCGGCAGTTCGAATTCATCAATCAGCTCGACGGCAAGGTGGCCTACTACCGCGCGCTGCACGACAACGTCGATCTGTGGGTGTCCCTCGACGGCGGTTCGGTCGACAGCGATTCCGTCTATCCGCTGTTGCTGGAGGCGCTCCCCTGACCACGCCCGTCTTTTCACTGCGCGATGTGGTGAAAAGCTATGCGGCCGGCGGCGCGGAGTTCCGCCTGACCATACCGCGGCTCGACATAGAGCGTGGGAGCAAGCTCGCCTTCGTCGGCGAGAGCGGTTCCGGCAAGAGTACGCTGCTCGAACTTCTGGCGATGATTCTGCGGCCATCCGCAAGCGGCACGTTCGTCTTCCGACCCCGGGCAAGCGGCGAGAGCCACGATATCGCCGCCGCCTGGCAGTCGGCGGATCCCGATTCCATGGCTGCCCTGCGCAGCCGGCATATCGGCTACGTGCTCCAGTACGGGGGCCTGCTGCCCTATCTCACGGTGCGCGAAAACATCGTACTCTCCCGGCAGCTTCTGCACCTGCCGCAAGCCGACTCGGCCGAACACTGGGCGGAACGGCTCAAGATAACAGCGCAGCTCGGCAAGCGGCCCGCGGAGTTGTCGGTGGGACAGCGCCAGCGCGTCGCGATCGCGCGTGCATTGGCCCACGATCCGACGGTACTGATCGCCGATGAGCCGACGGCGGCCGTCGATCCGCTCAATGCGGAACGGATCATGGAGGTGATGATCGGGCTGGTCGAAGAAACGGGCGTGACGTTGATCGTCGCCAGCCATGCTCACAGCCTGATGCGGCGAGCCGGTCTGCGAATGATCAATCACCGTATCGATGCGGAGGGTGGAACCCTGCTGCACATCAAGGTATCCGATGTCGCCGACTGACTCCCAGCTCGGCCTGATCCTGACCCTCGCGTGGCGGGACTTCGGCCATGAGCGCATCATGTCGGCGTGCTTCGTCCTGTCCTTAAGCGCTGTTCTCTTGCCGTTGCTGGTTCTTTTCGGGCTGAAGTTCGGCATCGTCTCGACTTTGACATCGCCGCTCAAAGAGGACCCCCGGTATCGCCAGATTCAGCCCGCGGGCAGCGGCCGTTTCGGTCCGGAGTGGTTCGAAGCCATGGCGCAGCGTTCGGACGTCGCGTTCATCGTGCCGCGCACTCGCGCCATCGCCGGCACCATGCGCTTGCGCGGACCTGAGGGTAATGCCGGACGCATCATCAGCGTCGAACTCATACCTTCCGGGCCCGGAGACCCCGTCCTCGACGGGTTGAGCGAACCGGACGGGTTAGAGCGTGTCGTTTTGTCGCTGGACGCGGCCGACAAGCTCGGGGCAGAAGCAGGAAGCCGGATCGAAGGAATCGTTTCCCGAACCTGGTCCGGGAAGCAGCAGACCGAACTGTTGCCGCTGCAGGTTATCGGCGTCGCATCGGCCGGCGCCTTCGCTCGCGACGGCATGTTCGTATCCGGAGAACTGCTCATGGCGGTCGAGGATTTCCTGGACGGACGCGCGGTGCCTGCGTTCGGCTGGGAGGGTACGGCGGATCAGGGCACGCCTCGACAGTTTTCCGGGTTTCGTCTCTATGCCCGCGAACTCGAGGATGTCGCCGGGTTGCGTACCGGTTTGATGGAGCAGGGCATCGACGTACGCACCAGACTGGCCGATATCGAACTGGTGCAGGGCCTGGACCGCAACCTCAGCATCGTTTTCTGGATCATCGCGATCGTTGCCGCTTCGGGTTACGGACTGTCCTTCGGCAGCAGCGTCTGGGCCAACATCGACCGGAAACGACGCGAGTTCAGCGTACTCCGTCTTACGGGATTTCGCAGTCGCGGAATCGTCTGGTTCCCGATCGTTCAGGCAATGATGACCGCCGTCCTCGGCTGGGTTCTCGCCGCCGTCGCGTTCTTTGCGGTTCAGGCGGGGCTCAATTCGCTTTTCGCCGAAAACATCGGCGGCGATCAGGCGGTGTGCCGTTTATTGCCCGTGCATCTGGTCATCGCACTCGTGTTGACACTGCTGGCCGCGACAGTGGCCGCCGCTCTGGGTGGCGTGAGGCTGGCGCGGCTCGAACCGTCGCTGGCATTGCGTGAGGGGTAGCCGGGTAGCGAGGCACGCGATATCGGGCATAATCCCCTCGGCGGGCTGCATGGTCATTGCGACCGCAACTCTGGTTCGTCCGGGTATTGAGAATAATAAGCTCGAGCGGCTCGTTGGCCACGGGAGGACTGAGTCATCAAACTGGGCGCACACATCGAATCCTGGGATCTGAAGCAGCCATTTCGCATATCCGGAAGCGAAATGACGACCTCGGATATCCTGGTGGTGCAACTTGGCGACGGAGAATGTATCGGGCGCGGCGAAGCTCAAGGGGTCTCGTACCTCGGGGAAACGGTGCGGAGTATGTTCGAGCAAATCGCCAGCGTCGCCGATCGTGTCCGGAAGGGTGCGGGGCGGAACGACCTACCGGAGTTATTGCCCGCGGGAGGCGCGCGCAACGCACTGGATTGCGCGTTGTGGGACCTGGAGGCGAAACGAAGCGGCAAGACGATCTGGGAGCTGACCGGCATCGAGCCACGGCCTGTGACCACGGTGTTCACCATCGGAATCGAAGCGACGGCCGCAGCGATGGCGCGCAAGGCCGCCGCCGCCGCGGACTACTCGATACTGAAAATCAAGCTGGACGACGATGCCCCGCTGGAGAAGCTGGCCGCAATTCGCGCAGCGCGACCGGACGCCGAACTGGTCGTCGACGCCAATCAGGGCTGGACCTTCGACTTGCTCGAGGAAGTGCTTGCTGAGTGCCTCACGTTGAACGTGAGCATGATCGAGCAACCACTGCCTCGCGGTCACGATGCGGTACTCCGGGACTTCGACTCGCCGGTCACGCTTGCCGCCGACGAGTCCTGTCAGGATTCCGCCGAGCTCGAGTCCGCTGCCTCCTGCTACGACATGATCAACATCAAGCTCGACAAGACCGGCGGCCTGACGGAGGCGCTGTCCCTGGCCCGGGCCGCAAAGGGCAGGAGTCTGAAGCTGATGGTGGGCAACATGCTCGGCACGTCCCTTGCCATGGCCCCATCGTTCGTCGTTGCGCAACTCTGCGACTTCGTCGACATCGACGGTCCCTTGCTGCTCAAATACGATCACCCTGACGGTCTGGTCTATTCCGGGGGCAAGGTGGGCGTCTTCGATCGCGGCTTCTGGGGATAGCCTCCTGGAATGAATCCCGTGAATTGACTTCGAGTCACGTTCACACGTAGCCTTCGCTTCGCGCCGATTTTGATGTCAGCTTGCGGGTGCATAAGAAGCGTCGTGCGAGAGACGTGAACGGTCGATACGGAAACGGTGATGACGCGCAAAATACTGATCTTGAACGGGCCTGGACTCACCGACCTCGGTGACTATGGCGACGGCAACGATCGAGGATTGACACTCGAGAAGGTCAGGACCGAGTGCACCGAACTATGCCACAGTCTCGGTATCGAACTGGACTTTCGCCAGACGGAAGATCAGGACGAGATGGTTCGGTGGATAAAGAAAGACAGCGAGGGCTACGACGGCGTCATCATCAATCCGGTTGGTTGTTCGCGCGCTGCAACGGTTTCCTTTCCGGTTTACCGATCTGCGATCCGGACGATCGCGCTGCTGAGGAAGCCCGTGGTTGAAGTCCACATGAACAACATCTTTTCGCGGAGCGCGGAAACCACCGGGTCGGTGAACGAACCGGCGGGTGCCATGGGACTCGTTTGCGGACTGGGAGTCCACGGTTACTTGCTCGGAATCCGTTCGATTGCGCACCGATTCGAATTGGACGCGGTCTAGTGGCAAAGACAATCTACGTCGTAAACGGACCGAATCTCAATCTGCTGGGCACCCGGGAGCCGGAGATTTACGGCGCCAGCACATTGAAGGATATCGAGGACCGCTGCCGCGCCACAGGCACCAGGCACGGACTGAATGTCGTTTTCTTTCAGTCCAATCATGAAGGCGTCATCATCGACCGCCTGCAAGAGGCAATAGATAAGGCTCAGGGCATAGTAATCAACGCTGCCGCGTATACTCATACGTCGATCGCGATCCATGACGCCTTGCGTGCTTTCAAGGGATTCAAGATAGAGCTTCACATCTCGAATCCGCATCTGCGGGAACCGTTCCGGCATGTCTCGTTCGTCTCGCCGGTGGTGGATGCTGTCGTGGCCGGGCTCGGAACGTACGGATACGAGCTCGTGCTGGACGTCATGGCGGCCGAGTTGAACAAGGATGAATTCCGGAGATCCGCATAAGGCGACGCTCGGGATTTATGGAAGCAGATCGTTTTGCGACACTTGATCGTGTGGGTATGGCTGGCATCAGCCCTCGTCGCCTGCGACGAGAGTCAGCGTGGCGTACCCTCGTCGACCGACAACGGCGCGGCACGCACGTTCGTCGGCAGTAACGCATGTACGGCCTGTCATGAGTCTCACGCGGAGGCCTGGCGTGGATCGCATCACGATCTCGCCATGCAGGTTGCCGACGAGCAAAGCGTGCTCGGCGATTTCTCGGATGCAACGTTCGAATACTTCGGCACGGTGACACGCTTTCTGGAGCGCGATGGCAAACACGTCGTGCAGACCGTTGACGGCGACGGAGAGCGCGACGAGTTCACGGTCCAGTACAGTTTCGGCGTCGAGCCGCTGCAACAGTATCTGGTCGGTTTCGCAGATGGCCGGCTTCAGGCGCTGCCGTTCGCCTGGGACACGCGGCCGAAAGATCGGGGTGGTCAACGCTGGTTCCACCTCTACCCGGCGGAAAACGTCCGGCCCGGCGATCCGCTCTTCTGGACCGGACGTGAGCAGAACTGGAATGTCGTGTGCGCCGAATGTCATTCGACGCAGGTGGAGCTCGGATACCATGCGACGGACGGGACCTTCGACACGACATGGAAGGAGATCGACGTGGGATGCGAAGCCTGTCACGGGCCAGGTTCCGCGCATGCCGCACAGGCCGGCCGTGACGCATTCGACGTGGATTTCGGCTTCAGCGTCGACCTGGACGACCGCGAGGGTGCCGTCTGGCAAATGGATCCGGAGACCGGTATCGCGCGACGCAGCGAGCCCCGGCTTGCGCCGCAGCGCCAGCCGGAGGCCTGCGGCCGCTGTCATTCGCGCCGGGGCGTCGTCGCGGCCGGGTACGAGTACGGCAAGCCGCTTGCCGACACCCACGTACCGGCCCTGCTCGACGAGCCGCTGTATTTTCCCGACGGACAGATCCGGGAAGAGGTGTACGTCTACGGTTCGTTCCTGCAGAGCCGGATGTACCGGGCAGGGGTGAGCTGCAGCGACTGTCACAACCCACATTCGCTGGAGCTGGTTACCGGCGGCGAGAGCAATGACGTATGCGCTCAGTGTCACCTGCCTGCGAGGTTCGCAACCGCCGAGCATCGGCGCCATGCGCCGGAAGATGCAGACTGCGTGGATTGCCACATGCCGGAGCGTACCTACATGGTGATCGACGACCGGCACGATCACAGTTTTCGCGTACCCCGACCCGATCTGACGGAGCGGATCGGCACGCCGAACGCCTGCAACGGCTGTCACGCGGATCGGGATGCGTCGTGGGCGACGGGGGCGGTTGCGAGCTGGTATGGCAACGACGCATTGTCGCGCCCGGAATTCGGCACCGCACTGGCGGCCGCGCGCCTCGGCCATGCGAACGGCGCACTACGCGAGGTCGTTGAATCGCCGGAGCATCCGGGCGTAGCGAGAGCCACTGCGCTGACTCTTCTCGAGCACCCGATGTCCGGCGACGACTTGCGCGTCCTGAACTCGAGCGTCGGCGATCCGGATCCGTTGTTGCGCATCGCCGCGCATCGCGTATTGCGCGATCTGCCGGGCGACGTTCGCGGCCGCTTCGGCTACGAGGGCCTGGCAGATCCGGTTCGCGGCGTTCGCGTCGCGGCCGCGCAGGCCTTTGCCGATCAACACGACCTGCTGCCGGCCGCCGATGCCGCGCGCTTTCGTGTCGCTGCCCGGGAATACCGGGCGGCGCACGAATACTTGGGCGATCGACCGGAATCCCTGACCCGGCTCGGCGACTTCGAGCTGACCATGGGGAGGGTAGACGGGGCACTCGCTCACTACCGGAATGCGCTGGCCGTGGAGCCGTCGAGTGCACCGGTGCGCATCAACCTTGCAGATATCCATCGGGCAATCGGCAATGAAGCGGAAGCAGAACGTGTGCTGCGCGAAGGGCTCGAGCGCCAGCCGGCCAACGCCGCCTTGCTTCACTCCCTGGGTCTGCTGCTCGCTCGCACCGGCCGTCTGCAGGAGGGTCTCGGCGTACTCCGGGAAGCGGTGCGTGCCGATCCGGAGAATCGGCGCTTTGTCTACGTCCTCGGCGTCGCCTTGAACTCGACGGGCCAGGCCGACGAAGCGGTCACCCTCCTGCAATCGGCGCGCGGGCGCTTCCCGACCGACTTCAACATCGCCTGGGCACTTGCGACGATCTATCGCGATCGCGGCGAGGTACGACCGGCGCTCGCGGTCGCGGAAGACCTGCTGAAGCGACATCCTGAACAACCGGAAGTCGTCGCCTTGCACCGCTCTCTTTCGGCGGCACGATAAACGCCTCCCGAGCGTCCCGGCGTTCGCGCCTGCGCGCTCTCAACGGACTGGTTCGAAATCATAATATATTATATATTTACTGTCGTTCGCTCACCGGCCTTTCAGCCTGGGGGAAGGAAATGAACAGCAATCACCCGGGCGGGACTCGGAAACTCGCCATCGCCGTCGCGATGTTCGTCTCCACGGCGGCATTATCCGGCGAGGCCGCGTCGCAGGTCACCTCGACGTCCGATGCCACTCGTCCCAACATCGTGCTCATGTTCCCGGACAATCTGGGCATCGGAGAAGTGAGTTCCTACGGCGGTGCGCGTGGCGTTCCTACGCCGAACATCGATCAGATCGCGCAGCAAGGTATCCGACTGACGAACTTCAACGTCGAGTATTCATGCGTCGTGTCCCGTATCGCTTTGCTAACGGGCCGCTACGCGGTGCGTACCGGCGAGGGCAACGTGGCGGGCATGACCCTGTGGGAAGTCACGATCGCGGAAGCGCTTCGCTCCGTCGGCTATGCGACGGCTTTGTTCGGAAAATGGCACGTTGGCGGCAATGATTGGGAGGGCCGCAGGGAACCGACGCACCAGGGTTTCGACGAATGGTGGGGCATACCCGGTACCAGTCACACTGCGCAATTCACTTCGTTCGATGACTTCGACGCCGACCGATTCGATGTTCCATACATATGGGAAGGTCAGTCCGGGGAGCCATCGCGCCGCGTCGCTCCTTACGATACTGACTCGCGACGAACCATCGACCGCGACGCCGCCGTGCGCGGCATCGAGTTCATGGAACGGAACGTGCGCAAGAACAAGCCGTTCTTCCTCTTCTACCCCATGACGCAGATCCACTTTCCGGCCTTGCCGCACCCGGATTTCGCGGGAAGTACGGGAGCCGGCGACATTGGCGACTCAATGGCCGACGTCGACCACAACGTAGGTCTGATGCTGGACGCAATCGCCCGCCTCGGCATAGAGGAAAACACGCTCGTATTCTGGTGCACCGACAACGGCGCCGAAATGCGGAGACCGTGGCGGGGTTCCCCGGGCCCCTGGCGAGGCTACTACAACTCCGCCATGGAAGGCGGCGTCCGGACCCCGTGCGTGATCCGCTGGCCGGGACGTATTCCCGCGGGCCAGGTTTCGAATGACATAGTCCACCAAGTCGACCTGTTCCCGACCATTGCGGCGGCCGCCGGCGCGCCGGAAATCGTGCCGTCCGACCGGCTCATCGACGGAGTTGACCAGCTTCCGTTTCTCGAGGGCCTGCAGCCTGACTCCAGCAGAACGAGCGCTATTTTTCTGGCCCGTGAGGGTGCCGTCATGGCCGTGAAGTGGCATGACTGGAAACTCTGGTATTCCTATCGAACGGAAGTGCCGGACCCGAATCCGGAGAATCTTCTGCGCCTCTTCGATCTTCGCGTAGACCCGCAGGAAGAGACGGACGTCGCCGATTTCTATCCCTGGGTCATCAGCGCGATGGACGGTATCGTGGCGGACTATGAAGTTTCTCTGGAGACTTATCCGCGAGTTCCGGGTGGCATCGACGATCCCTACGTGCCGCCTGCCCGCGGCTCGGGCAGCCCCGTGCAAACCTATGCACGGACCGACCGGGCGCCGCTTGGGCCGCGCTCTGAAGCTCTGCCGAATCCGGACTTTTCCGGCGCATGGTCGACGGCAGTGCTGAGCGCCGCACCGCCAACCGGTCGGCCGCCGCCACCGCCGGTACCGGACCTGGGCAGCGGTTGGGGTGACGAAATTTCCATCGTTCACGACACCGCGCAACTGACGGTCGAGCGAGTCATATTCGTTCCGCGTGAAATGCAGCCGCTCGTGCGATACCGCTTCGCGCTGGATGGATCCGAAACGGAAAACGCGGTTACCCTTGGCCGGAGCGGCAGGCCGCCCGTCTCCACCGCGGCCTGGGATGGGAACCGGCTGGTCATTACCACACGGTACCCGTTCCAGGATCCTGGCAACGGGCGACGGCTCACCCACGAGGTAACGCAGATGCTTTGGCTGCAACCTGCATCGGGAACGCCATTTGAACGGTCGCTGGTCGTGGAAACCCTGCGTGCGGGCGCTCTGGGCGGTCCGCCTTCGACGAATCGAACCGTATACAGCAGGGGCTATCGCTAGCTAAAAATTGAAGTTATCGTCCCGCGCCGCCGATCAAGCCCGCGAGCAGCATCAGCGCCAGGAAAACCCCGACCCACAACACCATGCTGCCCGTCGGCCAACTTCGTGTGAGCGCGGCTTGCAGGCTGTTCCTGCTCGCGACATACGCGCCTTCCGTTTCCAGGCGTTTCCGGATGACGCCTGTCCAGACGGAAAGACCTTGCAACGTCGCGAAAACCTTGCGCGACGCGGCAGGCAGCGCCTTGCGCCATAACCATTCGGCATCGATATTGGTTGCCCGGATTTCGGCGGGATACAGACCGCTGCGATGCAGGAAGACGACGCCGAGAATTGCAAAGGCAAGAAGTTGCAGCTGCGTGAGCACGTGGGTGAGATCGTAGGGCGTGTAGTCCACGTCAAACGGCAGAATGTCATACAGCAGTCCGGGGTTGAAGCCGATTCCAAGACACACCGCTGCAGCAAGCGACATTGCGATGAGCATGTTCAGCGGCGCCTCTTTCGTACGGATGCCCGAATCGTGTGCGAAAAACGCGAAATAGGGGATCTTGATGCCGGCATGCTCGAGCACGCCGGCGGATGCGAACAACATGGCAAGCCAGATGACCCAACGACCTTCTTCGAGGAGGGCGGCCATGATCATCGATTTACTGACAAACGCGCTGAACAGCGGGAATGCGGAAATAGTCATCGCGCCGATAATGCAAAGCGTCGCCGTCACGGGCATGCTGCGATAGAGTCCTCCCAGGTCGGAAGCTTTCGTTCGGCCGGTCATGTGCAGCACCGCACCCATGGACATGAACAGGAGTCCCTTGAAAAATACGTCATTGAACGCATGCGCGACCGCACCGTTCATGGCGAGCGTCGTGCCGATGCCAATGCCGCATACCATGAAGCCGAGCTGGTTCATCATCGAATAGGAAAGCACGCGGCGCAGGTCGTTCTCGATCACCGCGAAAAAAATCGGGTAGCAGGCCATGATCGCACCGATGTAAATGAGCGGCTCTGCACCCGGAAACCCGCGCGCGAGTGCGTAGACGGCGACCTTGGTCGTGAAAGCGCACAGGAATACCGTGCCGGTGGCTGTGGACGTCGGATACGCGTCGGTGATCCAGTTGTGCAGGAGTGGAAATCCGGCCTTTATGCCGAAGGCGAAAAAAATGAGCCATGCGGCGGGCGACTGGAGGCCAATTGCCGTGAACGAAAGATCACCCGTCGTGTAGCCATGCCAGATGAGCCCGGCCATCAACAAGAGACCCGACAACACCTGGTAGAGGAGGTAGCGTATGCCGGCATTCAGCGATCGTTCGTCGCGTGCTGCCCAGACCAGGAACGCGGAGCTGAGTCCGAGGATTTCCCAGAAAATAAAGAGGGTAACGAAG
>Ga0299913_10003742_pt1 | contig 12548 bp, 10 predicted proteins | sample RVTome_9_FD_201360 | JGI IMG/M metagenome (GOLD analysis project Ga0299913, IMG submission 201360) | Soil microbial communities from uranium-contaminated site in the Upper Colorado River Basin, Wyoming, United States - RVT155D38 (version 2) ... | reverse complement strand
ACCCTGGCGCCGCGCCAACCAGTGAGCTACGGCGATGCGCATGCCTCACTCCCGTAGCGGCAGGCCACCACCTGCGGCGTCTCCACCGGTGCCCCGGCGTTCACGGATGCCGCGAGCCGGAGGAACTGCGCGTGCGGCACGGGGTGCTTCCCCTGGTCTGACTCAGAAGGCTGACTTCCGCCCTACCCAAGTGCGGCTCGGCCAGACATCGGCGTCAGGCTGTATGCAGCCAGACCGACGGCATGCCTGATCGAGCATTCAGATCCCCCCGACGAACTCCGGTGGTTCTGCCTCCTTGCCGCAGCGCACGCACCTGAGATAGGCCGCCCATCGGCCGTGCCGCTCCCGCTGCCACTTGTGGAACCGCAGTCGACACAGCAATGGCTTGGACATGTCCTGACTGTGCGCCCGGCCCCCGAACCTGTCCAGAACCCCGCACTGAGCGTCAGGTGACGGCGAGGCGCACGGCGTACTGCGGGTCGCTCTGCTCTCCGGTGGCGATGACGGCCGCGATCTGCTCGACCGCCGCCACGACATCGACGTGCCGGACGTAGAGCGGCGCGAAGCCGAGCCGCACCACGTCGGGCTCGCGGTAGTCGCCAACCACCCCGCGCGCGATCAGCGCCTGCACGACGCCGTACGCGTCGGGGTGCCGGAGTGACACCTGGCTGCCGCGCTCGTCGTCGACCCGCGGGGTCGCGACGGTGAAGCCCAGCGGCGCCAGCACGTCATCGGAGAGATCAAGGAACAGCCGCGTCAGCGAGACGCTCTTCTCCCGGACGTCAGTCATCGACAGGCCGTCGAAGGCCGACAGCGCCGCCTCCAGCGTCAGCAGCGACACCATCGGCGGGGTGCCGCAGCGCATCCGGTCAATGCCCGTCGCGGGCTCGTAGCTGCCCTCCATCGCGAACGGCCGGGCATGGCCCGTCCAGCCGGCCAGCGGCGACTCCATCGCCCCGTGGTGACGACGGGCGGCCATGACGTACGCCGGGGCGCCGGGCCCGCCGTTCAGGTACTTGTAGGTGCAACCCACCGCGAAGTCGGCGCCGCTCGCACCGAGGTCGACGGGCATCGCGCCCGCGGAGTGCGAGAGGTCCCACACCATCAGCGCTCCCGCTGCCTGCACCGCCGAGGTGATCGCGTCCATGTCGTGAGCCCGGCCGGTGCGGTAGTCCACGTGCGCGTAGGTGACGACGGCGACGTCGTCGTCCAGCACGGTCGACAGTTCGCCCGGATCGACGCGTCGCAGCTGGAGCCCGAGGAGGTCCGCCACCGAGTCGGCGATGTAGAGGTCGGCCGGGAAGTTGCCCGGCTCGATCACCAGCACCCGCCGGTCCGGGCGCAGCCGCGCTGCCGCGACGAGCACCTTGAACAGGTTGACGGATGTCGAGTCGGCAACCAGCACCTCGCCCTCGGCGGCACCGACCAGTCGCGCCACCAACGCACCGACCCGGGCAGGGGCAGACCACCAGTCGTTCGTGTTCCACGAGGCGATCAGGTCCCGGCCCCACTGCCGGGCGACCACGTCCTGTACGACGTCGGGCACAGCTCGGGGCATCGCGCCGAGCGAGTTGCCGTCGAGGTAGACCAGCCCGTCCGGCACGACGAAGCGATCGCGCGCGAACGCAATCGGATCGGCGTCGTCAAGGGCTCGCGCTCGGTCGCGCGCAGCGGTCAGGTCCACGGCCGCAGCCTATGCAGCCCGCGTCAGACGAACACAGCGAGCGGTTTCGCCCTGCCGTCGCGCTCCTCCACGAGGGCGAGGAAGGCACCGTCCGGACCGAACACCGCGACCGGTCCCGCACCGGCCGACTCCCACGGCAGCTGACCTCCGTGGGCGACCACTCGTGCCTGCTCGTCGTCGACCTCCCGGCTCGGGAAGCCCGCCCGCGCCGCCGCCTCGATCGGCACCACCTCGAACGAGGACTCGAGCTGCTCGAGGGTTCGCGCGCCCGCCACGACGTACGGGCCGACGCGGGTGCGACGCAACGCGGTCAGATGGCCCCCGACGCCGAGTGCCGATCCGAGGTCGCGGGCGAGCGCCCGCACATACGTCCCGCTCGAGCAGACGACCGTCACGTCGAGATCGACGACCTCGTCGGTACGACGGGTCGCGTGCACGTCGAACGAGCGGACCGTCACCGGCCGGGCAGCCAGCACTACGGTGTCTCCCGCCCGCACCTTGGCGTATGCCCGCTTGCCGTCCACCTTGATGGCGCTCACCGAGGACGGCACCTGCTCGATGTCCCCGGTCAGCGCGGCGACCGCCGTCAGGATCTCCTCGGCCTGCACGGCCGCGGCCGACCTCGTCTCGACGACGTCGCCTTCCGCGTCGTCGGTCACCGTGCTGGCGCCGAGCCGGATCGTCGCGTCATAGGCCTTGTCCGTCAGCGCCAGGTGTCCCAGCAACCTGGTGGCCCGCTCGATGCCGAGCACGAGCACACCGGTGGCCATCGGGTCGAGCGTCCCCGCATGCCCCACCCGACGGGTGCCGGCGAGGCGGCGGACTCGCGCGACGACGTCGTGCGACGTCACGCCGGCGGGCTTGTCGACCAGCACGAGCCCGCCCGGCGGGGTCACGACTCCTCCGCGGCCTCGGTGCGCGGGGCGCGGTACGGGTCCGAATCGCCGGCGTAGCTCGCCTCGGCGGCCGCCCGCAGCAGCTCGGCGTCGGCGGCTGCTGCCTTCTCGAGCAGCTCCTCGATGTGCTGGGCCGTCTCGGGAACAGCGTCCTCGACGAACGTCAGCGAAGGCGTGCGGCGGACGCCGGTCTGGCGGCCGACCTCCGAGCGGAGCACGCCGCGCGCGCTCTCGAGGGCGGCAGCGGTGTCCGAGCGTTGCGCCTCGTCACCGAGCACGGTGTAGAAGACCGTGGCCTCCTGCAGGTCGTTGGTGACACGCGCGTCGGTGACCGTGATGAAGCCCAGCCGGGGATCCTTGACGCGCAGCTCGAGGGTCTCGGCCACGATGACCTTGACGCGGTCAGCCATCTTGCGGGCGCGCGGTGCGTCTGCCACGGCTAGTCCTCCAGCTCGTCGTTGGTGCTCAGGTACTGCTGCCGTGCGGACAGCAACTCGATCTCTGGCCTGCCCGCGACCAGCCGCTCACACGCGTCGAGAACCTCCACGCAGTGCGCCCGGTCGGCCGCGACCACGGCCACCCCGACCAGCGCCCGGCGGTGGAGGTCGAGATGTCCGGCCTCGGCAGCCGACACGGCGTACCGCCTGCGGATCTCTGCCACGATCGGACGAACGACGGAGCGCTTCTCCTTGAGGGAGTGCACGTCGCCGACCAGCATGTCCAGAGCCAGCGTGCCAGTGAACACGTGCCGTTCCCTCCCGCATCGCGGCCCGGCCCCGCCGAGAAGGCGGGACCGGGATGCGGATGCTAGGCCCGGGCCTTCTCGCGCAGCTCGAACGTCTCGATCACGTCATCGACCTTGATGTCGTTGAACGAGCCGAGACCGATACCGCACTCGAAGCCCTCGCGTACCTCGGTCGCGTCGTCCTTGAACCGCTTGAGCGACTCGACCGTGAGGTTGTCTGCCACCACGACACCGTCGCGGATGAGGCGGGCCTTCGAGTTGCGGCGGATCTCCCCGCTGCGCACCAGGGAGCCGGCGATGTTGCCGAACTTGCTGGAACGGAAGACCTCGCGCACCTCGGCCGTGCCGAGCTGGGCCTCTTCGAACTCGGGCTTGAGCATGCCCTTGAGCGCCGCCTCGACTTCCTCGATCGCCTGGTAGATGACCGAGTAGTAGCGGACGTCGATGCCCTCCTGCTCGGCCAGGTCCCGCGCGCGACCCTCGGGCCGAACGTTGAAGCCGATCACGACCGCGTCTGACGCGGCCGCCAGGGTGATGTCGTGCTGGGAGATGGCGCCGACGCCGCGGTGGATGATCCGCAGGTCGACCTCCTCGCCGACGTCCAGCTTGAGCAGTGCGTCCTCGAGCGCCTCGACGGAGCCCGAGCCGTCACCCTTGAGGATCAGGTTGAGGGTGTCGACCTTGCTCTTCTCGAGCCAGTCCTCGAGCGAGACCCGCTTGCGCGACTTGGCCAGCGCTGCGTTGCGCTCGGCCGCCTGGCGCTTCTCAGCGATCTGACGGGCGATGCGGTCCTCGTCGGCGACGAGGAACTTGTCGCCCGCGCCGGGCACCGAGGTGAACCCGAGCACCTGCACGGGACGCGACGGGCCGGCTTCCTCCAGCGAGTCGCCGTGCTCGTCGAGCATGGCGCGGACGCGGCCGAACGCGTCGCCGGCGACGATCGAGTCGCCGACGCGCAGCGTGCCGCGCTGCACGAGCACGGTCGCAACCGGACCGCGGCCACGGTCGAGGTGTGCCTCGATCGCGACGCCTCGCGCCTGCTGGTTGGCGACCGCGCGCAGGTCGAGCGCGGCATCCGCGGTCAGCAGGATCGACTCGAGCAGCTGGTCGATGTTCTTGCCCTGCTTGGCCGACACCTCGACGAAGATCGTCTGGCCGCCGTACTCCTCGGCAACGAGGTTGTACTCGGTCAGCTGCTGCTTGACCTTCTCGGCGTTGGCGCCTTCCTTGTCGATCTTGTTGACGGCCACCACGATCGGCACGTCGGCCGCCTGTGCGTGGTTGAGCGCCTCGATCGTCTGCGGCATGACGCCGTCGTCGGCCGCCACCACGAGCACGGCGATGTCGGTGACCTTGGCACCGCGGGCACGCATGGCGGTGAACGCCTCGTGACCGGGGGTGTCGATGAAGGTGATGGCCCGCTCACCGAAGCGCACCTGGTAGGCACCGATGTGCTGGGTGATGCCACCGGACTCGCCCGAGATCACGTCGGTCTGCCGGATCGCGTCCAGCAGGCGGGTCTTTCCGTGGTCGACGTGGCCCATGACCGTGACGACCGGCGGACGGGCGACCAGGTCGTCGTCGTCGTAGTCGGCGTTCTCGAAGTCGATGTCGAACGACTCCAGCAGCTCGCGGTCCTCTTCCTCGGGACTGACGATCTGCACCTGGTAGCCGAGCTCGGCACCGAGCAATGCGAACGTGTCCTCGTCGAGCGACTGGGTCGCCGTGGCCATCTCACCGAGGTGGAACAGCACGGTCACCAGCGAGGCGGGATCGGCCTCGATCTTGTCCGCGAAGTCGGTCAACGAGGAGCCGCGCGCCAGCCGCAGCACAGTCGTGCCGTCGCCGCGCGGGATCTGCACGCCGCCGATCGACGGCGCGTCCATGTTGTCGAACTCCTGGCGGCGCTGCTTCTTGGACTTGCGGCCACGACGCGGAGGGCCGCCGGGACGCCCGAAGGCACCCGCCGTACCACCGCGACGGGGACCGCCGCCGCGACCGCCACCACCGGGACGACCGGCACTGGGGCCGAAGCCACCCCCACCACCGGGGGCCCCGCCGGGGCGACCGCCGGGCGCGCCCGGACGACCACCTGCACCGGGACGCGCGCCGCCAGGACGGCCGGGAGCACCCCGGCCGCCGTCGGGCCCACCGGGGCCGACGCCGGGCGCCGGACGGGCCGGCATCATGCCGGGGTTGGGCCGGGGGCCGCCGGGACGCGGACCGCCCGCGGGCGGGCGGGGGCCGCCGGTGCCGGGCGTGCCCGGACGCGGCATGCCGGTCGCACCGCCGGTGGAGTAGGGGTTGTTGCCCGGCCGCGGGGCGACAGGGCGGCCCATGCCGCTGCCGCCACCGGAGGTGAACGGGTTGTTCCCCGGACGTGGTCCGGCCGGGCGCGGGGCGGCGGGCCGCTCCGGGGCCTGGGGCGTTGCCGCGGCAGCCGCCGGCTGCTCGACCGGCGTGACCGGCGCGGGTGCTGCCGGCGCAGCTGGCGCAGCTGGAGGGGCGGGCGGGGCCGGGGCGGCCGGTGCCGGGGCCTCGACCGCTGGTGCGGGGGCAGGGGCGACGGGCTGTTCGGCTGCCGCGGGCTGCTCGGCCGCGGGCTTCGCGGCGGCGGACTTCTTCGCGGCGGCCTTCTTGGCCGGCTTCGCAGGCGCCTCTCCGGCGGGGAAGGCTTCCTTCAGCTTGCGTACGACGGGCGGCTCGACCGTCGACGACGCCGACCGGACGAACTCCCCAAGTTCTTGGAGCTTGGTCATCACGACCTTGCTCTCGATGCCGAGCTCTTTCGCGAGCTCGTAGACCCGGACCTTTGCCACAACTCTCCTGTCTTGGCCCGGACCGGGGTACTTCCGGCGCAGACCGTCGTTACTTCATGGATGCACTCATCGGTGCAGGCTCATCGGGCGCTCATGACACTTCGACCCGCTTTCGCGATGGACGGACTGGCTCCCGCCCCGGCGGGAGCCGGAACGAGGTGGAAGTGCTTTGGCGGAGGCGACACCGGGCGCGCAGACGCGAGACCGGCCGCAGCCGTCTCCTGAAGTCTAACGCGTTGCGAGATGGGCGCGTAGCAGCGCGAGATCGAGGCCGCCAGCGGCGCGCAGTGCCCGGGGGAACGCCCGGCGGCGCTCTGCTTGCTCGAGGCAGGCCGCCGTCGGGTGCACGTACCCGCCGCGGCCGGGCTCACGGCGGCCCTCGTCGGGCAGCACGGCGCCGTCTCGGGCCACGACGCGGAGCAGCTCGCCAACTGGCGCTTTCGTCCGGCAGCCGACACAGGTCCGCACGGGCTGCTGCCGGCCGGTCACGGCAGCGGACCGGTCAGGCTCGGGCCTCCGCGTCCGGCTCCGGCACCGGTCCCTGGTCGGGACCCGGTCCCTGACCGGGCACCGAACCCGCCGTGGCCGACTCGACGTCCGGGCGGATGTCGATGCGCCAGCCCGTCAGCCGGGCGGCGAGCCGGGCGTTCTGGCCTTCCTTCCCGATCGCCAGCGACAGCTGGTAGTCGGGCACGGTGATGCGGGCCGCGCGGGCCTCGAGGTCGACGATCTCGACGTGCGAGACGCGGGCGGGCTGCAATGCCTGGGCGAGGAACGCAGCCGGGTCCTCGGACCAGTCGACGATGTCGATCTTCTCGCCGTGCAGCTCTGCCATCACGGCGCGGGCTCGCGAGCCCATCGGGCCGATGCAGGCGCCCTTGGCATTGACACCGGGCCGGTTCGACTTCACCGCGATCTTCGTGCGGTGGCCGGCCTCCCGGGCGATCGCCGCGATCTCCACCGTCCCGTCCGCGATCTCGGGGACCTCCAGCGAGAACAGCTTGCGCACCAGGTTGGGATGGGTGCGCGAGAGCATGATCGACGGCCCGCGCATGCCCTTGCGCACCTGCACGACGTAGCAGCGCAGCCGCATGCCGTGTTCGTAGTTCTCACCGGGCACCTGCTCGGGCGGTGGCAGCACCGCCTCGATCTTGCCGAGGTCGACGAAGACGTTGCGCGGGTCCTTGCCCTGCTGGATCACGCCGGACACGATGTCGCCCTCACGCCCCGCGAACTCCCCGAACGTCTGCTCGTCCTCGGCGTCGCGGAGCCGTTGCAGGATGACCTGCTTCGCGGTCGTGGCGGCGATGCGCCCGAACCCGGTCGGGGTGTCGTCGTACTCCCTCAGCACCGTTCCCTCGTCGTCGGTCTCCGCCGCCCAAACGGTGACGTGACCGGACTTGCGCTCGAGCTCGACCCGCGCAACCGGCTGGTGGCCCTCGCTGCGCTGATAGGCGATGAGCAGCGCCTGCTCGATCGCTTCGACGAGGGTCGCGAAGGAGATCTCCTTCTCCCGCTCCAACGCGCGCAGGGCACTCATGTCGATGTCCATGTCATGCCTCCTCTGCTGCCTCGTGCGGGCGGTTGAACTCCACCTGCACCCGCCCCGCCGTCAGTCGGGGCCAGGGGATCAGGCGCTGCTCTCCCGCGATGTCGAGCAGCACGCCGTCATCGCGCGCATCGACGACCCGCCCGGTGACGGTGGCGTCGTCGGCCAGGGTCGCCTCGACCAGTCGGGAGCGCGCCCGGCGCCAGTGGCGCTGCTGGGTGAGTGGCCGGTCGACGCCTGGCGAGGTGACCTCGAGCACGTACGGCGAGCCGCCCATGACGTCACTGTCGTCGAGCGCTGCTGCGACGGCGCTGCTGACGGTGGCAACCGAGTCGAGGGCGACGCCGCCGTCCTGGTCGACCACGACGCGCAGGAGCCGGCGCTTTCCGGCGGGGGTGACCTGGACGTCTTCGAGATCGAGGCCCCGCTCGGCGACGACAGGAGTGAGGAGTCGCAGCAGGTCATCGCGGTTCGAGGTCGCACTCACGTCGTACCACCTCCGTCTGCTGTTGTCCCTCGGCACGACCCTAGCGCGGCCGATGCGTCGTGGGATCATGACCCGCTCGGACGACGGAGGGACCACACCGCATGGACCAGGCCGGCCCGTCGCGGCGTGCTGTCCTCGCCGGAGCGGGCGTGTTGGCCGTCGCGGCCTGTTCCGGGGGCACCCGGCGGGAGGCGCCGGAGCCCGATCCTGACCTGCCGATCCGCGCGCTTGCGATCGACGGGGTGCGGCGACTCGTCGACCTGTACGACGTGGTCGGCCGAGCGCACCCCTCGCTCGGTCCCGAGCTCGCACCACTGGCGGCCGAGACCGCGTCCCACCTGGCCGCGCTCCAGCAGCCGCCGGCAGCCGCGACCACGTCGGCATCGACGCCGACCCCGTCACCGACGGTCTCCGCACCGCCAACCGTTGCCGGAGCCAGGGCCGCGCTGGCCCGGGCCGAGCGGCACGAGGCGGATCTGCGGGTGAGCCAGCTGGCCCGGGCATCCGCGAGCCTGGCCCGGCTGCTCGCGGCGATCGGTGCGAGCGAGGCGACCCACGCGGTGATGCTGAGCGCGACGCGATGACCTCCACCGCGGTCACTGCGACGCCCGCGACGGCCGAGGTCACCGCACTGCAGACTGCCCTGGCCGGCGAGCACGCGGCGATCTACGGCTACGGCATCGTCGGCGCGCACCTGCGGGGCGGTGCGCGGGTGGGCGCGGAGACGGCGTACGACGCGCACCGAGCCCGGCGCGACCAGCTCCGGGACCTCATCGTCGAGCGGGGTGCGACCCCCGTGGCCGCGGCCGCGGGCTACCGCCTGCCGCGCCCGGTGGAGACCGCAACGGACGCGACCCTCTTGGCCACCGAGCTCGAGGAGCGGCTGGCCGCCGTCTGGCTCGACGCCGTCGCCGCCCTGGAGGGCGAGCTGCGCGGCCTGGCCGGGCGGGTGCTGCAAGAGGTGGCGGTGCGAGCGGCGACCTGGCGCGGCGGCAGCGTCCCCTTCCCCGGACTGACAGGTGAGGGCTGAGGGGGAACGGCTCAGCGCAGGATGCGCAACGGTGCCGCACGAGGGGCTTGCCACTGCTCAAGCCAGGATTCGAACTCCTCCGCCGGCAGGGCAGGGCTCATCCAGTAGCCCTGCGCCGAGTCGCAGCCCAGCTGCTGAAGGCGGCGCCAAGTCGCCTCGTCCTCCACACCTTCAGCGACCACGTGGCGGTCCAGCCGGTGACCGAGATCGACGATGGCCCCGACCAGCGCGAAGGGGTCCACCTCGGTCGTGCCGGGCCGCAGGAACGACCGGTCCACCTTGACCTCGGAGACGGGAAGGCGTTGGAGGTAGCTCAGCGACGAGTAGCCCGTGCCGAGGTCGTCGATGGACAGGTGCAACCCGAGCGACCTCAGCCGCTGCATGGCCTCGATCGCCCGCTCGGGGTCGGCCATCAGGCTCGACTCCGTGATCTCGAGGGTGACCGCTGACGCAGGCACCTCCACCGCCGCCAGGGCTCGCGCGACCTCATCCACGAACGACGGGTCGAGCAGGCTGCGCGGAGAGATGTTCACGGCGACGCCCAGCGGGCGGCCGGCTCGCCGCCATGAGGCGCACGCCTCGAGGGACTGGCGAAGGACCGAGAACGTGAGCGGGGTGATCAGACCGCTGTGCTCGGCGACCGGGATGAACTCGTCGGGGCCGATGATGCCGCGTCCCGGGTGGTTCCAGCGAACCAGTGCCTCCGCGCCGATCACGACTCCGTCGCGCAGCCGGACCTTTGGCTGGAAGTGCACGGCCAGCTCGCCGTGGGCGATCGCGTTCCTCAGCTCGGTGAGCACGGTCAGCCGTTGCGGGCTGCCGACCTCGAGCTCGGGCCGGTAAAGCTCGACGCCGGTCCGGCGCGCCTTGGCCGCGTACATCGCGATGTCTGCCTGTCGGAGGAGATCTGCGGCAGCGCTCTGCCCGTCGCCGGCCGCAACCCCGAGGCTCGCCTCGACGGTGACCTGGAGCTCGTCCAGCTCGAACGGCAGCGTGAACGCATGCCGGACCATGGCCGTCACCGAGGCCGTCGACGCCTCGTCACCGCCGAGCAGGATGACGGCGAACTCGTCGCCGCCGAGCCGGGCGACGAGGGCATCGCCGCGCGCACTGCGTCGGAGGCGGTCGGCCACCATGCGGAGCAGGGCGTCACCCGTGTGGTGGCCAAGGGTGTCGTTGATGTCCTTGAACCGATCGAGGTCCAGCAGGATGGCGCTGGCCTGACCCCCCGCGGCCAGGTGCTCGGCCACGGAGTGCTCGAGATGCCGGCGGTTCGGCAGTCCGGTGAGGTCGTCGTGCAGCGAGCGGCGCAGCTGCTCCTCGGTCTGCTCGCGGATGAGGTCTGCACGTCGGGCGTTTCGCAGCGCCACGCTGAGGTGGTTCCCGACGGCCTCCAGCTCGCGAAGGTCGCTGCGTGTGAACGTCTCGACGTCACCGAGGCGGTCCCCGACGACGAGTGTGCCGATGACGCCGTCGTCGCCGCGCAACGGCATCGCCAGGACTGAGCGCACGCCGGCTGTGCGCAGAGCGGCCGCCAGGGCGCGGTCCCGGGTCCGACGGCCGACGAGCAGCGGTCCGTCGTGCAGCCAGGGAGCCATGGCAGCGCCGAGCCCGTCGCCGGAGGACTCCCGGACAGGGCCGTCGTAGGGCGTGACCCATCGTCGGGAATGGCCCGCGAACGCCCCGGTCAGGGTGAGCTCGACCACCTCGGCCTTGAGGCCGCGGCTGATCCAGGTGATCGCTGCCTGCGCGGCGGCGTCGACGTCGAGCTGTGCCCCCATCTCGCCGGTGAAACGCCCGAGCTGCTCGAGGCTGTCGGTGCGCCGGCGCAGGTTGTGCTGAGAACGCTGAGCCAGCGCCAGGACGCCGACGACCACGCCGACGGTCCACACGGCCCGCCAGTCCACCGTGATCACGTAGACGAGCACCAGGGCGAAGCTGGCGTTCACCAGCGGTCCCAGCGGGCCGAACTGGATGACCTCGCGGTCGACCTGGGGCCGCGTGCCGGTGTGCGCGGCGATCACGAGGGTGATCAGCATCGTGCCCAGCAGGTCGCTCGTCACGACGGCAACGCCCACCGCGAGCCATCCCCGGGGACTGAGTGGTGGCGCGTCACCGAGCACGAACTGGAAGAGCAGGACGACGGTGGCGGCCTCGAGGGCGTACTGCGCCAGGTTGAACGCGAGCTTGCGCAGGCTTCGCCGGTTGCGCCAGGCCAGCGGTACGACGGCACCGATGAGTCGCGCGGCGACGAAGTGTGTGGGAGGCAACACGAAGAGGCCGACGACGAGGGGGATCTCGTTGAGCGTGAGCGAGTGGGCGTTCCGACCGATCGGGAGGTAGACGACGGCGAGCTCGGCGAACGCGAACCCGAGGACGAGCAGGACCAGCACCAGACTGGGGTGCCCAGGAACGTCTGCGGGAGCGGAGAGGTTGGTCACCGGGAACGCGATGAGGGCCGCTGCGGCGATGGTGATGGCAGCGATCAGGGTCCAGACGTGCAGACCGGTCGCTCGCTCTGGGGAGGCGACGACCGGCGCTCGCTCGGTCGGGTCGGCGCCGTCGGTCACGTCCTCGGTCAGCCCGCCGACGCCCATGACCTGCCGGCCCATGACCTGCCGGCCCACGACCTGCCCGTCCAGCCGGCGCCGGCCCACGACCTGCCGGCCCACGACCTGCCCGCCCAGGAGCGGCCGGCCCACGACATGCCCGCCCAGCTCGAGCCAGCCCAGGAGCGGCCGGCCCACGAACGGCCGGACCACGAGGTTTCACACCAGCAGCCGCCGGTCCAGTTGCTCCCCGCCCAGGAGCCCCCATCCCACGCGGCGAAGCTGGCGCTGGCCGCCGCCCAGCTCTGGGCGTCGAACGCGCCGAGCACATGCCGTTCCCCGGTCAGCTCGACACCCTCGTCGGCCACGTGGGAGGTGCCACGCGCCTGCTCCAGCGAACCGAGACCGGTCGACCTGGGCCAGGACTGGCTCGTCTGCGGCGTGCTCTGCAAGTACGCCCGGTACACGTCGAGCTCGCCTTGACCTCGACCCGCCGCGTCAGCCCGGGGCATGTCCTCAGCAGCCGAACGGAGCAGTGCCTTGACCTGGTCCGGCCGCAGGTCGGGGCGGGCGTCCAGCAACAGGGCTACCGCCCCCGAGACCACGGCCGCTGCCTGGGAACTCCCGCTGCCCTTGAAGTAGCGGTCACCCACCCGCGCAGTCGGATGGGCCGTATCCAGATAGGAGCCGGGAACACGCAGCGAGGCGATGCTCCGGCCCGGTGCGACGAGGTCGACCCGGCGGCTCGCGTCCCCCCGGCTGCTGAACGCCGTCACGAGGTCGTCGCTG
>Ga0299913_10003741_pt1 | contig 12548 bp, 11 predicted proteins | sample RVTome_9_FD_201360 | JGI IMG/M metagenome (GOLD analysis project Ga0299913, IMG submission 201360) | Soil microbial communities from uranium-contaminated site in the Upper Colorado River Basin, Wyoming, United States - RVT155D38 (version 2) ... | reverse complement strand
GTGGACGGCGCCGAAAACGGCGGACCGATAGATGAGAACGAGATCTTTTCGGCCCGCGACGCGGACGGTCACGGCACCCATACCGCGACGACCGCTGCCGGGAATAAGGTCCGCGCCTCCATATTCGGCACGCTGCTCGGACAGGTCGAGGGCATGGCGCCGAGGGCCCGCGTAGCCGCGTACAAAGCTTGCTGGCTCCGCCCTGGGGACATTCGTGCAAGCTGCAATACCTCCGATCTCTCGAACGCGATCGATGCGGCAGTCGCGGACGGAGTGCACATCATCAACTACTCCGTCGGCAGTTCCCTCCTGACCACGACCGCTCCGGACGATGTCGCGCTGATGGCAGCGACCAAGGCCGGCGTATTGACGGTGGTGGCCGCCGGTAACGAAGGTCCGAACTTCAACACCGTCGGCTCGCCGGCGGGGGGACCCTGGATCATCGCCGCCGGCGCATCGAGCCGCGACGGCGAGCACTCGGTGGAAGCCATCGAGGTCACTGCGCCAGCCTCCGTCGCCGGACGTTACGCTGTCAGGGAGGCGAGTTTCACACCTCCTCTCATCGACAGTGGAACGCTCGAGGGGCGCCTCGTGCTGGTCGACGATAACGAGGACCAGCTTGCCGACGGCTCCGGCGGTACGACCTTCGATGCCTGTGAGCCTCTGGTCAACGGCAGTGAGATCTCGGGCAACATCGCGTTCATTCAGCGCGGCGGCTGCACCTTCGAAGTGAAGATCGGGCATGCGGACGACGCCGGCGCAATTGCGGCGCTGGTTTTCAACATCGCCGGCGATCCCTTCGTCATGACTGGTACTGCGGGGCTTTCCGAGATCCCCGCGCTGATGATCGGCCAGGCAGACGGCAACCTGTTGCTGGACGAGATCGATGCGGAGCTGAGCGTGGAGGTCGTGCTCGACAAAGGCTTGTTCCTGACCGAGGCCGACACAGGAAACGTGATGGGAGCATTTTCGGCGCGCGGTCCCGGACCTGCCGAAGACATCCTGAAGCCGGACGTCACCGCACCGGGCATCAACATCCTCGCGGGATTCACGCCGGATGCCGCCAACTCCGTACAAGGCGAGAATTTCGCCTTTCTAACGGGCACGTCGATGTCCGTGCCGCACGTTGCGGGTGTTGCCGCACTGCTCAAGCAGGCGCACCCGGATTGGAGCCCGGCGGCAATCAAATCGGCGCTGATGACGACGGCGCACCAGGACGTGAATCAGCAGGATGGCGAGTCCCCGGCCATACCGTTCGACTTCGGCAGCGGTCACATAAGGCCCAACAGCGCACACGACCCCGGTCTCGTGTATGACGTCGACGACGAAGAGTACGACGCGTTCGCTTGCGGTACGGAGTCGCCCGGCGTGGACCAGGCACGCTGCGATGCGCTCGCGGTGGACGGCCATTCCTTTCTCGGTGTCGATCTTAATCAGCCGTCGATCGCGGTGTCGCGACTCGCCAGCACTAAAACCGTGAGACGGCGGGTCACCAATGTCAGCGAGAGTAGCGCGACATACGCCGCCGAGATCGTCGTTCCCCCGGGCATCTCGGTCGATGTGACACCGCCCAGCCTGTCTTTAGGGCCCGGCGCCTCCGCGACCTACGATGTGACCCTGACCTATCAGGACGGTCCGCTCGATCTGTGGCGCTTCGGCAGTCTCGCCTGGGTGGACGACGAGCGCTCTGTGAGGAGCGTCCTCGCAGTGCGACCGACTTCCGTCAACGCGCCGGCGGAAGTGCAGTCGACAGGCGGCAGCGGGAGCTTCAGTTTCCCGGTGGAGTTCGGATACACGGGCAGTTATCAGCCTGGCGTACACGGGCTGGACGAGCCACTCGAGATCGAGGGCTTCGTCGACGAGGATCCGACGAAGACATTTACGTTCCGCACCAACAACGGTGTGTCGGCACACCTGATCGACGTGGATCCCGATCAGGCCTATCTTCGCTTTGCGCTGTACGACGAGCTGACCGACGGCGACGACGATCTGGACATGTACGTCTACTACTGTCCGGACAATGTGAACTGCACGAAGCTCGGGGAAAGCGGGGAGCCGACATCCCGGGAACAATTCAACGTGCTGCTTCCGGGCGGCGGACGATATGCCGTGTTCGTACACGGCTTCGACACCGACGAGGTGGCCGGGGGCCCCGGCGCAAACTACACCCTGCTCGGCTGGGCATTCGGTCTCATCGACGATCGCGGCAACATGGCGGCCAGCGGGCCCGGCTTCGTCAACGCCGGTACGATCCATGCGGTCGACGTCAGCTGGTCGGGACTCGATGCCGATACCATCTACCTGGGCGGGATATCGCATAACACGCCGCAGGGCCTGGTCGCGATTACGGTCGTTACCATTCAGAACTAGCCCCATGCGTCGATACGGTCGCCTGAAAAAGAGAAGCCCATGGCCGCACCCGAACGACTCTCCGGCGTCTTTGCTCCCGTAATCACGCCGTTTCGCAAGGACTTCAGTCCCGATCCGGAGCGCCTCATCGCACACTGTCGGTGGCTCCTCTCGCAGGATGTCGGCCTTGCCGTCTTCGGCACAAACAGCGAGGCGAATTCGCTCTCCGTACCGGAGAGAATGGAACTGCTCGGCCGACTCGTCGAGGCCGGCATCGACCCGTCGAGGATGATGCCGGGCACAGGCTGCTGCTCCCTGAGCGATTCGGTAACGCTGACGAGACACGCCGTGGATGCCGGCTGCGCGGGGGTGCTGATGCTTCCGCCCTTTTACTACAAGGGAGTGAGCGACGAGGGCCTGTTCAGGAGCTTTGCGGAAGTCATCGAACGCGTCGGCAGCGCCGACCTTCGCGTCTATCTCTACCATATCCCCCCGGTATCGCAGGTCGGGATCTCGGTCGAACTGGTCGAACGCCTGACCCGCGCTTACCCCGAGATCGTCGCGGGTATCAAGGACAGTTCGGGAGACTGGGACAATACCCGCGCCCTGATCGAGCGCGGTGGGGCGGATTTTCGCGTTTTCTCGGGAAGCGAGAGTTTCCTGTTGCGAAACCTGGAAGCAGGGGGCGCGGGATGCATTTCCGCGACGGCAAACGTGAACCCTGGGCCGATCCGAAGGCTCTACGAGCTGTGGCGGACGCCGGCGGCCGGGGAACTGCAAGGGGATCTGGACGAGCTGCGGAGCTGTTTGCAGATGCCGGTCATGATTCCGGCTCTGAAAGCGGTTCTGGCGTCCTTCCTCGACGATCCGGAGTGGGAAACGGTCCGCCCGCCCCTTATGCCGTTGGGCCGGCAACGGGTGGATGAGTTGCGGCAAACGCTGGCGGAGCTCGAGTTCTCCATGCCCGGTCTCGGCCCACCGTCGTCGACGAGCGCCTGACGAAACGAATGAACCGCCTCAGGCCCCTTTTTTTCCTGCCATCGCGGCGCACTCCCTCTGCCGGAAACAGCTTACGACGTGATCGTTGACCATGCCGGTCGCCTGCATGTGCGCGTAGAGAATGGTGCTCCCCACAAAGCGAAAGCCGCGCTTTTTCATTTCCTTGCTCATCGCGTCCGACTCGGGTGAGGTCGCGGGAATGTCTGACTGCTTCTTGAGCCTGTTCTGTTTCGGGCGCCCGTCGACGAAGCGCCAGATGTAATCGCAGAAGCTGCCGAATTCCTCCTGAACTTCGAGGAACGCCCTGGCGTTCGTCACCGCTGAGGTTACTTTCAGGCGGTTGCGAACCACGTTCGGGTTCGTGAGTATTTTCTCGATGCGCTTTTCCGTGAAGCGCGCAACTTTTTGCGGATCGAACTCGGCAAAAGCCTTTCTGTAACCCTGGCGCTTGTTCAGGATTGTCGACCAGCTCAACCCGGCCTGCGCCCCCTCCAGAATCAGGAATTCGAACTGCCGTTGGTCATCCCATACGGGCACGCCCCACTCGGTGTCGTGGTACTCGATGTACTGGAGGCTGCTCTCGCCCGCCCAGTCGCAACGCTTCAGTTTTCTGGCTGGGGCTTTCTCACGCATCGTCCGTTCCTGATGGGAACTGTGGCCGGGAAGAATAACAGCGTCATGCAAACCGCGCATCGGTCAAAAGTGTGCCCTTAGTTAAGATAAATCGCCCGTGGACCGGGGCGATCCGCGTTAACTTATTGCCTGCCGGTCTCCGGGCCGGCATTCACTGCGGCCCGTTCAGCACTCCGTACTCAGCCGGCATGCGGATATAGAACAGGCTCAAGTCTTTTTCCTCCTGAAGCCGGGCGATAAACCTGTCCGCGTCCTCATCCGAAACCATAAACGCAACTTCCACCGGCAGTTCATCGGCCAGCTCGAAGAAGCGCTGTTCCACGATAACGCCATGCCGGCCAAATCCGGCAATCGCGCGAAACGCCGACCCGCCATGAATGCCGAGTTCCCGGGCCTCGTTCAACAACCACTCAAAAACGAGTTTGCCACGATGTCGGCGATTCTCGTGAACATAGAACTTCAGATAGGTGCCCTGCATGCTAATGTCCTGCGAGTACGCGTGCGGCAAAGACGCCAACGAATACCATCAGGATCGAGCCGGCGACATGCAGTGTCACCAACCCGGCTGCTGTAACGTAGTCTGCGCGAGCTATGAGGATCATCGCTTCGGCCGAAAACGTGGACATCGTTGTAAGAGAACCGAGAAAACCGGTGATGGCCGCGATGCGCACTTCCGGCGGCAACATACCGCGCTCGACCAGCAGCACGAGGGCCATGCCCATCAAGAAGCTCCCCAGAAGATTAGCGGCCAGGGTCCCGAGCGGCATCGGGGGGTATACAGCGTTGATCAACACGCCCAGTACCCACCGCAACCACGCGCCGCAGGCAGCAGCCGAACCAATCGCGACAAAAGAAAGAGCATTCATTCCGATCTCCCCGAACATCACACGCCCAGGCGTCACAGGACGCCATGGCAGACATCATCAGCCAGACCGGCGGTTCAGGGAGGATGTCATCTCCGCACTCGCGGTCGAGCTTAGCGATCCATCGTTCGGGGTACAAGCTGGCGCGGGGATCGTGGGCAGCAACAGGCTATCGTCGGTCGGCTCGGAGAGGCGAAAAGAGCTCCCTGGCAATCATGCCAGGGAGCTCCGTCCCGTCGGAAGCAGTCGCGAAGGCCGCGTCCGGTATCAGTCGTGAGATGCAACCAACGCTATGCGGATCCGCCGCACTTCCCTTCGGCATCCTTGTCCTCTTTGTCGCCGCCGCATTTCCCTTCGCCGCACTTTCCTTCGGCATCCTTGTCCTTGTCGCCGCCGCAGCTTCCTTCGGCATCCTTGTCCTTGTCGCCGCCACAGCTCCCTTCAGCGTCCTTGTCTTTGTCACCGCCGCAGCTGCCTTCGCCAGCTTTATCGCCGCCGCAACTTCCCTCTGCCTTGTCGCCTTTGGCTTTGTCGCCGCCACAGGTGCCCTCACCGGCGCCGAGCAGGTAGCCTGCGCTCAAAGTGGTCATTGCAAATGGGCTCGCGCCGGTGTCCGCGCTGGCGACGCCTGTTACCGCGAAGGAGCCGGCCAGTGCCGCTCCTACTGCGAGTGCTACGGGTTTTACTACTTTGTTTCTGGTCATTTTCCTGTCTCCTGCCTTCATGGTCTTTCAAAAGTGCGTCGTTACAACCGACGCCGATGTCGGAAAAAGGCATGATACGAAAAGCCTGGCATGCCTTCTTCCGGTAGCTCAGTACGGCGAGCGCTCGCGGGCGACCTCCGCACCAAATCTGTCAGATGTTCCACTCCACGGATTCGGCGAGCTTTCGCCCGATGTCGCCTATCTCGTCCAGCTGGTCTTCGCGCTGCCCGATCACCGCGATGCTGCCGTTGCCGACGGGCAGCAGCACGCCGTGCACGTTCTCGCCGGACAGGGGCACGGAGGCATCGATGGTTTCCTCCGGCAGCAGAATCAGCGTTACCGGACCTTTGTCGCCCTGAATGACAAGGTGAGGAACCGTGCGTCCGTTTATGACGCAACTCATGGCGTAGGTAACGAGACCGATATCCTGATCCATGCCGGCGACCTGCGGGCTGACGACCCTGTCCAGTGTGCGTGTGGCCACGGGAACGGAAGTGACCTGGCGCGAAGATTCCTCGTGATCCATATGCGCCAGGATCTCGCCGACCAGGTCCTCGGTGCTCCTTTCCTCTTGGGGGATGCCGACGACCAGCACCGCGGCCACCACCGCGGCTGCCGCAAGTCCGGCCCAGAACGGCGGCGTCGCGAAGCGGGACGCGCGAAAGCCTGACGCACGCTTCCCTCCCGGTTTGCCGCCCCCGCTTTCGATCGGCGGCAACTCCGGCAACCTGAGTTCCGGTACCTCGATGGCCAGCGCCCGGGCTATGTGCTCGTCGAGCGCCTGCATTTCCTGCCGGTACTTGCGGCATTCCTCGCAGCCGGCGGCGTGAGCCGCGCCTCCGTCGAAGGATTCGGACGGATCCGCGGCGATCGCCTCGCGGTAGTCGGCGCAGTTCATCTATTGTCTCGCAGCGCGAAGCGGCAGCCGTCCGCACTAAGGATGTCCCTCAGTTTCAGGCGCGCGCGATGCAGGCGGGTCAACACCGCTCCTTGCCGTATCCCTAAGAGTTCGGCGATCTCGCTGGTGCTGTAGCCCATCAGCACCTGCAGCACCAGGGGCTCGCGGTACTCGATATCCAGCCCATAGATAGCTTCGCGCACGTCGTCGAGGTCCGGCTCTCCGGTCTCGGCAATCGTCGCAGCCTCGGCAGCGGACAGGTTATCGATGTCGACCATATTCAGATTCTTTCTCTCGAAGTAGCGGGCGTTCTCGCGTCGCACAATCGTCAGCAGCCACTGCTTTGCCGCTTCGTCCTCGCGAAGCGCATCGAGCGAGCGCCAGGCACGCAGCAGCGATTCCTGAACCACCACCTCGGCGATGCCGGGATCGCGGCTGAGCCACGCGGCATACCGGTACAGGGCTGGATGAAACGTCGATACGAGCCGCTCGAAGCGCTGCCTGCGCTCAAAGTCCGCACTGGTATGCATTACGAGATGACCCGGATCATTGAGGATTTATTACCCGCCTTCATGTTTTTTTGTGATTCAGGCGTAGAAACCCTACCTGAATGCGGCCAAAATCCAAGCGAACGGACGAGAAGACTACCTCTATGAGTCATTACAGCGCCAGCCGGTTCCCTCTGACGCGGCTCCGCCGCGTACGCCGCACTGCAGCATTGCGGAACCTGGTTGCCGAGACCCGCCTGGGGACCGGCGATCTGATCTGCCCACAGTTCGTCCTGGAGGGCAAAAATCGGGTCGAGGAGATCGGGGCGATGCCGGGAACGAGGCGTCTCTCCGTCGACAGGCTCCTCGAGGACCTGCACGAAGTCGTCTCGCTCGGCATACCGGCAATCGTCCTGTTTCCCGTCGTCGAGGCGGAGCACAAATCCGCGGACGGGAGCGAGTGCGCAAACCCCGACGGGCTGGTGCAACGCACGGTCAGGGCAGTCAAGACCGAGTACCCGGACCTGACGGTCATCACGGACGTTGCCCTCGATCCGTATACCACGCACGGTCAGGACGGCATTCCGGACGAGTCCGGATACGTGTTGAATGACCGGACCGTCGAGATGCTGGTCCGGCAAGCGGTCTCGCATGCCGAGGCCGGGGCGGACATCGTCGCTCCCTCCGACATGATGGACGGACGCGTCGGTGCGATCCGCAAAGAACTCGAGGCGGGAGGCCATCAAAACACGCTGATACTGGCGTACGCCGCGAAATACGCCTCCTGTTTTTATGGACCGTTCCGCGAAGCGGTTGGTTCGGCCGGAAATCTCGGTCGCTCGGACAAGCGCAATTACCAGATGGATCCTGCCCAGAGCGACGAGGCGCTGCGGGAGGTCGGGCTCGATCTGGCGGAGGGCGCAGACATTGTGATGGTGAAGCCGGCGATGCCTTATCTCGACATCATTCGCAGGGTGAAGGACGCGTTTCTGGTCCCCGTGTTCGCATACCAGGTCAGCGGCGAATACGCGATGGTCAAGGCCGCCGCCGAACGAGGCTGGCTCGACGAGGAATCGGCAATGCTGGAGTCCCTTCTTTCGATCCGCAGGGCCGGCGCTGATGCTATCCTGAGCTACTTTTCGCTCCCTGCGGCGCGCTGGCTGACGAAAAACTGACAAGGTGATATTGATGGAGACTGAGTCCATCGACCGTTACGGTGTCGTGGGATTCCCGGTCTCGCACAGCCGGTCGCCCGTAATTCATCGCCTGTTCGCGTTGCAGACGCGGCAGAACCTGCAATATGAGCTGCTTCAGGTCGAGCCTGAACGGCTTACATCCGCAATCGTCCAGTTCGCCAGGGAGGGCGGCAAGGGTCTCAACGTTACGGTGCCGCACAAGAGTGCCGTCGTAAACCTCGTGGATCAACTGAGTGAACGTGCGACGACGGCGGGCGCGGTAAACACGCTCGTATTCCAGGATGGCGAAATCTTCGGAGACAACACGGACGGCTCCGGGCTCATGCGCGATCTGACGCGAAACCTGAAGCTCGATGTGAGAGATGCCGCTATCCTGATCCTCGGGGCAGGCGGTGCGGCACGAGGAGTTCTCGGACCCCTGCTCGCCGCGCAACCGGCAGAGATTACGATTGCCAACCGTACCTTGTCCAAGGCAGAGGAACTTGTAGAGCGTTTCGGTGCGGCAGGCAATCTCACCGCCTGCCGTTTCCGGGACGTTTCGGCAGTGGAGGGTTATGCGCTCGTAATCAACGCGACTTCGGCGGGCCTGAAAGGCGAGATCCCCCCGTACCCGGAAGCTGCGATCACTCCCGATACCTTTTGTTACGATCTTTCATACGGCCTCACGCCGACTCCGTTCAGCAGGTGGGCGACAAGCCGCGGCGCTACGCGTTCCGTCATGGGGTGGGGAATGCTCGTTGAACAGGCGGCGGAGTCGTTTCACCTGTGGCGGGGCGTCCGGCCGGATACCGCGCCGGTATTACGGCAGATTGTGATCAGCGCATCGTAACCAGTTCTTCCGCGCTGGTCGGATGTATGGCAACGGTATCGTCGAAGTCCTTTTTCAAGGCCCCCATACGAATGGCTACCGCGAACCCCTGCAGCATCTCGTCGGCGCCATCGCCGATGATGTGACAGCCGACGATGCGCTCCTCCTGACCTGCGGTAATGAGCTTCATCATCGTCCGCTGCTTTTCCTCGCTCAGGGCGTAATACATCGGGGTGAAGCGCGACTCGTAGACGCACATGTCGTCCCCGAACTCCTGCCGCGCCTCGTCCTCCGTCATGCCGATGGTGCCGATGGGAGGATGCGAGAAAATGACCGTGGGAATGAGGCGATAATCCAGGTGTCGATCCTCCATTCCACCGTACAGCCGGTCGGCCAGGCGGCGGCCCGCTGCAATCGCGACCGGCGTCAGCGCGACCCTGCCGGTAACGTCGCCAATGGCTGAAATGTGCTCGACGTTCGTGCGTTGCCAGTCGTCGACCGGGACAAACCCGGCAGCGTCGCGGGCAACGCCGGCCGCTTCCAGATTCAGGCCTTCGACGTTCGGTGCCCTTCCTATGGCCCACAGAACACCGTCAAACGGACCGAACCTACGGCCATCGTGGCCTGCGAGCTCGAGGCCGCTTTTTGTCCGTTCGAGGGCGTGCGGCAGCACACCCGATTCGAATGAAATGCCTGCCGCCTCCATCGCAATGCGCACTTCCTCGCCGAGCATCCTGTCGAAGCTGCGCAGAACCCCGTCTTTGCGGAACAAAACGGTCGTATCAGATCCAAGCCCGTTGAACACTCCGGCAAGCTCGACCGATACGTAGCCACTGCCGACCACCGCAACTCGTTCCGGTCTCGCTTCGAGATCGAAGAATCCGTCCGAGGTGAAACCCAGTTCCGCGCCCGGCAGTCGCGGCACAATCGGATATCCACCCGTCGCAATGACGATGCGATCCGCACTGTAGCGGCGGCCGTCGACGTCGATCGTTTTTGGATCGACAAACCGGGCCGTACCCCGGATCAATTCGACCTCGCGGCGCGCGAGGTTCCCGGCATAAATGTTGTTGAGCCGCGCGATATAGCGATCGCGGCCTTCTTTCAGCCTGGACCAGTCGTGGCCATTCATGACTACGTCGAATCCGTAGTCGCCGGCGTGCCCGATGTAGTGGGCGTGCTGCGATGTGTACCACATCACCTTCTTGGGAACGCAGCCGACGTTGACGCAGGTACCACCGAGCGGCCCGTTTTCGATCACCGCGGCCTTGATGCCATACTCTGAAGCCTTCTGTGCATGTGCCAGGCCGCCACTGCCGCCGCCCAGAACCAGCAAATCGAATTTAACCGTCACTTTTCATCCCTTGATTGTCGTCCCTGTCCTTATCGGCGAGCCCGCGCCGGGGGAGATGGCCGTATGCCCTGTGGTAACATCCTGCCGGTTTAAGGAACGCAGAACTCCATGTCCAACCCCCTGCTCGACACGACCTCGTTGCCTCGCTTTGGCGAAATCAGCCCGGAACACGCCCTGCCGGCGGTCACCGAGCTTATCGCACGCCACAAGCGAAAGCTTGCCGACCTGCTCGAACTCGAGGAGGCGAGTTTCGATGCGCTCGTCACCCCTCTGGAGGAAATGAGTCATGAGCTCGGACGCATCTGGTCTCCGGTAGGCCACCTGCAGGCCGTTCTCGAGGATCCCGCCTGGCGCGATGCTTACAACAAGTGTCTTCCGCTGTTGACCGAACATGGCACCGAAATGGCCCAAAACAAGGCACTGCAGCAGGCGTTCGAGCGCATAGCGAAGACTCTGCCCGAGGAGGCACCGGATGCGAGACGGACCCTGGTCGAACATGCGTTGCGGGACTTCCGACTCGCCGGCGTGGCATTGCCGGATGAAGAGAAGACAGAATTCCGGGGAATAATGCAGGAACTGGCAGCCGTGCAGGCACAGTTCGATCAGAATCTGCAGGACGCCACCGACAGCTGGTTTTTTTGCACCGAGGATGAGGACGATCTTGCAGGCCTGCCCGAACAGACCCTGGAACGGGGTCGGGCGGAAGCGCTTGCACACGACAGGAAGGGGTGGTGGCTCACGCTGGACCATCCCACGTATCACGCCGTAATGACGCATGCCGACAACCGCGACTTGCGCAAGGCGTTCTACAAAGCGTGGTCGACCCGGGCGTCCGATCAGGGCGATCCACAGTGGGACAACAGCGCCAACATCGAGAAAATCCTCGCATTGAGGCATCGCGCCGCAGCTCTGGTGGGCTTCGGCAACTATGCCGAGTACTCGCTGGCCACGAAAATGGCCGGGCAAACGCACGACGTGATCGATTTCCTCAATGAACTCGCTGCACGGACCCGCGATGCTGCGCAGAAGGAACTCGACGCCGTACAGAAAATTGCACCGCAGGCGCTCGAGGTCTGGGACGCCGCGTTCTACCTGGAGAAACTGAAGCAGCAGAAGTATTCGATCGCGGACGAGGAACTGCGCCAGTATTTTCCGGCAGCATTGGCGCAATCCGGCCTGTTCGAACTGGCGGCGAAACTGTACGGAGTGTCCCTCGAAAAAGACGACGACGTAAGGGGCTGGCACCCGACGGTCGATTATTTCCGCGTGCGCGACGAAAGGGGCGGCACCATTGGGGGGTTCTACACCGATCTGTATGCGCGAAACGGCAAGCGCGGCGGCGCATGGATCGACGAATGCATCGTGAGAAAGAACCTCGATGGCGACGAGGTGCACCCCGTCGGGTACCTGGTCTGCAATTTCTCGCCGCCCGGAAGCACCGGAGTTTCGCTGCTGACCCATAACGACGTCGTCACGCTATTCCACGAATTCGGGCACATGCTGCACCACCTGTTGACGCGAGTCGACTATCCGAGCCTTGCCGGCATCAATGGCGTGCCGTGGGATGCGGTGGAGCTGCCCAGCCAGTTCATGGAAAACTTCGCGTGGTCTTACGATGTGCTGAAGCGTTCCTCCGGGCATATCGTCACCGCAGAACCTTTGCCCCGAGAACTTTTCCTGAGGCTCGAAAGAAGCCGCCACTTCGGCGCGGCGCTCGCGATGCTTCGGCAGCTCGAATTCGCGCTTTTCGATTTTCGCGTGCACGCAGAGTTCGATCCGGCACGCGGTTCGCGGGTACTCGACGTTCTCGAGGGGGTGCGCAAAGACGTATCGCTCATCGAGCACCCGGATTACAACCGGTTGCCGCACAGCTTCTCGCACATCTTCGCCGGCGGATACGCGGCGGGTTACTACAGCTACAAATGGGCGGAAGTGCTTGCCGCCGACGCTTTCTCCGCATTCGAGGAAGCGGGTATTTTCGACAAGCAGACCGCTCTGCGCTTTCGCCGGGAGATACTCGAGATCGGCGGCAGTCGCGACATCATGGATGCCTATGTCGCGTTCCGCGGCAGGAAACCTACGCTCGATGCGCTGCTACGCCAGAGCGGCATCGGCAAAGCGGCGTGAAGATAGCGGCCTGGAACGTAAATTCGCTGACCGTCCGCTTACCCCACGTCCTCGAATGGGCCAAGTCTGCCGACCCCGACGTCCTTGCCCTGCAGGAGATCAAGCTGCTGACGGAGGCCTTTCCCCTGG
>Ga0299913_10003740_pt1 | contig 12550 bp, 15 predicted proteins | sample RVTome_9_FD_201360 | JGI IMG/M metagenome (GOLD analysis project Ga0299913, IMG submission 201360) | Soil microbial communities from uranium-contaminated site in the Upper Colorado River Basin, Wyoming, United States - RVT155D38 (version 2) ... | reverse complement strand
CCGGCTGCCCCCGATCGCCCTCGAGCGCGCCCGGGAGCTGACGGGGCGCTCGTTCGTCGGCGAAGAGGTCGTGGTCGTCGGCGACACCCCGGCCGACGTCCGGTGCGCGCGGGTCGTAGGGGCGATCGCGGTCGCGGTGGCGACCGGGCCGCCCGGGCGCGACGCGCTCGCCGCGTCCGAGCCCGACATCCTCCTGGACTCGCTCGAGGCCTGGCCGGACGTCGCCGCCGAGATCGGGCTCGAGGACCGTCGAATCCAGACCCCAGCCAGGAGAGCGTGATGGAAGGCATCAGCGTAATCGCCGTCGTCGTCGTCTTCTTCCTGTTCATCCTCACCAACGCGATCCGGATCCTCAAGGAGTACGAGCGCGGGGTGATCTTCCGCCTGGGCCGCCTCCGCGCCGGGGGCGCCAAGGGCCCGGGGCTCATCCTCCTCTGGCCGATCATCGACCGGATGCAGAAGGTGGACCTGCGGGTCGTCACCCACGACGTGCCGCCCCAGGACGTGATCACGCGCGACAACGTGTCGGTCAAGGTGAACGCCGTCGTCTTCTTCCGGGTCTTCGACCCGGACAAGTCGGTCATCGAGGTCGAGGACTTCTTCGGGGCCACGAGCCAGCTCGCCCAGACCACCCTGCGTTCGGTGATCGGCGAGGTGGAGCTGGACGAGCTCCTCGCGGAGCGGGACCAGATCAACTCGCGGCTCCAGGGGATCCTCGACGAGGGGACCGATCCGTGGGGCATCAAGGTCTCGCGGGTCGAGGTCAAGCACGTGGACCTGCCGCAGGAGATGCAGCGCGCCATCGCCCGCCAGGCTGAGGCGGAGCGCGAGCGGCGCGCCAAGATCATCACCGCCGAGGGCGAGTTCCAGGCCGCCGAGAAGATCGCCGAAGCCGCGGCCATCATCGGCCGCCACCCGCAGGCGCTCCAGCTCCGCTACCTGCAGACCTTGGTCGAGGTGGCGACCGAGAACAACTCGACCACGATCTTCCCCGTCCCGATCGACTTCCTCGACGCGTTCCGGCAGGGGGCCATGGCGGTGGCGCGCCAGGGAGGCGGGGAGAGCTCCACGGACGGGAAGTAGCGTCACAGGACCACGAAGGGAGACCAGGAGGAGCCGATGCAGCTGAAGGCCGTCAAGGCGGACGTCACCGCGATCGAGACCCCGGCGCTCCTGGTGAACCTCTATCAGGGAGTCGAGAAGCCGGGCGGGGCCACGGGCGCGGTCGACCGGGCGCTGGACGGCCAGATCGGCGACCTGATCGCCGACGGCGAGATCACGGGTAAGCCCGGCGAGACGACGATCGTCCACACGGTCGGCCGGCTTCCGGCGCGCCGGGTGGTCGTGGTCGGGCTCGGAAAGAAGGAGGCGTGCGACCTCGAGGCGGTCCGGCGGGCCATGGGGAGCGCCACGCAGCGGCTCCTCCAGCACGGGATCACGCGCTTCCACACCGTCCTCCACGGGGGGGCCGGCCTCTCCGACGGAGCCGATACGCCGGCGATCGCGCAGGCCATCGCCGAGGCCGCCGTCATGGCGGGGTTCAAGGACGAGCGGTACAAGACCGTCCCCGAGGAGGAGGAGCCGGGGAGGACCGAGCCGCGCGAGAAGAAGCAGCTGGCCGGACTGACCGTCGTCGAGGCCGACGGCCGCAAGCTGGCCGCGATACGGCGCGGGCTCGACCGGGGCGAGAAGCTGGCCCGGGCCGTCAACTACACCCGCGAGCTCGGCAACACGCCCCCCAACGAGATGACGCCCGAGCGCCTGGGCGAGCGGGCGCTCGAGCTGGCCGACGAGCATGGGCTCGAGTGCGAGGTGCTGGACCGGGAGGCGCTGGAGCAGATGGGGATGGGCGCGATCCTGGGCGTAGGCGCGGGATCGACGAACGGCCCGCGGCTCATCGTGCTCCGCTACCGGGGTGGCGGGAAGACGGCGCGCCCCACCGCCATCGTCGGAAAGGCGGTCACGTTCGACACGGGCGGCATCTCGATCAAGCCGTCCGCCCGCATGGAGGACATGAAGTACGACAAGATGGGCGGCTGCGCGGTGCTCGGGATCCTGAAGGCCGCCGCGCTCCTGAAGCTCAGGAAGAACTTGATCGGCATCATCCCCGCGGCCGAGAACATGCCGAGCGGCACCGCCTATCGCCCGGGCGACATCCTGCGCTCGTACTCGGGCAAGACGATCGAGATCATCAACACCGACGCCGAGGGCCGGCTCATCCTGGCCGACGCTCTCGCGTATGCGGCCGAGCAGGGGCCGCGCGAGATCATCGATCTGGCCACCTTGACGGGTGCCTGCGTGGTCGCGCTGGCCGACGCCGCCTCGGGCGCGTTCGGCGACGAGGACATCATCTCGCGGCTGGTCGAGATCGGGAAGCGGACCGGGGACCGCGCGTGGCCGCTCCCGGTGTTCCAGGAGTTCGGCGACAAGATGAAATCGGAGGTGGCCGACATCAAGAACTCGAGCGGCGACGCCTGGGGCGGCGCCTCGAACGCCGCGGCGTTCCTCAAGTTCTTCGTCCAGGACAGTATCCCCTGGGTGCATCTCGACATCGCCGGCACGGCGTGGGTGAACAAGCCCAAGCCGTACCATCCGCTCGGGGCGACCGGAGCCGGGGTCAGGCTGGTGACCGAATATCTGGCTGGCGGGTAGGATCCGAAGTATGCCGAGTCGCGAGGCGCTGGAGGACGAGAACCGCAAGCTCAGGCGGCTGCGCCTGCTCGTCGATCTGGTGCTCGCCCGGCTGTATCAGGATCCCGAGCTTACGCTGCTGGAGGCGCTCGACCTCGTGGAGCGCTGCCGGGACGCCGCGCTCGAGCTCTTTCCCGGCAAGGAGGAGGCCTTCGAGCTGATCTACCGACCGCGCTTCGAGCGCGTCCTGGCCGCCCGCTGGCCCCACGACATGCCCGAGGAGCTCGGCACCGAGTTCCGGGTCGACGATCCCGGGAGGCCTACCCACGAGGCCGGATGAGACGGGCGACCTACGATCCCACCGGCGGGTCGCTCCCCAGCGCCGTCAAGTGGCTTCTCATCGCCAACGGCGGCGTCTTCGCGCTCCAGCTTCTGCTATCCGGCGCGCTCTACGAGCTCACCGGGCTTCGGTTCATCGATCTGTTCGGCCTGCGGCCGGCGTGGGTCATCGAGCGTGGCTGGGTGTGGCAGGTCCTCACCTACATGTTCCTCCACGGCGGGTTCTTCCACCTGCTTTTCAACATGTTCGTCCTGTGGATGTTCGGGACGGAGATCGAGTGGCTGTGGGGCCGCCGCGAGTTCGCCCGCTACTACGTGCTGTGCGGCCTCGGGGCGGCAGCGCTGTCCTTCGTGTTCAACTACGACTCGGTCGTGATCGGGGCGTCGGGCGCGGTGCTGGGGGTGCTCCTGGCGTTCGGAATGCTGTTCCCGAATCAGTACGTGTATATCTGGTTCCTGCTGCCGATCAAAGCCAAGTATCTGGTCGGTGCCCTCGCGGCGCTCGAGATCCTGTACCTGTTCTCGCAGAGGGGCGGAGGGATCGCCCGCGCCGCCCATGTCGGGGGCATGCTGGCCGGGTTCCTGTACCTGCGGTACGGTCGGGGCGCCTCGCCGCTCGAGCGGTACCTGCGTCGCTGGAGGCGACGCCATCTGGAGCTGATCGACGGCGCGGGAGGGCCGGTGCCGGAGGATCCCCGTCTCGAGGGAGAGATCGACCGCATCCTCGACAAGATCTCCGAGCACGGGCTCGACAGTCTGACGCCGGAGGAGGAGAAGATCCTGGATGAAGCGAGTCGCCGCCGCAAGCGGGACTAGACGGGCGTGGGCCTGATCACGCTGACGACGGATTTCGGGACCGCGGACGGGTACGTGGGCGCCATGAAGGGCGTGATCGCGAGCCTGGCGCCGGACGCGCGGGTCTTCGATCTCACCCACGAGACCCCACCGCAAGACATCCGTTCGGCCGCCTTCGCCCTCTACCGATCCGTACCCTACTTCCCTCGCGGCACCGTCCACTGCGTGGTGGTCGACCCCGGCGTGGGGACGCTGCGGCGCCCGCTCGCCGTCGCGGCCGAGAACGAGCAGTATCTGGTCGGGCCGGACAGCGGCGTGTTCACGCTCTTCTGCCCGCCGTTCACCGACGCCGATCCCTTGGCCGTCGAGACCACGAACGCACGCTGGTGGCGGGACGGCGCCGAGCCGAGCGCCACCTTCCACGGTCGTGACGTCTTCGCTCCGGTCGCTGCCCACCTCGCACGGATGATCGCCGCCGGTCCGCCGGACCTGTCGACGTTCGGGCCGCGGGTCGAAGAGCTCGCCCGGTTCGAGGTCCCGTCGCCGGTCGAGGAGCGGGACGCCTACCGGGGCGAGGTCGTCTACGTGGATCACTTCGGGAACGCCATCACCAATCTGCCCGATCGGTGGGTCGATCACGCACACGGGCCGGTCGTCGTCGAGGCGGGCGGGAAGTCGATGCCGGTCGTCCGAACCTACGGCGACGTGGGCGTGGGTGAGCTGTGCGGGCTGGTGGGGTCGGCGGGGTGGCTCGAGGTGGCGTGCCGCGCGGGGTCGGCCGCGGACCGCCTGGGACTCGCCCCGGGAATACCGGTCGTCCTGCGGCGCCGGTGACCGTGCGCTGGGAACGGCTGTCCCGGGAGACCGTCTTCGAAGGACGTGTGGTGGAGCTGCGCCGGGACCGGATCCGGCTGGTCGCGGACGGACGGGAGAAGGAATCGGTCTACGACGTCGTCCACCACCGGGGCGCGGCGGCGGTGGTGGCGCTCTTCGAGGACGACACCGTGGCCCTCATCCGGCAGTTCCGCTACCCGGTGGAGGAGACGATCTGGGAGATCCCGGCGGGGACGCTCTCGCCGGGGGAGACCTTCCGAGCGTGCGCCGAGCGCGAGCTCGAGGAGGAGACCGGCCACCGGGCGGGGCGCTGGCATAGGCTGGCCCGGTTCTTCACGACGCCCGGCTTCTGCGACGAGATCATGGAGATCTGGCTCGCCGAGGGTCTCGAGGACGGCGAGACGAGGTACGACGAGGACGAGCACATCGAGGTCGTGCGGGTGCCCTTCTCCCGGGCCGTCGAACGGATGGTGACGGGCGAGATCCGGGACGCCAAGACCCTGGTCGGGCTGTGGATGGCGCATCATCACCGGGGCGGCGGCCGGCCCGCGAGCGGCGTCGGCGGATGAACGGACCGGAATCCCCTGTCTGCGTCGCCCTGACGACGTGCCCCGACGAGGGAACCGCCCGGCGGATCGCCACGGCGCTGGTCGACGAGCGCCTGGCCGCCTGCGTCAACATCGTCCCGGACATGACCTCCGTCTATCGCTGGGAAGGGGTGGTCGAGACCGCGCCCGAGTGTCTGCTCCTGGTCAAGACCCGACGGGAGCGTCTCGAAGACCTCCAGCGGCGCCTGGAAGAGCTCCACCCGTACGATCTTCCCGAGCTCGTGGCCCTCCCCGTCGAGGGGGGCTCCTCGGCCTACCTGAGATGGGTGGTTGAGGAAACGGGACGGGTCACTTAAACTCAACTGTTCCTTCACGATGCCGGGACAAATCACGCTCTTCCGAAATTCCGAAATGCGCCGGATCGCGGTCGTCAACCACAAGGGAGGCACCGGGAAGACGACGACGGCCGTGCATCTGGCGGCCGGGCTGGCCGATCGCCACCACCGGGTGCTGCTGGTCGAACTGGATCCGCAGGGGAACGTGGGGGCATGGTTCGGCCTCGAGGCTGCGGAGGCGCGCATGTCGGGGCTCATGGCCGGGGCGGTGAGCGCCGACGAGGCGCGGGTCGCCGTCCGGGACAACCTGGACGTGATCGCCAGCGATTGGCGGCTCGCCGAAACCGAGGAGCGGCTGATCTGGGGCCAGGAGCGGGAGCGGAGCCTGGCCAACCGGCTCACCTCGATCTCCGACTACGACTACATCATCCTGGACTGCGCGCCGTCGATGAGCATACTCACGACGAGCGCGCTCGCCTTCGCCGAAGAGGTGGTGATCCCGATCTCGATGGAGTTCCTGGCCCTAGTGGGCGTGCGGCAGATCGTCGAGAACATCCTCCGGATGTCGTCGTGGAACGGGCGCGACATCCAGATCACCGCGGTCGTACCCACCTTCTACCGCAGCAACACGCGAAAGAGCGGCGAGATCATGAAGGTGCTCCGGCGCCACTTCGCCGGGGCCGTGACCGAGCCCATCCGTGACAACGTCCGGCTGAGCGAGGCGCCGGGCCACCATCAGACGGTCTTCGAGTACGCGCCGCGCTCGCACGGCGCCCAGGATTATCGGAAGCTCGTGGAGCGCTTCAGCAATGCCTGAGAAGGACGGCCAGGCCCGTCGGCTCGCCCGCGATCCGCTGGCCGGTCTCGACGCCGACCGGCTCCAGGAGCTCCTCGGCGAGGGGTGGGGCCGACCGCAGGCGCCGACGCCCGAGGAGCGCGCCGACGAGCGGAAGGGTCGGAAGCGGTCGATGGGCGGCCGGACCGTGGAAGAGGAGCCGCTGCCCGCCGAGGGCCTCCCCGAGATCGACGCGCGGGCGGTCGACGAGGGGCCCGTCGTAGAGATCGTCGAAACGCCGCCGCCACCGAGGCCCGAGCCGCCGGCGCTGCCGGAGCCGTCCGCGCGGCTGGAGCCGGAGCCGCGGGCGCGGCTGGAGCCGGAGCCGCCTTCCCGAACCGAGCCCGCGGCGGCCGACGCCCAGGCCCCCGTCATCTCCGGCGATACCGAGGTCCAGGGCCTCCTCGAGGCCCTGCGGAGGAACCCGCGCGACGTGGCCGCCTCGACCCGGCTCGCCGAGATCCACCTGGACCGGGGCCTGCACGACCTCGCCCTCGCGCAGCTCCTCGAGACCCGCGAGTTCCTCCCCGACAGCGTCGATACGGCGATCGCCCTCGGCTCGGCCTACTGCCGGGCCGGCAACTACGGGGAGGCGCAGGAGGAGCTCAGCCGCGCGCTCCGGCTCGAGCCCGACAACCCGACCGCGCACCGCGAGCTCGGCATCGTCCTCGGCAAGAAGGGGCTCTACGAGGAAGCGATCGCCCAGCTCCGGAAGGCGATCGACCTGGTCCCTGGCGAAGCTCGCGGCCACTACTACCTGGGCGTGTGCCTGAACCACCTCGATCGCATCGACGAGGCGGCCCAGTCGTTCGAACGCGCGATCGAGGCCGACCCGAACGACTCCAAGTCGTTCCACCACCTCGGCATCATCTGGGACCGGAAGGGACGGACGGAGCGGGCCCGGGAGATGTACCGGCAGGCGCGGGCGGTCGCCGGGACCGCGCGTGGCTGAGACGCCGCCGGGCGGCGGCCGCCGCTTCGGCACCCTGGCCATCCACGCCGGCCAGGAGCCCGACCCCGTGACCGGCGCGGTCATGGTCCCCATCTACCAGACCTCGACCTACGTCCAGCGCGGGGTCGGCGACCACAAGGGGTACGAGTACGCGCGGACCCACAACCGGACCCGCGAGGCGCTCGAGGGGTGTATCGCCGCTCTCGAGGGCGCCACCGAGGGGATCGCCTTCGGTTCCGGGACCGCCGCCATCCATGCGATCCTGACGCTCTTGGACGCCGGCGACCACGTGGTCGCCGGCGAGAACCTCTACGGCGGGACCCACCGGCTGTTCGACCAGGTCCTGTCGCGCTTCGGCCTGACGTTCGACTACGTGGACACGCGCGACCCGGCGGCCGTCGAGGCGGCGATCGGACCGGCCTCGAAGATGCTCTACGTCGAGACGCCGTCGAACCCCCTCATGCGGCTCGCGGACCTCGAGGCGATGGCCGGACTGGCCGATCGGGCGGGGCTCGTCCTGGTCGTCGACAATACGTTCATGACGCCCTTCTTCCAGCGCCCGATCGATCTCGGCGCACAGCTCGTCGTCCACTCGACGACCAAGTTCCTCAACGGCCACAGCGACATGGTGGGCGGGGTGGTCGTGACCAAGGACGCCGACCTCGCCGGCCGTCTCCGGTTCATCCAGAACTCGGTCGGTGCGGTCCCGGGTCCGCTCGACTGCTGGCTAGCGCTAAGGGGACTCAAGACCCTGCACGTCCGGATGGAGCGGAGCGAGGCGAGCGCCCGCGAGCTGGCCGCCTGGCTGGCCGATCATCCGAAGGTCGGGTCGGTCCACTATCCGGGACTGTCGGATCATCCCCAGCACGAGCTGGCACGCCACCAGATGAGCGGTTTCGGCGGGGTGATCTCGCTCGAGTTCGACGACCGCGACAAGGGGCGCCGCTTCCTCGAGGCGCTCGAGATCTTCCAGCTCGCCGAGAGCCTGGGCGGGGTCGAGAGCCTGTGCAGCCACCCCGTGTCGATGACCCACGCGGCTGTCCCCGAGGCCGAGCGCGAGCGGATGGGGTTCTCCGACCGCCTGGTCCGTCTGTCGGTCGGGATCGAAGACGTCCTGGATCTGCGCGAGGACCTGGCCCGGGCGCTCGAGGCGATCTGATGCGGATCCTGATCGTCGGGAACGGCGGCCGCGAGCACGCCTTCGTCTGGAAGCTCCACCGGGACCATCCCGAGCGCCATTACCTGATCACGAAGGGAAACGGCGGGACCACGCCGCCCGCCCGCGCGGTCGATGTGTCGCCGTCGGACGTCGAGGCCTTGTTCGCGCTGGCCGAGGCCGAGGGGGTCGACTTCACGGTCGTCGGGCCCGAGGCGCCCCTGGCGGCCGGGATCGTGGACACCTTCCGGGCCCAGGGGCGTCGGATCTTCGGGCCGACCCGTTCAGCCGCGCGGGTCGAGTCGTCAAAGGCGTTTGCTAAGGAGCTGATGGACGAGCTCGGGGTCCCGACCGCCGCGTTCCGGGTCTTCCGCGACCGCGCCGCCGCTGCCCGCTACGCCGCCGAGATCGGCCCGCCGTGCGTGGTCAAGGCGAGCGGGCTCGCCGCCGGGAAGGGCGCCATCGTCTGCCTAGGGGAGCCGGAGGTCGAGGACGCGCTCGCCGCCTGCTTCGAGCGCCGCGAGTTCGGAGCCGCGGGTGACGAGGTCGTGATCGAGGAGCTCCTGGAGGGGGAGGAGGTCTCGATGATCGCCCTGACCGACGGGCGGACGCTCGTCCCCCTCCTCCCGTCCCAGGATCACAAGCGGGCCCTGGACGGTGACCGGGGTCCGAACACGGGAGGGATGGGAGCTTACGCGCCGGTCTCCCTGGTGGACGAGGACCTCCGACGACGGATCCTGGACGACGTCTTCCGACCTCTCCTGGACGGATTGGCCGAACGCGGGGTCCTCTATACCGGATGCCTCTACGCAGGCCTCATGCTGACCTCCGAGGGGCCGAAGGTGCTCGAGTGGAACGCCCGCTTCGGCGACCCCGAGACCCAGGCCATCCTGCCGCTCCTGGAGGGGGACCTCCTGGAGCTGCTCATGGCCGCCGAGCCCGGCCAGGGGCTGGAGCGGCTGGATCCCGCCTGGCGCGCCGGCGCCTGCATGACGGTCGTCGCCGCCGCCGAGGGGTATCCCGGCCCCCACGGGACCGGCGCCGCGATCGAGCTACCCGAGGACCTGGGACCTTCGGCCTTCGACCGGGAGGGCGTGGTCGTCTTCCACGCCGGGACGGGCCGCGATGAGGGCCGGCTCGTGACCGCGGGGGGGCGGGTCCTGAACGTCACCGCGGTCGGTGAGGATCTGGAGGAGGCCCGCGAAAGGGTCTACGCGGCCGTCGGGCGGATCCAGGCGCCGAGCCTCCGCTGGCGGAGCGACATCGGCTGGCGAGAGCTCGCGCGGATCCGGGTTTAGTCTCATCGGCGGCGATTTCCTCGTTTCCGGCCGCTCGTCTAACTTCTCCCCGTCATGCCCGAGCTTCCCGAAGTCGAGACGATCGTCCGGCGGCTCGCCCAGTCGGTCCCCGGCCACCGGATCGACCGCGCGGAGATCCTCCGCGCCAACGTCGTACGCGGGACCCCCCGCCGCTTCGCACGGGCAATCGAGGGCCGGACGGTCGAGCGTGTCCGCCGGCGGGCCAAGTTCATTGCCGCCGAGCTCGACGACGGGCGCGTGTGGGTGACCCACCTCCGAATGAGCGGGCGTTACCTCGTCGTGCCGGGAAGCCGGCGGAACGGGCGCTCGCGCGGGAGCCGTGGAAGAGTCTCGGACAGAGCGGAGCTCCCCGCCTACACCCGCGCCGTCTTCACGCTGGACGACGAGACCCGGCTCCTCTACATCGACGCGCGGACCCTGGGCGGGATGGAGCTCCTGTCCGCCGGCGAATGGGAGGTTCGCTCGGCCGCGCTCGGCCCCGAGCCGCTCGAGCCGGACTTCACGCCGGAGGTCCTCGAGGCCCGTCTGGCGACCAGCCGCCAGTCCGTCAAGCCCTTCCTGCTGGACCAGACCAAGGTCGCCGGGATCGGCAACATCTATGCGGTCGAGGCCCTCTGGCGAGCGCGGGTGAGCCCGCGCCGGAAGGCCCGGAACGTGGGTCCCGTCCGGGCCGCCCGTCTCCACCGGGCGATCGTCGACGTGCTCGAGGAGGCGCTCGGCCGCTCCGGGACCTCCCTCGGTGCCACCTACCTGGACTACGCCGACGGGGACGGCGAGCCGGGGGAGTTCTACGAGCTCCTGAACGTGTACGATCGGGAAGGCCTTCCCTGCCCCCGCTGCGAGACGCCGATCCGGCGGATCGTCCAGGCCCAGCGCTCCACCTACTACTGTCCGGGGTGCCAGCGGTGATCGAGTTCGACGAGCGGAGTGCCGGTCCCGTGATCGGCCTCCGGGCCACCGGGAAGATCTCGGCCGACGAGCTGGGGCCCGTCCTGGAGCACCTCGAGCGGACGATCGCCGAACACGGGAAGGTCCGGCTCCTGGTGCACGTGGAGAACCTGGGGACGTTCTCCCCGGCGGCATTCAAGGACGACGCCCGGTTCTCGCTCGAGCACGCGGGCGACGTCGAGCGGGTGGCGGTCGTGGCCGACGGCCTTCTCTTCGGGACCTACGTCAAGGCGGCCGCGAAGTTCGTGCCGGGAGAAGTCCGCCGCTTCAAGATGAGGGAGCTGGACGAGGCGTGGCGCTGGATCGAGGCGTGACCCCGGAGATCGCCGAGCCGGGCTAGAGCGTGAGCGGCCCAGGGTCTGTAGGGGCTACGGAGCGCCGTCCACTGGAAGCCGTTGTTAGCCGACCTCCTACACATCAGCATTTAGACGCCAGAGACTGATCCCCCACCACGCGGCATACGCAAGGTAAGCGACGTATAGAAGGTACCAGTAAAACAGCGGACTACGGAGCCGAAACAGGGCAAAAGCAAGTGTGAGTGCCACTGCAGCGTAGGGCGCATAGAAGACGGTGCTGAGCCAGAGATCTCTCTCTCGGAAGAAAAGCCAGTTCCAGGTGGCATTTGCGGCCAGGAGGATCGCCACAAGAACGAGGGCACCCAAGGTGAGTGTTGCCGTTGACTGAGTGCCAAGAAGAGAGTTCAGGAGGAAGAAGAAGAGGACGTAGTACAAGGCGCCAATGATTGCCCACGCCCACAGCGGCGGTGAGAACGGCGGGAGGAGGAGCTCGGAGAATCGGACACCGACTTCACTTCCGGCGAGCAGACCCTCGCCGACAGCCGCAACGGCGCATGTTGCCAGAGCCCACGCCCATGAGCGCCTTAAAGGCAGGTGAATCGTCATCCTTTTGCCCGACACCGGAAGTTCCACGGTCGGCCTAGCTCCTGGAATACTGTCCGAAGCGAGTCTGGCAGCAGGTCACCCGGTCGCGAGCCGGACGTGCTCGACTCGCCAGGCGCCGTCCGAAATCTGGAGCAGCCCGAGGGTGGCCGGCGCCCCGAGGCCGCCCGTCGTCCCGGGGTTGAAGAACCGGGTTTGGCCCCGCGTCTCGTCCAGCGGCTCGTGGGTGTGGCCGAAGACGACCAGGTCCGGCGCCCAGGCCTCGAAGCTGCGGGTCAGCGCCTTCAACAGGCCCGGGCCGAAAAGATGGCCGTGGACGAGTCCGATGCGGAGCCCATTCCGCTCCAGCCGCAACTCCTCGGGATGGCGCTCCGCCAACGCCGGGGGGTCCATGTTCCCCTGGACCGCTGTCACCGGCGCGATCGCCTCGAGCTCGGTCAGGGCGGCCACGCCGCACACGTCCCCCGCGTGCAGGATCTCGTCGACGCCCTGGAGCGCATCGAAGAGGGAGGGCAGGATCCGGTCGTGGGTGTCGGAGACGAGCGCGATCCGCACTAGAGGATCGCCTTCCCCAGCGCCGACAGGATCAGCTCGACGGCCAGCCTCCCGGTCCGATTGCGCTCGTCCAGGATAGGGTTCGTCTCGACGACGTCGATCGAGAGCATGCGGTCCGAGTCGCTCACGATCTCGAGCGCGAGGTGCCCTTCCCGATAGTCGACCCCTCCCTTGACCGTCGTGCCCACGCCGGGCGCGAAGTTGGGATCGACGAAGTCCATGTCGAGCGAGGCGTGGAAGCCGAGCGTCCCCTCGCCGACGATGGCCAGCGCCTCCTCGAGGATCGGAACGATCCCCTGCTCGTCGATCTCGCGCATCGTGAAGACCCGGATCCCGGTCTCCTCGATCAGCTCGCGCTCCCCGGGGTCGAGGTCGCGGGCGCCGATCAGGGCGACCTTGGTCTC
>Ga0299913_10003739_pt1 | contig 12550 bp, 13 predicted proteins | sample RVTome_9_FD_201360 | JGI IMG/M metagenome (GOLD analysis project Ga0299913, IMG submission 201360) | Soil microbial communities from uranium-contaminated site in the Upper Colorado River Basin, Wyoming, United States - RVT155D38 (version 2) ... | reverse complement strand
ACCCTGGGCGGTGGATCGGTCATGTGCGCGAACAGCGTCTGCACGTCCGTCTCGCGGTCGAACGGGACCTCGCCGGTCAGGCACTCGAAGAGGACGCAGCCGAGCGAGTAGACGTCGGTTCGAGCGTCGAGGCGCTTGCCCTTGATCTGCTCGGGCGGCACGTAGTTGACGGTCCCGAACCACTGGCCGGTCTTGGTCAGGTCCGACTGGCCCGCGACTCGCTTGGTCAGCCCGAAGTCGGTCAGGTAGGCGTGGTCGCGACCGCGCTCGTCGGTGATCAGGATGTTGCGGGGCTTTACGTCGCGGTGGACGAGGCCGCGCTGGTGAGCCGCGTCGAGCGCAGCGGCAACCTGATCGACGATGCGGGCGGCGCGCCCCGGATCGAGGGGCCCGGCGTCGTCGATCAGCTTGCGGAGATCGGGGCCCTGGACGAACCGCATCGCCAGAAAGAGCGTGCCCTCGGCCTCCCCCGCCTCGTAGATCGGGATCACGTTCGGGTGCTCGATCGAGGCCGCGGTCTCCGATTCCTGCGCGAAGCGGGCGCGGAACTGCTCGTCCTCGGCGAACTCGGGGGCGACCAGCTTCAGCGCCACCGTGCGGCGCAGCCGTAGCTGGGTGGCCCGATAGACCATTCCCATCCCGCCCCGCCCGGCGATCCCCTCGATCCGGTAGCCGGCGAACTCCTCCCCGGGTGTCAGCTCGGTAACCGCCATCTTCTTCCCGGCCAGGCGGCCAGTCCGATCGGCGCGATCGTATCGGTCTGGTCGCCCGCCGGGCGATAATCCTCAAGGCCGCCGCGGCTCGAACACGCAGCTTCCGGCGGGGCGCGATGGCCACCCCGGGGGTGGCGGGGGTCTGGGAGAATCCCGCGATCGCCACAACGCAGGACATGCCGGCCAGCGCGGAGGTTGATGACCGCGTCGCGGAGCTGCTTGCCGACGCCGCCGAGTTCTTCGAGCGCTACCTCTGGGAATCGGCGAACTGCCGCGCCGCCCGCGGCAAGCTCGCCGATGAGGGCCTCGGCGAGGAGGTGATCCGCGCCTTCGGGGTCGGCTACGCCCCGATCGGCCACGGCGAGCTGATCGACCACCTCCGCGCGCGCGGCTACGAGGCCGACGACCTTGTCGGAGCCGGACTGGCGAGCCGCTCGGTGCGAGGGCGCGCCCACGCCCGCTTCCGCTCGCGGATCATGTTCCCGGTCAAGGACCGGGAGGGCCGCATCCTTGGCTTCGCGGGCCTCGGCACCCACCTCGGCCCGTCATGGTCGCTCTGGGTGACCTCGCCGCCGGGCGCTTCCTACCGCCCCTCCGAGGCGGTCTTCGGGCTCGACCTCGCCGCACCCGAGATCGCCGCCTCGGGCTGGGCGTCGGTGCGGCTTGACTGCATCGAGGTCCTTAGGGCTCACCAGCAGGGGAGAGATAACGCCGTCACCGTCCACACGAATCGGGTCACCCGGGAGCAGATGCTCGCCCTTGCCGCCGAGCTGCCGGCAGGAATCGATGGTCTCGAGCTGGAGCTGCCCCCGGGGATGGGCGCGGATCCGAAGCATGGGCCGGTTGCGCCGAAGGCCGCCCCGGAGCCGCCTCGAAGCCCGCAGACCGATGCCGGGCCGAGGCCTCCGTACCTCAATCTGAAGCGGCTCGGAATCGTGGTGGCGAGCACGGTGGCGGCGATCAACGTCTGGACCGGCGCGCCGCTGCTTGCACTGTGGGTCGGCTCGCAGGTTCAGCCGGGGAGATTGCTGAGCTACCGGGGCGTCGTCACCGTCGTTGTGGTCCTCGCGGTGCTGACCTTCCTGCTCGGCTGGGCACTCACCTGGCTCAGCGCGAGGTACGACAAGCTGACCGGCCGTCCACCAGTGGCGGGGCAGACGTCTCCATGGCACCGAGCGATGCGCGGCGACCGGGTGGAGGACATCAGGGCGAGGTTCGGCGTCAGCGCGCCCGAGAAGGCCGTCGCGGCATGCGTAGCCGCGGGGCTGCTGGCGTTCGAGATCTGGTTCTTCTTCCTAGCCGGCTCGTCGCTGCCGAGCTCCTAGGCCGCGGTCGGCCGAAAGCGCGAAGAAGTAATCCTTCGGCGCCTAGCGCCCAGGCGCTTGCTCGGCAGGTTGGAAGAGTTCGATCGGGTTGCCGGAGGGATCTTCGAGCAGGATCTGCTGCCCGCCAGGGCCACTGATGATGTCGTTGCGAAACGCAACTCCGGCCGAGCGCAGCCGCTCCACCTCCGCCGCAATGTCGCCGACGACGAAGTGGATCCGGTTCCAACCGCCGGGTCCCGGTTTGCGGCCGTCGGGCATCGGCCTGCCGGCAGAACTCTCCGGCCCCGCGAGCAGCAATCGCAGCTGCCCGCGGACGACGTCGGCGAACGCCGGCAGGGCGCTGTGGCGGACAGCGAAGCCGAAATGGCGGGTGTAGAAGTCGATCGACTTCTCTACGTCCTCAACCATGTAGCGGACGCTGACAAGGTCGTTCTCAGACATTTTCAGTTCACCTCCAGACCCTTTTCATCGTTTGCCTAATCATTGTTTTCGTTCTCGTCGTCATCCCGATCGCATTCTGGGTATTGCATGATGTCTTCCCGATGGTTCGTGGGGGTGATCGCCCAGGATGAGCGCATGAGCGGCCGCCGGCGCGCTGACAAGTCAAGCGAAAGGAGAACCGATGCCGAACGGGACGGCGAACGATGAGGCGGCGCCGGAGGCGAGAGCCAGAGTAGGAGAGCCACCAGGCGCGATCTTCTGGGGTCTGCTGCGAATTGCAATCGGCTGGATCTTCCTCTGGGCGTTCCTCGACAAGCTGCTTGCGCTCGGGTTCGCCACCGGCCGCGATGAGGAGACCGGCAAGATCGACTTCTTCTCGCCGGATTCCTGGATCCACGGCGGGTCACCGACCCAGGGCTTCCTCGAGTTCGGCCTCCATACGAAGGACCCCTTCGAGTCGATTTACTCGGATCTCGCCGGTCAGGGCTGGGTCGACTGGATCTACATGATCTCGATGCTCGTGATCGGCATAGCACTGATCCTTGGCATTGCGACCCGTATCGCAGCACTGGCCGGGATCGTCTGGATGCTCCTCTTCTACACGGCGGCCGCAATCTGGCCCGAGAACAATCCGTTCCTCGACGATCATCTGATCTACATCATTGCCCTGGCCGGAATCGCCTACGTCGGCGCCGGTAGGTACCTCGGCCTCGGTGATTGGTGGGAGCGGGCCGGAATTGTTCGCCGGTACCCGCTGTTGAGATAAGACGGCTTGGGCTGACGCGGTCGCCGGGGGCGGTTAGTCACGCAATCACCTCGACAGTGTCTTTCCAAGGCAGCGGACGTGGGATGGCACCATGCCCCAGCGTTCGTAGAAGCGGAGGGCATCCTCGTTGCCGGCGACAACCGCCAAGCCGATGAACCCGATGCCAAACTCGGCCAGCCGACGTTCCACCTCCTCCATCAATAGCGAGCCGATCCCCCAGCGTCGGAGCTCGGGCTCGACTGACAGCGCCTCGAGCTCCCCCATCCGCTCCCCGGTGTCGAATCCCCAGTCGCCCTCGCGAAGGCGAAGGAGCGCAAATCCGACGGGGGAGCCATCCCGCTCTGCGATCAGCAACCAGGCAGTGCCCTCTCGGATCCAATCCTCGAACTCAGCTCGCCGGCGGCGCCAAGAATCTTCATGCGACCGAAATGGCACGACCCCGCGGGCGCGTTCCGCGACCTCGGCGTGGTACTCGTGCATCGAGCGCCATAGCGCCTCGACATCGCCGAGACGCTCCGCTCCGCCTTCGACGATCTTGACGTCGGGTGGTCCTACCGCGTCTATCAGGACTGCTCCTCTGGTTGTCGAAGCGGTCGCTTGCTCAGTGTGGCGACCCGATCGGCTGGCCTCACGCGCCGGTGACGTGGAGGCGGGTAAGGAGCAGGCGCGCTATGGACCCCCGCGCCGCTTATCTCCGCATCGAGGAGAAGCTTGTGCTGCCCGGCCAGGACGCCGTTTGAGCGAAGCCCGAACTCTGGCAGGGCATCCTCTATCTGCATCTGCTGGCGATGGCGTTTTTTGTCGGGGGCCAGATGCCGCTGGCAATCGCCGTCGTGCCGGTCGAGCGCCGCAACCCCGACTCCTTGCGCCTCCGGGCAATCGCGCGGCGCTTCGGCTGGACCTCGCTCGGCGCGCTGCTGGTGCTTCTGGCGACCGGGACTGCGATGCCCTCTCACTACGAGCTCTGGGATTCAGGCAGCCCGCGATCTTGGTCGCCACGCTGGCGATCGTCTGGCTTGGCCTCGACCTCTCTCGCTGGTGTTGGCAGCCCTCCGTGAATGCCGACCTCGTGTACGGCGGTGTGACCCTTGCCGCGGGCGATCAACCAGCGATTGACCGGAAAGGCGAAGGCGCCGGCGATCGCCAGAGCAAACGCCAGGCTGCCCCAGAAGAGCAGGTCATCGAGGCCCGCATCCATCGCTCCGGGGCGCGACGATGATCACGTTGTCGACCAACTCCATCGTCGCGATCGACAGGGTGTCGGAGGTGAAGGCGATCGGGACCACGGCGGAGAGAGCCAGGCCCGCCCGCAGCAGGGGCAAGCTGGTCAAGGTGTAGCCGAACACAGCGAGCGGCCACCGCCGTCCTGGAAGATCCGTTGAATAGTTATGTGGAGATTGCACTCGCTCTCGTCTTCGGCTTTGCGATCGGCGGGGTGGTCGGGACGGTTGGAGGGGGAGGGGCGATCCTCGCCCTCCCGGTTCTCGTCTATGTCCTTGACCAGGGGGTGAGCCCAGCCTCCACGGCGTCCTTGATAGTCGTCGCCCTCGGTGCTTCGGTCGGCGCGGGATCGCAGGCCAGGGATGGCCAGCTGTGCTGGGGCATTGCCCTGAGCTTCTCGGTGCCGGCGGCTGTCGGCGCCTACCTGGGCACCCTCGCCAATGGATCGGTAAGTGGGCGCACGTTGATCCTCGCGTTCGTTCCAGTCATGCTGGCGGTCGCGGCGCTCACCTACCTGCGCGGGGATGGCGGGGAGGAGGCTGACAGCTCGGATTGCCCTGAGGTCAGCTTCCTGCGCGGCGGCAGCGCCGGCGTCGTCGTCGGCGCCATGACCGGATTCTTCGGGGTCGGGGGAGGCTTCTTAATCGTCCCCGCACTGAACGTTCTGCTCGGCCTGGGCATGCGCAGGGCGATCGCCACCTCCCTCGCGATCATCACCCTCACCGGGCTCGCCGCGCTCGCGAGTCATCTCATCGAGGGAGCGGAACCGAACTGGACGCTTACGCTGGTCCTCGGCGCCGCCGCGGCCGGCGGTGCGCTTGCCGGCACCTCGCTCGGGCGACGCCTACCCTCCCGCACCCTCTCCCATGCATTCGGTGTCGTCGTTGCGCTGGTCGCCTGGCTCCTGCTGATCGACGTCCTTGCCCTCGGCGGGCCGCCCGCAGGCTGACTGGGGAGCATGTGCCTGGAACAGGCCGCTCGGCCGCCGACCGGAGCTACGGAGGGCCACGCTCTGTCCCCGCGGCTGGCAGGGCTTGAAAGCGGAGAGGGATTCGAACCCTCGAGGCGCCTGACGACACCTAGAAGGTTTCGATACGGCCCCGTAGTTGCGAGAAGCCCCTAAAAATTGCCGTGTTCGGAGCACGGGGGAACCTAAGAGAGGGGACCCCACGATGCTGCCGCTCCGCCTCGCCAAAAGCGCGTCAGAGAGGGCACTCCGGCGCAAGCGACAGCGGTCTGCTCGTGAGGGCGTCCGGCACTCCCCGCCGCATTCCGCGGCGGTCTCACCTGGGCGCCACGGTGTGCGAGTGGGGCGGAAACATGACCAAGTTGGTCACGAGGCCGATCGCGCCGAGGACGTTTAGGCCACTATTGGGCCAGAAGGCGGGGCGGCGGAAGGGATGATCTCCGCCCGAAACCGCCTTGTTTCCAGGGGATCCCGTGGGATGCGAGCCACGGGACCCGAACCCCCCGCGGCCTCCGGCGTGCCAGGAACCGGCCGTCCCCGGTTCCAAGGCAAGCCCGATTTGGCTCTACAAGGGCAAATCTAGAACGGGAGCGACGGGACTCGAACCCGCGGCCTCCGGCGTGACAGGCCGGCGCTCTAACCAAACTGAGCTACGCCCCCTGGCGTGTGGACGTCGTGCGCCCGGCCTCGATTATGACGGGCTGGCGGGGGACCCGCGGCTGGGGGCCGGAACTAGGCGGCAGCCTCGGTGACCTGGGTCGCGATCGGGCCCTTCGGGCCCTCCCCGGGCTCATAGGTGACCTTGGCACCATCGGCCAGCGAGCGGTGGCCTTCACCCTGGATCTCGGAGTAATGAACGAAGTGGTCGGGGCCGCCGTCATCGGGAGTGATGAACCCATAGCCCTTCTCGCTGCTGAACCACTTGACGACCCCAGTTGCCATCTCGTTGCCTCCTCGGCCCAAAAAGCAAGACGGCACGGCTCGCGCCGTGCCCCAACGCCGCCAACCGTAGCGAATCGTCCGTAGGCTGCCGGCGTGAGATTGGTGACCTATGCGGCAGCCGCCGGGCCGCGCGCCGGCTGCCTCCTCGACGGGGGCGTCGCCGACGCCTGGTCGCTCCTCGGTGAGCCCGAGCGGTCGAGCCTGCGCGAGTTGCTGGCGGAGCAGCGGCTGGACGATCTCGCCGCGGCGCTGCCGGGCGGCGGCGCCGACCTGCTCGCCGACGCCGAGCTGCTTCCCCCGCTCCCGGACCCCGAGAAGATCGTCTGCATCGGGCTCAACTACCGCGCCCATGCCGCCGAGGCCGGCATCGACCCGCCCGAGAACCCGGCGATCTTCGCCAAGTACCGCAACTCACTCGCCGCGCCCGGCGCCACCGTGCGCCTGCCGGCGGCGAGCGGCAAGGTCGACTACGAGGCCGAGGTCGCCTTCGTCGTCGGATCCCGCGCGAAGGAGGTCGAGCCCGGCGAGGCCGCCTCCCACATCGCCGGCTACACCCTCTTCAACGACCTCTCCGCCCGCGACCTGCAGTTCGCCACTCCACAATGGATGCCGGGCAAGGTCTTCGACGGCTCGGCGCCGTGTGGCCCGGCGCTGGTCACGCCCCACGAGGCCGGGCCCCACGACACGATCGAGTTCGAGCTGCAGCTGAACGGGCAGACGATGCAATCGGCCCGCACCGACGACCTGATCTTCCCGGTCCCGGAGCTGCTCTCCCGCCTCTCGAAGCTGATGACGCTCAAGCCCGGTGACCTCGTCGCCACCGGGACTCCCTCCGGCGTCGGGGGCGCCCGCGAGCCACGCGTCTGGCTGCAGGACGGCGACGAGGTCGTCGTCAGCTCGCCGACGCTCGGGCGGCTAGTCACCCGCATCGAGCGCTAGGCCGCTAGGGGCGGCGAATCACAAGGGCGTAGTCCGCCCTGCCGCCGCGGCTGACGACAACCGCCCGCAGCCGCGTCTGGCCGCAGATCGTGAAGCCGAGTTGCTCGGTCGAGCCCCGGCGGTGGGATTCGGCGAGCAGCCGGCCTTGCCTGTCGCGCAGGATCAGATCGAGGCGGCCGCGAGCGGCCCCGGTGAGCCGGACGCTGAGGACCCCGTCGAGCGGCGAATCGAAACCCTTGGCGCTGGCCGACCCGGCGCCGACCCGACCCGCGAGCCGGAAGCGGGTGCGGTGCTTCCAGGGCGCCAGCGCGTCCCGTCGCAGCGCCACGAATGCGCGTCTGTCGGGCTCGAGGTCGGCGCTCCACGCCCAGGCGACCGGCGCGCGGCGGAAGCGATTGAAGGCGAACGCCTCCGCGAACGCCTCGCCGGGATTCTGGCGGTAGCGGCTTCGCTGGTCGCCGGGGAAGTAGACCCCGCGGCGCACCCCCTGGCAGACCCGCTCGTAGGTCGCCCAGCGCTTCGTGCCCCAGTCGATCGCCGCTCCGAAGGGTGGGTTGCGGCGATGGTTGGCGAGGTGGTGGCCGTACTCGTGGGCGATCACGAACTCGCGGCTCGCCCCGTCGGGCCCGGTGGTGTCGCTGCCGTTGATCAGCATCGTGTCGGGGCCGGAGAAGTAGCAGGCGCCGGCGCCGAGCCCACAGCGGTTGCGTAGCTCCAGCTCGGTGACCAGCTCGACGGCCAGCCGGCTGATCTCGTCGCCGTGCACGAGGGTGCCGAGGAAATCGGCGATTCGCTGCGGATCGGCGGCATCGCAGAACAGCGGGTTCCCGCACGCCGGGGAGACCGCGATCTCAACCGTCCGGCCCATGCCGTCGTTGACCGGGTAGCGGCGCGCCGAGGCGGTTGCGCCTCCGCGCAGGCCGATCGCTCCGCCGGCGAGAACGTGGTCTCGGACCGGCGCGGTCGGATTGGGGACGTCGAGGACCCCGGTCGCGGGCAGCGGCCCCCTGGTCGAGGCTGCCGCCGGGCCCGGGGCGACCGCGAGCGCGGCGATCAGTAGCGCGGCGGCCGCCGCGGGCCTCATGGCCGCGGGCCGGGGTCGATCTCGTAGGCGCGGGCCGGCAGGCGGGCGGAGAGCGGGGCCGCGGGAGAGACCACACGGGCCTGCCGGCCACCGGCGCGGTTCGGGCGCGACCAGCGGACCCTTACCGGCTTGAAGCGGAGCAGGCGCCGCCAGGTGCGGGTGCCGATCACGCCGTCGGCGCGCAGGCCGTGGTCCTGCTGGAAGGCGCGCACGGCACCTTGGGTGAGGCGACCGAAGATGCCGGTGACGGGAAGTCGATCCGCGCCGGCGCCAACCAGGTGCTGCTGGGCCCAGACGACCAGGTCGCCGCGGCTGCCGCGCCGCAGCAGCGGATGCGCGGTGACCGGGCGGTAGCCGGCGACGGCGCCCGCGGTCCGCGAGCCCAGCGCGCTCCACTCGCGATCGTTGGTCTCCTGCCAGGACCACCAGCTCGGCGGCAGACCGCCGTAGTTGATCCCGAAGCGGCGGAAGCGCCTGATCGGCTTCAGCCCCGGTTGGTCGTAGGTCTGGCCGATCGGGTAGATCGGCCGCTCGAAGACGCGGTTGAAGAGATAGGTGTGCTCGTAGACGCTGCGCACGCTGGTCCCGATCGCCTTCCAGTACATCTGGGGCTGGTTGTACTGGGCGCCGCCGGGGCCGAGGAAGACCGAGTAGGGGAAGGAGGGGTGGAAGTCGACGTAGGGGAAGGTGGCCAGTGAGACCGGGAAGGAGCCGCCGATCCGCCCCCGCAGGGCGCGGACGAAGCGGTCGGCGGCGGCGTAGCGGCCCTCGTAATGGCCCTCGGCGTCGATCACGTAGCAGTCGGCCCCCTTGGCAACCGCAGCGGCCGCGACCTTCGCCTCGTCCACGGGCTGATTGCCGTAGACGAAGGTCCAGGCGCAGACATCGAGGCCGCCCCGCTTGAGGCGCCCGATCGTGTAGCGGTTGAACTGCCGCCAGGGGTCGTCGGCGTCGCCGGCCTTGATATAGACGGTGCCGACGCCCGAACGGCGCGCCCTGACGATGATCTTGCCGAGCGCGCCGCCCTCCGAACGGGAGACGTACCAGATCCACATCCCCTGGCGATCGAAGGGGCTGTCGCCAATCGGCGCCGCTGGCTCGGTGCCCGGGCTCGGCGCGCCGGCGCCCGACTGGGCGCCGGCCGCCACCGGCAGCATCGCCAGCGTTGCGGCGAGCGCTGCAAGCAGGGCCAGGCGCGGACGTGCGCGACTGGTGCGACTCGAGGTCACTGCTCCCCCAACACGATCGCAGGCCGCCCGGAGCGGCGTCGCTCAGGCGCGGCGGTTGACAGAGACCGTATAGGCCGGTGAGCGGGCGTGGAGGATCGGGTCATCGGGAAGCTCGATCCCGTCGACGACGTTGACCGGGTCGAAGACCACGACCCCGCCGTCGCGCTCGGGGTCGTCGACGATCTCCCGCACCTCGAGCGTCCCCGCCGTCACCCGCCTGCGCTCCTCGGGCCATGCGGCGGTCGGGTCCTCGAGCGGGTCCCCCTCCTCGGCGAGCACGAGAACGAGATCGAAGGCGACAGGACCCGAGCGCAGACGCTCGGCGAGCTCGGCCCGCATGTAGTCGCCGTCGCGGGCGGCGGCCTCCTCGTCGTCGAGCGACGCCTCGCCGGCGCGCGGCTCGAGCCGGTAGCGCGCCCAGGTTGTCTTGCCCTCCCCGTCGAGGAGCCCGAACGCGTGCTGGGAGTTGTAGGCCAGCTGCGCGTAGCTCGCCGGCGGCGGGGTGCCGAGGGTCGCCTGGACGGCCGGACCCGATTCGGGGTGCGCCTCGAGGAAGGCGCCGACCTTCTCGAGGTCGAGCTCGCCGGTCTCGGGGTCCGGGCGGCGGGCCCGAAGCAGCTCGAGGAAGTCCTCCGGGGTGCGGGCTGCGAAGACCGGGGTGGTCACGCAGAGGATGTCGGTCTGCTCGCCACCAGGGAGGTCGAGCTTGATCGCGATCCCGCGCGGCTCGCGAACCGAGTCGTGACCCGCCGGGTCGCCGCCGCCGAGCGAGAAGCGGATCAGCGCCGGGATCTCGTCGCCGCGGAAATGCGCTGCGCGGCAGAGCCGCGCGGCCTCGGCGGTCGCCTCGAAGGCCCCGGCGCAGTAGAAGCCCTTGGCGTGGAAGGCGCGGGCGCCGGGGTGGGAGCCGTAGATCCCGTTCGCGGCGTCGACCAGCTGCTCGTGGAGTTCAGTCGGCTCCCCCATCGGCGACGAGCCTAGCCCAAGTCCTCGAGCACGACGCTCGCCGCGTTGCGGCCGTTGAGCGCGATCACCGAACCCGCCGGGTGGGTGGCGGCGCCGCAGAGGTAGAGGCCCGCCACCGGGGTGCGGTGGTCGAAGCGGTGCTCCCACATCTGGTCGGGAAGCGCCTCCCCTTGAAAGATCTGTCCACCAGTCAGGCCGATCCGCTCCTCGATGTCCGGCGGGCCGAGCACCTCGAAGTGCTCGACGCACTCGCGGACGTCCGGCGCGTACTCGGCGATCAGCTCGAAGACCGCCTCGCCGATCTCCTCGCGCCGGCTCGCCCAGCTGCCCGAGGCGAGCTGATAGGGCGCGTACTGGGCGAAGGCGCTCATCACGTGGCGGCCGGGGGGAGCGACGGAGCCGTCATAGGCGGTCTGGAAGTAGAGCTCGGCGTAAGCGATCCGCGGCTCGCCCCGCCGGCAGGCCGCGAATGCCTCCTGGGCGGCCTCCGGCGTTGCCGCGACCGAGACCATCGCCCGGTGCGCCTCGCCGTCGCGGTCGGCGCTGAAGCGGGGCAAGCGGCGCAGGGCGGCGTTCACCTTGATCACCGGCGAGCGCGTCTTCCAGGCCTCGACCCGCTCCCGAAAGGCGACCGGGATCGACCCGGCGGGAAGCAGCCCGAGGGTGCGCTTGGGGTCGGCGTTGGCTACGACCGCCGGCGCCCGCAGCAGCTCGCCGCTTTCGACCTGCACGCCCTCGCCGGGGACGATCGCCGCGACGGGGACGCCGGCGGCGATCGTCGCCCCCGCCTCGAGCGCCGCCTCGGCGAGCGCGAAGGAAACCCGGCCCATGCCGCCGCGGACGTAGCCCCAGACCGGGCCCAGCCCGAGCAGGTCCCCCTGGCCGTGCATCAGCTTCACCGAGGCGGTCCCGTCGTCCAGCGGCCCCGCCCAGGCGCCGATCACCCCCTGCCCGAAGAGCGCCTGGCGGAGCCGCGGGTCGGAGACGTAGCGATCGATCGTCTCGAGGATCGGCTCCTCGAAGACGACGGCGATCATCTCCGCATCGCCGCCGAGGCGCTCCTCGATCTGCTCGCGCGACGGCGAGGAGCCGAGCCAGGCGTCCCCGGCGGGGCCGTGGCGCAGCGCCAGGCGGATCCGGTCGAAGAGGTCCTCGTAGGCGAGCAGGCCGCGGACATCGGCCTCCGAGAACCCGCTGGCGCGCATCTTGGCAGCGGTCCGGCGGTCATCGAGGTACTCGGCGAAGGCCGTTCCGTCGGCGAACGGGCACCACAGGTTGGGGTCGGCGGCGACGACCGAGTAGCCGTGGCGGGCGAGCTGAAGCTCCTCGATCACGAGCGGGTCGAGGAGGCCGACCACGTATGCGCAGGGGCTGATCAGGTAGCGCGGATCGGCGAACGGCTGCTCGAGCGTGCAGGCGCCGCCGAGTCGCTCGCGCCGCTCCAGCACCACCACCGATCGCCCCGCCCGGGCCAGATAGGCGGCGGCGGCGAGGCCGTTGTGGCCACCGCCGACGACGATGACGTCCCACTCGCGCGCCGCCAGCTCGGCGAGCGGGGCCGGCAGGCCCACCTTGCCGATCGCGCCGGCGACGTCCACGGCTGCCGAGTATGGTCGCTTGCGTGAACCACCGCCTCGTCCGCGCCGCGCTCCGTCCCCTCCTGCGCCGCATCCGCGGCGGCCGGATCGAGGTCATCGAGGGAGCCCGCCGGAGCGGCTTCGGCGCCCCCGGGGCGGAGCTTCGCGCGACCGTGACGATCCGCGATCCCGCCGCCTGGTCGGCGCCGCTGCGCGGCAGCCTCGGGCTCGGAGAGGCATACGTCGCCGGCCGCTGGGAGACCGACGACCTGGTGGCGCTGATCAGGATCGCCGCCCGCCAGCTTGGCGGCCACGGCCGCCTCGGCGCCCAGGTCGGCCGGGCTCGAGGCTGGGCGCACCGGCTGCGGCGGCTCGTCCCC
>Ga0299913_10003738_pt1 | contig 12551 bp, 10 predicted proteins | sample RVTome_9_FD_201360 | JGI IMG/M metagenome (GOLD analysis project Ga0299913, IMG submission 201360) | Soil microbial communities from uranium-contaminated site in the Upper Colorado River Basin, Wyoming, United States - RVT155D38 (version 2) ... | reverse complement strand
CCTTCGTGGATGATCGAGTGTCCGTGGAAATGCCGGTGTCGACCCAGGATGCGGACGCGGCATCGAGACGGAAGATGCGATAGGAGAGGGCAGCCGGGCTGTAGAGATGTCCCCACCATGATCCGGCGTGGAACCAGAGCTTGTGCTGTGGCTTCTCGCCACTGGGCGCGGACACGGACCCGGCATAGCTAGGCCCAACGTATCCAGCATCGGCGGCGGCGCGAACCGCGGCGAGGCCGGAGACCATGCAGCCGACGAGGAGCGGAAGGATGACGGCGCGTCTGAGTCGGGGATTCAAGGTGGACCTGAACTTGGGTTCGCGAAGGCATCATAGCCCCACCGACAAGCATGGCTAAATGGTACTAAGCCGCGCGGTAGGAGGAGTCGTTGCCGCAACGCAACATTAACGCGGCGTCAAAGCCCGTTATCGCCTTGTCAAGCACGATCCTCCAACCTACAGTGGGTGGTCCAAAGTACCGGGATCGTCCCATCGCCTCAGCACCATCATCGGGTTATCGGGCCTTATTTCGCCGTTTCCTGAGCGCTGGATGCTCCCGTTGTGCTGATTGCCCCAGCATCAATTGAAGGGGGAAGGAAAATCCATGCGTGTAACCGTTGTCGGTCTCGGCTATGTCGGGCTCGTCACAGCCGCCTGCCTCTCCGAGTGGCGGCACCGTGTAACGGGTATCGAGGCGGATCGTCGACGTCTCGACGATCTTCGGGCCGGCACATTGCCCATCCACGAACCTGGGCTCGACGAGCTTGTCGCTCGCAACCACCAGGCCGGGATGCTGCGCTTCGAGGATCTCGACGCGATGCCCTTGGCGGTGAACCGCGCCGAGGTGGTGATCCTGGCCGTCGGAACGCACGATGGGAACGGGGGGTGGCAGACCGAGACGATGCGACGCGCCCTCGCCGATGTCGTGCCGAACCTTCGCGCCGGAACGCCACTCGTGGTGCGGTCAACCCTCCCGCCCGAGTTCATCAACCAGCTTACCGATCTGGTGGCCGAGCTCCGGGGCCTGCCAAAGCCGGACGTTCCCGTGCTCCTGAACCCGGAGTTCACCCAAGAGGGGCGGGCGATCGTAGATTTCATACGTCCGAGTCGCATCATTTGCGGCGTCGCGCACGACCCAGAGGGTCTCGGCGAGGCTCGGCTGCGCCGAATCTTCGCCTCGGCCGCGGCGACGACGCCGTTCCTCACGATGCCCGCGATCGACGCCAGCTTCTCCAAGCTCGGATCGAACCTATTCCTGGCGACCAAGATCAGCTTCGCGAACGAGCTGGCAGCCCTGTGTGACGCCTATGGTGCTCGGATCGACCAGGTGGTGCACGCCATGGGCCTCGATTCGCGAATCGGGAGCGCGTTCCTCGGAGCCGGCGTCGGGTTCGGTGGCTCGTGCCTACCGAACCAGGTGACGATGACGGTGAAGACAGCGCGCGTGGCAGGTTTGCTGACCCCGCTCCTGGCCGCCGTGGACGATATCAACGCCGCACAGCCTGGCCACTTCGTCAACCGCCTGGATCAGGTGTTCAGCGGGCGATTCGCGGGTCGGCGCGTGGCCATCCTGGGCCTGACGTTCAAGCCGAATACCGACGACCTCCGCGAGGCGCCATCGCTCGCGACGTCCCGACTCCTGCTGGAGCGCGGCGTCCATGTCGTCGCCTACGATCCCATGCCACGAGCACGCGAAGGCGCGGTGGATATGGTGTCGGGCCTAGAAGTTGTAGAGTCCGTCGAGGCAGCGCTCGTAGATGCCGACGCCGCAATGCTCGTCACCGAGTGGGCTGAGTTCGCGGCGATCGACTGGCGGCGGATGCACTCGCTGATGCGGCATCCCGTCGTGCTCGACGGCCGGAATGCCCTGCCGGCCGAGGAGATGGTCGCTCTCGGGTTCACCTACTCCGCCTTCGGTCGGGGCCTGATGGCGCCGGAGCCGAACCCGATTGGCCGGCGCGTACCGACCGCATCGGCTGCGTCGGAGGTTGCGTAGATGACCCGCGGCGGCATTTCGTACGTTCCCGTCGTCCTGGGCCTGATTGGCCTCTTGGCAGGGTTGGCGCTCGTCAGCGACCACAACGTCCGCACCTGGGCGGTGGTCATGAGCTGCACCACGCTCGCCGCCGTGGGGTATGCCGGCTACCAGGAGCAGCGAGCTCAGCGGGCGGTCCGCATGGCCCGCAGGCGCATCGGCACGGTGCCCTATGACGAGGTGCGTCGCGAGATGGACCGCGCTCGCCGTCACGAGCGACCCCTGGCCATCGCGCGCCTCGGGTTCGCCAAGTCCGTCGACGGCCTCTCCTCGGCCCGCCACATGCTCGGCGAGCTGAATAGTGCGAGCGGCCGTTCACCGTGGCGGAGCACCGACCGATTCTGGCGCGACGGCCGCAACCTCTACCTGCTCATGCCCGAGACGACGGCCGCATCAGCGCGCGCCATGGTTGGACGGGCGTTGCACGTTGAGTCGGAGACCGTCGTCGATGCTCGAGTCGCCTCCTTCCCCGAGGACGGCGTCACCGTCGGCGCACTGTTCCAAACCCTGGGGAGCTCGCCGCCGGCCGCTGATGACGTCCTGCCGCAGGCAGCGGGCCAGGTGGTCGCCTCGGCGAGCCGGATGGCCGCTGTCCGCCTGCCGCATGGCGGCTCTTCCCACGGCACGCCACGCAGGCGGCCATGACCGCCACATATCAACCCGACTCGATCGGCGCCGACTACGGCTGGAAGCGCGCGCTCGACCTCGGGGTCCTGGCGCTGACCCTGCCGCTCACGTTGCCGCTGCTCGCCTTGACGGCGCTGCTCGTTGCGATCGACTCGCCCGGGCAAGTTGTTTTCACACAGCTCCGTACCGGACGCCATGGACGACGCTTCCGCATGTACAAGTTCCGGACGATGGTCGCCGACGCGGAGGAGCTCAAGGCGTCTCTCGCCCACCTCAACATTCTGCCGCCGCCCGACTTCAAGATTCCGGACGACCCGCGCATCACGCGGATCGGTCGGGTCCTCCGAAGGACGAGCCTCGACGAGCTGCCGCAGCTGCTCAACGTCGCACGCGGCGAGATGTCGATCGTCGGCCCACGGCCGACCTCCTTTGCCCATGAGACGTATCGGTTGTGGCACACGGAGCGGCTCGAGGTGACCCCTGGCCTGACCGGCCTCTGGCAGATCACCGCGCGTGGCGAGTGCACCTTCGACGAACGCCTACGGATCGACATCGAGTACATGGATCGCATGTCCCTCTGGCAGGACGTTCGCATCATCGCGCTGACCGTCCTTTCGGTCGTTCGCCGCTCAGGCGCCTAGCCGCTCGATCCCGGTCTCGTCGAGGTCCCGCAACCACGCGACCTGCCGGCGGAGACCCGCATCCGGCCTGACGCGAGGATCGTAGCCGAACGCAGCCCTCGCCCGTTCTACGACTGCCGCCGTCCGGCGTTGGTCGCCGGGTCGAGACGGCTCATGGACGATCTGCGGCGTGACGCCCAACTCGTCCGCGATCACCTCGATGGCATCAAGCAGGGTGAGCTCCACCCCACCGCCAATGTTGAAGACGTCGCCATCGACGGGAGAGGTGGCGACCGTTACGGTTGCATCGACGCAGTCGTCGATGTAGGTGTTGGAGCGGCTCTGGTTCCCGTCGCCGAAGACTGTGATCGGGCGTTCATCCATGAGGGCTCGCGTGAAGATGTGGTAGGCCATGTCAGGCCGCTGCCGCGGGCCGTAGATCGAAAAGTAGCGGAGGATGGTCGCGTCTATTCCGTGGCGCGTGGCCGCGGCCCGCACCAGATGCTCGGCGGCCAGTTTTGTGATGCCGTACGGTGACGACGGCATCGTCGGCAGCCGCTCGTCTCCGACGGCGTTTTCGCCGTACACCGACGAAGTCGAGGCGTGGACGAAGCGGGGCGTGCCCGCCGCCGTCACCGCATCCAGGAGGCGCTGCGTGCCGACGAGATTGCAGGAGGCATAGCTGGGCAGGTCCGACCAGCTGAGCATCAGCCCCGCCATCGCCGCCTCGTGCACGACGACGTCGACGCCAGCCATCAGATCCTCGAGCGGATCGGACCGCAGGTCGCGCTCAACAAAGGTGAACCGGGCGGTGCTGCAGGCGCCTTCGATGTTCCGTTCCTTGATGGACCGGTCGTAGTAGGGCACGAACGCATCGATGCCGATGACCTCGTGGCCGTCATCCAGCAGACGGTCTGTGACGTGCGAGCCGATGAACCCGGCAGCGCCGGTAACAAGGATCCTCACGACGCCTCCTGGATGGTGATGACCAGTTCGTCGACCAGCAGAGCACCGGATCCGGTGCCACGGGGCGCCGCGATGCAGATCTCGTCGACGACCGAGACTTCGGCTAGCCACGGCTGGTTACCGAGCGAGAGCAGCACCTCGCCATCCGGTTCGCTGATCTCGACGGAGTAGCGGCGCGACGCGATATCAGCCGCAATCGTGATCCGGTACCACGTGCCGGGCGCCCAGGTCACGCCCGTGACCTCGCGGTCGGGGCCGACTCGGTACGCCCATCGCCCGATGTCGAGCGCTCGCAGTCCGCTGATCTCCTGTCCGCCCGCCCGGATGGCCATCACCGGGGCGTCGCCCGCCGGCGCATGCTCGATCCGCACCAGGGCCGAGCTGCTCATCGTGCCGGAGTCGATCGCCGGGACCGAACGGCACAGGCGCGCAGGCTCCCCGTTCGAGGACACGAGCCGCGCGACCCAGCTGCCCTCGACGTCAGCAATCGCGAGCTGGGCTACGCCGGGGGGGGTGACGGCAAATCCCTGCGTGGCAAGGTCGAGGCCAGGTGCCAGCCCGTCGAACGTGAGGTTGAGAAGGTGCCGTTGCCGCGCGACAGCTGGAGCCGGATCGCCGACGCCAGGCAGCTCACCGAATTCCGCAAAGAGATACCTGCCGATGGTGTCGTCGGCGGCGAGGACCACGAGGCCCGACTGCGTACCCACCGATTGATGCGTGGCCGTTGCGTTGTTGATCTTGGGGGCTCCGTCAGCGGTGATGACGGGCAAGCCCTTGCCCACCGGGAAGCCGATGCGGTCGAGCGGAGATCGCTTCATGTAGATCATGCCGCCGTCGAATGGCGAGGTGGCGAACACCCATGCCTCGCGACGCTCTTCGTCCAGGACCAGGATCGGACGCGTGTGACGGTCCTCCACGCGCCCGAACGTATGCTGGCTCCAGATCCCCTCCGGTGACCGGGCGAGGAGTAACACCTGGGGGCTGAGCTGATTGCGATTGTCCGCTTCGTCGAGCGACGTCTTCACCGCTGCGTAGACCCACGGACCACCAGGCCCATCCAGAGACCGGACGCTGATGTGGTCGTCTGCGGCGTCGACGCCGCCGAGGGCAATTTCCGCGGGGCGCCATGCATCCGGCGGCTGCCCGGTCTCGTGGAGCGCAAAGAAGACGCCGTCTCGCAGCTGGTTGCTCCAGATGACGCCGATGTCGTCGCCGACCGTGACGATCGCGGCCTGGTCCACCTCGACCACGGCCGTCGGTTCGTCGATCGAGATGGGAGCGGTCCACTCGAGGTCGCCGTCCCCGGCAGTGACCACGGCCACTCGCTCGTCGACAATGAACCCAGCCCACAGGTGCCCGGCACCATCGCGGGCGAGGCTGGCCGCCTCCACACCCGCCGCGGTCACGGTAACCGGGAAGTTCGCGGAGGGATTCCAGGAGCGCGCCTCGGTGTTGTACGAGAACTGCCGTGCGTGGATGGCATGGCGCGCCGAGGCCTGGTCTGTGCCGTGGCTGATCGTCACGAGATGTGCGCCGTCCCAGAGGACATCCTGGCGCGCGAAGTGGCGATCGTCCACGATGGTGTGCGTGTTCACCCAGACGTCTCCGTCCGTGTCGAGCCACCAGATGGTGAATGCGTCCTGTTCGTCGTCGAACAGCGATCCCCACCATAAGCCGTCGTGAAACCAGAGCTTGCTCTGCGGCTTGTCCCGGGTCGGCGAGCGGGCGACGGCCGGGTCGTAGGCCGGACCAGTGTACGTCGGTGAGACGAGGTCCGCGAGCGGCGGCCCGCCATCGGCTTCACTCGCTTCGGGCAAGGATGGCGATGGCGTGGGCGGCAGGCCCGCGGGCGGCCCGAGGGTTCGGGTCTGCTGAACGATGACGACCGTCAGCATGACGCCCGCGATGATCGCGAGGGTGATGAGGGGACGACGCAAGACCATGGTTTTGGGCACTCAGCGCAGACGACGGGGCGCCGTCTCGAACGCGATCGTCACCCCTCGAGGCCAGAGGCTACCATTAAGCCGTGCAGACCATCTACTTGGTCATCTCCGCCGCTGTCGCGCTCGCCGTCTCCGTTCCGGCGATCATGGCGCTTGCCCGTCGATACGGCATGTCGGATCCGCGGACTCAGATCGCCGTCGCCGCGGTCGCCGGACTCATGGGCGCGGTGGTGATCGCGTCCCTCCGAGCCGACCTGGTTCCCGACCACCTCGAGCGTGCGCTTGCGGTATCGGTGGTCGCTGTCGGAAGCCTCGCCGTCATCTGGCTCGTGTGGTACGGCGTCCGCGCGAGGTGACGGACGCCGATACGGCGGCGGCGCAGCCGCTCGGCCCGACCGAGGACATCGTCCTGCCCGGAGGCCTCGTCGTGCGCGTGCAAGGTGCCCTGGGATCGCACCGATCGGCGCTCGAGCGGACGGTCGGACGGCTCGCCGTGGCGGATCCGGACCGGATCGTGTCGGACCTCCAAATCAGATTCGTCGAGGGACTCACCCCGGCCGGCACGCTGCGGCTCATCGGTGAGGATGCCGGCGTCGACGCCGATGGCACGTTCTACGTGGTGAGGATGGATGGAGACCGCCGCCGCCTGGTCGCCGTGTCGCTCGACCCCCGCGAGCCGATCATCGCGTGCGACGCGGCACTCACGAACGTCCCGCATCTCGTCCCCATCCTGAACGCGATCGCCGTGACTCGCGGCATCCTTCCATTGCATGCCGCCGCCGCGGTCGTGCACGGTATCGGCCTCGCCGTCGCCGGCTGGTCGAAGGGAGGCAAGACCGAGGCCCTCCTTGCGATGCACGCGGCCGGTGGGATCCCGATCGCCGACGAATGGTGCTATGTCGACCCCTCGAGTCGCATCGGCCATGGTCTGCCCGGACCGATTCGCCTGACCGCTGAGCACATGCGGCAGCTCGCCCAGCTCGCCCAGCTCGACCGCCGTGCCTCGAACCTGCGGGTGCGCCTCGCGGGCCGTGCGGCTCGCGCGTACGGTAGCGTCAACCCCCGGACGTGGAGACGTCTCCGGGGGCTCTCGTGGATCCATCGCCTGATGCCGCTCGTTGAGGAACGCAGCGGCTTTGAAGCCGATGTCGCGCAGGCGTTCGGCGGGCCGTACGCCGCGCAGCGCCTCGACCGGGTGGTCATGGTTGCCGCCTCCGAGCGGCGCGAGACGATCGTGCGCCGGCTGGATGCGACCGAGGCCGTCGAACGCATGGTGGCGGCCCACATGCATCACCGCATGGGCCTGCAGGCGCTGGGGCAGCAGCACGGGTTCGCGCTGCCCGGGATCGCAACCATCCTCGACGACCTCGAAGGCCACGAGCGCGACCTGCTTCGCGCGACCATCGGCGACGGCCCCGTCGCGCTCATCGACCATCCGCACCCGGCGCCGATCGCAGAGCTGCAAGAGGCGATCCTGTCGATCGTCCACGATGCATCCGGATCCTGAGCAGCCGCGCATCGATTGGCGCTTCCTGCTCGCCGACCCGGAGCCGGCACGCATTACCGTGCTCGGGGGGAGCGACGCATGGCGCCGGTCGATGGCATCGGCGCTCGAGGAGCACGGCTACCCCCGGCCGACGATGGCGGATAGTACGCCGTCACCACTCGATGCGGACCTGGTCGTCGCTCGGCGAGGCGACGGACTTGACGTTCCCGGCCTGACCTCTTCGTTGCCGAAAACGACGTCCCTGGTCCTCGAAGTGGCCACGGCCCACGGCGCGTGGCCGAGGATCGACCGGCCCCATACGCGGCTCTTCGCCTGGCCGAGCCTCGCGCGACCGACCGAGCTGATCCCGGCGCGGAGGCCGGACGCCCGGGAGTTCGCCGCGCGCCGGCGACGGGCGAGGGGCGGATGGTCGGCAGCCGTCAGGATGACCGCCCTCCGCATTCCGTGGCCGCACGCCGCCGGTCGCATAGCGATCGTCACGCGAAACGGAGCGGCGAGCGGCCTCCGACGGCTCGCCGGTGAGGACACTGCCGAGCTGAAGGCAGATGTCCCGTGGTCCCTGATCACCCCGAGCTTTCGCAGCTCGCGGCACGTCGTGCTCCTGCTCGGCGAGCATCGGGTGCTGAAGGTGGAGCGACGCCCGGGCACCGGTTCGATCGACCGCGAAGCGTCGGTGTTGCGCGCCGTCGCCCTCCGCCCCGGGGCGAGGGTGCCAGAGGTCATCGCCGTCGAGCGATACGGCCGGCATCGCGTCCTCGTGGAGTCGCGGGTGCCAGGCGTGGACCTCACGCCGGCTAGGGTGCGAGGATCCGCGGCGGGGTACGCGGCGCAGTTCGCGACGTGGCTCCGGGGCCTCGTCCGGCCAGCGTCCGACCTCTCCGGGAAGCGCGTGGCCGACCTGCTCCACGGGCAAGGGCATCACGCCGTCGACCTCATCGGCGCCAGCCCTGGCGCCGATCTCATGGCCCGCGCTCTAGCAGCGGTGCGCGAGCTCGAGGACGCGCGCCTTCCCGATGCCATCGAGCATGGCGACCTGGGCGACCCGAACCTACTGGTCGATCGGGACGGCACCATCGGGGTCATCGACTGGGAGCTTGGGCGCACGGATGGCCTGCCGCTCCTGGATCTCGTGTTCCTGATCGCCTTCCTTGCCGCGGCCGAAGCTGGCGCCAACGCTCCGAGCGAGCATGCCTCCGCGTGGGAACGGTGCGTGGTGGATCCATCCGGATGGGGCCACCGCCTGCTGCGTGCGGAGGCAGCGCGCCTCGGCATCGACGAGCGCACTGTTGTGAACCTGTCGATCCTGTGCTGGGTCCAGCAGGTCCAGCGCATGGCCGAACGGGTAGGGCCTGATGCGAGCAAGTTCCTGAACGAGCATCGGTACGTCGAGATCCTCCGCCGCACGCTCGAGGCTGCCGAGTGACCGCGGCGCAACGCCAGGTGAGAAGCTCGAGCATCCTCGTTGGTGGACGCCTGTTCGCCATCGCGGTCAACCTCGGCGTCCAGGTGCTGACCGTCCGCTACCTCAGCCAGTCGGACTACGGCGCCTTCGCCTACGCCCTGTCACTCGTCGCCATGGTCGAGACGATCTCGACGCTCGGGCTGGACCGGACCGTGGGACGCTTCGTGCCCACCTACCACGAGCAGGGCGATGTCGCGCGGCTGTTCGGAACGCTCGTCACCGTGGTGGCGACCGCGGTGACGGTGGGCCTCGGCGCCGTCGTGGTGATCGCGGCCGGCGTCGGCCTGGTGATCGGGCCTGACGACCAGCTGTTGCGCACGCTCGTCGTCCTGCTGGTCGCGCTCGGTCCCATCCAGGCACTGGACCACCTATCAGAGAACTTCCTGGCCGCATTCGGGCGAGCCCGCGGCATTGTCCTGCGACGGCACATCCTCGGGCCGCTGCTCAAGCTGGGCGCCGTGCTGGTCGTGGTGAGCATCGGCAGCGACGTCCAGATGCTCGCCTCCGCGTACGTCATCACCGGGCTGATCGGCATGGCCCTGTACGTTCCGCTGCTGGTCCGCACGCTTCGAGATGCGGGGCTGCTCGGTCGCATCGGTCCGCGGGACATCCGGCCCCCGGTCCGAGAGCTGTTCGCATTCGCCCTGCCGCTGCTTGCGATCGACGCCGCGCTCGTCGTCCGCACGACTGTGGATGCCATCATCGTCGAGGCCCATCATGGGACGGACGAGGTCGCGATTCTGCGCAGCGTGCAGCCCATCGCCCGGCTCAACCAGTTGATCTTCGGAACCTTTGCGATCATGTACACGCCGCTCGCCGCTCGGATCCTTGCCCGAAAAGATGATCGCGAGCTCGATGATCTGTACTGGCAGGCTGCGGCGTGGCAGGCTCTCGCCTCGTTCCCGATCGTGGCGGTGACGGCCATCCTTGCGACGGACGTGGCCATCCTGCTCTTCGGCGACGAGTACGCGGCCGCCGGGCCCGTCCTAGCCTTGCTGGCCATCGGCTACTACGCGAACGCAGCGACTGGCCAGAACGCGTTGACGCTGCGCGTGGTCGGCCGCATTCGATGGATCGTTGGCGCGGCGCTGGTGGCCGGTGGCACGACGCTCGCCCTGGATGTTGCGCTGATCCCCGGATGGGGAGCTGTTGGAGCTGCCGCCGCGGCAGCGATCGGACTGATCCTGCAAAACGTCGTGAACCAGGTGGGGCTCCACCGCCGCACGGTCGTTGGGCCGCCGACGCCGCGGCTCGTCCGTTTCTACGCGGCCCTCGTCGGATCGCTGGTCGTGCTCGCGGTCATCGCCTGGCTGGCACGACCCGGCCTGATTCCGGGGATCGCGCTCACCGTCCTCGTGACGGTGATGCTCGCCGCCAGCTTCCGGAGCGACCTCCGCGTCGGTAGCACGTTCCCGGAGATGCGGCGACTGCCGGTGATCGGACGGTGGCTGTGACGTACCCGCCGCCCGTCCGCGTCCTGGGAGTCATCCGCGGCCGGAGAGACCCACCAGGCAGCCTGGCGCGCACAGACGACCTCGGCGGTGCCTGGGTTCACCTGCTCCCGCGCCTTGCACTGGGCCGCGTCGCCCTGGTGCGCGCCACCGAGCCCGGACTGGCGGCGCTGGTCGCCACTCGCGCCACGACGCTCGTCGTCATGGATCAGATCCCCCACGAGCCTCCCGACGTCGACCTGCTGATCGGCGGGCCTGGCGCGGCGGCGGATCTCGAGCCGTGGGCATCGTCCGTCCTTGCTGCCGGCGGGATCGTCGTGAGGGAAAACGTTGGCACACGACGGTCGGCCGCTGCGGCGATCAGCCCGCACGACACCGTGCTCGCCGTCCACCCGGTACGTGGCCCGGTACGAGCGGCGTGGCCGGAAGGAGACGAGTCGCTGTCGGAGTGGCTGTCGGGGGCTGGCCTGCGCTCCGACGCCGCGACCCGCGCGCGGATGGTGTCAGCCGCTCGGCGCGCGCGTCGCCTCTTCAGCCGGTCCGGCAGCCCGGATCGTCCCTCCACACGACGGGGCGCCTCGGCTGGCGAAGCCGCGCTCCCGACGCGGCGCGCGCGACGGATGCTCCGATCAGTGGCCTGGGAGTCGGCCCGGCGGGTGGTCGCTGGCGTCGGGCGGATCGAGGCGGCCGTTGACCGCCTGCAGGGGCGATCGCGACGGCTGGTCCTCCGCGGCGTCGCACCGGGTCCGCCAGCGTGGCTGCGGGACGTCGCGGCAGAATCCCTGCCCGGCGACGACTACCGCGTCGCCCTGGCGGCGCCGGGCGAGTTCCCGACGCAAAAGATCGTCCTCGCGTTGACCGCAGTGGGCGAAGGCGTGCCGGACACCATCGTGAAGGTCGGTCGGCATCGACTCGTGGACGAGCGGATCGCAACCGCGGTCAGCGCCCTCGAGGTCATCGCGGCAAACGACCTGGTGTTGCCGGGGACGGTGCCGGCGATCAGGTTCGCCGGCACATCGGACGACGTGTTGGTATCAGGTGAGCAGGCGTTCCAGGGCGAGGGCATGAACGAAGCGAGCTGGCGATCGGCTGACTGCCCATGGGGGGCGACGGCACGGGCCTGGATCCTGGACCTCGGCCGACGGTCGGTTCGTCCGGGGGCCGCTGGCGAGCTCGCCGACGCGCTCCACGACCTCCAGGACCAGCTGCCGAGCGGCCTGCTGTCGCAGGACGAGCAAACCGTGCTGTCCGACCTCGCGGAGCAGCTCCGGCCCCTTGCCGTCCCGACGGTCATGCTGCACGGCGACCCGGGGCCATGGAACATGCGGGTCGACGTGCAAAGCGGGCGGCTCTGCGTGCTCGACTGGGAGAACGGGGAGCCACGAGGCGTGCCGCTCTGGGACCTGCTGTACTTCCTCCGCTCGTTTGGGATCAGCGTGGCCGGCCAGGCAGCCACTGGTGATCGGCTCGAGCGCGGGCTCCATTGGCTCCGCGACCCAGCCCTTGCCGCAGTGACGGCCGATGCGGTGGCGCGCTACGTCCGGGAGGTCGGCATCCCGGCGGCTGCGGTTCGCCCGATCTTCTTCCACGTCTGGACGTACCAAGCGCTCAAGGAGGCCGCTCGAGTACCATCCGCTGACGCGAGCCGCAACATCTTCCTGCGGACCTTGCGCTGGCTCGTTGCTCACCGCGATGCGCCAGCCGTCAACCAGGCCATCGGCCCCAGGCGAGCATGACCACCTACGACCTTCACGGCATCCTCGGCGTCGAGCTCGTCGACGCCCGCGCCACAGATGCGGCCGTCGTCGACCGACAGCTCGGCCCGCTACGCGGACCGCTACCGGACGGGCCAACGATTCGCATCCGCTTTGTCGATCGGCTCGCGCACGGGCCGTTGCGGCTCACGGGGGTACGTGAGTCGGGGCACGACGGCGATCGGTTC
>Ga0299913_10003737_pt1 | contig 12551 bp, 9 predicted proteins | sample RVTome_9_FD_201360 | JGI IMG/M metagenome (GOLD analysis project Ga0299913, IMG submission 201360) | Soil microbial communities from uranium-contaminated site in the Upper Colorado River Basin, Wyoming, United States - RVT155D38 (version 2) ... | reverse complement strand
CGTGCTCGGCTCAGGAACGCGCCGGCCAGCGGGGAGTTCCGCTCTCCGGCTCGATGGCCGAGTGCTACGGGACGTGCTTTTGGCACCCTGAAGGTACCCTGACCGGGGTCGCTGCCGGCCTGGGTTCCGGGTGAGGATTCGCGCTCATCGGGCTTGAAGATTAATCAGGCGCTCGCGGAGACCTCCCGGCAGCGCGTCGATCTCATGATCGGCCGGTCCGTCCGGCCATCGACGGGCTATCGCCAAGCCTCGATGGAGGGTGCCAATCCGCCGAGGGAAATCTGCCCGACCCAGAACCGGCGCCCATGGATGTGACCGAGCGCGTGCACCCGATCGGTCGTCCTCACGTCCGAGTTTGCCTCGGGAAGATTGGGAGATCCCCAGTCAGACCATGGCCGGTCGCGATGGCGACGCCTGCCACTCACCGGTCGGATCCCCGTTGAAATCGACGATCGAGCCGGAATCCACGCCGGCCTGGGTCGAGGCGAGGAGTGCGATCGCTTGTGCTGCTTCTTGAGGCGTTCGTGCGCATCCTGCGGTCCGGCCGGACCAGTCGAGGGCGAATTCAAGCCGGTCCGACGCGTCCAACTCGCTACCCGGCCAGCCGACGTTCAGCCCGAACACGCTAATGCCGTCATTCAGGAGCGCCAGGCCGACGCTCTGTATCATGCTGGCCAACGCTCCCTCGGACGCATGATAGGCCGGAATCAGCGGTGGTTCTTTCTGGCACGACAGGCTGATGATGTTGATCACCGTGCCGGGGATGCGCTCGCGCTTCATGATCGCCGCGGCGCGTTGCATGAAAAAGAACGGCGCGCGCACGTTGATGGCGAAGATATTGTCGAAGGTTTCGGGCGAGGTCTCCCATAACGTGCTGCTGTCGATGACGCCGAGATTGTTGATGAGCACGTCGATCCGGCCGAAAGCCTGGTCGGCCGCTCCGAGGACGGCCGCGCAGTCGTCCAGATTGGCCAAATCCGCCGGCACGAAATGGCTGGTGCAACCAGCCGCGGTCATGATCGCTGCGATGGCGTGGCCCCGCTCCACGTTGCGCCCGCCGAGCACGATGCCGGCGGCGCCACGTTGCGCGAACAGCCGTGCCGTGGCCTCGCCGAGTTCCGGAAAGCCGCCGGTGATGACGACGACCTTGCCATCGAAGCGCATGTGCTCACCCATCGTCCGCGTTCCGTTTGCTCCGCCTCGAGCCGGAAGTCCATCAGAAGCGCCGAGTTGCGCTGTCGCGCATCTGGTCTTGGCCGCCGCTCAGCGCGTTTGATGTCGCCACCGGTCGATCGCGCGCTCGAGGAAGGTGGGGTCGGCCTCCTCGCGCCAAGCCGTGGCGAACGACGGGTCGCCGCCGGACGGTCGATTGTCGGACTCGAGGTCTTTGAAGCGGATGTGGACCGGTACGGTCACCCCGTCGCCTACCACGACCGCCTCCTGCGTGTTGAGCGACGGCAGGCTGTCCACCAACCAGCGCGCGTTCTCGGGCAGGGCGCGCGCGACGAAGCCCTGATCGTGCTCGTTGGTCAGGCGCAGGGCGAAGACGGTGTTGCATTGGGAGAGGCTGTCGATCGCCAGCTCCGATGGCCGCTGGCTGACCAGGCAAAGGGTGACGCCGTACTTGCGCCCTTCCTTGGCGATCCGCGAGATGACCCGCTTGGTCGGCGCGAAGCCGGAGCCGTTCTGCGGCACGTAGCGATGGGCTTCCTCGCACACCAGAAGCACCGGCGGCGCAGCCCCGCGGTCGCTCCATACCGCAAGCTCGAACACCAGTCGAAACAGAACCGAGACGACGACGTCGACGATCTCGGAGGGCACGCCGGAGATGTCGATGATCGTGATCGGCTTGCCGTCCACCGGGATCCTCAGCAGTTGCCCCAAGATCTGGCGCATGTTGTCCCGGACCGCGAGGCTCGCGAACATGAAGGCGTAGCGCCGGTCGGCTCGCAGACTCTCGATGCGCGAGATCAGGCCGAGATAGGGACCGGCCCCGTCCGCCTTGTTGAACTGACCCATGCCTTCCTTCAGGCTGGTGATCAGGTCCGAGAGCCGATACGGCGTCGGCGTGTCGACAGTGATGTAATCGCCGGTTTCGTTCTCGCCGGCGAAGATCATCTTGGCACGCTGGATGGAGTCCTTGAGGATCGCGGTCTGCGCGAACGCGTATTCGTTGGCGCCGGTGCCAATCAGGATATGAGCGATTTCCTCGAAGTTCAGAAGCCAGTAGGGCAGCTGCAGGTTGGAGGGGTTGAGCAGCTCCGCCTTGTCGGCGAACGCGGTCGCATACTCGTTGTGCGGGTCCAGGAGGACCACGTGGCCGCTCGGATGCTCGTCCAGGATGGAGCGCAGGATCACAGTCACCGCGCAAGATTTGCCGGCGCCGGTCGTGCCGAGGACCGAAAAGTGCTTGCCGAGCAGGCTGTCGGTCAGGACGAACGCCGGCACCTTGTGGTTGTGCCGTAGCCGGCCGATGTGCACGTTGGAGGCGCGGGGCCGTGCGTAGACGGTGGCAAGATCCCGCAGGGTCACCGTAGTGATCGGGGCGTCGAGCGGCGGGTAGCTCGAGACGCCTCGCTGGAAGCCGGCGGCGGTCGCTGCCGGGCTGATGGTCGAGATCTCCCCCAGCACCTGGATCTCGAAGATCGTCCGCTCGGCCTGCGGGCCGCTGCCCTGATCCCGCTCGAGCGCATTGACCACGCCGAACACCCGCGACTCCGGCCCGCGCATCGAGACCAGCGCGCCCATGCGGGCGGCCCGCGCCGTGGTGCCGGCGTCGTCGTCGTAGAGCGCGCCCCACATGACCGAGCCACGGATCGACACCACGCGCCCGATCGTGACCGCAACGTCGTCGAGCTCCTCGTAAGACGGCTCCTCATCCTGATCGCCGCCAGCAACAGCGAACTCCTGGGCGTGGGAGCGCACGTCCACCGTCTCTTCCGAGTCGTCCTGCTCGGCATCGGGCCAAGTCTCCTCATCGGCATGCTCGACGTCGAGCCCGAGCCGATCGCGCATCGCCTTGGCGCGCTCATCCTCCGCGCTGCTGCGCCGCCGGCCGGCTGGGGCGGCGGCAGGGTCTCTGGCTGGCGGCTCGGGCTTGCGGGCTTCCCGGACGTCCTCGCCCGGGGTATCCGCGCCGTCTCGCTCCTCGCCGACGCCGTTGGCCAGAGCGCGCTCGTCGATCTCGTCCGAAGCGCTGCAGTCCGCAGAATCGGGCGGCTCGGGGGCGAGCGTCCCGGACCTCGCCCTGGGCTCGGGCCCGGCCTCGCGAGCGGCGGGACGACGCCGTTCGGCCGATGGCCCGCGATTTCCATCCAGCACGGGTGAGGGGCCGGGCCGTTCGCCTTGGGAACTCTCGGATCCCTCCGGTCGGCGGCCGAAGGACTGCGTCGACGGCTGTGCGAAACTGAAGCGCATGGCTGGCCGTTATGGTGATGACCACGGCGAGCCTACCCGGTTTCGGTTGAGTGCAGGTTAACATAGCCGACACGCCGAATAAGCACGTAGCGGTTCCGGTTCGCCGGAACCACCCGTGCTGCATCCGCGAAAGGCGCTTGGCTAGCGAAAGATCGTGATCGGGCTCGACCAGGCCTGATGACCGTCCTCGAGGGTAATCCGCAGATACAGAGAGTTGTCCCCGGTATTCTTCAGGAGCACCGGTCGTCGTAGCTCGAGGCTTCGGTGAGGGTTGCGATCGGGCAGGCGGGAGACCCGCAGCCGGCAATCGAGGCCGGCCGCTTCGAATGCCGTATCCTCGAACCCGACCTCGGAGAGAGACAACCGCGCCCGAACCGGTTTCGTGTCGATCTCGATCGAGCCGGCAGACTGATCGGCGATCCGAACATCGAATCCGCCCAGATTGCCCGTGGTCAGCGCCTGCCACGCGATCCCGGCATCGCCCTGCCGTTCGAGCTGCTTCTCGGGATTCAGGAAGTTCACCGGACTCGCGTCCAGGACCCGGTTGCCGCTGACCTTCGCCGTGCCGTCCCACACGACCTGCCGAAAGCGCCCGCGATAGGCCGCGCCCTGCCAGATGATGCGGATGCGGCTGCCCAGATCCTCGGGCGCGAACGGCCGGATGGTCTCGAGGTGCTGAAGGCCGTTGCACAGATCGATGCGTTCAATCGGCGCTGGCGCCAGGACCGAGACGATCAGCTCCGCGCTGCCCTGCGGCAAATGCACGATGTCGCCCATCATTGCGGTGTCCGCGAGGCGGCTCTCGGCCGGCCCCAAGGACGGGTCGTCGTGGTACAACGTGCCCGGCCGGTCGAACTCGGCCCGCACGTCCAGCCAGAGGCGGCAACCGGTAGTGGCGAAATGCCGGCGACGGCGCAGACATGTGACCAGCTCCTCGCGGCTTAGCTCTGGCATCAGAAGACAGGTGAGTCCCCCGATAGCGCCGAACATCGAAGCGCCGGGATAGCTTGCGCCCGGCCGTCCCTTGTGGCCGTCGCTGTTGGCCACCACGCCGACCCTGTGGCCCACCCCGAAAGCGTCGCGCAGCAACCATTCGAACGTGCCCCAGGCGGAGTGCACCTCGACCGAGCGCTCGAAGCGGCCGTCGTGGGCTTGGCGGATGTCGGCATAGCGGCCGCCGCAATGGGCGAAGCAAATCGCGTCCTCGCCGTCCCGCGCCAGCATTTCGAACAGCGCCGCCGCGGTGGCGCAGTCGGAGTCCAGGTCGGCCGAGTCGGCGATTAAGGCATGAGACGATCGGCGTATCGGGCGACCTTCGGTCGTGAAAAAGACGTTTCGATCGCCGCCCAGCGCCGTGTTGCCCGACCATTCGTAGCCCGGCAGGGTCACGAACCGGCCGGGCTCGTCGAATTCGGCGGTCAGCCCGTCGAGCTCCTGCCAGAAACGCCGCGTGATTTGGAAGTCGTTGCCCTGATGCGCGCAGGCGTCGAGAAAGGCGGGGTTGCGTGCGAACTCGAAGTACTCCCGAGCGCTGTTGGTGCCGATCGTCTCCTCGCTCTGGCCGTGCAGATCGGCAAAGAATGGCAGGAGCTTGGCATGCTCGACGATGCGCAGCGGGTTCGACCGGCAGAGCACCCTGCCTTCCTCGTCCAGGATCTCGATCCCCAGATCCCCGGCGACCTCGGTCCGGAGATCCGTGAGTTCCAGCGCGAAGCACCCCGCCTGGAACCGGGTAGTCTCCGGCAGGCCGGCGACCGGAAAATTGGCCCGCAGCCGCAGCACGGCATCCGCCTTGTCGCTCGGATTGCCCCAGCGGTCCTCGGCCTTCAGGCACAGGCGGAAAGGCTCGCCGACCCGTCGCAGGGTCGGCAGCACCGCGACCCAGCGCTCCGGCGGGCCGGGCACGATCGCGATGGTCGGCTGCTCGGGCAGCGGCTGGTAGAGGCAGGTGGCGATCGGGTCCACCAGCACCCGGAACTCGAAGGTCGGCTCGCAGAAGGTCTGCAAGCGCATGCCGGGCGAGCCCTGGCGCCGGTCGCCCAGCCGGACGACGATCCGCTCGCCGGGCGCGAGAAATCCCTGGACCACTTTGACGTGGAGAGTCTTGTCCCAGGGCCGGAGATTGCCTTTGGGGTCGTACCGGACCTCGAGCACCGCATCGTTGCTGGCCTCGACTGTGGTGTAGCCGGGCGCTTCGGCATCGGTGAGCTGGGGTGGCGTCTGGTCCGAGGCGAAACGCGTGACGATCCGGAGCGAGCCGCTGTCGTCGATTCCGTAGTCGCCTGCCGTGTAGGTCAAGGTGAAGGATGCATATGCGCCCGCCTCGAAGACGCCGGCCGGCTCGAGCCTTGCCGAGCCCAGCCGCTGCGGCTCGATCGGACCTCGTTCGGTGATCACGTCCGGGTCGCGCAGTCCCGCTCCGGCCATGTCGAATCTCCTGTGAAGAGTCGAGGCGAATGGCTCAAGCGAACCGCCGCAGGCTGAAGATCGAGATGTCGGTCTCAGCCTCGCCACGAACGATCAGCCCTGCGATCGCCTTGCCGCTGTAGGGGCCCAGCTGCAGGCCGATCGATCCGTGGCCGGTGGCGAGCATGAGGCTCCTGATACCGGGAACCGGCCCGAGGATCGGCAGGCCATCCGCGCTCGCCGGCCGAAGCCCGACCCGGGTCTCACGGATACCGGCTTCGCGCAGGCCCGGCGCGACGCGCAGCGCCTCGCGCAGGACCTCCATGATGCCCGCGATCGTGGTGCGCGGGGCGAAGCCCGTGCCGTTCTCCCGCGTGGCGCCCACGACCACCCGGCCCTCCGGCCAGGGCACCATGTAGTGACCGCGAAACGCCATGACGATCGGCCATGCGCCGGTATCCACGCCCTGGAGGCCGAGATGCACGATCTGGCCGCGCTGGGGCTCGACCGGAACCCGTACACCGATCTGCCGGCCAAGCTCGTTGGACCATGCGCCAGCCGCGAGCACGACGTGCCCTGCGGGAACGATCTCGCCCTCGATCGACACGCCGCGTGCCGCGAGGCCTTGGACGACGATGGCGTCGACCGCGGCCTCGCGCAGGTGGAGCCCTCCTGCCAGAGCCGCACGACGGAACGCGCGCGCGATCAGGCGACCGTCGATCTTGGCGCCGCGGGCGCAATGGATCGCGCCCCGGACCTGAGCAAGCGGCGGAAACAGCTCGCGTGCCTTCTCGGGCGAGAGGTCCGCGTAATCCCCTCTCCGTGGTGCTCCGACCGACGGTCGATGTCCGAAAATGCCAGTGCGCGTCCGTTCGAGCGCCCGCACCTCGTCCTCGCCGATCGCCACGGTTAGCGAGCCGCATTCTCCATAGCCCGTGTTGCCGCCACCGTCGGCTTCGAGCTGTCGCACCAGCTCCGGATAGTAGCGCGCGGCGTGGGCCGCGAACCGATGGAAGGGATCGGGATCGTCCAGGGCCTCCGCGGTCGAGAGGATGCCGGCCCCAGCATCCGTGGCGCGCCCCTCATGCTGCCGATCGACCAGTAGCGTTTTTACCCCGAGCCGTACCAGGTGCCAGGCCGTTGAGGCGCCGACCACGCCACCTCCGATCACGATCGCATCGTAAACCGTCATCGCCGGCAGCACTCATCCGGCGCGGTCGCTCGGGATCGTGATGTTGCCGTGAGCCGAGCTGGTGACCGAGGGGTACAGGGGTGGCCGGCCGATCTGCCTGCCCGGCTTATTGTCGTCGGCCTTAATCCGGATAGGGCTCGGCCGGCTCATGGGCGGTCTTCCTGAGATGGCGGATAGCAGGGCTAGGCAGGTGGTGTAGCAGGCGCTCGACGGTGCCTCAACGCTGCCGGTTCAATGGCATGGCCTTGCCAGGCGCGATCTACCGTAGGACGATCCGGATCGCGTGAAGCTTGGGCAATCAGGAGCACCGGGGAGGATCATGAAGCTCTTCACGGCCTCGTTGGCCACCGAGACCAACACCTTCTCCGCCGTCCCGACCTCGATCGAGAACTTCTACGACAGCTTCTACGCCCGGCCGGGCGAGCATCCGGACGAGCCCAAGCTGTGCACGGCGCCCTTATGGGTCGGCCGCCGGCGAGCCCGTGCGGAAGGCTGGACGCTGGTCGAGGGCTCCTGTTCGTTCGCCGAGCCGTCTGGCGCGGTCAGTCGGGAAGCTTACGAGCAGCTTCGCAACGAGATCCTCGATCAGCTGCGCGCCGCGATACCCGTGGATGGCGTACTGCTCGGCCTGCACGGCGCCATGGTGGCGTTCGGCTACGACGACTGCGAGGGCGACCTGATCGCACGGGTGCGTGAGATGGTCGGGCCCGAGACTGTGATCGGGGTCGAGCACGACCCGCACTGCCATCTGACCGAAAAGCGTATCGCAAGCTCGGACATCCTGATCTGTTTCAAGGAATTTCCCCACACCGACACTGTCGAGCGCGCGGAGGAGGTGGTCGACCTCACCCTGCGCGCCATCCGAGGCGAGATCCGCCCGCGAATGTCGATGTTCGACTGCCGGATGATCGCGAGCTTTCCCACGACCCGCGAGCCGATGCGGAGCTTCGTCGACAGGATCAAGGCGCTGGAGGGCAAGGACGGGGTGTTGTCGATCTCGGTCGCGCACGGCTTCCCTTACGCCGACGTGCCGGACGTCGGCGCGCGTATCCTGGTGATCACCGACGATCGCAAGGACCACGGCGACCGGCTGGCGCAAGAGCTGGGCCGGGAGCTGTTCGCGATGCGGGGCAGAACCGCACCGCCCTACCTCACCCCGGACGAGGCGATCGACCGGGCGCACGAGGTCGACGGCCGCATCGTCATGGCCGATCCGACCGACAATCCAGGCGGCGGGGCGCCCTCCGACAACACGGTCATCCTGCGCCGGCTGATCGAGCGCGGCGTGCGCGATGCGGCGCTCGGGCCTATCTGGGACCCGATGGCTGTGCGCTTTTGCTTCGCCGCCGGTAAGGGCGCGCGCCTCGCGCTGCGATTTGGCGGCAAAGCCGCCGCAACCTCAGCTCAGCCGGTGGACGCCGAGATCACGGTCCTGGAACTCAGACGCGATGCCACGCAGACGTTCGGTAGCGGCTCGGTGCTGCTTGGCGACGCGGCGGCGATCGAGGTCGGCGGCATCCAGGTGGCCCTGATCAGCAAGCGCGTGCAAGCCCTTGGCGCCGATCTTTTCACCGGGGTCGGCATCGATCTCGAGACCAAGCGATTGATCGTTGTCAAGTCGACCAATCACTTTCATGCGGCGTTCGCCCCGCTCGCCGAGGAGGTCCTCTACGTCGACGCTGACGGGCCGATCCCGCGTGATCCGAGGCGTGTGCCCTACACCCGCGTCAGGCGGCCGATCTGGCCTCTGGACGAGAACCCGTTCGGCTAGCGCTTGAGCAGCGAGCCCAGGATGCCCCGTACGATCTGCCGGCCGATTTGACTGCCGACGCTGCGTGCGACGCTCTTGGCCATCGCTTCGACCGTGGTCTGGCGCCGGCCCGAGGAGCGCCGTTCCTGCCCCTCGAGCCGTTCGCGCCGCTTTGCCTCCTCGACGGCAGCCTTCTCCAGCGTCGCCCGCCGCTGCTCCTCCTCGTGCTGGGCCAGCTTCTCGTCCGCCTTTTTCTTGAGGACCTCATGGGCGGACTCGCGGTCGACGGACTGATCGTAGCGGCCGGCGACCGGGCTCGCGGACATCACCCTTTGGCGCTCGTCGAGCGTTGCCGGCCCCATCCGCGAGCCGGGCGGCCGGATCAGCGTGCGCTCGACGATGCCCGGCGCGCCCTTGCCCTCGAGGGTCGAGACCAGCGCCTCGCCTACGCCGAGCTGGGTGATCGTCTCGCTGACGTCGAGCTTCGGGTTGGCGCGAAATGTCTCGGCGGCCGCCTTGACCGCCTTCTGATCGCGGGGCGTGAAGGCGCGTAGCGCGTGCTGCACGCGATTGCCTAGCTGACCCAGCACCTCGTCCGGCACGTCCAGCGGGTTCTGAGAGATGAAGTAGACGCCCACACCCTTGGAGCGGATCAGCCGCACCACCTGCTCCACCTTGTCGACCAAAGCTTTGGGCGCCTCATCGAACAGGAGGTGGGCCTCGTCGAAGAAGAACACGAACTTGGGCTTGGGCGGGTCGCCGACCTCGGGCAACTCCTCGAACAGCTCGGACAAAAGCCAGAGGAGGAAGGTCGCATACAGCTTGGGCGACATCATCAGGCGATCGGCCGCCAGAATGTTGATGATGCCCTGGCCGGAGAGATCGGTGCGCATCAGGTCCTTGATATCGAGCGCCGGCTCGCCGAAGAAGTGCTCACCACCCTGCTGGTCCAGGGTCAGGAGGCGCCGCTGGATGGCGCCGACCGAGGCGGTGCTGACGCGGCCGAGCTCGAGCGACAGCGCCTGCGCATTCTCGCCGACGAAGTTGAGCAGCGAGCGCAGATCCTTGAGGTCCAAGAGCAATAGCCCCTGCTCGTCGGCGGCCCGGAAAGCGACATTCAACACGCCCTCTTGGGTTTCGTTCAGCCCCATCATGCGAGCCAGCAGAAGCGGACCCATCTCGGAGATCGTCGTGCGGATCGGGTGCCCCTGCTCGCCGAACAGGTCCCAGTAGACCACCGGGAAGGCGCGGCGAGCGTAGTCCGTCATACCGATCGTCGCGGCACGCTCGTCGAGCTTCGGATTTTCCCCGCCCGGCTGGCTCATGCCGGACAAGTCGCCCTTGACGTCGGCCACGAATACCGGCACGCCCTCCGCAGCGAACCCCTCGGCCAGGATCTGCAGCGATACCGTCTTGCCGGTGCCGGTCGCGCCCGCGATCAGCCCGTGCCGGTTGGAAAGGCGGAACAGTAGGTGCTGCGGGACATCCCCCTTGCCGATGAAGATCGCGTCGTCCTGGTCCACGGCTGAAGTCCCTCCCTTAATTATCGGCCGCTTGCGAGGGCGGCACCTTCGCTCCTTTTTGCCCCCTTTTGAGGATCCGGTCGAGGCACTCGAGCTTGCTCGCGGATCCGATCGTTGCCAGATGGTGCACGGCAATCTGGCCGGGCGGCCCATCATGCCCTAGATTGACCGTGGTCGATATGCGGGCGTCGCGCTCGGACCTTCCGCTGACTCATGCTGGTGCCGCTCGGCCCAGCCAGACGGGGCAGGCAAGCCGATGAAATTCTTCGTCGATACCGCCGAAGTCGCCGAGATCGCCGATCTGGCGGCCACCGGGCTTCTCGATGGCGTCACCACCAACCCGTCGCTCGTTGCCAAGTCGGGGCGCAACTTTTTCGAGGTCGTCCGCGAGATCTGCGCGCTGATCGAAGGCCCGGTCAGCGCCGAGGTGACAGCGACCAGCTATGACCAGATGGTTGCCGAGGGCCGTCGACTCGCCGAGCTCGCGCCCAATGTGTGCGTCAAGCTTCCGCTGATCTGGGATGGGCTGAAGGCCTGCCATACCCTGTCCAGTGACGGCATCAAGGTCAATGTCACGCTCTGCTTCGCGCCCGCCCAGGCCCTGCTCGCCGCGAAAGCGGGGGCGACTTTCGTTTCGCCATTCGTCGGTCGTCTCGACGACATCGGCCATGACGGCATGCAGCTGATCGCCGAGATCGTTGAGATCTTCCGGAACTACCGCAGCACCCTTTCGACCGAGGTTCTAGTCGCCTCCGCGCGCCATCCCGGCCACGTGGTCGAGGCGGCTCGGCTGGGCGCCGACGTCATCACCCTACCGCCCAAGGTACTACACCAGCTGGCGTTGCACCCTCTGACGGATAAAGGACTAGCGGCCTTCCTCAAGGACTGGGAGGCAAGCGGGCAGCGGATCCTGGATTGAGCCGCGAACCGGCCGGGACCGGGTGGTCACAGCCACGCGAGCCCGGCACGAGGTCATCCCTTCGCAAGGGTTCCAGTGCTATCATGCGTGCCGTGACGAGCTGGGTTCCGTGGATGAGTGAATTCGGTCCGCTTCGCATGGTTGCGGCGATGGTTGGTGTGCTGGCAACCAACAGCATTCCGGCGCTCGCAGTATCTCCCGATGGCGCAGCCACGCTCGACCGGTTACTGCGACAGTATCAGGGCAGCACGCCACAACCAAAGGCGGAGGTGCGACTGGACGCCTGGGTAGAGGCCGGCTCGGATGGCCCGGAGATCGTGGTGCGGATCGAGCCGGAAGGCAGGACCAAGCTGATCGCCGATCCGGGCATCACGGTCACGCCGAGCGAGCGGGAGGGGCTGCGCTGGCGCATCGCCGTCCCACATCGCTATGTCGACGCCACGATTGACTATTTCCCTGGTCCAGCAGCATTGCGAATGCCATTCATCGCTAATGACCAGAAGCCGATCGAGTTGCTCGTCGAGTACGCTTATTGCTTCGTAGATTACCAGTGCTTCTTCGGCGAGGAAACGCTCTCGGTCGCGACTCACCTGCCCTGACCTCCAGCGAGCTAGTCTTGTCGAGGGTGCAGGTTCGCCACCTTGATTAGCATTCGGTCGGCGGAACTTGCCGGATTTCGGTGAATTCTCTTGCCGACAGGCTTGTTAGCAGGAGTAGAGCGGCCCGATCGTGGCGCTTAGGACCCCTTGGCAGTGACCGTTCTCCCACCAGCACGCCGTCCCGGCGGATGGGCACGCGCACCAGGCGAGAAAGATGAGCTTGCTTTCAACCGAAACGAAGCTTTGCGCCGCAGTCCTCTTCAGTGCCTTCCTCATAGCAGGGGCAACGCTGTTGGCGATGGAGCGGCGGTCGGTCTACAGCGATGGCGTAGATCTCGCCCCCGCCGCGCTGATGCCGAAGATCATTCAACTCGGCCTGACAGAGATGCCCAACAGAGCCGGCGGCCTGATTGCAGTGGATCTCGACGGCGATACGAGGCGCGACTTCCTCCTCACCGGAACAGGCTACGTTGCCGCGTTCGGGGCCTCTGGCGCTCCGCTTTGGTCGAAGGACGTCGAAGTCCAGATCACCGGCAAGGCCGAACGGGACGGGCTGCCAGGCCTTCATGCCCCGGGCGTGCAGGCGGCGGACATCGATGATGACGGCGCGACGGAGGTCCTGTTCCTGACCAGGGATGGCGCCCTGCACATCGTGGCCGGGGCATCGGGGGGCACGCGGGAGTCGATTCGACTGTCCGCGCCGAGCGGAGCCGAACGTTGGGAGCACCTCGTGGTGGCGAACTTC
>Ga0299913_10003736_pt1 | contig 12552 bp, 12 predicted proteins | sample RVTome_9_FD_201360 | JGI IMG/M metagenome (GOLD analysis project Ga0299913, IMG submission 201360) | Soil microbial communities from uranium-contaminated site in the Upper Colorado River Basin, Wyoming, United States - RVT155D38 (version 2) ... | reverse complement strand
TTGGATGCGGGCTCTGAGCTGGCCGGTGGTCAGCTCGGGGGCGGCGAGCAGAACCGAGTCGGCGACACTCTGCGCGCTCCCCCTTGTCAGGTGGACGGTCTGATCGCAGATCACCCGGGCCCTGGGGAGATCGATCGAACCTGCGTTGAGGGCCTTCCCTACCTGAGGGAGACGCTCGCCGAGTTGGAAGGCCAGGTCGACCTGCACCTCGGCTGCCCGGCGGGTGAGGGTGAGGGCGGTCCGAACCTCTGAGCAAGTCGTCTCGAACACCTCCTCGAGCTTGCTGGGACCGAAGAGCTCGCCAATCGCCTCCGAGCCGAGTGGATGTCGGCGTAGAGCTGTGCCTGGTCGTGCGCCAATTGCCGGGCACGGGCCTTGAGCAGTTCGACCCGATCATGGCCCCCGAGTCGGTGACGGTCCAGCCCCGCCATTGCCATGGCCAGGTCGGGCCCGGGGGCGATTGAATCCAGATTCGGCGGTAGCGACTGCTGATCGAACATGTGTTCGATAACCTACAACACCCGGAGGACAGATTCCACCCCTGTGATTTGGTCAAATCAAGGTGGGCAAATCTGGTCAGGAGATGACATCTGGCCAATGGCCCAGCCGCATGATCTTGGCTTCGAGATATGCGCGGTTGTGTCGATTGACGCGACCGCTCAGTGGGACACGAAGTACCGCGATACCCAGAGCAAGCAACCCGTCCACCTTGTCGGGATTGTTGGTGAGCAACCGGATGCTCTCGACCCCCAGGTCTCGGAGGATCGCCGCCTCCACCGTGTAGTTCCGGGCATCGGCTTGCTGTCCTAGTGCCAGATTTGCATCGACCGTATCCAGCCCTCCCTCCTGCAACGCATAGGCGGCCAACTTGTCGTTGAGGCCGATCCCTCGGCCTTCGTGAGCCGGGTTGTAGCTGATCACTCCGGCTCCCTCGGCGGCGATGCGCTCCATTGATTCATCGAGTTGGGAGCCGCAATCACAACGGAGACTTCCAAAGGGCATCACCGGTTAGACAGGCCGAGTGCAGACGGGTCAGTATGTTGCACCCGCCCCTCAAGTCGCCCATTTTCAACGCCACGTGCTCATTGGTGCCTGCATGGCTCTGATACGCGGCTGCCCTGAATACTCCGAATCGTGTCGGGACTTCAGCCCCAAAGGAGATTGAAATCAGATCCCGGGGCATAGGAGGCGGGACGCGTTCAGTCATTCTGAGCACGCTACGCCTTCCCTACTCCGATGAGACTACGCGTCAAGGAATCGCGCGGCCCTTAAAGAAGAGACGGGAAAAGCGCCGATAACCAGCCATGGGGACGGAGCGCCCGATCGGTCCGACTGCGCGTCGGCGTGCGGCAATGGTCGCCACAGGGACGGCGCTGATTCTGGCCGTCCTCGTCGTCGGTCTTGCCTTTGCCAACTCGGTGGGGGCGTCCCGGGTCGCCCAGAACGCCACCGAGCTGCACTGGGCCAACGCCACCCTGGGGACAGCCGCCCTGACCCGGGCGGCCCTGGTGCAGGCAACGACCTTTGCCGAGCTGGCGGACACCGGGCTGGTGACCTCCGACGACCTCGCCGCTGCAATGGTTGAAGCACGGGATGCCGGCGATCGTCTCACCGAGCTCAGGGATAGCGCCGGTGGATCGCCCTCCCTCGCATCGCTGATCCACTTCGTCGCCCGGGTGGATCAGGTGACCGCAGACCTCGAAAGGGGAGACTTGGCTGCAGCCAAGGAATCGCTGATAACCGAAGCCGAGACCACCTACCTCGACCTGGTCGACTCGCTCCAGTCCGAGCAGAGCGCAATCCAGGCCCAGATCGACGCCAACACGGCAGTGGCCCGCCGCACCACCTCGTTCATCCAATTCTTCCTGATGCTGGCCATTCCCGGCTCAGCCGTTCTCATCTACCGATATGTCGCCCGCCGCCAGGTCCGTGAGTTCCGCCTCAAGATGGACCTGGAGCTGGAGAAGGAGAGGGAGGTCGGAAGAGCGAAGGACGAGTTCATAGCCGGGCTCTCCCATGAGCTGCGAACTCCACTGACGTCGATCTACGGGTTCGCCGAGATCCTCACCGATGGCGGGGTGGACGACCCGGTGACAGGGCGCGAGCTATCCCAGATCATCGCCAACGAGGCCGCCGAGATGACTCGAATGGTGGACGACCTGTTGGCCGCGGCCAGGCTGGAGAGCACCGGGGTCGAGATCGAGCTGAGCCCGACCCATGTGTCCGATGTCGTGAGCGCGGCCAGTCTCCCCTTCGAGCGCGCCGGCTTGACCATCAAGAAGTCCGGGGGCGATGCAATGGTCGCCACCGACGCCGCACGGCTCCGTCACGTCTTGGTCAACCTGCTCTCCAACGCGGCGCGCCATGGGGGACCGCACATTGGGGTCGAGGTGTCCAGCGGCGACGGTGTTGTCGACATCGAAGTGTGGGACGACGGCACGGGAGTGCCCGACGACCGGCTCGCAGGGCTTTTCGACACCTTCATCCACAACGGGACTGCCACGCTGATGACAGGGACCCTGGGACTGGGGCTGGGAGTCGCATCCCGTCTCACTGCCCTGCTCGGCGGGAAGCTCGTCTATCAGCGCTTCGCCCAGAAGAGCTACTTCATCGTCAGTCTTCCAATGCTCGCCGGAGCAGTCGGGGCCCGAGACACAGTGAGGGAGGATCAAGGAGTCGCCGACACAATTCGGGCAATGTCGGCGTGAGAAGGCTGGTCCTGACCGTGGCCACGGTGTGCATGTTGAGCGTGGCCGTCACCGCCATGGCCTCAGGCGGTACCGAGCACGTCAAGGACAAGTTCGCCTCCATCTCGTGGGATGGCTCCGATGGGTCACTGCCCTGGTCCGGGCCCTGGAGCGAGATCGGGGACGATGATGACCCGAAGAGGGGCAACGTGCGGGTGGTCTCGTCGGGCAAGTGCGCCTCGGGCAACTGCCTGCATCTCAGCGCCCTGACCACACTGACGGGGGCGATCGGGGTGGTGCGCACCGCCGACACGAGCGATCTCGCCGAGACCACTCTCTCATTCGACCTCGAGACGACCGAGTCCCTGCTCGGGTCCCAGCTCGTTGTGCAGGTGAGCGACGGGGAGGGATGGGTCACGGTGGCGGAGTACGAGTGGGGCTCGGCACTTGACGACGATCCGACCATCGATGTGTCCGAGTTCCGCTCGGAGGCCTTCGGCGTTCGCTTCATGTTCACCGGCGCCCTGCTCGCAGGCGAGGCGTTCGTCGACAACGTCGAGATCACCGGGACCCTGGTGGAGGAGACGACCACGACCACGACGGCTCCCGCCACGACCACGTCCACCAGTGCCCCGCCCACCCCGGCCACCAGTGCCCCGACCACCACGACCACCCAACCCGCGGCTGCGCCCACTACTTCGAGACCGGAGAGTGTCGGATCGACTACGTCAACGACGTCGACCACCGTCGCGGTCACAGCCGTGACGAGCACCACCACGCCCGGAGGATCGGGACCTGACCGCGACAGCGATGTCCCGGTCGCGTCCACGGCCGCCACGTCGGCCGGCGAGGTGGGCACCGAACCGGTCCCGGAAGACGACGGCGCCAGACCGGATCGGAGCGGGATCCGGGCGGCGGCCCTCGGCCTCCAGGCCAATTTCCAGGGGGGTGTCTACGGCGAGGTGCGGACCGTGTCTGATCTGAACCGGGTGGACTTCCAGGCCAACTACAACATGGCCGTGGAGATCATCGAGGCTTCGTGGGGATGGATGATCCTGCTCGGGCTCCTCGTCGCGCACTCGATCATCTCCGGACTGGACAGACGTGGGAGCGATCTCGACAGCCGAGTGCGAAACGGCCGCTCCACCTCCGGCTTCTCAGGATCGGGCTTTCCCTGATTCGGGCTCCGCCCGCTTCCACCGTGATCGGCGATGGACGCCGCGCTGGACCTGATCATCATCTTCACCCTTCGTCTGCTCGATGTTGGGATGTCGACTGTCCGCATCGTCCGCTTGGGGCGGGGCCGGCGGACCCCGGCGGCGGCGCTCGGGTTCGTCGAGGCGCTGGTCTGGGTCCTCGCCATAACCCGGGTCCTGAGTGGGATCGAGGACCCGACCCGAATGGTCGCCTTCGCTCTCGGATTTGCCGCCGGCACCTTTCTCGGATCGAAGGTCGAGGAATGGTTGGCGCTGGGGCAGTCGCTGATCCGGATCGTTGCGCCGGTCGAGACCGACTCGGTCGCGCCCCTCCTGCGCAGGCAGGGATACGGCGCCACCGTGCTCAACGGCGACGGGCTATCCGGTGAGGTGCGAGTCACCTTCTGCATCGTGCCGAGGAGAGAGGTGTTCAAGGTCACCCGTCTCATCCACGATTCCAACCCCGAGGCATATGTCAGTGTCGAGCAGACTTCCACCGTCGACCTGGCGGCGAGACATGGAGGGGCGTCCAGAAGTAGCAGGGCTCGACCCGCGCGCTTCCTATCATCGGTGCTCTTGGTAGGAAAGAGACGGACGTGGGCGATGTTGCACCGGGGGGCGAAGCGTTCCCTAGACGAATTGGTCGAGATGCTCAGGCAGCGGATCATCTCCTCGGCGACCTCTCCGTTCTCCCACGCCCCGTACCCTCTCGCCCGTAGCCTGGAGTATCAGGGCGACCCGGGCCTACTCGGCCCCGGATCGGTCTCCTGGCCGGTGATCGGCGACGTTGCAGCCTTCGTCGGCGGCATCAGGGGGCTGCTGGTGCAAGCGGCTCACCCCGAGGTGGTGGCCGGGGTGGGTGACCACTCCCGCTACCGCGAGGATCCGCTCGGTCGGCTGTCCCGCACATCGTCGTATGTGACCGCCACCACCTATGGGGCCATGGCCGAGGTGGAACAGGCCGTGGCCCAGGTGCGGCGCATCCATCGTGTCGTCTCCGGGACCTCGAGTCGTGGCGTGTCCTACGACGCGGGAGATCCCGGATTCTCGGCGTGGGTTCACAACGCCCTCACCGAGTCGTTTCTGGTCGCCCACCGGACCTATGGCGGGGAGAGGCTGTCTCCGGCCGACGAGGACCGGTTCGTCCTGGAACAGACCCGGGTCGGCGCCCTGTTGGGGTCTGATCCGATGCCCTCGACCGCGGTCGGCATCTCGAGGTGGATCGAGTTCCATCCCGACCTCGCCCCGTCGCCGGAGATGAAGGACGCGGTCGAATTCCTCCAGGACCCTCCCCTCGACCCCGGGTTGAAACTCGGCTACCGGGTTCTGTTCGAGGCGGCCGTCGCCATCGTCCCGGAGCGTCTCCTCGGGATCCTGGGTCTCTCGATCAGGCCTGGCTCCGTGACTGCCGGGCGTATGGCGGTCGCCGGACTCCGTTGGGCGCTCGGCTACTCACCTACCTGGCAACTGGCACTGGTTCGTACCGGGTCGCCGCTACCTGAGAACCGATTCAAGCAGCCCCTTCCCGCCCCTGGCGTTCAAACGCTGTCCAAGTAGACCCGGAGGACCCCAATCTCCTCGTCGAGCGTCTCGGCGTCGGCCGGTCGACCGACATCGCGATATTGGGCCGCGGCAATCTCACGCTCGCCGATCTCGCTCTCGATCATTTCGATTATCTGAGCTCTACCGACCTGGCGGCGTGGGACATCGGAATAGCCCACGGTCCCCTCGCTTCGGGTCGACGCCTCGACTGCCTCGGCGTTGGCTATCGCAGTCATGGCGGAGCGGACCACCCGGATTCGCATTTTGTCGCCGGTCCTCATCGCCGTGGTCAGGTCGGAGCTGAGTCGGGACCTGATGTCGCTCTGTTCGATGTCCTCTTCAGGCATGGGACGAGGGTAGGAGGCGGATCCGGCCCCAGACGAGGAAGGGGCCCGGTGAGACCGGGCCCCTTCGCGATGCGCCTGATCGGGAGGTGAGTCAGGCGGCGGGGGGGAGGAGGACGGCGTCGATGACATGGATCACGCCATTCGATGCCTGGATGTCGGTCATGATCACCTGGGCATCGTTGACGAAGACCGAGTCTCCTTCGACTCTGATCGACACGTCGGAGCCCTGTGCGGTGGTCGCCGACTCGAGGGTCACCACCTGGTCGGAGGTCACCTCGCCCGGGACCACGTGGTAGAGGAGGATGTCGCTCAGCGCCTCAGGGTCCTCGAGCAGACCTTCGACCGTTCCCTCGGGAAGCGCGGCGAAGGCGTCGTCGGTTGGGGCAAGCACGGTGTAGGGGCCCTCGCCTTCGAGGGTCTCCATCAGCCCGGCCGCCTCCACGGCGGCGAGCAGTGTCGTGAAATCACCCGCGGCCTCTGCGGTGGCGACGATGCTCATCTCCTCCATGGCCTCGGACGTCGTGGACTCGGCCGCGGTGGTGGTCGTCATCTCCTCGGCGATGGTGGTAGTGGTCGAAGCCTGTGCAGCCTCGGTGGTGGTGGATTCGCTCTCGCCACTACACGCGGCGACGAGGGCGGTCATGGCGACTAGCGAAAGCAGTCGGCTTCTCATCGATTGTTCCTTTCGGGCTCCGGTCTGCCACAGCAGGCCGTCGGGGGTCTTACTCCCCTTGTTCGGAGCCGGTCGCCGGGGCGGATGACCCGGTGTCAGGATTTGCGGCGGCGATGAGGAAGTCGGCGACGAGACGACCCACCGTGCGGGCCCGCAAAGAGGCGACGGCGTCGAAACCGTGTTGCCCGCCCCGCACCTCGTGGTACTCGACGTCGCCCCCCGCCAGACGGAGCGCGGCGACGAAGACTCGTGACTCCTCGGCCAGGACGACCGAGTCGAAACTGCCGTGCACCACCAGGAAGGGCGGGGCGTCGGGGCGGACCAGGTCGAGGGGCGACCCGAGCCGGTACAGCTCCGGCGCCTCCAGCGGTTGTGCCTTCATCACATGCCGTGCCACGAAGGGCCAGTCATATCTGGTTGGGTTGCGCACCAGGAGGTCGTAGATCCCGTAGTGGGGAGCGCACGCGATCAAGGAGGTGTCTGACTTCTCGAACCCGGGCTGGAGGTCGGGATGGTCCCAGGTGAGGGCGGCCAGTGCGGCTAGATGCGCTCCCGACGAGGCACCGGCGATCGCCACTCTCGCCGCGTCGATCCCCAGCGAGCTCCCCTCGTCCTTGGCCCAGGCGATGGCGCGCTTGACCCCGATGAGATGCTCCGGGAAGGTCGCAACGGGCGAGAGCGGGTAGCGGATGTCGAGGACGACCCAGCCTGTCGCCGCCAGCCGGTAGAGCAAGGGCAGGGCCTGGCGGCCGGGGCGGCCTCGCATCCACGATCCCGGGTGGAGGTAGATCAGGGCGGGGGCGGAGTGGGCGCCGGGGAGGGCGTAGACGTCGAGGGTGAGGTCGTTCCAGTACCGGAGGTCGCGGGTTGCCATCACTCCGGTCGGCACACCGGTGCGGACGCGAAGGAGGCCGGCCGGCGTCGGGGTCCCGCCGGCCTCCCGGGCCGATCTCCACGATCTGGCGAGCAGAGGGAGCAGGCCAAGCTCCGAGGCCACGAACAGGGCGAGGCCGACGCGGCCGATGGTCAGGTCGAGGGCTCCGGCTCTGATGAACGCGAGGGCTACGAGCGCACGGACGATCGACAGCCACGGCGCCAGTTCCGAGACGATCATCCCGGGCAGCCAGAGGGGAGCGAACCTCCGCCCGGGCGGCACCGGGCGGCGGAGGGCATTGACGGTCCACAACGTGGCCGCGAAGAACCAGGTGAGGAAGAGGGCGGAGATCATGGCGTGTGCGGCCCGATCAGGCCCGTCGACCGGGCGGCTCCCGGTAGAGAGCGGCGCCGTAATGGGCGCCGGCCCCGAATACGGCGAAACAGACGAGCTTGCCCGGGCCGACCCGACCCGTCTCGCGCAATTCGTGGTACAGGATGGGCAGTGTGGCCGCGGTCGTGTTCCCGTAGCTGCCTATGTTGGAGGGCACCTTCTCGGGGCTCAGCTCGAATTGGCGTCGCACCCCTTCCAGGATCCGGTCGTTCGCCTGATGGGCAACCACGATGTCGATCTCCTCGATCTTCACACCGGCCCTGGCCGCCACCTCCCTGGCCGCCTCGGGCATGGCCCGCACTGCGCTTCGGAACAGGCTCCCACCGTCCATCCGAGGCAGGTGGGCATCCTGATCGATCTGCTCATGGCTCACGTAGGGACGTTCCTTGAACCCGACTCCGGGAACCCAGATGAGCTCGAAGCCGGTCCCATCGGTATGGAGCGAGGTGGCGAGCAGACCTTCGTCCTCTCTCTCCCCGCGACGCATCACTAAGGCACCGGCCCCGTCGCCGAAGATCACGCTCCACGAGCGGTAACGGCTGTTTCGGGCATAGTCGGCCTGGTCGACACTCATGCTCCGCCCCAGCACCGCATCCCACGACTCCCTGCTCCATGGCTGGAAGCCTGCATGCACCTCGGCCCCGACCACCACCGCCACCTCGACCCGCCCGGAGGCGATCATGGCATCGGCGAGGTCGAGGGCGTAGAGGAAGCCGCTGCATTGTTGGCGGATGTCGAAGGCGGCGACATTCCCCAGACCGAGCCCCACCTGGACCGGGCCGGCTATGCCAGGGGCCAGATGGTCGGGCGTCATGGTGGCGGTGACCAGCAGACCGACATCGCCCGGCCCGATCCCGGCATCGGTCATGGCTCTTCGCCCCGCCTCGACGGCCAGGTCGGAGGATCCGGTCCCCGGGTCGACGAACCGGCGCTCCTTGACCCCGGTCCGGGTGGTGATCCAATCGTCGGAGGTGTCCATGATCCGGGAAAGGTCCTCGTTGGTGACGACATTGTCCGGGACGAACATCCCGGTCCCGCAGATGACGTTTCCCAAGACGAGCCTCCGTCGTGATCCGAAGCGGATTTGGCTCCGAACATAGTGTTGGATTCTCATGGTGAACGACCAGGCTTTCCCGCGGCGGATGATCACCATCCCGAGTGTCGTGGTGGCCTTCGTGGTGGTGAGCCTCGGTCTGCCCTTGCTGCTGGCTACCGGGCTGCTGGTCGACCTGGCCCGGGCGGTCGTATCACGGAGACCGGCAATGGCGACGCGGCTCATCGTCTTCCTCTGGCTCTATCTCCTCGGTGAGATGTGGGCGCTCCCCGCCCTGGCCGCAGCCGCGCTGCCGGGCGGGAGGCGCTCGATCGACCTGACCTACCGGCTGCAGGGTGCCTGGACGTGGTGGAACTTCGACGCGATGAGAGTGGTCTTCGGCCTGTCCTTCTCGGTGGAGGGCTCCGATGCCATCGCTCCGCCGCCGATCATCCTCCTCTCCAGACATGCTTCGATAGTCGACACCCTGCTTCCGGCCGTGTTCGTCACCCGGGCGCACGGGATCCGCCTCCGCTATGTGCTCAAGAGGGAGCTTCTCGTCGACCCTGCCCTCGACATCGCCGGCAACCGTCTCCCCAACCACTTCGTCGACCGTGGACCCGGTGGCACCGAGCCCGAGACGGCGGCCATACGGTCACTGGCCGAGGGGATGACCCCCGGAGAGGGGGTGATGATCTACCCCGAGGGCACCAGGTACAGCGAGGAGAAGCGTGTCCGGCACACGGCGCGGCTGGTGCGGAAGGGCGGGGTCATCGGAGAGCTCGCCGCTGGCCTCGAGTGGGTCCTTCCTCCCCGCCCCGGAGGGACGTTGGCCCTGCTCGAGGCGACCACGGCCGACGTGGTCGTCCTGGCCCATCGTGGGCTCGAAGGTTTCGCCCGGGTGAAGGACATCTGGTCGGGTGGGTTGGTGGGCTCCCGTGTCGAATTGAAGTTCTGGAGGGTGGCGCGCGCCGATGTCCCCGACAACAGGTCGGACAGGGTCGAGTGGCTCTTCCGCCTCTGGAACGAGATCGACGTCTGGGTCGGCGAGAAGAGATATGTGGCAGAGCTCGATGGGTGAGTTGCTGATCGTCTCCGCGGTCGTCTTGGCCGCCCTCATGGTCGTTGCCTGGCTGGTCAGTCTTCTGGTCGAGGACGTCTCGATCGTGGACATGATCTGGGGCATCGGATTCGTGATCGTGGCGTGGGCGACCTATCTCCAGGCAGCCGATCCCGGCTGGCGCGGTCTGCTCCTCACCGCGATGGTCACCATCTGGGGCCTGCGGCTCAGCGGCTATCTGATCTGGCGCAACCTCGGCAAGCCGGAGGACTTCCGCTACCAGGAGATGCGGGCGAAGGCGCCGCACCGGTTCTGGCTGACCAGCCTGTTCCGGGTCTTCCTGGTCCAGGGTGCCCTGATCTGGGTGATCTCGGTGCCGGTGGTGGTGAGCCAGGCAGGGGACACTGATCTCTACTGGCTCGACTACCTCGGTGTCCTCTGCTGGGGCATCGGCCTCCTCTTCGAGACGGTGGGAGACATCCAGCTGGCCCGATTCAAGGCCAGGCCCGATTCCAAGGGGAAGGTCATGGACCGCGGTCTGTGGCGCTACACCCGCCATCCCAACTACTTCGGTGATTTTTCGGTCTGGTGGGGCCATTACCTGGTCGCGGCGGCGGGCGGCGCATGGTGGACCATCTTCTCCCCTCTCGTCATGTCCTTTCTCCTGCTCCGGGTCTCGGGGGTGGCCCTGCTCGAGAAGTCGATCTCGGAGCGTCGCCCCGAGTATGAGGAATATGCTCGCCGCACCAATGCCTTTTTCCCCGGCCCGCCCAAGCGGGGTTAGCCGCCGGACCGGTCCCCCTCCCAGCCGGTGAGGCGGGACAGGGCTTCCCATAGCTCCTCGCGCTCTCCGGGCCGCTCTCGTGTCGATCGGCTCCAATGGGTGGGGACGACGTCCCGGTCGAACCAGAAACGACCGGTGGACAGAGCGGGCTCCGGGGCGGTGGCCAGCCAGACGATGGTGTCGGCCCCCTGTGCCACCGTGCGGAGAAACGGCTTCATCAGCCTGTTGAACGTGGGCAGGGACTGTTCGACGCCTGCGGTCGCTACCCACCCGGGATGCATGGCGTGCACGACCACTCCTGAGCCGGCGAGCCGCTCGGACCACATCTCGGTGAGGACGACCTGGCCCCGCTTGGTTCGGGCGTAGGCGGATGCGCCCCGGTAGGTGCCCCTTTCGTACTCCATGTCGTCGGGTCGTATCCGCTCGGCGTACATGCCCCCGGAGCTGACATTGACGATCCGGGCCGGAGCGGACTGCAGCAGCAGCGGCACCAGGAGAGTGGTGAATAGGAAGGGGCCGGCGAGATTGGTGGCCAGGGTCAGCTCCATCCCCTCGTCGCTCACGGTGCGTTCCGGGAGCAGGACACCGACATTGTTCACCAGGACGTCGAGTCTCGGCTCGGTGCCGGTCAGATGAGCGGCAAGACGGCGGATCTCCTCCATGCTGCTCAGATCGGCTTGGAGGGTCACCACCGCGCCACCGAGCTCGTCACGGGCTCGAGCCAGCTTCTCGGTTGATCGCCCCACGACGATGACTCGGGCTCCCCGCCCGGTCAGGGCCCTGGCGGTCTCCTTGCCCAGACCCCCTGTGGCCCCGGTGACGAGGACGGTCTTGCCCGACATGTCGGCGTGATCGGGCTCGAAGTCACGGGCATGAACCAGATAGCCGAGGTTGGTGAACCCGGCGATGGCGAGCCGGTTCATCCGCCCAGGGCCGACACCAGTCCGTCCACCGCCCTTCGGCCCACCCCTTTCAGGAAAGGGGAGAGGAGCGGGTCGGCGTACCTGATCCAGTTGTGGAAGGTGAGATCGGCGGTGTAGTCGATCACAGTCTCCCCCTCCTCGGTCCGGAACCGGATCTCGTCCACGGCGTCGAGGGTCTTCCCCTTGCCGACGAGCACCACACGTGTGCTCGGCTCGAATTCGGTGATCTCGTAGACCATTGGGATGATGGACCGACCGAACCGGACGTCGAGATCGAAACTCGTCCCGACTCCGATCGGGCCCTCGCCGCGACGGCTGGAGGCGACTACGCCCGGATCCCAGTCTTCGATGTTGTCGAAGTCGGCGGTGTACTCGAACACATCGCCCTGGGGACGGCGCACCCGTCGTTGCTCTTGTAGGCGCATGAATCTTGTCTTCCCGATCAGGCGGCCAGGGTGCCGCCGAATACTTGCCAGGCCAGGGCCGACTTGGCAACGAGGCTGAGGAGGATGTAGGTGGACTCGCCGTACACGTAGTTCGACCAACGACCGACCCGCTTGTACTGGAGCACCATGACCACGGCAAAGACGTTGAAGAAGACGAACAGCGAGAAGAAGATCCAGTAGACAAAACTGGGAGGGCTGGCCTCGACACCGGGGGCGACGAGATAGACACCGATCGCCAGCCAGGGGATGGCGCCGGCAATGACCCCGAACCAGAAGGGAAGCCATCCGACGTTGTCTCCCGGCGTCTCGTACTTCTCCTGGAGGAGGCCGAACAGGATCATCGACGCGTTCACGCCGGCCATGGCGAGGAGCGCGGCGATGTCGGCGATCCCGACCAGCATGGCGATCAGGACCACCATCACCGAGGACGAGATTGAGTACTCGATCCAGCGTGCGTAGTTCCTCTTGTTCTCCAGGTTGCGCAGGTACCAGGGGAACACTCCCGGCATGGTGATGACGAAGTGGGCGGCTGCCGACAGGAGCAGGAACACGGCGACTCCCCAGGCCACGCTCACCTCTAACAACGGCTCGAGG
>Ga0299913_10003733_pt1 | contig 12554 bp, 9 predicted proteins | sample RVTome_9_FD_201360 | JGI IMG/M metagenome (GOLD analysis project Ga0299913, IMG submission 201360) | Soil microbial communities from uranium-contaminated site in the Upper Colorado River Basin, Wyoming, United States - RVT155D38 (version 2) ... | reverse complement strand
GAGGGATCGAAGGTCATCACCAGCGCCTGCTCCCCGACACTCGCCAGGCCGTGGCCGATCGCCGCCGCCAGGGTCGTCTTGCCCACCCCGCCGCCGCCGACCACCACCAGCAACTCGCTCGCTTCGGGCAGCGGGCCCGCCCGACCCGTCCCGCCGCTCACGCCCCGGCCCCCGGGGCCAGCGCCCGGTCGAGCCGGTCGGTCAGCTCGCGGGCGAGCCCCTCCGCCGGGAGCAGGGGCAACATCTCGAGCTCGAGTCGCGGCCCCTCCCAGGCGGCGTCGAGCCGGGCGAGCTGTTCCTCCTGCAGCCGCCGCCGCGCCAGCCAGAGCGGGACGGCGCCGCCGATCGGTCGCTCCGGCGGCGAGAAGAGGGCGTTGACGACCAGCAGGTCCGGCGCCCGCGCTGTCTCCTGCCGGAGAGCCGCTGCCAGCTCCAGGCTTTCGGTCACCGGCATCTCCTCGGCCAGCGTGACCACCAGGACGGCGACGCGCCGCGGGTCGGCGACCCACGACTCGACGCGTCCTGCCAGCTCCGCCACCGGCCCGGAGCCCACCGCCTCGCGGACCAGCCGCGGCGCGCGCAAGCCGCTGACGGCATGCCCGCTGGCCGGAGCGTCAAGCACCACGCAGTCGAGGGCGGGTGCCTCCCCCACCTCTCCGGCGACCAGCTCGAGGGAATGCCCGAGCAGGGCCAGCGGACCGAGACCGGGAGCGCCTGCCACGAAGCTGCGATAGACGGGGCTGGCGACGACCCGGCGGGCGACCAGGCCGCCGCCGAGTCTCCGGGTCACGAGCCGATCGATCACCGTTTCCGGATCGAGGCTCTGCAGCCAGAGGTCCTCGGCGACCGCCACGATGTCGCCCCCGGAGGGCCGGGCCTCGAGCAGCTCGTGGGCGCTCTCCCGGCGGTCCGCCTCGAGCAGGAGGCACCGGCGCCCGCGTCGCGCCAGCGCCCGGGCCAGCGCGGTCGCGACCGTCGTCTTCCCCACGCCTCCCTTGCCCGTCACCAGCAGGAGCTCCCGATCGACGAGTGGGGTCACGGGCGCGGAGCATACCGGCTGGTGTGGTACAACCTTCGGTCCGGTGAGCGCCCGCGACATCGATGTCCTCGTCCTCGGCGGCGGGCTGATCGGGCTGGCCTGCGCCCGCGAGCTAGCGCGTCGCGGGGCCTCGGTCGGGCTGCTCGAGCGCGGAAGCGTCGGACGTCAGGCCTCGGCCGCGGCAGCGGGAATGCTGGCCCCCCTCTCGGAGGTGCGCACCGCGGGCCCCCTGTTCGAGGCCTGCCGCGCCTCCCGGAGCCAGTGGCCGGGGTGGCTGGCCGCAGTGGTCGAGGAGGCCGGCCTGCCGGTGGAGTACGACGACTCGGGCGCCCTGATCACGGCCCGCGAGCGGGAGGACGAGCTGGCCATGATCGACGAGATGGAAGCTGCGGCGCACGAGCTCGGGGAGCCGTCGCGCCCGGTCGGTCTCGACGAGCTCTTCCGCCTGGTGCCGGACCTCACCCGAGAGACCGTCCGTGCCCTCCATCTCCCCGGCGAGCACCGGGTCGACAACGTGGAGCTCTGCCGGACGCTGCGACGGGCGGTGGAGCACGCCGGCGTCGAGATCGTCGAGAATGCGCGCGTGACCGCCGTGCGCCGGCGCGCCGACGGCATCAGGGTGGAGATCGCCGACGGCAGCCGCCGCGACGCCGGCGCGGCCCTGCTGGCCGGAGGCGCCTGGACCGGCGCGCTCGAAGGCGTCGAGGCGCTGCCGGTGCGGCCGGTGCGCGGTCAGATGATGCGGGTCACCGGCGTCGACTGGCCCTGGGGGGGCAGCGTCCGCGCGCTGCGCGTCCGCTACGGGATCCGTCGCGGCGCAGTCGACCTGCTGTTCGGGGCCACTCTCGAGGACGTCGGGTTCGCGGAGGGCCCCACGGCGGCCGGCCTGGCGGATCTGCTCGCCGGCTTCCAGGCGGCCTTCCCCTCCCTGCTCGACGCTCGCGTGACCGACGTCTGGGCGGGGTGGCGACCGGGCACACCCGACGATCTCCCCGTCCTCGGCCGCTACCGCGACTGGCCCCTGTGGATCGCCACCGGTCACTACCGCAACGGGATCCTGCTGGCTCCCTGGACCGCGGCCACGGTCACGCCCTGGGTGCTCGGTGCCGAGGGCGAGCCGGCCCGGCATCCGTTCGCGTGGAGCCGCTTCGCGGCCTGAGGGCCGAGGCCCGACGCACCGGAACGAGCACGGTTTCAGGGCCCTTTGCGGGCTTGAGCGGGGGCGAGGGACCTGTATAATCCTCTCAGTCGAGCCGGGTGGATCCGGCGCGGCGGGAAGAGGAGAGACACTGGGATGACCCACATCATTGCCGAGCCCTGCGTCGGAACGAAGGACACGGCCTGCGTCGACGTCTGCCCCGTGGACTGCATCTACGACAACGACGACTGGCCGGCCCTCTTCATCCACCCCGAAGAGTGCATCGACTGCGGCCTGTGCATCGATGCCTGTCCCGTCCAGGCGATCTTCCCGCTCGAAGAGGTGCCGGAGAAGTGGAACGAGTGGATCGCCAAGAACTACGAGGCCTTCGGGCTCGAAGCGCCCTAGGCTGACGAGCCACGGCGGGCGAGATGGACGGGCGGACCCTCGGGTCCGCCCGTTCTGCGTTCGGAGAGGGAGCAGCTGGACGGCGACGCCCGGACCCGGTACAATATGAGCCGTTAGGGCTTAGATTTTCCGCCTGCGATCAGAGCGAACCGTTATCAAGCTCGGCGAAGCCGCCGCGAGGATCCCCTCCGAGTGGAATACCGCGACTACTACCAGACCCTCGGCGTGGGCCGAGACGCCTCGAAGGACGACATCCAGAAGGCGTACCGGAAGCTGGCCCGGAAGTTCCACCCGGACGTCAACAAGGCCGAGGAGGCGGAGGCGAAGTTCAGGGAGATCAACGAGGCCTACGAGGTCCTCAAGGATCCCGAGAAGCGCTCCAAGTACGACCAGTTCGGCTCCGCGTGGAAGCAGGCCCAGGCCTCGGGCTCCCCGCCCCCGGGGTTCGAGGACGTCTTCTCCGCCTTCGGCTTCGGCGGCGGGGGCCGGCGCGGAGGCTTCCGGACGGCGGGGGGCGACAGCGGCTTCAGCTCCTTCTTCGAGATGCTCTTCGGCTCCGAGGGGCCCACCCGCACCACCTGGTCGTGGCGGGGCGCTCCGTCCGGCTTCGAGCAGCCGTCGCCGGCGGGCGACGAGGAGGCGACGCTGTCCCTCACCCTCGAGGAGGCCGCGCGGGGTGGCCAGCGTCAGCTCACCCTGAGCGACGCGACGGGTGGCCAGCGGACCCTCACGGTCCGGATTCCGGCCGGGATCAAGGACGGCCAGCGCATCCGGCTGGCCGGACAGGCCGGCCAGCGCGGAGCGGGCGCCCGGGGAAACCTCTACCTCAAGGTCCGGCTCCTCCCCCACCCCGTCTTCCGGTTCGAGGACGGGCAGCTGGTGACCAGCCTGCCGGTGACGCCCTGGGAAGCCGCGCTCGGCGCGGAGGCGGACGTCCCCACGCTGGCGGGTCCCGTCCGCATCAAGATCCCGCCCCACTCCTCCTCGGGACGCCGGATCCGGCTCCGGGGCAAGGGCTATCCGCGGCGACAGGGCGAGGCGGGCGACCTGATCGCCGAGCTGCGCGTGGTGGTGCCCCAGGAGCTGTCCGAGGCGGAGACCGAGCTGTACCGGAAGCTCGGCGAGCTGTCGACGTTCGAGCCGCGCGCCTGAGACGCGGCGGGAGACGGAATCGACCATGGACATCAACCGACTGACCCAGAAATCGCAGGAGGCCCTGCAGAGGGCCCAGGACGAGGCCATCCGGCGCGGCCACCAGCAGCTCGACGGTGAGCACCTCCTGCTGGCCCTGCTCACCGACGAAGGGGGCGTCGTGCCCCGCCTCCTCCAGCGCATGGACGCGCCCGTCGCTGCGCTCGTGGAAGGCGTCGAGGCCGAGCTCGACAAGCGGCCGCAAGTGGGCGGCCCGGGGGCGCAGGCCGACAAGATCTACCTCACCCCTCGCGTCAACCAGATCCTGGTGGCGGCGCACGACGAGGCCAAGCGCCTCAAGGACGAGTACGTCTCCGTCGAGCACCTCCTCCTGCCGCTGCTCGAGGAGGGTCGCACGACCGCCGCCGGTCAGCTGCTCGCCGGCCACGGAGTCACCCGCGACGCCTTCCTCGCGGCGCTCCGGCAGGTGCGCGGCAGCCAGCGGGTGACCAGCGCCACGCCGGAGGGGGCCTACGAAGCGCTCGACAAGTACGGCGTCGACCTGGTCGCGCTGGCTCGCCAGGGCAAGCTCGACCCGATCATCGGCCGCGACTCGGAGATTCGGCGGGTCATCCGCATCCTGTCGCGCAAGACGAAGAACAACCCGGTGCTGATCGGCGAGCCCGGGGTCGGCAAGACCGCCATCGTCGAGGGTCTGGCCCAGCGCATCGTGCGCGGCGACGTCCCGGAATGGCTGCGCGATCGCTCCGTCTTCTCGCTCGACATGGGAGCGCTGCTGGCCGGCGCCAAGTACCGGGGCGAGTTCGAGGAGCGCCTCAAGGCGGTGCTCTCCGAAGTCAAGGAGAGCGAGGGCCGCGTCCTCCTCTTCATCGACGAGCTCCACAACATCGTCGGCGCCGGGCGCACCGAGGGGTCGACCGACGCCGGCAATCTCCTGAAGCCCATGCTGGCGCGCGGCGAGCTACACTGCATCGGCGCCACCACCCTCGACGAGTATCGCAAGCACGTCGAGAAGGACGCTGCGCTCGAGCGCCGCTTCCAGCCGGTCCAGGTGGACGCGCCCAGCGTCGAGGACACGATCTCGATCCTGCGCGGGCTCAAGGAGCGCTTCGAGGTCCACCACGGCGTGCGCATCGCCGACGACGCCCTGGTGGCGGCGGCGACGCTCTCCGACCGCTACATCACCGAGCGCTTCCTGCCCGACAAGGCGATCGACCTGGTCGATGAGGCCTCGGCGATGATCCGCACCGAGATCGATTCCCTGCCCGCCGAGCTCGACGAGGTGACCCGCCGCGTCATGCAGCTCGAGATCGAGGAGGCGGCGCTGAAGAAGGAGAAGGGCAAGGCGGCCAAGCAACGGCTCGAGGGCCTGCGCAAGGAGCTGGCCGATCTCAAGGGACGCGCCGATACGATGCGTGCCCAGTGGGAGGACGAGAAGGCGGCGATCGAGACCGTCCGCGGGCTGCGCGGAGAGATCGAGAAGCTGCGCCAGGAGATCGAGACCGCCGAGCGCGCATACGACCTCAACCGGGCGGCCGAGCTCAAGCACGGCAAGCTCCCGCAGCTCGAGGAGGAGCTCAAGGCGCGGGAGGCGGAGCTCGCCGAGCGGGCCGGGCAGGGGCGCCTGCTGCGCGAGGAGGTCACCGAGGAGGAGATCGCGGAGATCGTGTCTCGCTGGACCGGCATCCCGGTCTCGCGCCTGGTCGAGGGGGAGCGCGAGAAGCTGCTGCGGCTGGACGAGATCCTGCACGAGCGCGTCATCGGCCAGGACGAGGCCGTGCAGCTGGTCGCCGACGCCGTCATCCGGGCGCGCGCCGGCATCAAGGACCCTCGCCGGCCGATCGGCTCCTTCATCTTCCTCGGCCCCACCGGAGTGGGCAAGACCGAGCTCGCCAAGACGCTGGCCGCGGCGCTCTTCGACAGCGAGGAGAACATCGTACGCATCGACATGAGCGAGTACATGGAGCGGCACGCGGTCTCACGGCTCATCGGCGCCCCGCCGGGCTACGTCGGCTACGAGGAGGGCGGGCAGCTCACCGAGGCGGTGCGTCGCAAGCCCTACTCGGTGGTCCTCTTCGACGAGATCGAGAAGGCGCACCACGACGCCTTCAACGTGCTCTTGCAGATCCTCGACGACGGCCGGGTCACCGACTCGCAGGGGCACACCGTCGACTTCAAGAACACGGTGATCATCATGACCTCCAACATCGGCTCACAGTACCTGATGGACGAGGGCGTCGGCACCGGCGGCGAGATCCGGGAGGCGGCTCGCGAGGCCGTCCTGCGCGAGATGCGCTCCCACTTCCGACCGGAGTTCCTCAACCGGGTGGACGAGATCGTCCTCTTCAAGCCGTTGACGCTGGCCGAGATCGAGCGCATCGTCGAGCTGCTGGTGGCGGACCTGCGCCGGCGACTGGCCGGCCGGCGGATCGAGCTCACCCTTTCGGCTGCTGCCATCGAGCACGTGGCGCGCAGCGGCTTCGACCCGGTCTACGGCGCCCGGCCCCTCAAGCGCTACCTGCAGCGGGAGCTCGAGACCCGGATCGGCCGGGCCCTGATCGCCGGCGACGCCACCGACGGATCCGGGATCCGCGTCGACGTCGCCGACGGGAAGCTGTCGGTCGAGGTGGTGCGACCGCCGGCGGTCGCCGACGCCACCGCCTGACCGGGGACGCGCTACAATCCCTCCCTACGGAGGGAACGTCATGCAGCGAGTCACCTTCACCGGCGTCGACCGGCTCGTCGAGCTCCTCGACCGCGGGGTGAGCCGGCCGGACACGGCCTCGATCACACAGGCGGTCAAGGATGGGCTCTGCGGCCTGATCCGGGAAGGGGCCATCGAGCTCCCGCCGCACGTGCAACGACCCGGAGAGGAGAGCTACGGGCGCCACCTCCTCTACCGTAGCGACGAGCACGGCTACGTCGTCGTGGCGATGGCCTGGGGACCGGGGCAGGGCACGCCGGTGCACGACCACGCCGGCGTCTGGTGCGTCGAGGCCGTCTGCAAGGGCGAGATGACCGTGGTCCAGTACGACCTCGTCGAACGGGACGGCGAGCGCTTCCGCTTCGAGCCGCAGAAGACGGTGCAGAGCGGGCCCGGCGCCGGCGGCGCCCTGATCCCGCCGTTCGACTACCACACGCTCTCCAACGCCCAAGCCGACGGCGTGTCGATCACGCTCCACGTCTACGGCCGCGATCTGGAGCGCTGCGCCATCTTCGAGCCGGCCGGCGACGGCTGGCACGGGCGCCGGTTCAAGGACCTGGGTTACAGCTGACGAGTGACCATCCGGCCTCCGGACGTACCCAGTGCTCCATCCCGACGGCTCGTGGCGGGATGATCCACGTCTCGCGAATCCGGTCGCTCCCGGGGTGGATCACCCTTGCCGCGTGCTGGCTCGTGGCGAGCGTCTCTTCCGCCCAGGGGCCGTTTCCCGGACCTTCCGGCGAGCCGCTGCCGCTTGCCGATCGGACCGCGGCGATCGAGTTCCTCGAGAGCGCGCCGCTCGTCCGGTGGCAGGAGATCGACGACGGCACCAACCCCCGCAAGCGAGTCGTCATTCTCGGGCGGGACGGGGTGGAGGTCCGCGCCGTCTTCCGCTACATGTACGAGCACAAGCCGGGAGCCAGGGGTTTCCTGGATTCGTACCGCTCGGAGCTCGCCGCCCAGGCGCTGGCCGAGCTGCTCGGGCTTCCGAACGTGCCGCCGACCGCAGCCCGCAAGCTCAAGGGAAAGCGGGGATCGCTGCAGTTGTGGGTCTTCGGCGCCAAGGCCTACGCAGAGCTCGGCCGAGAGCGCGGAGATACCCCCGACCCGCCCGCGCTCCGGGCACGGCTCGACACGATGCGCCTGTTCGACGCCCTGATCGCCAACCAGGATCGCAATCCGGGAAACATCCTCGTCGGGGACGACGGGCGGGTCTGGTGGATCGACCACAGTCGCTCCTTCGGCGGCGATCAGCGCCTGCGGGGACTCGACGCGGTCGGCGGATGCGAGCGTTCGTTCTTCGCCGCGCTGTCGGGCCTCGACGAGGCCGGGATCCGGCACCACGTGGGACCCTTCACTCCCTACCTGGACGATCTGCTGGCGCGTCGCCGTTCCCTGCTGTCGTGGATCGCGTCGAGGGCGACGGACGACCCCGGCTTCCTTCGCGATACCGACCTCCAGCTATAATCACGCTGCATCGGCCACGAGGGGAGGTCCATGAACGCCGCAGGCTCGTCGCTGGCGGCACTCGGGGATCGGCAGGGTCCGTGGAGGCGGCTCGCCCGCACGCTCGGGGTCGACCTGCGTTCGGGCGAGGGAGGGGCGGCGCTCCTGCTCTTCCTCTGTTTCTTCCTCTTCATCACCTTCCAGTACGCCACCAAGAGCGTTCGCCAGTCGACCTTCATCAACAGCCAGGGCGCCGCCCGGCTGCCGTTCGTGTACCTGAGCCTGGCCCTGGTCTCGTACCCGTTCCTGATGGCGTACAGCCGGTTCGCCAACCGGGTGTCGCGGCACCGGTTGATCGTGTCCACCTGCGGTGCGATCGGCGTCAGCATGCTCGCCTTCTGGTGGGCCTTCCCGCGCGGATGGCCCTGGCTGCCGTACGTGCTCTACGTCTGGATCTCGCTGGTCTACGTGATGAACGTCAGTCAGTTCTGGGCGTTCTCGTCCTACGTGCTCGATGCCCGCCAGGCGAAGCGCCTCTTCGGGTTCATCGGGGCCGGCGGCCTTCTCGGAGGTGTGGCCGGTGGTCAGGTCGCCAAGGTCGTGGCCGCCGTGGCGGACACCCGCTCGACCTTCCTCGTCGCGGCGGGCATCATCGCACTCGCAGCGAGCCTGATCTGGATCATCCAACGCCGCCATCCGGCCATCGAGGCCCCGACGACGGGAGGCGCAGGTCTGGAGAAGCTCGACAAGGCCAGGGGCGGCTTCGAGATCCTCCGTCAGTCGAGGCACCTGCGTCTCATCGCGGTCGTCGTGGTGCTGACGACGGTCGTCGCCCAGATCGTCGATTTCCAGTTCAACTGGGCCGCCGAACAGGCCACGACCACTCTGGACCAGAGCACCGAGTTCTTCGGGAACTTCTTCTCCATCATGGGGATCGCGGCCGTCATCTTCCAGCTCGTGTTCACGTCGCGGATCCACCGCCGGCTCGGTGTCGGGTTCGCCATGCGCATCCTGCCGGTGTCGATGGGGGTGGGAACCGTCGCTCTGTTCCTCGCCGCCGGGATGTTCCCCGTCGCTCTGATCAGCGCCGCGCTGATCCTCAAGATCGGGGAGTCCGGCCTTCGCTACTCACTCGACCAGGCCACGCGGGAGCTGCTCTTCCTGCCGGTGCCCGGCGCCGCCCGGGTCAAGGCCAAGGCGTTCATCGACGTCTTCATCAACCGCGGCTCCAAGGGCCTCGGTGCCCTTCTGCTCCTGCCGGTCACCTTCGGCCTGATGACCGCCGTTCAGTCGGGGTGGATCACGCTCGTCCTCATCGCCCTCTGGCTCGTCGTCGCGGCTCGCCTCTACCGGGAGTACGTGCACTCGTTCCGCCGTAGCTTGAAGGAGCGCGTGGTCGACGCCGCTGTGCCGATCAACCTCTCGGACGTCACCACCCTGGAGATCCTCGTGCAGTCTCTCGGCAGCTCCGATCCACGCCAGGTCCTGCACAGTCTCGACATCCTCTCGGCCAACGGACGCGGCAACCTGGTACCGCCGCTCCTGCTCTACCACGACGACCCGGAGGTCCGCTGCCGGACCCTCGAGGTCCTCGCAGAGGCGAATCGCCGCGACGCCGCCTCCCTCGTCGAGCGACGCCTGAGCGACTCCGATCCCGTCGTCCGGGCCGAGGCCATCCGTGTCCTCGGGAGGCTCCACGGCAAGGACATCTGTGACCTGATGCTCCCGCGCCTGAACGAGGGCGATCCGGGGGTCCGGGCGGCGGCGGTCGCCTGCCTGACGAGCTACGGCAAGGCTGCCGAGATCGAGAGGGCCGAGCACACTCTCGCGGAGCTGATGTCCGATGCCGACCCCCACGTCCGTGCCGAAGCCGCCAAGGCCATCGGCGCGGTGGCCGAGCCGCGCTTCCAGCAGGCACTCGTCAGGCTGCTCTACGACTCGAACGCACGGGTCGTCCGCCAGGCGATCGCGGCCGTGCGACGACGGATCGAGCGCGACGGCTACTCTCCGCTCTACGTGCCGACGCTCATCTCCCTCCTGCAGAACCGACGGGCCAAGCACGAGGCCAGGGAAGCGCTCGTCGCCTTCGGCGAGGAGGCGGTCGCGGCGCTCCGCCACTTCCTTTCCGATCCGGACGAGCCGGCATGGGTTCGCAGAGCCCTGCCCAAGACCCTCTCGACGATCGGCGGCGACGAGGCGGCCCGCTCGCTCGTCTCGGCCCTGTCCGTGCGCGACGATCCCTTCCTGCGCCGGAAGGTGATCGAGGCCGTGGCCGGTCTCCCCGCCCAGCTCTCCGTGGAGCGGCGTGCCGCGGTCGAACGGGAGATCGGCGTCGAGGCCAACGCCTACCTGCGCAGCCTCCTCGAGCTCGATGCCATCGGCTTTCCCTCCGGCGCCCGTCTCTCCGGCCCGCTGGTGGCCTGGGACCCTACTGAGACGGCACCGAACTTGCTGCACTCCCTCCTCCAGGAGCGGCTGGAGGATCACGTGTCCAATCTGTTCGGGCTGCTGAGCGTGCTCCATCCCCCACGGGGCCGCCCACCGGGGATTGACCGATGGCCACCCAGCAACGGTGGGCCCGGCTCTGGAGTACCTCGACAACCTGCTGTCAGGAGTGGTTCGCAAGCAGGTGTTCGCCGTCATCGGAGATCGACCTCTCGACGACACGCTGGACGAGGCGCGGCGAGTCTGCGGCGGGCGGCTGACGCGTGAGGAGGTCCTCGGGTCCTTCCTCGATCGCGCGGCGGACGATGGAGCAGGTGGGATCGACCTGGGGCTCGGCGCCCTGTACTTCATCTACACGGAACGCATCGCCGCGGCCTACCCGGCCGTCGGAACGGTCCTCGAGCGGGCGACCGATCCCATCGTGGCGGAGACAGCCGCCTGGGTCTCGCAGAGGACGCAGACCCGCACCGCCGAGAGTCGTACCCAGTGAACGGAGACGCCACGGATGCCTGAGCTCGCCAGAATCGAGGCCGTCGTCTTCCTCCAGAGCGTCGATCTCTTTTCCCACTGCAGAGCCGAGGAGGTCCTGCGGATCGCTGCGATCAGCGACGAGGAGAGCTTCGGGCCGGGCGACGAGATCTACCGTGTGGACGATCCCGCCACCGCCCTGTACTGTGTGGTGCGGGGGGGCGTGAGGTTGGAGCACGACGGTAGCGAAGCCGAGACCGTGGGGCCTCTCCAGACCTTTGGTGTGCTCGAGATCCTGAGCGGACGGCTCCGCACGGAGCGCGCCGTGGCCCAGGGCGAGACCCTCGTGCTCCGGGTCCGGGCGGACGATCTCTTCGACCTGCTGGCCAACAACATCGAGATCGTCCGGGCGCTGTTCCGGCACGTGATCCTGAGGTTCCAGGACACTCATTGAACGGAGCGGATGATGGTAGAACGCCTCGACCACCAACGACCTCACCGTGGCTGGTCCCTCCTCTGGTTCGCCTGCATCGCGATCCTCACCCTCGCCGCATCCTCCGCCGAGCCGGCCCGGGTCGTCGCGGTGGGCGATGTGCACGGAGCCGACGAGAGCATGGTCGAGATCCTCCGTGCCGCCGGCCTCATCGACGCCGACGACCGCTGGATCGGGGGTGAGGCGATCCTGGTGCAGACCGGCGACATCGTCGACCGTGGAGCAGGTGTCCGGAAAGTCCTCGACCTCGTCATGTCCCTGGAGGTCGAGGCGCAGGCCGCGGGCGGTCGGGTCGTGTCCCTGCTCGGCAACCACGAGCAGATGAACATCCTGGGCGACCTGCGGGACGTCGCACCGGGGACCTTGGACGTCTTCGCCGACGAGGAGTCAGAGGCACGTCGCGAGCGCGCCTACGAGTCCTGGCGGCAGTGGGCGCTGGAGCGCGCGCTGGCCCACGGAGTTGCCAGGCCCCGGCTGCCAGCGAACGTTCGCGAGCAGTGGATGGACGAGCACCCGCCTGGCCTCCTCGAGTATTGGGCGGCCCTGGCACCCGACGGATCCTACGGGAGCTGGCTGCGCAAGCGGCCGGTCGCGTTCCGCCTCGCCGACGTTCTCTTCATGCATGCCGGTCTGAGCCCGGGCTTCGCCGAGCTGTCGATCGACGATATCAATGCACTGCACGCCGAGACGCTGGCCGCCTACGACCGGAGCCGTGCCGAGCTCGTCCGCGAGGGCGTGATCCTCCCCTTCTTCACCCTGGTGGAGATGAATGCGGTGGTTCGCCAGGAGGAGAGCACGCCGCGCAGAGGGCGTTCGGCGGCCGGCCGCAGGGAAGCCGTCCAGAGGGCGGTGGCGGTTCTGGATCGGCTGCAGGAGCTGCTGAGCTCCGACAGTCCGCTCTGGTATCGAGGCTACTCGAAGCTCTCCGACGCCGAGCTCGCCGCTCTCGCGTCGGAGCTCAAGAGCCGGCATGGAGTGCGACACTTCGTCGTCGCCCATTCGCCGATCCAGAACGCGACGATCTGGCAACGGCTCGACGGGACCGTGTTCCTGATCGACACCGGAATGCTCGCCAGTGCCTACGGCGGGCAGCCCGCGGCCCTCGAGATCCTCGACGGTGTCTTCTCCGCCATCTATCGGAACAGCCGGAAGATGGTCCACAGCGAGAAGGATCGCGACTCGATGTTGGGAACGGCTTCGCAATCCTCGCTTGGGTCCGGCCGCTCCCTCCGGCCGGTCCTCGCCGCCTGGACCCAGGACG
>Ga0299913_10003732_pt1 | contig 12555 bp, 9 predicted proteins | sample RVTome_9_FD_201360 | JGI IMG/M metagenome (GOLD analysis project Ga0299913, IMG submission 201360) | Soil microbial communities from uranium-contaminated site in the Upper Colorado River Basin, Wyoming, United States - RVT155D38 (version 2) ... | reverse complement strand
CGATCGTGCCGTCCGACCCGTACGCGTAGCGGCACTTCAGGATGCAACTCATCGTGTGATCGCCGGCCCCCGCGAGCTCCGTGATCTTCACCGGGTTCGTCTTGTCCTCGACGTTCCAGATGTGCAGGATGTTGCGAGGTAACGACTCGGAGAACAGCAAGATGTTTCCGTCGGTCGCGACGTCTTCGTTCTCGAACGCGAAGCCAAATGGTGTCGTTGATAACAGTGCCGGGTTGAGCGGATCGGACACGTCGTAGATCGAGAAGTTGCGCCAGCTCGTGACATAGAGAAACTTCCCGATCAGGCGAGCGCCGGTCGCGGTCCCGAGATCGAACGGGAGATGCCGGACGTATTCGATGTTGTCCGAGGCGAACCCGCCCGCCGTAGGCCCGGCGCCCGCGGGCGTGAGGCTTCCTAGTAACAGGGCCGCAGCCCAGCCGAGTGCGAGGATCTTCTTCATGGAGAGACGTTTCGCCCCGTCTGTCCCACTTCCTCTACGTCGCAGGCCCGTGTAGACGATTAACGTTGGTCTATGTCCGAGGTGCGCTTGGCGGGTCTGACGAAGGCATTCAAGGACACGATCGCCGTCGAGGGCCTGGACCTGACGGTGCGGGAAGGTGAGTTCTTCTCCCTGCTCGGTCCATCGGGGTGCGGCAAGACCACTACGTTGCGGATGATCGGAGGTTTCGAGGAGCCGACCGAAGGACGAGTGTTCTTGGGAGGTATCGACGTTACCGATCTGCCTCCCAACAAACGCGACGTCAACACCGTGTTCCAGTCCTACGCACTGTTTCCTCATTTAGACGTTCGAGAGAACGTGGCTTACGGCTTGAAACGCAAGCGCGTGCCTGCCTCCGATGTCGCCGACCGCATCGCCGAGATGATGACCCTCGTGCGGATGAAAGGCTACGAAGCACGCAAGGTGCACCATCTCTCCGGCGGTCAGCAACAGCGCGTCGCGCTTGCACGGGCGCTGGTTAATCGTCCCCAGGTGCTCTTGTTGGACGAGCCGTTGGGTGCGCTCGACCTGAAACTGCGTAAGCAGATGCAACTGGAGTTGAAGCGCATCCAACAGGAAGTCGGCATCACATTCATCTACGTCACGCACGACCAGGAAGAAGCGATGACGATGTCAGATCGTCTCGCGGTGATGAACGATGGGCGTCTCGAGCAGGTCGGCCCGCCGCAGGAGGTCTACGACGGGCCGACGACTGAGTTCGTTGCGTCCTTCTTGGGAGCCTCGAACCTTCTGAGCGGAACCGTTACCACCCGCCGCGAGCCGCTGGCCGAGGTCCGGCTGGCCGATGGGACCGTCATCAAGGTGCCCGCCGATCGCGCGGCCGCCGCGGGATCCTCGATCAGGATCGGTGTAAGGCCCGAGAAGATCGTCATCTCCGCCGGCCATCAGGGTGCCGATGGCATTAACGCTTTACCGGCCACAGTCGTAGATTCCTCCTATACGGGAGTGAGTCGGAGCTATGTGTGCACGACCAGCGGAGGAGACACCGTCATCGTCTACGTGCAAACCGTCGGGGAGTCCGCCCAGGTTCTGGATGCCGGCGCCGCCGTGTCTTTGACGTGGGATCCGCACCACACATTCGCCGTAGCAGCGAGAGAGAGGGAGGACGTTTCGTGACCGAGATCGATCGCCGGGAGTTCATTCGGAAGGCAGGTATCGGAGCGGGCGCGTTCACTGCGAGCGCATGGCTGGCGGCGTGCGGGATCGGTGGGAACGATGGGCAACCGTCGGGACAAGCCAGCTCCGCGGACCCGTTGACCACCGACCAGATCAACGGAACGCTCAACTTCGCGAACTGGCCCGCGTACATCGACAAGGCGAAGGGCAAGAGCCCCACGGTCGAACAGTTCCAGGATCAGACCGACATCAGGGTCAACTACAAGGAAGTCATCAACGACAACGTCAGCTTCTTCGCAACCATCCGCGAGCCGCTGTCGAACGGACAGAGCGTTCCGTGGGACATCATCGTCGTTACGGATTGGCTGATCGCCAAGATGGCGAACCTCGGCTACCTCGAGAGGGTCGACCACTCGCTCCTCGGCAACTTCTCGGCGAACGCCGGCGAGATCTACAAGGACCCGAGCTACGACCCGGGCAACACCCACAGCATCCCGTGGCAATCAGGGATTACCGGCATCGCCTACAACTCGGAGCTCACCGGGCGCGACATCACGACCGTCGAGGACCTATTCGATCCTGCGTTCAAGGGCAAGGTCGGGATGTTCACGGAGATGAGAGACACGATGAATCTCGTGCTTCTCGGGATGGGGGTGGACCCTCAAGATGCCACGCTCGAGGACGCTCAGGCTGCCCAGCAGAAGCTCCTTCAACAGCGCGAAGACGGGATCGTGCGGCAGTACTACGGCAACGATTACGTCCAGCCGATCGGCAACGGCGACCTCGCGCTGACGATGGCATGGTCGGGTGACATCCTCGGCAAGACTCTCGGGGGGAACTCACCCATCAAGTTCGTGGTTCCCGATGAGGGCGGGATCCTGTGGGTCGACAACATGGCGATCCCCCAGAACGCGGAGAATCCCATCGATGCGCACGAGTTCATGAACTTCGTGTATCAGCCCGAGATCGCCGCGCAGATGACCGCGTGGATCAACTACATCTCGCCGGTGCCCGCGGCACAGGACATCTTGAAGGACGCGAAGGACAACTACACGCGCCAGGTCGCGAACAGCCCGCTCGTGTTCCCCACACCGGACATTGAGTCTCGCCTCCATCACTACCGGAACCTCACGGAGGAAGAAGAGACCGAGTGGATCGAGCTCTTCGACGAGGTGGTCCAGGGTTGAGCTCGTCCGCCCGCGCGCGCGGGCGGTTCGTTCCATATCTGCTGACCCTGCCCGGGATCGGATGGTTGCTACTGTTTTTCGCGATCCCGATGGTCACGATGTTCTCGGTATCGCTGCAGGAGGGGTCGCTCGAGCAGGGTTACCGGCTTACGTTCCATTGGGCGAACTACAGCCAGGCCTTCGGGGATAGCTCGACGCAGGCCTTCCGGTCGCTGTTCTACGCGGCCATCGTGACGGCTGTGACCTTTGCGATCTCCTATCCGATGGTGTACTGGATCGCATTCAAGGCGGGGCGCAAGAAGCATCTCTTCCTCCTGCTGCTGTTGTTGCCGTACTTCACACCGTTCCTGATCCGGACGCTGTCGTGGAAGTTCGTGCTGGCCGACACCGGCATCTTCCTCGGCCCCCTCAAGGACTGGGGACTCCTCGACGAGTCTTTCCGCCTGCTCGCGACGCCGCTGTCGGTGATCGCAGGGATCACCTACAACTTCCTGCCGTTCATGGCGTTGCCGTTGTTCGTCGCGCTGGACCGGCTCGACCCGGCGATGTTGGAAGCGGCCCGCGATCTGTATTCCGATCGCTTCAGCGCGTTCCTGAAAGTGACGTTCCCGCTGTCATTGCCGGGTGTGTTCGCGGGATCGTTGTTGACGTTCATCCCCGCGGTGGGGGACTTCATCGACGCCGAGCTCCTCGGCAACCCGAGCACCACGATGATCGGGAACGTGATCGAGCGGGAATTCACCGACAGCTTCAACTATCCGGAGGGGGCCGCGCTGTCGTTCTTGTTGATGGCCGGGATCCTCGTGGGCGTGGCCTTGTACGCGCGCTGGCTGGGCACCGAGGAGCTGACCGGCTGATGGGGGGCAAACGCTCGTGGTTCCTGGGCACTTACACCGGTCTTGCGATCGCGTATCTCTACATCCCCGTCCTGGTGATGATCATGTTTGGCTTCAACGACTTCGCCGGCCGCTTTAACTTCGAGTGGCGGAGACCGACGCTCGAGCATTACCGCACGTTGTTCGACATCCCCGAGCTCACAGAAGCGCTGAAGAACTCCCTGTTGATCGCGTCGGTCAGCACGATCGTGGCGACTGTGCTCGGGACGATGATCGCCCTGGCGCTGACCCGGCATAGTTTCCGGGGGCGGTCGGGGCTCAATCTATTCATCTTCCTGCCCATGGCGACGCCGGAGATCGTCCTCGGGGTTTCGTTGCTAGCGATGTTCGTAACGATCAACATGACGCGCGGCTTCCTGACGATCGTCATCGCCCACATCATGTTCTCGATCAGCTACGTGGTCGTGACCGTCAAGGCACGAACCTCAGGGCTCGATCAATCCCTCGAAGAGGCCGCTCGTGATCTCGGGGCGGGGCCGTGGACGGCGTTTCGCACCGTGACGTTTCCGTTGATCCTCCCGGGGATCGCAGCAGCATCCGTGCTCGCGTTCGTGTTGTCGATCGACGACTATGTCGTCACGACTTTCAATGCCGGGGCGACCATCACCCTGCCCCTGTGGATCTATGGCGTATCTCGCTTCGGTGTGCCCGCTCAGGTCAACGTGATCGGCACGTTGATCTTCGCGATCGGAGTCATCTACGTTGCGGTGATGGCCTTTCGCATTTCGAGCGAGGATGCGCGCCTATGACCGACATCCCCGGTCCCTCGTCGACGGAATGGATCCGCCGCCGCGAGCGAGCCGTTCCGCGGGCCGTTTTCAACACCGCTCAGATATTCGTCGCCTCCGGCGAGGGGGCCGAGGTCGTCGACGTGGACGGCAACCGGTTCATCGATCTCGCCGGAGGGCTCGCGGTCCTCAACATCGGGCGCGGCAACGAGCGCGTCCTCGCTGCGGTGCACGAACAGGTCGATCTCTTCATCCACGAGTGCTTCCACGTAGCTATGTACCCGGGCTACGTCGAGCTGGCCGAAGCACTGAACCGCATCACACCGGGCGAGGACGAGAAGAAGACGATGCTTGCGAACTCGGGAGCCGAAGCGGTGGAGAACGCCGTAAAGATCGCCCGTTACGCGACCGGTAGAACGGGCGTCATCTGTTTCGAGAACGGTTTCTCGGGCCGAACGCTCATGGGCATGACGCTGACTGCGAAGGACATGCCCTACAAGCAGGGATTCGGGCCTTTCGCTCCCGATGTGTATCGGTTGCCGTTCCCGTACACGTTCCGACCACCGATGGGAACGAGCGAGACCGTGGGGGCCGCATGCGCTGAACATCTCGAACGGGTCATCGATAGCGAGCTCGGCGCCGATCAGGTCGCATGCGTCGTCATCGAACCGGTGCAGGGCGAAGGTGGGTTCGTAGTCACACCGCCGGACTTCATGACCGCGCTGCGCGACATCTGCTCGGCGCGCGGCATCCTGTTGATCGACGACGAGATCCAGACCGGCATGGGTCGCACCGCCAGGATGTTCGGGATAGAGCATTACGGCGTCGTACCCGACATAGTGACCACGGCGAAGTCTCTCGGTGCCGGTTTCCCGATCTCCGGTGTGACCGGTCCGAGCGATGTCATGGAAGCACCTCATGTCGGCGGACTGGGCGGGACGTTCGGCGGTAACCCGGTGGCGTGCGCGGCGGCCCTTGCCGTCATCGAGGAGCTCGAGTCCACCGATCTCCTAGCGCGCGCCGAAGCGCAGGGGCGCGCGATCCGCGAACGTCTTGATCCTCTGGAGGAGGAGCTGGACCTGGTTGGTGAGGTGCGCGGCCTCGGCCCGATGGTCGGCCTGGAGCTGGTGTCGGATCCGGCCACGAAAGAGCCGGCCAAGGCCGAAGCGGGAGCGATCCTTTCCCGTTGTCACTCCAACGGCGTGCTGATCCTGAAGGCCGGGACCCACGACAACGTCGTGCGGCTGCTGGCGCCGCTGGTAATCACGGACGAAGAGCTGCACAAAGGACTCGACGTGCTAGTCGACGCGCTCCGCTGGGCCGCTTCCGGAATGCCCGAATGACGGTTTTCTGCATCCGGGCGAAATATCGACCTCTTTGTGGAAAACCCTCGCGCAGCTCAGGCTTCGATGTTGGACATCACGTGCTTGATGCGCGTGTAGTCCTCCAAGCCGTACATCGATAGGTCTTTGCCGTAGCCGGATCCTTTGAAGCCGCCGTGTGGCATCTCCGCGACGAGCGGGATATGGGTGTTGATCCACACGCACCCGAAATCCAGCGCCTTCGCCATGCGCATCGCGCGCCCGTGATCCTTGGTCCACACGCTCGAAGCGAGTCCGTAGTGCACATCGTTGGCCCACGCGATCGCCTTCGCCTCGTCGTCGAATCGCTGAACCGTGATGACGGGGCCGAAGATCTCGTCCTGGATCATCTCGTCGGTCTGTTGCAGCCCGGCGACGACCGTGGCTTCGTGGAAGAAACCGGGACGGTCGAGTTGGTGACCTCCGACGACGACTTCCGCATGCTTAGGAGCGCGTTCGAGAAAGCCGCGCACGCGCTCCATCTGGTTGGGATTGTTTAGGGGACCGTAGAGGATGTCGTCGTCGTCGGGCGCCCCGGTCTTGGTCTGCGACGCTTGCTTCTCGAGCGCCGCGACGAAGTCATCGTGGATCCGTGGACCGGCGAGAACCCGCGTCGCCGCGGTGCAGTCTTGGCCGGCATTGAAGTACCCGGCGACCGCGATCGCTTCGGCCGCGGCCTCGAGATCGGCGTCGTCGAACACCACGACCGGCGCCTTGCCTCCCAGCTCCAGATGGACGCGTTTGAGATCGACGGACGCGGCGGCGGCGACTTCTTTCCCGGCGCGCACGCTTCCGGTGATCGATGCCATCGCCGGTCCCGGATGGGACACGAGCGCGGCCCCCGTGTCGCGGTCGCCGCAGATAACGTTGATCACGCCGGGCGGCAGGAACTCCGCCATCCACTCGGCCATCTTCACCGTGGTGACCGGAGTGGTATCGGACGGTTTCAACACGACCGTGTTGCCCGCCGCGATCGCCGGCGCCCATTTCCAGACGGCCATCATCATTGGGTAGTTCCATGGAGTCACCTGTGCGCACACGCCGATCGGCTCGCGCCGGATGAACGACGTGTGGCCACCCATGTATTCACCGGCGCTCTTGCCCTCGAGCACACGCGCGGCCCCCGCAAAGAAACGGATCTGATCGATCATCGGCGGGACCTCTTCGTCCATCGTCATCTGGAACGGTTTGCCGGTGTTGCCGCACTCGAGCCGGACGAGCTCTTCGGCGCGCTCCTCGAGCTTGTCGGCGATCCGGAGGAGGGCGAGGCTGCGCTCCGACGGGGTCTTGTCGCGCCATCCCGGGAACGCGCGCTCGGCGGCCCCGACGGCCGCGTCGATGTCGTTCCGATCCGATAGGGGAGCCTGGGCGAAGACGTCGCCGGTGCTGGGATCGATCAGATCGCTGGTCCTGCCCGACGCGGCGTCGCGGTACTCGCCGTCGATAAAGTTCTGAAGCTTCGAGGCCATGAAAGGCTCCTTCCTGTGCTGATCAAGGTCAATCTATAGCTAGGACTGGAGCGAGAACGGCGGGTAGCGGTCGTGCTAGCGGGTCACGGCTTCGCAGTATTCGGTGAAGACCTCGACGAAGCGGTCGATGTCGGCTTCGGAGTGCTGTACCGAGATCGTCCACTGCTCTTCCTTGCCCGGCGTCTGGAAGACGCCCCGGTTCACGAGCCAGTACCACGACGCTTCGAAAAGGCTGTCGTCGATCGTGTGGTAATCGCGGTAACTCTCCAGCGGCTTGTCGCTGAAGGCGATCGATCCCTTGCAACCGAGATCGGTCGTGAGCGCGGGAACGCCGGCCGCATCGAGCGCTTTCTGGCATCCGGTGGCCAGGCGCGTGCCCAGCGCACCGAGATGCTCGTACGCATCCGGCGTTAGCACTTCGGTAAGGGTCGCGAGTGCGGCGGACATCGACAGGGGATTGCCGTTGAACGTTCCCAGGGCCGCGACGCCGCGCGTGATCTCGTCCATGATCTCGGCCTTGCCCCCGAAGGCACCGATCGGAGTTCCGCCGCCGATCGCTTTGGCCAGACAGATGAGGTCGGGCTGCACTCCGAAACGCTCGGTCGCGCCGCCCGGCGCGATCGTTGTGCCGGTCTTGACCTCGTCGAAGATCAGCACGACCGAGTAACGGTCGCATAGCTCGCGCACTTTCTCGAGGTAGCCGGGCTTCGGTAGCACGATGCCGATGTTCATCATGACCGGCTCCATGATCAGAGCGCCGATCTCGTCACGGCCCTCCGCTAGGGTCTTCTCGAGTGCGTCGGCGTCGTTGAAGGGCACGATGCGCGTGTCGTTCGCCGTTCCCGCCGGGATACCGCGCGAGAACGGGACGGACCAGGGCCGGTCACCTTCCTCCGCGGAATCCATGCTCGGAACGACCGAGTACATGACCGCGTCGTGATGACCGTGGTAGGAGCCCTCGATCTTCAGCAGCACGTCTTTGCCGGACGCCGCCCGTCCTAGACGAACTGCATCCATCGTCGCTTCGGTCCCCGAGTTCGTGAACCGGAACTTGTCGACGCCGAAGCGCCGTTTCAACTCTTCGGCTACGGCGATCCCGGTCTCGGTCGTCGCGGCGAAGTGCGTGCCTGTCGCAGCCGCCCGTTCGATCGCGGCCCTGACCTTCGGGTGCGCGTGGCCGACCACCATCGTTCCGAAGCCATTGTGGAAGTCGATGTAGGAGTTGTCGTCGACGTCGGTCACCGTGCTGCCGGCACCGCTCTTCAGGTAGATCGGATACGGGTCGCCCGCTTGGAACGACGACGTGACCCCGAACGGCATCGCTTTCTCGGCACGCTCGTAGAGCGCGCGCGACTTCGGGGTGCGTTCTTCGTAACCACGGAGCTCTTGCACGTGGATCTGTTCGGTGGTCGGCATGCGTAGAGCCTAGAGGTCCAGCAGCTTCCTGATGAAAGCGGCTCGGCGTGCGGGCTTGCCGGTCCGCTCCTCCGCCTTGTCCGCGCCCGACATCAGGCGAAGAGCGGCATTTATGCCGATCCAGCGGAACGGTTCGGGCTCCCAGCGCGGCGAGATGTGGTTGACCCACGGGAGCCTAGTCAGCTCCGTGTCGCGCTCCAGGATCAGGTCGGTCAGCGTGCGGCCGCCGAGGTTCGCGGTCGCTACCCCGTCGCCGACGTAGCCACCCGCCCATGCCGTACCCGACGGCTTGTGGAAGCCGCACGAGCTGAACCAGTCGCGCGGTGCCGCGACGGCGCCGCCCCAGGTGTGGGTGACCTTGGCTCCTTCGATGACCGAGAACAGCTCTTTGAGAGTGCGCTCGAGCGCGCGATGCACCTGCGGCTCCTGATCGAAGTCATCGGCCACTTGAGAGTTGTAATGGTACGGCGCGCCGCGGCCCCCGATCGCGATGCGATCGTCGGCCGTTCTTTGCGCGTAGATCAGGAGATGTCGCCCGTCGGTGAATGTCTCGAAGCGGTCCCACCCGATCGCTTCCCACGCGGCGGCCGGGAGCGGCTCGGTCGCGATCATCAACGAATAGAGAGGGACCATCGCGCGCTCCATCCCCGGGAATCGCATCGTGAATGCTTCGGTCGCCCGCACTACGACCGGGGCCGTCACCGTTCCGCGCGGGGTCGTGACCTTCGTGCTTTCGACCGAGATGACCGGGGATCCCTCGTAGATCGTCGTTCCTTGCCGTTCGACGACCTCGGCGAGGCCGCGTACGAGCTTTGCCGGCTGGATCCGTGCGCAGTGCGGTGTGAACGCGGCCCCCAAGGAGCCTTCGACGCGGATGCGTTCCGCCGTCTCGCTCGCATCGAGCCACGAGTAGTGCTCGGGACCGAAGCCCCAGTCCCGTTCTTCGTCGACCTCTTCCTTGACGCGTTTCAGCTGCCCGGGTGCGGTGACCAGCGTGAGCGTTCCGCCCTTGACAAAGTCGCAGTCGATGCCCTCTTCGGCAGTGGCGCGCCCGACCTCGTCGACCGTCGCGAACATCGCGTGCTGCATCGCGATCGCGGCCTCGCGGCCGTGCGCGGCAGCGATGCGCTCGCGGCTCGGCGCGAATAACGCAGAGCACCAGCCGCCGTTGCGCCCCGACGCTCCGAACCCGGCGATCTCCTTCTCGAGCATCGCGATTCGGGTGCCGGGGGCGGCCTTTGCCAGGTAGTAGGCGGTCCACAGTCCCGTATAGCCGGCCCCGACGACCGCGACGTCGACGTCGATATCGGCCTCGAGCGGGGGCCGGGGCGTCAGGTCGTCGTCGAGCGTGTCGAGCCAGAAGCTGTAGCGAGAGTAGTCGGTCACTCCTGATCGTCTGCTTGCACCGCGAGCCGCGCCCTTTTGGTCGCGTCCATCTCCTTCGCCGCCTTCAATCCGCGGTCTCGCAGTGCGAAGAACGCGAGGCGCTTGCGATCCATCTTGAAGAAGCGCTTTCCGTGCTTGCGCAACGCGGCGCGATCGATCTCGATGCCGAGACCGGGACCGTCGGGCATCGGTAAGGTCCCCTTGTCGTGCAAGAACGGTTGCGTGAGCATCGAATCTCGAGCGGCCGGCACCCAACCGGGCGGGTCGAGGGGATATTCGAGCTCTTTCTCGTCGGCGAAGCCCGATGCCGCCATCAACTGGAGGTTCACGGCGAACCCGATCCCGTTCGTCCAGGTATGCGGCGTGTAGGTCAGCCCGTTGGCGCGACACAGCTCGATGATCGCGAACGTCTGCTGGATGCCTCCCGCGAACATCGCGTCGGGTTGGAAGATCGAGTAGCAGCGCCGCTCGATCATCATCTTGAGCTCCGGCAACGCTCCGGTATGGAGCTCGCCACCCGCGATCGGGACCTTCGAATACTCCGTGAGGACCGCGAGGTCGTCGTAGGCATCCATCGGTAGCGGCTCCTCGATCCACGAGATGTTCGCGTCACGACACACATCCGCGAACCGCTTCGCGCGCGCCAGATCCCACAACGGCGCGTCGGCAACCGCGGTGACGCGCCATGCCTGATTCGCGTCGACCCCGATCGACATCTTGTGACCGACCGCCGCCGCCGTCCGCGTGACCTGGTCGATGTCGTGGGCTTCGTCCTCGTGCACGCGGATCTTGATCGTGCGGAAGCCTTCCTCGAAACGCGCTTCGGCCTCTTCGATGCGTTCTTCCGCGGTCTTCACCTCGCCGGTGGAGGCGTAGACGTTGACCGTGCGCCGCGCGCCGCCGAGCAGCTCGCATACCGCTTTGCCGGCAAGCTTGCCCTTGATGTCCCAGAACGCGGGCTCGATCCACCAGTTGCGCCAGCCGAGATAGGACATCTCGCGCAGGCGCTGCTGGATCAGGTCGATGTCCTCGGCGTTCTCGCCCAGCAGGTACGGCCCCAGCAGTCCGCCGAGCCCGGCGCGCTCCCGCCCGATCGCGGGCCCCGCGCTCCATCCCTCGATGCCGCCATCGGTGACGACGCGGATCAGCGTCGCGCGGTTCTCGTTCTGCGGGAAACCGGGGATCCAGCTGGGCCGGAACGTCGCCGGCAACGGCGAGGAATAGTGGTACAGCTCGATGAGAGCGACCCGCTCCGGCATCCGCGAAGGGTAGCAAGGCTCAAGTTAGGCCCCAAGGTGCCGTCCTCTTATGTATGCAGTTCACGCAAACTGTATCGATGAGACGCGCCCTGATCGGCCTCCTGGCGGCCGCCCTCGCGGCCCCTGGGCTGCTGGTGGCGGCGCGGGCCCAGACCAGCGAGGCCGACGAGCTCATCACCGATGCCGTCGCGGCCCTCGATCGCCTCGTCGCCAAAGAGGGCGCCAACTGCTCCCTGAAAGACGCGGCCGACAACGAGACCGAGAACGACAAGCGGCTGCCTTACGTCTACTGCGACGACGGCGTCGTTCCGTCGGGGGGTGGCTCGAACGGGATCCCTATCCCTGTTGCATACCACCCCAGCACGACCGGCAACGACTGGGGTCGCCTGCCGCGTCCGGCGAGCGCCGAAGAAGCTGCCGCCGCAGATGCCACTTACGACCTGCAACCGGAAGAAGATGGCCGCCGCATAACGATCGATGCCGATGTCACCCTTCCGCCGGGGGCCGGGATCAGGGCCGAGTACGGCGAGGCGTGGCCCCGCAAGAAGCCTCCGCCGGGCGGATGGCCGGTCGTGGTGCTTATGCACGGGTGTTGCGGCGGAAACAAGGGCAGTTGGGAAGCGGCGACCGTCGATGCCACCAACGAGCTGTGGCATCAGTCGAATGCATGGTTCGCGGCGCGTGGCTTCGTCGTCGTGAACTACACCGCGCGCGGGTTCCGAGACGGCAACGACCAGGGCTCGACGGGAACGACACAACTCGATTCCCGGCGCTTCGAGATCAACGACTACCAATATCTCGTTGGATTGCTCGTCGACCACGATGCGGAGCGCCGCGAGGAGGGTCTGCGCCCGATCTTCAACGTCAACCCGCGCCGGGTCGCGGCCGTCGGCGGTAGCTACGGCGGCGGCTTCTCGTGGCTCGCGCTAACCGATCCGACCTGGCAGAGCCCCCTGCACCGGATCTCGATCAAGCTCGCGGCGGCGGTGCCGCGCTACGGATGGACCGACCTCGTCGAATCGCTCGTTCCCTCGGGTCATTACTTCGATCGCGATCCCGAGACCGGGCGCACGTGGATAGCTCCCAACTCCGTCCAAGATGCCGCGTCGCGCAAGCCGATCGGCGTCCAGAAGCAGAGCATCGTGACGTTGCTCTACTCGTCCGGGAACCTGATGAACACGACGCATACGACGTTCCCCGAGTGGCTGCACGATGCC
>Ga0299913_10003731_pt1 | contig 12557 bp, 18 predicted proteins | sample RVTome_9_FD_201360 | JGI IMG/M metagenome (GOLD analysis project Ga0299913, IMG submission 201360) | Soil microbial communities from uranium-contaminated site in the Upper Colorado River Basin, Wyoming, United States - RVT155D38 (version 2) ... | reverse complement strand
TGGATCGCATCCGCGATCTCTCGTCCGAGCTCGCCTTCGTAGAACACCTCCGGCCCCCCCGTCGCGATCGCTTGCAGCGCGTCGGCGAGCTCCGGCTGCTTGAAGGTATAGCCCTCCTGGATCGGCAGACCGGCATCCGCGAACATCGTTTTCGGTTCGGGATAGGTCGACCAGATCGTCTCCCAGGTGCACGAGAGGTAATAGTCCGAGGTCTTCGGGAACGGAAAGCCTCGGCGGGCGGCGTCGATCGCGTCGGTGAACAATGCCTCCCATTCGATCTTTCCGTGGCGCTCCCACGCGGATCTCACCGCGGCGAGCGCGCCCGGCACCGCCACGGATCCACCTCCGATGCCCATGTAGATACCGTCCGCGTATTCGGGCAGGAAGATCCTGCGGATGCCCTGGCCCGGCTTGTCCGGGATCGTGAACGGCATGATGTTGTTGCCGTCGATCACCTCGACGGACCCCTCCGGAGTGCGGATCGTCACGAATCCGGAGCCACCGATAGAGGTGAAGAAGGGTTCTGCAACCCACCCCATGATGGCGGCCGCCAGGCAGGCATCGACCGCGTTGCCCCCGGCCTTGGCCACGTTGATGGCGGCCTCGGTCCCCAGCTGATTCCCCGCCGCTATGGCAAGTCGTGGCCCTGACATGGTCGGAGGATAGCCGTGGGACCTCCGTTTAACTTGAGCCGATGGCCCGCCCACATCGAACCCACCGATTCAAGACCACGTCGTCGATCGCCATCTCGGTTGCGCCCGAGGTCGCGCTCGCTCGCATCTCCGCGCCCGAGACGTGGCCGGAATGGCAATCGGAGATCCTGTCGACCGAACCGGTGCAGGGAGCGGAGGCGCGCAACCTCGTCCATGGGAAGGCCCGCCTGCTCGGGTTCGACGTCCACGGCCGCAGCCTCACGGTCGGGTCGGGGACGGGGCGGTTCGAACAGGATGTCGTCGTCGGAGTGAGGATGAGTGTGACCTACGAGGTCGAGCCTCGTTCGACCGGGTGTTCGGTCGTGCACCATCTGGAGGCCGACCTGCCGGGTGGGCTAGCCGGCAGGATCTTGTCCGTCCTTCTGGCGCGCCGGCTTCGGAAGATGCAGGTGGATCTGTTGAGCCGGCTGAAGGCTCAGGCGGAAGAGTTGGTCTGAACGGCCTCGGACATGGAGTCCAGCAGATCTCTCAGCGACACGATGCCGACGGGGTCGTCCATCTCCATGACCAGCAGGTGGCGGAAACCACCCTCCGTCATCGCGTTGGCCGCGCGCAGGATGTCCCAGCCCGGTGCTCCGCTTACGACGTCGCGCGTCATCACCTCGTGCACCTTGGTGTCGTCCATGACCTCGTCGGCCGCGATCGCACGCAGGATGTCCCTTTCCGTGATGATTCCGGCGACCTTCTCGTTCTCGATCACCACCGCGCATCCGACGCCGCGCTCGGTCATGACTTTGGCTGCTCGGCGGAGGGTCGCGTTGGGGTCCACCGTCAGGAGATGGCGGACGGAGACATCTCTCAGTAGCTTCATCGTGGCATCTTGAACCAAGTGGCTCCGGCGGGCAACCCGAGCCGACTGAGCTAGCTTGGAGACCATGATCATCGGAGCCCACGTTCCCGACGACGACCCGCTCGAAGAAGCTTCCGGGGTCGGGGCCGACTGTGTTCAGTTGTTCGTGGGCCCGCCTCAGTCATGGAAGAAACCACCACCTCGGGAAGATGCGGAAGTGCTGAAGGCTTCGGACGTCCCGGTATACGTCCACGCGCCCTATCTGATCAACGTGGCCTCGCCGAACAACCGGGTGAGGATCCCCTCGCGCAAGATCCTCGATCAGACCCTCGAGGCCGCCGAAGCGATCGGCGCTACTGCCGTGATCGTGCACGGTGGACACGCGGAGGACGGTGTCGAAGAAGGCTTCGGAAGGTGGCGAACTGTGTTCGACCGTTTGCAGAGCGACATGCCGGTGCTGATCGAGAACACCGCCGGCGGGACCAACGCGATGACCCGTTACGTCGAGAACATCGCGCGTCTGTGGGAGCGATTGGACGGTTTCGACGTGGGCTTCTGCTTCGATACCTGTCACGCGCATGCCGCGGGCGAGGATCTCGACTCGGTGGTCGAGAGAGCTTTGGAGGCGACCGGACGTATCGACCTGGTCCACGCGAACAGCAGCCGGGACAAGCCGGCCAGCGGTGCGGATCGCCATGCCAATTTCTCTGACGGTCGGATCGACCAGGCCGTCCTGTTGGACATGGTCCGGGCCGCCGGCGACGTGCCGGTGATCTGCGAGACGCCGTGGCCCGCGATCGGGGACGACATCGCCTACCTCAGAGAGAATCTCTAGACGGTCACGCCCAGCAGGGCTTGGAGCCGTTCGACATGCCCGGCTGTTTTCACGCCGTACTCGGCGATCTGGATGCGCCCGTCCTCGTCGATCACGAACGTCGAACGTAATACCCGAAGAGGGATGCCCTTGTAGTCGCCCCTCTCCTTGTATGCGCCGTAGGCGCGGGCGAGGGCCAGGTCCTCGTCCACCAACAGTGGGAAGTTCAGCGAGTACTTGGCAGCGAACCTTTGATGCGACGCGGCCCCCTGCGGACTGACCCCCAGAACGATGTAACCGGCTTTGCGCAGATCGGCCGAGGCATCGCGGAAGTCACAGGACTCCTTCGTACAGCCTGGAGTGTCGTCCGCCGGGTAGAAGTACAGGATCACCCTCTGGCCTTTCAGGTCCGCCAGCCTCCACGTCTTGCCGTCTCCGTCCTCTAACGCGAAGTCGGGGGCTGCCTCTCCTTGCTCCAGCATCGGCGTCTCCTTGTGAAGCTCAGGTATTCAACTCCTCCAACATCGATCCCTGCAACCAGCCGAGCCAGTGAAGTACCGAGAGAGCCGGAGCCTCCGGATCGCCGGGGTCGAAATCCTTACTCATCTTGCCTTCGTCGACGTCGAGCCGGGTTCCTATCGCCAGCCGTACGTCGTTCAGGAACCTGAGCCACTCGTCGGCGTCGCTCGGCGTGAGCTCCTTGTCCATCCCGCCGGACGGGCCGAGGGCCTCCTCCACGTTGCGTAGAGCCTCGCGTTTAGCGGCTCGCAGCTCGTTGCCGATGAGCTCTTGGTAGTTGCGCTCGTCCTCCTCGTGCTCATATGCCTTCGGGAACAGGCGTTGGAGGACATCGTCGCCCGCCGGGATGTCGGCTTCGAGCAGCAGGCGCATCTCTTTGGCCAGCTCGCGCAGGATGCCCGCCTCTTGGCTTTCGAGAGTAAGCCGGATGCCGTCGGGAGCGCCCTCTATCTCCATCAGTGCCTCTAGTCGCTCTTGGCGATCGTCGCCCAGAGACCGTGCGCGTGCAGCCGGTAACAGTCGAGCTCGGCCTTCTCGCGCGGTCCGCTCGAAACCACGGATCTGCCTTGATGGTGGACCTCCAACATCAGCTTCGTCGCCTTCGCGAGCGGGTAGTTGAAGAGCTTCTGCAACACCCACGTGACGTAGCTCATCAGATTGACGGGGTCGTTCCACACGATGACGAGCCACGGGCGATCCTCTTCGGGGCGTTCATCGGTCGTGGTCTCATCGAGGCGGTCCGGCGCGACGGTCGTCTGACTCACGGCTGCTGCTCCGGCGGTCTCACCTCGTGTCCGCCGAACTCCTTGCGAAGAGCGGCGAGCACCTTTCCGGCAAAGGACTCGTCCTGCTGAGAAGTGAAGCGGGTGAACATCGCCGCAGACAGCGCCGGCATGGGTACGCCCCGGTCGATCGCCTCTTCCAGGGTCCAGCGCCCCTCGCCCGAGTCGGCAACGTAGTCGCTCAAGCGGTCGAGTTCCGGATCGTCGCCCAGCGCGGAAGCCAGAAGATCCAAGAGCCATGAACGCACCACGCTGCCGCGCCTCCACACCTCTGCTACCTGCCGGACGTCCAGCTTCATGTCGCTGGAGCGCATCAGCTCGAAGCCTTCCGCGTAGGCCTGCATCAGCCCGTACTCGATCGCGTTGTGAACCATCTTCACGAAGTGCCCGGCTCCGGGTGGACCCACGCGGGCGTAGCCATCGGGCGGTGCGAGCGTCTCGAAGATCGGCTCCATGCGCTCGAACTCCTCTCGGTCCGAGCCGATCATCAGGCAGTAGCCCTCGTCGAGCCCCCAGATCCCACCCGAGGTCCCGCAGTCGATGAACGCGATCCCTTTCTTGAACAGATCGGTTGCTCTCCGCACGCTGTCGGCGTATCGGGAGTTGCCGCCGTCGATCACGACGTCGCCGGGAGCAAGGAGGTCCGAGAGATCGCGGACCGCTTGCTCGGTCACCTCGCCGGCCGGGAGCATCATCCATACCGCCCGAGGAGCGTCCAGTTTGGAGACCAGGTCTTTCAATGAGCTCGCGCCGGTAGCTCCCTCGGCAGCGAGTTCCTCGACGACCGATGCGTCGATATCGAACGCGGCGACCCCGTGCTCTCCGCGCAGGAGTCGGCGGGACATACTTGCGCCCATCTTCCCGAGCCCGACCATCCCGATCTGCATCTAAGACAGGTTAGCCTGGCCCCATGAGAGACACGTTCAAGGTCCCCGACGTCCATTGTGGTCACTGCAAGAGCACGATCGAGCAGGCGTTGGTTCCGCTTGCCGGTGTGCAGGGGGCCGATGTGGACATCGACTCCCGCAAGGTCGACGTCGACTTCGACGAGGGCGTCATCGACCGCAGCGGTGTGGTCAGAGCGATAGAAGCTGCGGGTTACGACGTAGCGGGTTAGCCCCCGGCCCTAGTGGCGCCGGTGGCCATTCTGTTCGGCCAGCTTCAGGAACTCCTCGGCCATCTTCGTCTCCGGCTGATCGGTGAGATCGATCTCGCGCCCGTCCATGAGCTCGAGCAGGAACGTCATCTGGTTCGCCCCGAGCAGCGCTCCCGCGAGGCCCTGGAACCTCTCCGCGTCCGATAGCTCATCCCAGCGGCGGAACAGGACTTCCAGCCATCCCTTGGTCAGGACCAACGCGTCGCGGAGATCATGCGAGTCTTCTAGGGAGATGCGGGGGCCGGCGTCGCGCTTGGCTTCCATGATGGGAAGAGTTCACGCGCCGATGGCGGTATACCTCCTCCCGAGACGCTGTTTTTCGACTACGGCACGCAGGTGCTAGCGCTGCTTGTCGCGTCTCCTTCGGCCTTCAGTCTTGGAGCCTTAGGCTCCCGCATCATCGGACCAGCGAGACGCGGGAGGAGCGCACTGGGCATCCCCGAACGGTACGTGGCTCTCGGTGACAGCATGACCGAGGGTCTCTACGATCCAGACGGCCGCGGAGGCAACCACGGCTGGGCGGATCGACTCGCCGGCCATCTTGCCGCGCAGAGCGGGGCGATCCTGTACGCCAACCTCGCGGTGCGCGGACGCAGGACTCACGAGATCCGGGCCGAGCAGCTGCGGCCTGCTCTCGAGCTCGAGCCGGACCTGCTCAGCATCGCCGCCGGGATGAACGACCTGTTGCGTCCGTCTTTCGCGCTCGATCAGGTCATAGCCGATATCGATGACATGCTGCGCGCCGGCACAGAGGCCGGCGCCACCGTCTTGACGATGACCTACGGGGATCCCGTGCCGATCAATCCTTACGCGCGCGTGCTGACAAGAAGGATGACGGCCTTCAACGAGCGGATCCGTGAATCGGCTGCTCGGCATGGCGCGGTCCTGATCGATTTCGCGGCCGAGCCTGCCGTCTCGGACGCTCGTTTCTGGTGCGAGGATCGCCTGCACGCCAACAGCGCTGGTCATGAACGTATCGCCGCGGCCGCTGCGGAGGCGCTGGGCATCGATCTCGAGGGCCCGCGCTGGAACGTGCCCCTGGATCCCGCGCCCAGACGTGCCCGCCGCGAACGGATCGCTGGAGAGGTGATGTGGGCGCGCCGTCACCTTGCTCCTTGGATCATGCGTCGCGTGCGGAAGGTGTCCTCGGGCGACGGGGTGCTGCCGAAGCGCCCCGACCTCGAACCGCTCTGATTGCCCTGCCAGTCTTTGATTGATAGGAATGGGCATCCTTCCCGGATGTCGTTGCACACCGAGGAGACGATCCTGGTCGAGAGGGAGCAGGCGAGACGGCGGAACGACTACGGCCGGGAACTTATGGACGTCGGAGACTTCGACGGCGCCCTCCGAGCGTTCGATGAAGCCGTCGAGTTGGATCCGAAGCTCGACTGGGCGTGGTTCAACCTGGGTCTGATCCACAAGCTCCGTCGCAACTGGCACGAGGCGGCCCGCTGCAACCGGAGGGCCACCGAGCTGGTGCCCTCGGACGACCGAGACGCGGCTTGGTGGAACCTTGGGATCGCTTCGACGGCGTTGAGGGATTGGGCGACCGCGCGGGACGCGTGGCGGCACTTTGGGATCGAGATCCCGGAGGGTGAGGGCCCTATCGAGTCCGACCTCGGGCCCACCCCCATCCGTATCGATCCGGAAGGCAGCCGCGAGGTCGTCTGGTGTCGCCGGATCGACCCGGCTCGGGCCGTCGTGCTGAATGTCCCCTTCCCGGAGTCCGGGCATCGATGGGCCGACATCGTTCTGCACGACGGCGTCCCGAACGGCGAGCGGGTGATCGAAGGCCGAACCGTCTCCGTGTTCGACGAGCTCGAACGCTGGGAGGCATCACCCACACCTACGCTGAAGGCCGAGGTCGTCTGCGCGAGCCAGGCAGACTCCGAGGCCTTGGGTGCGACCTTCGAGGATGCGCATCTCACGGCCGAGGACTGGAAGCAGAGGGTCAGACTTCTGTGCGAGGCATGCAGCACCGGCCGTCCTCACGGGAGGCACGAGCACCACGATCCGGGCGAGGCGTGGTCGAAGAAACGGGTGTTCGGCATCGCGGCCGAGTTGGCAACGGCAGAACCGTTGCTCGCCGAGTGGATTGCGGGTGGTCGATCGAGCCGGTCGGTGGATTCGGTCGAGGTCGCTCTCTGATTCGGCGTCTGGGGATCTCGGGCTAGACGTTCATGCCGATCCGGCTCAGGCCCTCCGAGTTGTGGCCGGCTGCGGCGTCGTAGACCAGGAAGTCGTGCGAGACGGAGGTCACGCTCACCTTCAGCTTGGAGGCCACGGTCTTCTTCACTCTCTTGGACACCGAGCAGATACCTGCTTCGTCCGTGATGCAGGTAGGGGTCCCACCGGTGCTCCATCTGAGCGATACGCGAGCTCCGGCGATCCCGTCTTCGTTCTCCGTGGCGATGGCGATGGTGACAGTGGCCTTCGCGACGCGCCTCTTGATGCTCTTCAGCGACGTCGCGATGTCGTGGATATGGATGGCGGTCGGTGCATCCGGCCACACCGCTCGGGCGACGTTCAACCGGCCGCCCGTCACGACCTTGCCCTTGAGGGACGGGACGGGATCCACGTTGTCCAGGATCGCAGCGCGCAGACCCGGCGCGTTGGAGCGAAGGGATGGATCCGCGGCTAGGAGCAGCGCAGCGGCACCGGCCACGTGTGGTGCAGCCATGGACGTTCCGCTGTACGACGCGTATCCGTTCGGGACCGTGCTCAGGATGCCGACACCGGGAGCGGCCACGTCCACAGAGCTGGATCCGTAGTTCGAGAAGCTTGCGAGCGAGTCATCGCGGCCGCTGGCAGCGACGGAGATGACGTTGTCGAGATCGTAGGACGAGGGGTAGTGCGGTTGGGTTGAGTTGTCTGCACCCTCGTTGCCTGCCGCCGCTACGAAGAGTTGGTTCCTCGACCCGGCGACTCGGATGGCGTCCTGCAACGTCCTCGAGAACCCTGCACCGCCCCACGAGTTGTTCGTAACGTGCGCGCCATTGTTGATGGCGTAGTGGAGGCACTGGATCGCGTCGCTGGTGTAGCCGGTCCCGTCGGCGTCCAAGAACTTGAGCGCCATGATCTTGACGTTCCAGGCGACGCCGGCGATCCCGGTGCCGTTGTTCGCCGCAGCACCGATCGTGCCGGCGACATGCGTGCCGTGACCGTTGTCGTCCATCGGGTCCGAGTCGTCGTTCGCGCAGTCGATCCCGTGGACGTCGTTCTTGAAACCGTTGCCGTCGTCGTCGGCCGGTGTGGTCGGGTCCTCGTTCGGGTTCACCCACATCTGGGCGGCCAGGTCCTCGTGGCGGTAGTCAACGCCGCTGTCGATGACACCCACGACGACGTCGGACGAGCCGGTCGTCGTCCTCCAGGCAGCCGGCGCCTCGATCTGGGTGTGTCCCCAGAGCTTGCCCCAGGCCGGGTCCGCGGGGGCGAGATCTGCCGCTGAGATCTTCCAGTCCGGCTCCGCGTAACGAACCGCGTCGCCACCTTCGACGACGTCCGACCACTCCGCCGAGTCCGAAGAGGTCTCGACGACGAAGAAGCTTCCGGTGCGGTCGTAGTCGACGATGTCGCCGCCCTCGTCCTCGATCGTGTCGACAGCTTCGGATCGCTCGGCACGGACGATGCCCACGATCGCTCGGTCGGAGGCGTATTCACGGGCTTCGTCGACGACCACCGGGACATTGGCCGGTCCGCTCGCAGCCGCCGGAGCCGCGGGGGCGAGAAGAGAGATCAGGACAAGGGCGGAGATCGCCAGACCCAGCCGCTCCGCCATCCTCTGCCTCGACCGCTTCACCGCTCCGACCCTCCCTCTTGACTGCCGTTGTAGGTACGGCTTCGGGCGTGCAGCAGGGGGGCTGAAAGGAATGAAGTGGACATAATAGAAAGATCGCCGGGCCGCCCGAGATGTCCGATTTGCCCGAACCGGATGACTAGTACCCAGCCTTCGAGCGCGTGCAGAAGGAGTGCGATTGCCTAGGGCGCGCGACCGGCTCACCTCGACAACTACGTCGACGACGGGGCTCTCGCGCCCGGCGACCGCTTCGACATGGCCGTGAAGCAGCTGTCGTGCGGCGTGCTGCACTCCTCGTGCCCCCGGCAGGATTCGAACCTGCGACACCAGGTTTAGGAAACCTGTGCTCTATCCCCTGAGCTACGAGGGCGGCTAAGGGGGCGGTCGGGACCCCCAGATCGGGGCCAATCCTAGCTAGTCGAAGCGGAACAGGGCGGCTCCGGGATCGTGCCTGACCATGGGTCATTCGAGTGACCAACGGTCATTCCCTGGGTATAGTGCCCGATATGGGACTTACGCGCAGGACTGCAGCTCTCGTCGCGGCCGCCGTTTCGGCCGCCCTGGCGATCGCTCTGGCGGGGCCCCTGGAACCGCCGGCTTCGATGGACCATCTCGAGACGACCAGGTCCGAGGGGGCCAAGCTTCAGGAGCGCAGCACCCGCCTCCGCGAGGACATCGACGAGATCGCCGACAACTTCGAGGCGGCCGCGGGACTGAGCGAGGTCAGCGGCGAGATCCGCTCGCTGACTCGGGCCCAGCAGAGATCGCTCCAGCGTGTCCAGGCTCTTCTCGAGAGGCAAGTCGACTCCATCGCGGGGACGGCCGCGGTCGTCGAGGAGCTCAGGCTCATCAACGCGGAGGTTGCGGACGCGTCGGCGCGACAGGCGGACGCTCTCCGGCAGAACCTGACGGCTCTGCGTCGGGTCCGCGCGATCGCACGACGCAGCCACTCGATATCTTCCTATTTCGCGCGGCAGGCGGCCTACGGCGCGCGTCTCGCCGAGGACTCCGCCCGCTCCTTCAGTCGATGAAGAGCATCAGAGGTTGGATCGGCGTGGTGGTGGCCGCATCCGTCGCTCTCTCCGGTCTCGGGGCTGCGGCGGTTGCACGCCAAACCCTGACTCAGGCCGAGACGACTCAGCAGGGCGCGGCTCGTTTGCGCGAGGCGCGTCTGGGTCTGGTCGACGCACAGGACGCATTGGGCAACTCCGATCTGGAGGACGCGGTCGCAGGAGCGGAAGGCGCGAACAAGGCTGCGCTGGAGGTCAAGGCGAGCACCTCGTTGCTTCTTCGGACACTGCAGGGCCTCGCGAACGATGTGGACGGTCTAACTGCAACCAGCGCCGCGTCCGGAAAGAGCTTGGATCTCACGCGCGAGCGGATGCGCCTCGCTGCACAACTGCTCGAAGCGGTCAGCTCGGAGCAACAGGCGGCGTCGGATGCCACCTCCTACACGACGCGGTACTTGAGACGGATCCTGGCAGCGCTGCGCGAGACGAACAGGTCGTTCCCGTGATCCGGCAATTGCTTCGCCCGCAGACGTTGGCGTGCGCGCTCGTTGCCGTCGGCGCGCTGGCGATGGGGGCGGCTTGGAAGGCGCAGGATCGCGCGAGCGGCCTGCTCGCCGAGGCGCGGGCCATCAATGAAGCCACGGTACCGGAGAGCGAGACCGACGCCCCTTCGCCCGAGGTCAACCGGGAGATCATCGACAACCTCGATCGTGCCGTCGTCGTACGCGCAGAGATAGACCGGTCCCTTCAGGAGATCCTCGACGTGGTTCGTGGTGTCGACGATAGACAAAGGAGTTCCAGGGAGCTCCTGGCCCAGGCATCCGACGACCTCTCCGGGATAACTCTGCTGCTGGACCAGGCAGTGACGGAGGCGCGCGGCTCCAGTACGGGCCTGCGCAGGACCACCGGGGATCTGAAGGTGTCGCGTCGGCTCGCGCGGTTGATCGCAGAGGAGCTCGAAGAACTGGATCGCAAGCTGGGGCCGAGACTGCCATGACGTCGTCGATGAAGGTGCTGAGCGCGTTGGTGACGGTGGCCTTGCTGGTGGGAGCAGTGCGGATGGGGGCCGACGCTCCGCGGTCCCCGGCCGAGCTGGCCCGCCGCACGACCGCCGCTCGGGAGAACCTGGATCGAGCCGTTGCGCACACCGACGCGTCGATCGACCGTACGGCGGCGTTCGCCGCCGTTGCCCGCAACGTCCAGTCTCAGCTGCGGTCGAGCCGGCTCCTTCTCGAGATCCAGCTCGATCTGGAGGCCACGTCTGAGCGCACCGAGCGTCTGTCGCGCGAGGCGCGTGCCGAGCTCGTCCGTCTCCGGAGCCGGTACGAGCAAGTCGCGCAGAGGTTGGATGCACTCACCGGACTATCGGATCGGGCCGGGGAGGCGACCACCGGATCGGCCGAGGCAGGAGAGGCGCTGCTGGTGCGCCTCACCGGGCTGAAGGAGCGTTTCCGAAAGGTCGTAAGGCAATCGAAGAGATTGAACCGGAAGGCGCGGGCGTTCGGCGACGAGGGCGGCCACCCATGAGGTGGATAGTGGCACCGATCGTGGCCGCGTTCCTGCTCGCGACGGCCGGGTTCGTGGGGGCTCTGGCCCGGACGACGGACGAGTCTGCAGCTCTCACGGCATCGACCGGAGAGGTCCCTGAGACTACGCGCGCGGCGGCCGAGGATGCCGCCGCCGTTCCCATCATCGCTCGATTGACGGGCAGGCAGGCGGCCTCCTTCGCCGATCTTGTGGAGGCTCTGCGCGCGACGGCGGAGCGGGTTGCAACTCTGGAAGAGGCCCTGCGTGATCAGGTGGACGCGACGGCAGAGCTCCGGCAAGGCGTCTCGCCGCTGCTTCCGCGGCTTGACTGCAGCAGGATGTTGCTCGAGCGTCTAGTCATGACCTCCGAGCAGGTGCCGCGGCGTCTGCGCGAGGCGTCGGGTTCGATCGAGGATCTCAGCGCCGCTCAGGGGAAGTCGTTGAGACATCTTCGTAGCATCAACCGGAAGCTGAGCGCCCTCGGTGTCGTGGCCGAAGCGCGGGGGATCGAGGCGGCCGGACCTCCTCGCGCCTTTGAGATCCCGAGCGATCCGGTAGGCCGTGGGGGCGGTGATAGCTGTGCTGGTGACTAGCATGGAGGCTCCTCCAGAGGTGGTGTGCTCTCGCGGAGACGGGAGAAGGAGTGTGTGTTCATGGCAGTAAAGACCGAAAAGAAGCGAACCTTCAAGAGTCCCGAACAGCGCCGGGCGGATCTGCTCGAGGCCTCGGTAGTCGTGTTCAAGGACAAGGGCATCGCCGGCGCGACCGTCGCCGACATCACCGAGGCGGCCGGCGTTGCGAAGGGAACCTTCTATCTGTACTTCCAGTCGAGAGAGCACCTGTTGCTGGCGCTCCGCGAGGAGATGGTCGATCAGATCCTGGAGAAGACGGCGCGTCTCTACGAACGCTTGGGAAAAGAAGACTGGTGGGCCCTCGTTGACACCATGACGGAAAGCATGATCGAACTCATGTTCGAACGCCGCGACGCGATCGCCGTCTTCATGCAGGAGGGGTTGACCCCGCCGACCGTGGAGCTGTTCGGCGAGTGCGACCGGAAGCTGAACGACATGCTCTCCTCCGGCATCCAGCTGGGGATCGAAGCAGGGGTCTTCAAGGTGTCCGACCCGCGCTCCACGGCTGCGCTTCTTCACCACGCGATCGAGGGAACCGTGAAGGAAGCGATCCTGTACGACTCGGGTCTCGACGAATCGAAGCTCGCCGCGGCTGCCAAGGAGCTGGTGCACAAGACCCTGGCGCCCTAGCTCGCACGCGTCGTTCGCCTAGACGAATACCCCGATCAGGTAGCCGATGCTCAGGGCAAGACCCGAGAAGAGGTGCAACATGATGTTCTTGCCCATCCCGTCCATCAACTCGTAGGGGCTCTCGTAATGCGAGGTGAGGGCTTGGTGCACCTTCAGTGCCAGCGGGATCGTCCCCAGCGCCAGCAGCG
>Ga0299913_10003730_pt1 | contig 12558 bp, 13 predicted proteins | sample RVTome_9_FD_201360 | JGI IMG/M metagenome (GOLD analysis project Ga0299913, IMG submission 201360) | Soil microbial communities from uranium-contaminated site in the Upper Colorado River Basin, Wyoming, United States - RVT155D38 (version 2) ... | reverse complement strand
TCAGATCATCGGCGGCGGCTGGCGGTGGCCGCTCGTGGTCATCGCCGGCACGGCGGCAACGTTGATGGCGATCCGCCCGCTGGCCGTCGTCCAGGTGCTCAAGCGATACATCGTCTGGCTCGTGGCGGCGTCGACGATCTGGTTCTTCGTCGAGGCGCTGCGGAGCGACCTACCGGGCTTCACCGACGGAAACTGGAACGACTTCTGGCCGACGGCCGATCTCGTCGCCGCCCTCTCCGTGACGTGGATGCCCCTGGCCGCCGACTACAGCCGCCACTCGCGGAAGGCGTCGGACGCGTTCTGGGGAGCGGCGATCGGCTACGCCGTGTCCTCGGTCGCGTTCTTCACACTCGGCGTCCTCGTCCTGCGCGGGTTCGAGGGCGGCGACGTGATCTTGTCCCTGCTGGCGATCCCGGCCGGCGGCCTGGCTCTCGCCATCCTCGCCGTCGACGAGGTCGACGAGGCGTTCGCCAACATCTACTCGACGGCGGTGTCGGCCCAGAACGTTGTGCCTCGTGTCGACCGTCGCCTGCTCGCCGTCCTCGTCGGGGTGACGGCAACCGTGCTCGCCCTCGTGATCAACATCCACGCGTACGAGGACTTCCTCTTGCTTCTCGGATCGATCTTCGTGCCGCTGTTCGGCGTGCTGATGGTCGATTACTACGTGCTGAGCCGCCGACGCTGGGACGTCAGCGAATCCGCGCGACCGCGCCTGGAAATGCTGCTGCCATGGCTGATCGGCTTCGTGGTGTACCAGCTCGTGAACCCTGGCATCGAGCCTTCGTGGGTGAAGTGGTGGACCGACCGACGAGAGGATCTGTTCACCCCTCCCACGTGGATGGGCGCGACGATCGCCTCGTTCGTCACTGCGGCCGTACTCGCCTATCTGATCGGGAGCCTCACGCGGAGGCGACCGCGACGGCCGGCTTCGTCAGGAACCCCGACCGCTTGATCGAACCGTGATCGGGCGCGTCACCGAAGGCGAACGTGTTGCCGTCGGCCGTCTGGATCCAGTAGCCGCCACCGGTGCTGGTCGTCGCCAGCTTGACGGCGCGCGGTAGCTCGCAGAACCCGATCCAGTCGACGCTGCCGTGGAACACGGCGTCGCCGAAGGAGAAGATCCCGCCGGTCGAGGTGAGCAACCAGTAGCCGTCGCCCGACGGTGTCGGCGCGACGTCGACGACCGGCGCCGGCGCCCGGCCGCCGAGCGAACCGAGGAACTTGGCGTCGCCGAACGTGAACACGCCACCGTCCGAGGCGAAGAGCAGATACCCGTCACCGGTCGACGTCGGCGCCATGCCGATGATCGGCTGGTTGAGCTTGACGCCACCCGTCGAACCGAAGAACCGGGCGTCGCCGAACGAGAAGATGCCGCCGTCGCGGGCGACGAGCCAGTAGCCGTCGCCCGTCGGCGTGGCCGCCATGCCGACGATCGGCTGGTTGAGCTTGACGCCACCCGTCGAACCGAAGAACCGGGCGTCGCCGAACGAGAAGATGCCGCCGTCACCGGCGAGCTCCCAGTAGCCGTCCCGCGTGGCGGTGGGTGTCAGGGAGATCACGGGCGAGTTCAAGCGCACGCCGCTCATCGAGCCGAAGAACGGAGCGTCGCCGAACGAGTAGACCCCGCCGTCGCTCGTGAGCGTCCAGTAGCCCGGACCGGCCTCCGTGGAAGGATCCCGCTCGGGGTTGCTGTCGAACGCGCAGCGATCGTTCACCCGCCGGCCCTGTGCGAGCATGAGGCTCCAGTACGAGTTGACCACGACACCCTCCCGGGGCCGGATCTCGAAGTGGAGATGCGGAGCGGTGTTCTCGGCATTGCCACTGTCGCCGAGGTAGGCGATGGGCTGCCCTGCCGTCACCTTGGCGCCGACCTCGATGCCCGGGAAGAACATGAACTGGGACAGGTTGGAGCCGTCGTCGGTGCCCGGCGTGTCGTTGTTGATGTGGACATACACGTACCGCCAGCCGCGGTCGTCGGTGATCGTGAGCTGGTTGTTGCCGTCCGTCTTCGTCCACGCGACCTTGCCGTCGTGGGCGGCGACGAGGATCTGCATCTTCTTGCCGAAGATGTCGGTGCCCTCATGATTGCGCGTGCAGCCATCGCGGCAGGCCATCCATGTGTTGCTGTAGCTGGCCCCACCGAGCACGGGGAAGGTGATCCGTCGGTACACGACCTCATGGCTCTCGATCGCTGCCGCCGCCGTCCCAGTCGGGAGCAGACAGCTGGCCGCCGCCAGCGCCACGAGGCCAACCACAAGGCGGCGTCGCATGACTGCGGGTATCGGACGATTCGTCCCGGGCCTTGAGCGGCCCGGGCGAGCTGCGGCGCTGCCTCAGCCGGGCGTGAGGGAGCGCCCGCGCCCGGGACGGTCGCTCCTCGCCGAGACCAGCCGCAGCCGCAGCGTCTCGATGTCCACCGGTTGCATCCCGGCGGGGCCCGTGAGGTACGGCTCGATGCCGCCGTAGCGGCGGTCGAGCTCGTCGAGCGCGTGCTCCATCGCCCACCTCGGTGCGGTCAACACCCCGGCCGCGGCTTCCGGCGAGATGCCGCTCTCCAACATCCGCTCGTACGTCCGCTCCTGGTGCTTGCGGAGGCGGTAGCGGGCCGTCAGCTCGTAGTCGTCGAGGATCACGTCCCGATCGACTCCCAGGGCCTCGAGCAGAAGCGCGGCCATGATCCCGGTGCGGTCCTTGCCGGCGTGGCAGTGGAACACGGCGGGCAGACCATCCACCCCGGCAAGAACTCCGAACAGCTCGCCGATCTGCACCGCGGCATGCTCGATCAGCCCGACATACAGCTCGTGGAGCACGCGCTCGCCGTCGGTCGCGGTCTTCCACGACTCGGTGGGCATCGCCGTCGTCGAACCCTCGGTTCCACCAGGCCGGCCGATGACGGTCAACGCTCGGGACGGGAACGGGTTCGGTCTCTCCTTGCGTTCGAGGTCGCTGCGGAGATCGAAGACCGTCCGCAACCGGAGATGCTCGTACAAGCGGACGTCCTCGGGCGACAGCCCATGGAGAGCATCGGCCCGGAACACCAGTCCCCACCGTGTCCGGCCGCCGTCGACCGTCGCGTAGCCCCCGAGATCGCGGAAGTTGGTGATTCCTTCGAACGGCACGCGCCGGTCGGCAGCGACGACAGCAGGACCGTGGCCGTGTGGCGCGACGGAGACGAAGTGGCGGCCCGTTCCCAGCGGTCCGATGCGAACCGACTGCTGACCGGCAACCAGTGTCGTCTGATGACGGTGATCGACGTGATCAGGCGTCGGTCCGGTCGCAACGTCGACGGCGACCGGTTCGCCTTCGATCGCCCATCGCACCAGGAGCGCACCGTCCGGCTGCGTCTCGACGATGACGTCGGCGACTGCGCTCTCCATGCGAGCAGGCTAGGACGAACTGGGTCAGACGACGACGGGCTCGTCTTCCTCGTGGACGTGCTCGAGGGCGGCGAAGAGCAACTGGTCGAGGACGATGTAGCGACCCACCCAGAGGATGCCGAACGCCGAGAGGTTGGCGGCGCTGACCACGATGGTGGCGTCGGACCACTTGGCTGCCATCCAGACGAAGAGCACGGACAGGCCGAGCCCGACGAAGGCAAACGTCCAGAACGGCACGATCTCGCGGAACAGATTGTGCGAACCCGTCTTGCGCCAGACCCAGGCCCGGTTCAGGAGGTACGACGGGATGGAGCTCACCGCGACGGCGACGATGTTCGAGACAATCGGGGACCAGTCGAGGATGGCGTGGGCGATCACGAGGACCGTCTGACTGACGACGATGGCAATCGCCGAGACCATCGAGTACTTCACGGCCTTGCGGCCGTGGTCCGAGCGAGCGAGTGCTGCGAGACGTGCGGCCACCACGGCACGATGCTAGAGGGACCGCTGGCGAAACCAGGAGTCGAGCCGCCCGTAGGCTCGCTGCTGATGGCGAGTCCCGTCGAGGATCTGGTGGACCTGCTCGACCTCGAGACCATCGAGGTCAACATCTTCCGTGGCGCGCAGCCCCGCGAGGAGAACCCGGTGCTGCAACGGGTCTTCGGCGGACAAGTGGCGGGGCAGGCACTCGTCGCCGCCGCCCGCACCGTCGAGCCCGAGCGCGCCGTGCACTCGCTGCACGCGTACTTCCTGCGACCGGGCGACATGACGATCCCGATCGTCTACGACGTCGATCGCATCCGGGACGGCAAGTCGTTCACCACCCGCCGCGTCGTGGCCATCCAGCACGGTCGAGCGATCTTCAACCTGGCGGCGTCGTTCCAGGTTCCTGAGGACGGCTACGACCACCAGGCGACGATGCCGGACGTGCCCCCGCCCGACGACGTGCCGACGATGGCCGAGCGGCTGGAAGCCCACGGACTCGACTGGGCCGCGCATCCGCGACCGATCGACGTCCGCCATGTCGAGGAGCCGGTGTGGCTCAACCACGACAGCGGGCGCACGACGCAGCACGTCTGGTTCCGGGCCGCCGGCCGCCTGCCCGATGACCCGATCCTGCACACGTGCGTGGTCACGTACGCCAGCGACATGACCCTGCTCGACACCGCACTGCTCCCGCACGGCAAGACGTTCGGGGACCGCGGGCTGCAGATGGCGAGCCTCGACCATGCGATGTGGTTCCATCGACCGTTCCGCGCCGACGAGTGGCTGCTGTACGCGCAGGAGACGCCCTCGGCGTCCAGTGCACGCGGATTGGCGCAAGGCTCGATCTTCACGCACGACGGCCGTCTCGCGGTGTCAGTCGTGCAGGAAGGGCTCATCCGGAAGCACGACCAATGAAGTGGCGCGCGCTGGTGGCCGGGCTCGTGGCGCTGGCATCCGTCGCCGCGTGCGGCGGTGGTGGCGACGACGACGCGTCGACGCGGCGCACGACGACGACGGCCGGCAGCACGACCTCTGCAGCCGATCCATCGACCACGGCGACGACCGCCCCGGCGCCGACGGGTGCGCCGACGTCGGGCGCGCCGCCCGCCACATCGGGGACCACGACCACGACCGCGTCATCCTCACCGGGCCTCGCACAGGCGAAGGTGCGACTCACCAGGTTGGCCACGGTGACGCAACCGCTGGCGATGACGCGCTGCGCCGGGCGCGACACCGTCCTCGTCGGCGAGCGGACGGGCAGGGTACGGGAGCTGCGCAACTGGCGACCGGACGACGGCGCCCTGCTCGATCTGTCGCGCGACGTGAGCACCGGGGGCGAGCAGGGCCTGCTGGGCATCGCCTGCTCACCTGATGGTGCGTTCCTGTATGCCGACTACACGAACCGCGACGGCGACACGATGGTCGAGGAGTTCCCGATCGTTCCCGGCGGTGGGATCGACATCGACCGACGGCGCGTCGTGCTGGCCGTGGAACAACCGGCGTCGAACCACAACGGCGGTCACCTGTTGTTCGGGCCCGACGGTCTGCTGTGGATCGGTCTCGGTGACGGCGGTGGAGGCGGCGGCGACACCGCCCAGGACACCAACAACCTGCTGGGGTCGATCCTGCGGATCGATCCCCGACCGGCAGGCGGACGGCCGTACCGCACACCCGAGGACAACCCGTTCGCAGGTGGCGGCGGCCGACCCGAGATCGCCGTGTACGGCCTACGGAATCCGTGGCGCTTCTCGTTCGACCGGGCGACGGGCGACCTCTGGATCGGCGATGTCGGCGCCGGCGCCATCGAAGAGATCGACCTGCTGCCGGCGGGCCGGATTCTCGGCGCCAACATGGGCTGGCCCGTCTTCGAAGGAACGCGCCGCAACCGATCGGGTCCGGCACCCCCGAACGCCGTCGGCCCGGTGTTCGAGTACGGCCACGACGAGGGGCAGTCCGTCGTGGGCGGCCATCTCTACCGAGGCCAGGCCATCCCCGCCCTGCGGGGCGCCTTCATCTTCGCCGACGCGTACACCTCACGTGTTCGAGCCATCGTCGTCGAGGGCTCCCGAACGGTGGAGCATCGAGCCCTCATCGACGTACCCGGCGGGCTCCTCTCGTCGTTCGCCGAAGGTACCGACGGTGAGGTCTACGTCCTGTCGCTCGGCGGCGGCGTTTACCGGATCGATCCGGCGTGAGACGAGTCTGGTTGCTGGCCGCCGTGCTCGTCGTCGGCGCCTGCTCGGGCGGCGACGACGAGGGCACCGCGCCGATCGAGCCACGCCGCACGACCTCGACCATCACGACGACCACGACGACCGTCGATCTGCAGAGCCGGCCGCCAGCGCCGGCGTCGGCGAGCGAGGCGGCCACGATGATCACGAGCGCCGAGGACGTCATCCACGACGTCACGCTCGACGACGACGATCCCCGCGTCGCCCATGCCGCCCACGTCGAGCAGGTCGCGACGCGAGCGATCGCCGAGCACCCTGACTGGGACGAGCGCGTCCTGGCGGACGTGCCGGCGGCGTACCGGCAAGCGGTCATCGACAACGTCGCTGCCAGCCGTGAGCTCCGAGCTCTCGTGGCCAACCCGCGGCCCAACCTTCCGGCCTGGCGGATCGTCGAGCCGGCGCCGGCGGAGGAGTTGCGCCTCTACTACGAGGAAGGCGAGGCCGAGTACGGCGTGCCATGGCAGTACCTCGCCGCCGTCCACCTCATCGAGACGAAGACCGGCCGCGTGCGGGGCGCGTCCACCGCGGGCGCTCTCGGCCCGATGCAGTTCCTCCCGGCGACGTGGGCGAAGTACGGCCGTGGTGACATCGAGTCGAACCACGACTCGATCCTCACCGCCGCCCGGTATCTCGCCGCCAACGGCGCACCGCGGGACATGCACAACGCCCTCTTCCGCTACAACCCCACCGAGCGCTACGTCCGGGCGGTCACGCTCTACGCCGAGCGGATGCGCACCGATCCGATGGCCTACCGCGGCTACTGGGGCTGGCAGGTGTACTACTGGTCGACACTCGGAGACGTGTGGTTGCGCACCGGCTGGTCGCTCGACGAGCCACGACCGGTCCAGCCGTCCGATCTGCAATGAGCCCCCTCTTCAGCTTCGAGGGCCTCACCGTCTCCGGTGCCGGCCGGCAGCGACTCGGCGACCTGACCGGCACGATCCCCGATCGCGGCATCACCGTCATCGTCGGCCCGTCAGGCGCCGGCAAGTCGACGCTCCTGCGATGTTGCAACCGCCTCGATGCGCCAACCGCCGGATCCGTCCGTTTTCGAGGCGACGACGTCGCCGTGCTCGATCCTCGCGCCCATCGCCGACGTGTGGGGATGGTGTTCCAGGCGCCCGTCGCATTTCCCGGGACGGTGCTCGACAACCTGCGGGTGGCGGACAGCGGCATAACGGCCGAGCGGGCTGAAGACCTGCTGGCTCGCGTTCACCTCGACGCCGCCATGATCACGCGGGATGCCGGCACGTTGTCCGGTGGTGAAGCGCAACGCATGGTCCTCGCCCGCTGTCTCGTCACCGGACCCGAGGTGCTGCTACTCGACGAGCCCACGTCGGCGCTCGACGCGCCGGCGACCCGGCGACTCGAGATGCTCGCTCGTGAGCTCGCCGATGACGGGCTTCCTCAGGTCTGGGTCAGCCACGACCTCGACCAGCTCCGGCGGCTGGCCGACCACGTGGTGGTGCTCATCGACGGCCGGTGGGCCTGGAGCGGCGACCCCGGAGCCGACAATGCGCCCGCATCGGTCGCCACCTTCCTGGAGGACTCGTGAGGAACGCCGTCGCATGGTCCGGGCTCGCGGCGTCGCTGATCTTCGTCGCCGTCGCCATCGGCGTCTCTGCCTCGCAGCGCCTCGCCCTCGAGCGCGAGATGGTCGTGGCCGTCGCCCGCTCGCTCGTGCAGCTGCTGCTCGTCGGGGTGGCATTGCTGGCCGTCGTCGACGACGACACACCACTGGTTTGGTCGTGGTTGTGGGTGATCGTCATCGTCTTCTTCGCCGGCGCGACGGTCGCCCGGCGCGTCCCTGCCATGCCCGGGATGCTCTGGTTGGCGGTGGGCGCCAACGCCGCCGTCGCCGCCGTCAGCTTGGCCATCGTCTACGGCTTCGACATCTTCCCGCTGTCCGGCCGCACGTTGGTGCCGGTCGCCGGCATGACCATCGGCAACTCGTTGAAGTCCGGCGTCGTCGGTGCGACACGCGTGGCGGAGATCGCCGGCGACCATCGAGCCGAGATCGAGGCCCGGCTCGCGCTGGGGCTGCCCGGGCGCGAAGCACTCCGCCCGTTCCTGCGATCCGCCCTGCGTACGGCCATCAGCCCGCAGATCGAGAACACCGCCGGTCTCGGCATCGTCTTCCTTCCAGGCGCGATGACGGGCTTGATACTCGCCGGCGTCTCGCCGATGGCGGCGGTTCGTACGCAGCTGGCGTTGATGTACGTGATCCTCGCCGGCGTCGCCATCACCACGATCGCCATCGTGCTCGGCGCCGCCCGGCTGATCATGACCCCCGACGACCGGCTGCTGCCAGTGGCCCGGCGCATGTACTAGCGATCCCGCAAGAACGGGAACCGCTCGCGCGTCTGACGCACGACATCGGGGTCGACGTCGGCGGCGACCACTGCTTCGACGCCGGACGCGCTCCCCAGCATCTCGCCCATGGGATCGATGATGCAGCTGTCTCCGGCGTAGTCCAGCTGCCCACCACGACCGACGCGGTTGCAGCCGACGACGTAGGCCTGGTTCTCGATGGCGCGGGCGAGGAGCAGCGAGCGCCAGTGATGCCCTCGTTTGGCGGGCCAGTTAGCGGGCACGACATACAGGTCGGTGTCGGGCGCCAGTGACCAGAACCCGTCACCGAACCGAAGGTCGTAGCAGACGAACAACGACACCCTCAGACCGTCGACGTCGACGGTCACCAACTCGGTGCCGGCCTCGTACTGCTCGTGCTCGCCCGAATAGGTGAACGGGTGGATCTTGGCGTAGCGATGCACATCGCCCGCCGGCGAGACGAGCACCAGCACGTTCCTCGGACGGCCTTCGCCCTGCTCGGGGATCGACCCACCGATCCAGATCGAGTGGTTCGCCGCCGTCCTCACGAGCCACTCGGTCGTCGGGCCACCTGGCGGCTCGGCGACGCGCCCGGGATCCATCGAGAAGCCGACGGCGAACATCTCGGGCAACACCACGAGGCGGGCACCCTCGTCGGCAGCGGACGCGACCATCGGTGCGACGTGGCCAAGCGTGCGATCGCGGTCCTCCCAGACGACGTCGTGCTGGATGGCGGCGACCCGCACCCGACCGAGGCTAAGGGCTAACGAGCGCCCACCTGCCACCATGATCGGGTCATGTCCCGACGTCTCGTGCTCGCATCGGCCTCGCCGGCCCGGCAGCGACTCTTGCGCGGTGCCGGCTTCGATCCCGAAGTCGTCGTCAGTGGCGTCGACGAGGACGTGGACCAGCCCGACACGCGGACGTTGGTCGTGGAACTGGCAGAGCGCAAGGCCACGGCCGTGGCGCGCCGTGTCGGCGACGCCATCGTTGTCGGATGCGACTCGATGTTCGAGATCGGCGGCACCCGGCGCGGCAAGCCGCGGTCGACCGACGAGGCGCTGGCCTGGGCCGAGTCCTCACGCGGCCGTGAGGGCCACCTGCACACCGGACACTGCGTCATCGACGGGCGCAGCCGCCGGCGCGCATGCGGCGTCGCCACCACAGTCGTGCGGTTCGGCCACGCGACCGACGCCGAGCTTGCGGCCTACGTCGCCAGTGGCGAGCCGCTCTCCGTCGCCGGCGGATTCACGCTCGACGGGCGATCGGCGCCGTTCATCGACGGCGTCGACGGTGATCCCGGGAACGTGATCGGCTTGTCATTGCCGCTGCTCCGGGCGTTGCTTGCCGAGCTCGACGTGAGGATCACCGACCTGTGGGCTTGACGATCGGACCGCTGCACGTCGATCCGCCGATCGTTCTCGCTCCGATGGCGGGGGTGACGAACACGGCGTTCCGTCGTTTGTGCCGTGGTCACGGCGCCGGCCTGTACGTCAGTGAGATGGTGACGGCTCGGGCGTTGGTCGAAGGCAACGCCCGCACGATGCGCATGGTGCACTTCGCCGAGGACGAGCGGCCGCGCAGTGTGCAGCTCTACGGCGTCGATCCCGCGGTGATGACTCTCGCCGTGCGCCGGCTCGTCGACGAGATCGGTGTCGACCACATCGATCTCAACTTCGGCTGTCCGGCGGCGAAAGTCACTCGCAAGGGTGGTGGCGCCGCCCTGCCCCTGCATCGCGTGCTGTTACGTTCGATCGTGCGGGCCGCCGTCGATGCCGCCGGCTCTGTGCCGGTCACCGTCAAGCTGCGCATGGGCGTCGACGACGCCCATCTCACGTTTCTCGACGCCGGGTCGATCGCCGAGAGCGAGGGGGCGCTGGGGGTCTCCCTGCACGCCCGCACGGCCGAGCAGCTCTACTCCGGCGATGCCGATTGGGAGGCCATCGCTGCCCTCAAGGACCGAGTGCGATCGGTCCCCGTCCTGGGCAACGGTGACATCTGGGAGGCCGAGGACGCCCGGCGAATGGTCGCCGCCACCGGGTGCGACGGCGTCGTCATCGGCCGCGGATGCCTGGGGCGGCCGTGGCTGTTCGGCGACCTGGCCGCGGTGTTCGCGGGCCGGCCGGTGCCACCACCGCCGGCGCTGGGCGAGGTGATGGCCACGATGCGCACGCACCTCGCGCTCCTCGTCGATCTGATGGGCGAGGACGGTGGGGCTCGGGACTTCCGGAAGCACACCGGCTGGTACCTCACCGGCTTCCCGGTCGGTCCCGACATTCGGCGGCGGCTGGCGATGCTCAGCTCCAGCGCCGAGCTCGATGCCCTGCTGGCCGAGCTGGATCCGTCGATCCCGTTCCCTCGCCACGCCGGGCGCATCAAGCGCGGCCACACCCGCGGCCCGCGACCGGTCGTCCTTCCGCGGCGGTGGCTCGACACCGTCGACGACCCGACACCGCCCGCCGGCGCCGAGGTGCTCGTCTCGGGCGGCTAGCCGCTACTCGACGACGATCGTGCCCTTCATGTTCTTGTGGATCTCGCAGTGATACGAGACCGTCCCCGCCTTCTCGAAGACCTCTGACCCCGTCGCACCCGGTGCGAGCTCGCCGGTGTCGAACGAGTCGTCGTCCGCCGTCCAGGTGTGCGGCGTGCTGTCCTCGTTGGCGACCGTCACCGTGTCGCCCACCTTCACCTTCAGCTCGGCGGGCGTGAACGTGAAGCTCTCGATCGTGACCTTCATCCCTTGCTCACCCGTCGGCGCCTGCGTCGTGGTCGATGTCACCGGCGCCTCAATCGACGGCGAGTCGTCCGATCCGCACGCCGCCATCGTGACGAGCAGCAGAACCGCGAGGGCAAGGAGTGAGCGCCTGCGTGTCATCTGATTTCTCCCTCGGCAAAGGTCGGCTGCCGTCGGCGGTACGGTAACCCGACCACCGCACCGAGGAGGAGCGCAGACGGCGCTCGACGCCGCGTTCCTCCACCCGCGCTGGGAAGTCGGTGCCCATACACTTGGCCCGTGCGCGACGTCGACGCGCTGGCGGCCGATCTCCACGCCCGGGGCCTCCGGCTTACCCCGCAGCGCCAGCTGATCTACTCGCTGCTGGCGGAGAAGCCGAGCCATCCCACCATCGAGGCTGTGCACGAGGCCGTCCTCGCGGTGCTTCCGACCGTGTCGTTGCGAACCGTCTACCAGGCGCTGCACGACCTGGAGGCGATCGGCGAGATCAGTCTCGTGCAGGTGGGCAACGGGCCCCTCCGGGTGGACACGAGACCCGAACGCCACGCCCACCTCCGCTGCACCAGGTGCGGGTGGCTGCAGGACGTCGAGGTCGAGCTGAGCGGGCTCGTCCTCCCGGTCGAGCAGCGATGCGGCTTCGCCGTCGAGGGCGCCGAGGTGGTCTTCTCCGGATGCTGCCCGATGTGCGCCGACGACCCGCAGGGTCGAGTAGCACTTAGAAGCCATCAGAAGGAAAACAGCGACTGAGGAGGACCGACTTGTCTGACAGCGGCAGCGAGAGCGAGAACCCAGTAATCCCCTCCCCGACGCCGAAGTCGACTCGGCCCAGGTCGAACCGTGACTGGTGGCCGGATCAGCTGGACCTGTCGGTTCTCCACCAGCACACGCCCGTGTCCAACCCCATGGACGAGGACTTCAGCTACGCCGAAGAGTTCAAGACCCTCGACCTCGACGCGCTGAAACGGGACGTGTTCGAGGTGATGACGACGTCGCAGGACTGGTGGCCGGCCGACTACGGCCACTACGGGCCGCTCTTCATCCGGATGACGTGGCACGCCGCCGGCACCTATCGCATCGCCGACGGCCGGGGCGGGGGAGGCAGCGGCGACCAGCGCTTTGCCCCCCTCAACAGCTGGCCCGACAACGGGAACCTCGACAAGGCGCGCCGGTTGCTCTGGCCGGTCAAGCAGAAGTACGGCCGGAAGATCTCCTGGGCCGATCTGATCATCTTCGCCGGCAACTGCGCTTACGAATCGATGGGGTTCAAGACGTTCGGGTTCGGCTTCGGGCGAAAGGACATCCCGGAGCCCGGTGAGATCTTCTGGGGCCCTGAGGACACGTGGCTCGGGGACGAGCGCTACAGCGGCCCCGGGGAGTTCGCCAATCCGTTCGGCGCCGT
>Ga0299913_10003729_pt1 | contig 12558 bp, 9 predicted proteins | sample RVTome_9_FD_201360 | JGI IMG/M metagenome (GOLD analysis project Ga0299913, IMG submission 201360) | Soil microbial communities from uranium-contaminated site in the Upper Colorado River Basin, Wyoming, United States - RVT155D38 (version 2) ... | reverse complement strand
CCAGCGCGCGGGTCCGACCGGTGGCGGCCAAGATCTTCGCGGACGGCGTGATCGAGGCTCGCACCGCGGCCATGATCGAGCCGTACCTGGACCGCCCCGGGTTCCGCGGCGAGCCGAACCTGCCCGCGGACAGGATGAACGCGCTCGTGCGGCGCCTGGCCGCCGGCGGCTTCCACGTCCACGTCCACGCCATCGGCGACCGGGCCATCCGCGAGACGCTGGACGCCATGGAGGCGGCCGCGCCCGAAGCCGCGCGGCGCGACCTCCGCTTCCAGATCGCGCACGCGCAGCTCGTGCGTCCCGAGGACGTGCCCCGCTTCCGCCGCCTGGGCGTGATCGCGAACTTCCAGCCGCTCTGGGCCTACGCGGACGCGTACATGAAGGACCTCACCTGGCCCGCGTTGCGGCGGGAGCTCTGGGCCTCCGTCTATCCGGTCCGCAGCCTGGCGCGCGCCGGCGCGGTGGTGGCCTTCGGGAGCGACTGGTCGGTGACCTCGCTCAACCCGCTCGAGATCGTCCAGGTGGCCGTCACCCGGCAGAGCCCGGACGAGGAGCCGATCGAGGTCATGCAGCCGGACGAGCGGATCGACCTGCCCGAGGCGCTGGCCGCCTCGACCATCGGCGCGGCCTACGCCATGGGCCTGGAGGAGGAGACCGGTTCCATCGAGGTGGGCAAGCGCGCCGACCTCGTGGTGCTCGCGGAGAACCTGTTCGACGTCCCGGCGCGCCGGCTGGGCCGGACGCGCGTGCTGATGACGCTGGTGGACGGCGCGCCGGTCTACGCGGATCCGGCCTACCGCTGAACGGTGTCGCCCTCGATCTCGACCACCACGACCGTGGCCATGGGGTCCCAGATGGGCCGGGGGATCGCGAGCTGCGCTCGTCCATCCTCCACCTTCACCTCGACGGGCACGCCGTCGGCCAGCCGGTAGGCCCGCCGGACCGCGTTCTTCATGGGCGGCAGGGCGAACGGCACCCGCGGCTCCTGGAAGAACGTGAAGTAGAGCTTTCCCGGCTTCGTGGTCACGCGCCATTCGTTGCGCGGCAGGAAGAGCGGCTCGCCGCGAAGGTTCTTGCTGCCCGCGGGGCCGGGCGCGCCCAGCTCGTCGCCCCAGGGCGTGGCGCCCGCGCCGTAGACCGACTCGCCGTTCAACTTCAGCCAGCGCCCCACCGTGCGCAGCACGTCCTGGCTCGGCTGCGGGATGATCCCGTCGGCCATGGGACCCACGTTGAGCAGGTAGTTCCCGCCCTTGCTCACGATGTCGACCAGCTTGAACGCGACGTCGCCCGCCGACTTCCAGTCGTGGTCGTCCTTGCGGTAGCCCCAGGTGTGGTTGATGGTGGCGGGCACCTCCCAGGCCGTGGACTGCACGTCCGCCGGGATCACGTTGTCGCCGGTGGTGACGTAGTCGCCGGCCGCCCCCAGCCGTCCGTCGATGAGCGTCTTCGGCTGCAGCGTGCGCACGATGTCCGTGAAGCGCTGGGCGCGCTCCGCGTTCATCATGCGCGGCGTGTCGAACCAGACCAGGGCCACCGGGCCGTAATCCGTGAGCAGCTCGCGCACCTGCGGCTCGGCCTTGCCGCGCAGGTACTGGTCGAAATCCTTCTTCTCGTCCGGTCCGAAGTCCCAGGTGTTCCCGATGCCGTTCTTGGCGTGCCAGTCCTGGGCCTGCGAGTAGTAGAAGCCCAGCGGCATGCCCTGCTTCGCGCAGGCGGCGGCCAGCTCCTTCAGGATGTCGCGCTTGAAGGGTGTCGCGTCCACCACGTCCCAGGTGCTCACCTTGGAGTCGAAGAGCGCGAAGCCGTCGTGGTGCTTGGACGTGATCACGATGTACTTCATCCCCGCGTCCTTCGCCAGCTGGACCCAGGCCTCCGCGTCGAACTTCACGGGGTTCCACTGCTTCGCGAGCTGCTCGTACTCCGCCACCGGGATGGGCGTGCGGAACATGATCCACTCGCCGATCCCCGGGATGCGGCGGCCCTTCCATTCCCCGGCGGGGATGGCGTAGAGTCCCCAGTGGATGAAGAGGCCGTATTTGGCTTCGTGGAACCAGGCCAGCCGCGCCGCCCGGGCCTCCGGGGACTCCGTTGCGGAGCTGGCCGGAGTGGCCCCGCGCGCGGGTCCCACCGCGACGGCCAGGCAGGCGGCGACGGCGAGCGGTCGGAGCAGCGTTCTCATGCGCCGAATCTTACCTGTTCGCGGGTACGGGTGCGGTGTTACTGTGGCGGCTCCGATGCACGAACCACCGGTGGGCTGATGGCCGATCCCGGCGCCGAGGCGTCGCGCCGCTTCCCCCGCTTCGAGGTCGAGATCTGGGTGGACTTCCCGACCCTCGACACGGTGACCTCGAGCTACGTCCTGAACCTCAGCCAGGGCGGCGTCTTCATCAAGTCGGACGCGCCCCTGCCCCTCGATACCGAGGTGGACCTGGTGCTCACGCTGCCCAGCGGCGACCCGGTGCAGGCCAAGGGCCGCGTGGTCTGGAACCACGACCTCACGCGGGACACGGAAAGAGGGCTGCGCGGCTGCGGGATCCAGTTCATGAGCCTCCCCGACAACGACCGCGCCCTCCTCCGCGACTACCTCGACTCGCTGTCGGTGCGGGGCAAGCGCCGCAACCACTGACCGGGCCGCGCGCTCACCCCCGCGCGTAGATCGCTTCGAGGACGCGCGAGACGTCCCGCCCCACCGCGCCGCCGACCGCCGGGTCGCGTCCTTCGCGCACGGCCGCCAGGAAGTCCTCGACCAGCGGCTGGTGCAGGTTCGGGTGCGGGGGGTGCCGCTCCTCGCGCGTGCCCGCCCCGGTCACGATCCGCACCACGCCGTCGTTGAGCACGCCGACATGGGCGGAGCCTTCGCTGCCGTAGATGGCGAACGTGTCGCGGCGCTCGGCCGCGGCGTGGGTGACGGTCAGCACGGCCTCGGGCCCGCGGGAGAAGCGCAGGCGCGCCACGCACGTGTCCTCGACGCCGCGGTCCTGGAAGCGGACGTTGACGGGGAAGCCGCGCGCCTCCTGGACCGGTCCGAACAGGTCGAGCAGCACCTCGAGGCGGTGGCAGCCGAAATCCATCATGGGCCCGCCGCCGGCCTCCGCCTGGTCCAGCAGCCACGACCGTGCCGCGCCGGGCGCGGCGTCGAAGGGCTCGAACGCGTCCACCTGGCAGAGCACGGGCCGGCCGATCTCGCCCGACGCCAGGAGGGCCTTCAGCCGCGCCACGATCGGGTAGTGGTGACGGTAATACGCGACCCCGAGCCGCACGCCGTGGCCCCGGGCCGCCGCGATCATGCGCTCGCATTCCGCCACGTCCAGCGCCATCGGTTTCTCGCACAGGACGTGTTTGCCGGCCTCCGCGGCCGCGATCGCCTGCTCCGCGTGCACGCGCACGGGCGTGGCCACGTACACCGCATCCACCTCGGCGTCGCGGACGAGGTCCCGCCAGTCGGCGTGGGCGCGGCGGGCGCCGTGCCGTCGCGCGAACTCCTCCGCCAGCTCCGCGCGCCGGCGGGAGACGGCCACCAGCGCGCTGTGCGGGGCCTCGCGCAAGGCGGCGGCCACGCGCCGGGCCGCGATGTCGCCGCAGCCGATCAGGCCCCAGCGGACGGCACCGGCTGCCTCCACGCTAGAACGCGAAGCCGGCGTTGAAGTAGACGCGGATCCCGGAGTCGAGTCCGGTGGCGTCGGGGTCCTTAGCGGCCGTGATGCTGATCGTGTTCTCGGGCTTCAGGAGCGACAGCCACGCGCCCGCGCCGTAGCCCTTGTGCCACTTGTCCGAGGACTCGCCTTGGAGCCACACCCGGCCCGCGTCGGCCAGGCCCAGCACCCCGAACCGCAGCGGCAGCAGCACGGTGAAACGGAACAGGGGCAGGCGCAGCTCGGCGTTGCCGAACACGGCCGCGTCACCCGCATAACGCTGCCGGCGCAGCGCGCGCACCGTGTCGGGCCCCCCGAGGAAGGCGGCCTCGTGGAACGGGTAGCGTCCCCAGACCTTCTTGCCGCCCACGCGCAGGTGCAGCACGCGCAGGTGGGCGGAGAGCGCGCCGTGCGCCTCCCCGAACGCCTCGTCCACGTCCCAGGCCTTCGGGTAGTAGCTGCCCTCCAGGCCCAGGCGCAGGCCGCTGGTCGCCCCCACGGGCCGGTTGCGGCCGTCGATGGCGAATCGCGTGTTGATCCCGACCTGGCCGAAGTCGCCGAAGCCGTAGGGCCGGGTGACGCCCAGCAACGTGCCGGTTCCCGATTCGGTCTGCTGGAACTGCACGCGCGGGCCCACCCACAGGTCCACCTTGTCCAGGCCGAACCGGAAGGACGGCTGCAGCAGGAACTGGCGGTGCTCCAGGCGGTAGAAGTCGGAGGTGCCCTCGGCCGGGGTCTCGTTGCCGAAGCCGAAGAAGCGGACGTTCTCGATGTTCGAGGCGCGCGCGAACAGGCCCTCGCGCTTGCGCGAGTTCGTGTGCTGCCACTGGCCGTCGTACTCCGCCCGGAAGCCGCGGGCGCCGAAGGCGTAACCGGCGCGCAGCACCTGCCGGGAGGCCCAGGGGTGCTTGCGGAACCCGAAGTCGCGCCACTCCACCTGCGCGCCGGCCAGCACGCCGATCTCGCCGCCCGCGCTCACGTAGGGTAGGACCTGGGCCCAGGAGCCCCAGTCCACCTGCAGGTAGTTGCGCGCGTCCCGCGGGTGTTCGTAGGGCGCGTTGCTCTCCTTGGTCCCCGGCCCCTCCACCAGGTGGTTCCGGCCTTCGTGGTCGTAGAAGTGGGTGCGCCCGCCGCGCGCGTCGTCCACGGTGTCGTCGCCCGGGCCGCCGACGAAGCGCACCTGCATGCCGCCCGCGCCCGTGCCCTGCGATGCGAGGCGGTCGTCGCCGCCGCGCGCGTAGATACGCACGTCGCTGGTCTCGCTCTCCAGGAAGCGCCTCCGGAACGTGGGCCGCCCGCCGTCGGCGGTGACGCGGATCTCCACGCTGTCCCCGCGCTCGGACCGGTCCACCTCCACGACTTCCGCGGCGTCGGTGAGGTGGATCTCGGGCTCCCTGGCCAGGAGCTCGTAGAACGCCGTCGTCGCCGCCACCAGGTGGTCACGGCGCGTCTTCAGGACTTCGCTCAGGTAGCCGCCGTCGAGTTCCAGGTACTCGGGCGGCAGGCGGCGTACGGCCCCGTCGATCACGTCGTCCGTGATCGCGCGCTGCAACCTGGCCGCCGCCTCCAGGAACGCCGGGCGCTCGAGGCCGGCGAGAAAGCGCCGGTCCACCTCGCGTGAGTTCCAGGACAGGCCGAGGATGCGCGGGTAGTCGCGCTCGAAGCGGACGAGCACGGGATGGCTGGCGCGCGCGAACGCGAGCAGCAGCCCGTCGTAGTCCGCGAACGCCATGTCCCGGTCGGTGGCGAAGGGAAGCCAGGGCGCGTCCCCGCCCTTGCCGACCCATTCCCACTGTCCCTGGTGGCGGTCCCAGTCGCCGACCAGGATGTCGAACAGCCGCGCCTCGAGGTACGCGCGGTCGTTCACGCGCTGGCGCGGATCGGCGTCGAGGATCTTGACCAGGTCCTCGGTCTCGATGATCTTCGTGGCGCCCTCGAACCGGGGCGGGAGGGGCGCGTCGGGGTCGGGGTTCTCCTCGAGGATCCCCAGCTTGCCCTTGAACTCCGCGCGGAACTCGCCCAACCGCGGGTCGTCCGCCAAGACGTAGACCGCGTGGGGCACGTAGAGCACGCCTGCCGCTTCCGCCAGGCCGTCCACCACCACCGAGGCCACGGGATACGACGCGCGGATCTGGTCCTGCACGACCCAGGCCGCCGCCGTGTCGCGCAGCTCTTCGGGCAGCGTGGCGCTGGGGTCCTTGTCCACGGACCGGAAACGGAAGTCCCGGCCGTCGGGCGCCTTGAAGGCGAGCGACACCGTCTGCTTGCCGCCGCCCTTCTCGGTGGGTGTGAGCCCGCCGGCGAAGCGGGCGAGGTCGAGCACCGGCACCCGTACGGGGGTCGTCCACGTCCTGCGGTAGTCGGTGCCCAGGAAGAACCGGTGCAGCGGCCCGGCCTCGTACCGAGGTCCCGCGACCACCACCTGCGTGGCCGGGGACGCGTCCGGCGGGTCCTGGGCTTTCGCCCCCGCCGCCAGGGATACGACACAGGCGAGGGCCGCGGAGAGACGGGTCGTGGTTCTCATGGCAGTTTCCATCCTGCTCGATTGTCTCAGAACGACGTTCGGATCGTGTACCGCCTCGCAAGATTGGCCGCGTGCGATGCTGCAAGGGTGAGGGACCGTCGCAGTCCGAAGCCGCACAAGGTACGCGCGCGCGAGTCGGTGCGCCGCCTCAAGCAGGCGATGGCGGAGGACCGGCTGACCCTGCAGTACCAGCCGATCGTGCGCGCCGCGGACCGGCGGCCGCTCGCCGTCGAAGCGCTGCTCCGCTGGCGCCGCCCGGACGAGGAGGGCGACGCCCTCGGCGACCTGCTCTCCGCCGCCGAGCACAGCCCCGTCATCTTCGCTCTCGAGACCTGGGCCATGGGGGTGTGCTTCCAGGACGCCGCCTCCTGGCAGCAGGGACCGCGGGCCGGACTGCGCGTGAACCTGAACCTGTCGGCGCGCGAGTTCCGCCGCGCCGACCTCCTCCCGCGGCTCGAGCGCGCGCTCGAGCGGGCGCGCCTCGACCCCCGCCAGGTGACGCTGGAGATCACGGAGACGAGCGCGATCCACTCGCCGGCCGACGCGGTCCGGCTCATCGGGCGGCTGCAGGGCCTGGGCCTGCAGCTCTGGCTCGACGACTTCGGGACCGGCCATTCGTCGCTGGCCTGGCTGAGCTGGTTCCCGATCGCCGGCCTGAAGATCCCGGGAAGTTTCGCCACCCGCGTCACCTCCGACGAGCGGTGCGACACCATCGTGGCCGCCGTGGTCGACATGGCCCATCGCCTGGGTCTGCGCGTGGCGGCCGAGGGCGTGGAGAACGAGGAACAGCTCTCCTGTCTGGTACGGCACGGCTGCGACGAGCTGCAGGGGTTCCTGCTCGGCCAGCCGGCCGCCGCCCCCGACCTGCCGTCGCGCCTCCTGCGCGAAAGGGCTTGACGGCCTATACTGTGTGCCGTATAGTGTACGGCAGATACTATGCTGCACACCGTGAGGACGTCCTGAACGCCGAGATCTTCGAGAACCTGCGCCTGGAGCTGCGCCGGGGCTGCCTGGTGCTGGGCGTGCTGTGCGCGCTGCGGACGGAGCAGTACGGCTACACCCTGCGCAAGGAGCTGGCGGACCACGGGCTGGCCATCGACGAAGGCACGCTCTACCCGCTGCTGCGGCGCCTGGAGAGCCAGGGCCTCCTCCTGAGCGAGTGGCGCGAGCAGGACAAGCGCAACAAGCGGTTCTACCGGCTGTCCGCGGACGGCAGGGTCATGCTCAAGCAGCTCCTCGCCGAGTGGCAGACCCTCGACGCGTCGCTGGACGGCATTTTGAAGAAGGAGCAACGCCGTGGAAGTGCTCGATCGGTACTTGCAGGCGGTTAGGCACTGGCTGCCGAGCGCGCAGCAGGACGACATCCTGGCCGAGCTGTCCGAGGACATCCGCTCGGAGGTCGAGGAGCAGGAGGCGGCCGCCGGCCGCCGCCTGCAGGAGACGGAGCTGGCGGCGATCCTGAAGCGCCGCGGCCATCCCATGTGGGTCGCCGAGGGCTACCTGCCGCAACGCCACCTCATCGGCCCCGCCCTCCTTCCCGTGTACGCGCGGGTGTTGAAGGTCACGCTGGCCTCCCTGGTCGCGATCTTCGGCGCGCTCTTCGCCACCTTCGCCTTCGTGGTGGACGTCCCGCCGCGACCCGAGCTGGCGAGCCCGGGCTTCTGGCTCTGGTACGCCGCCCTGTACGGGTTCGCGCACGGAGGCTTCCTGACCCTGCTCTTTGCGCTGATCGAACGCTCCCAGGTGCGGGCGCGCGCCGGGGACGCGTGGGACCCTCGTCGGCCCTGGGACCTACCGCGCCTGCCGGACGCCGCCGGGGCCGGCGAGAACGCTCGCGTGCGGGTGGCGGCCACCGGACAACTGCTCGGGGCCGGGATCTTCGCGCTGTGGTGGCTCGACGTCCTCACGCTCGGGCCCTTGCCGGGCCTCAGCGTGCGGCTGGCGCCGGTCTGGACGGTGCTCTACTGGCCGATCCTTCTGTGCGCGCTGGGAACGGTCGCGCTGGCGGCGGCAACCCTCGTCCGCCCGCATGTCACGCGCCTCGGGGCCGCGGCGCGCCTGGTCTGCGACCTGCTGGGCCTGGGGGTGGCCGTCACGCTCCTCTTCCATGCCGGCAGCCTGGTCGAGCTCGGGGTCGACGGTGCCCCGCCCGCGGGCGTGGCCGAGGTCGCGCGCTGGGTGAACGTGTCCGTGGCGGTCACGGTCGTGGTGTTCGCGGTGTCGTATCTCGTGGCTGCGGTTCGGGACGTCCGCCGGGCGATGGGAAGGCCCGACCTGCGGCCGCGCGCGCTGCGGCTGCTGGCTGGCGACTGAGGTGTGGACCGGCGCGGGCCGGATCAGCCGCTCAGCAGCGCCCGCTGATGCCACGCGCCACGTGCGATCGCCAGGTACGAGAGCGTGAAGACCCCGCTACCGGGACGCGGGCCCGAGCGGTCCGACTTCCACGCGCCGAAACTCGACCTCGGTGCCCTCGGCCTGCAGTGCGATGCGCCCGCGGTCGGCGGTGGCGTCGAACCCGTCGTTGACGAGGTCGCCGTTGACCCACACCGTGATGGTGCGGCCGCGCGCCTCGACGACCATCGTGTTCCATTGCCCGAGCGGCTTCTCCGACCCGTCCGTGAGGTTCAGGATGCGGCGTGCGTCGCCCTCGCTGCCGCCCCATTTCTCGCCTTCCTTCCGCGGGCGGCGCTTCTCCATGTCGGGGACCTTTATGTCCTCCTGGATCACCCAGAAGTCGCCCGCGTTGCCGCTGTGCATCTGCACCTCGATCGACTGCGGGAACATCTTGTAGAGCGCGCGCGGCCGCGAGGCGTGCACCAGCACGCCGCAGTTGCCCGCCGGTCCCGGGAACCGGTATTCGACCTGCAGGCGATAGTCGCGATAGGCGTCCTTCGTGAGCAGGTGGCCCTCGGGCTTGCCCAGGCTCACGAGCAGGCCGTCGCGGACGATGAAGCTGTCGCGGACGCCCTTGTCGGTGTCGCGGGCGGGCACGTCGGCTTCCCACCCGGAGAGGTCCTTGCCGTTGAAGAGGGGGGTCACCCGGTCGGGGACGATCGCCGGTGGTGGTTCCGCCGCGGCGGCGGCGCCGGGCTCGAACGCGAACGACGGGAGAAGAACGGAAAGCAACAGGAGGGTTCGCATGGTCCCCGGATCATACCCGGTCCGATTGCGCGGTCGCCACCGGCATTGTCTGTACGGGCGTCGCTTCCCTGGCAAGAGTGGGGATCGCGGCACGTCAGTGCCCCACGTTGCCGTTCGCCCAGGGCTGCGGTAACTTATGTGCCCATTGGCAACGCTTTTCGTCCAACGGCGGCCTGGAGAAGCGTCCTCGAACCCACAGCGGTCCGTGCGCCGCGGAGTGGCGGTGGCTCTCCTTGCGCTGGCCGGCTCGGCCGCGCCGGCCGCCGGGCAGACGGTCGCCGATCGTGACCTCACGGACCTGACCCTGGAGGAGCTGGCCAACCTCCGCGTCACGTCGGTGTCGCGGCGCGCCCAACCCCTGCGTGAGGCGCCCGCCTCGATCTTCGTCATCACCTCCGAGGACATCCGGCGCTCGGGCGCGACGAGCCTGGCCGAGACCCTCCGTCTCGCCCCCAACCTGCAGGTGGCGCGGATCGACGCCGGCCAGTACGCGATCAGCGCGAGGGGTTTCAACGGTCTGGCCGCCAACAAGCTGCTGGTGCTGGTCGACGGCCGGACGATCTACACGCCGCTATTCTCGGGAGTCTTCTGGGACCAGCAGGACGTGCTCGTCGAGGACATCGAGCGCATCGAGGTCATCAGCGGCCCCGGCGGCACGCTGTGGGGAACGAACGCGGTCAACGGGGTGATCAACGTCATCACGCGGCCCGCGCGGCAGGCACAGGGACTGCTGGCGTCGATCGGCGGCGGCAACCGGCAGGCGGTGGCGGCGCTCCGCTACGGCCATCGGTTGGGCGAGAGGGCCCACCTGCGTCTCCAAGGAAAGGCGACGCATCTCGAGAACACCCGGCGCGCCGATGGAACGGCCGTGCGTGACGGCCGGGACTGGCTGCAGGCCGGATTCCGGCTCGACTGGGGCGAGGACGACGACGGCTTTACGCTGCAGGGTGATGCCTATCGGGTCCGGTCGGAGGACCGGGGTGTCGCCGCCGGCATCGCCATTGGCCGTGCGGAGCTCAGCGGAATGAACCTGCTCGCCCGGTGGAGCCGCCGCATCGGGGAGTCGGACCTGCGACTTCAGGCGTACGTGGACCATGCCCGGCGCGAGGAGCGCATCCTCTTCCAGCCGGAGGCGGACCTCTTCGACGTCGAGCTTCAGCACGGCCTGCCCCTGGGCAGACACCGGCTGGTATGGGGCGTGGGGTATCGACACGGTCGCGACGATGTGGAGGACGGTTTCCTGGTCGGGTTCCGGCCCAAGAGCCGCGAGTTGGACTGGATGAGCGTGTACGTCCAGGACGACGTCGCCCTGCACCAGAAGCTCGAGCTCACGGCGGGCGTCAGGGTCGAAAACAACGACTACACCGGATGGGAGTACCTGCCCAACGCGCGCCTGGCCTGGAAGCCGGCCGGAGAGCACCTGGTATGGGCGGCAGTCTCACGGGCGGTGCGGGCGCCCGCGCGCTTCGACCGGGACGTGATCCGCCCCCTGGGCGGCGTGTTCGGCGGTCCGAACTTCGTGGCCGAGGTGGCGACGGTGCTGCAGGTCGGATATCGTGCCCGACCGGCCAGCGTGGTCACGTGGTCGGCCACCGTGTTCCGCCACGACTGGGACAGGCTGCGCAGCGCCACCGCGTTACCCGTGTTCTTCGAGAACAGGATCGAGGGCCCGGTATACGGGCTGGAGGCGTGGGCCTCGTGGCAGCCGCTGCGCGCCTGGCGCCTGGGCGCCGGGCTGACCACGCTTGGCAAGGACTTGCGCCTCGAACCCGGCAGCACGGATCCCCTGGGCACGCGCAACCCCCAGCTCGCCAACGACCCGGAGCGGCAATGGATGCTGCGCTCGTCGCTGACGCTGGCGGGCGCGCACGAGCTCGACGCCGTGGTCCGCCACGTCGGAGCGCTTCCCAACCCGGTCGTACCGGCGTATACCGCCGTCGATGTGCGTTACGGCTGGCGGCTGCACCCGGACCTGGAGCTGTCCCTGCAGGGACAGAACCTGTTCGACCGTACGCATCCCGAGTTCAACGCCGCGCCGGGGCGGGCCGAGTTCGAGCGAGGCGTCTTCCTCCGGGCGACGTGGTCACGCTGAACCTCGTTCGCAAGGGCGGCTAGGCCTGCGCCTTCCCGGACGGCGCCCGTCGCCGTGAAAGAGCCGCAACGTCCGCCCGGAGGGTCAGCCGCCGAGCGCCGGCGGGTGCTCGCGGCCTTCCTCGCCGTGCTCGCCGCCTCCGCGGTGCTGCGTGCCGGCATCGCTTCGCTGCCCCTCGAGCGCGACGAGGGCGAGTACGCCTACATCGCCCGAGCCTGGCGCGACGGCGGCGTGCCCTACCGCGACGCGTTCGACCAGAAGCCGCCCGGGGTGTTCCTGGCCTACCGCGCGCTGTTCGCGGTCGGCGTCGAGTCGGTCGAAGGGATCCACTGGATGGCGCACGCCTGGCTCGCGGCCGCGCTCGTCCCCGTGATGGGGCTCGGGCGGCGCGTGGGCGGTGCCGTCGCCGGCTGCGGTGCCGCGCTCGCCATGGCCGTGCTGGCCATGGACAGCTCGGTACTGGGCAGCGCCGCGAACACGGAGCTGTTCGCCCTGCTGCCGCTCGGCTTGGGCGTGGCGCTGGCCTGCCGGCGGGGCGGGCCCGTCGTGGCCCTCGCCGCCGGCGTCTGCGGCGGGGCCGCGCTCTTGATGAAGCAGGTGACGCTGCCGATCGTGCTGTGGCCCATCGGCTATCTCGCGGTGCGCCCCTGGCCGCCCGGCCGCGCGGCGCTCGGGCGCGCGGTGGCCTTTGCCGGCGGCCTCGCGGCCGTGCTCGCGACAACCGCCCTCTACTTTGTCGGGCGCGGCGCCTGGACGGAGACGTGGGACGCGGTCGTCGGCCACAACCTCGCCTACGCCTCGAGCGTGCCGTTGTGGTTGTACCCGCACACGCTCGCCATCGGCGGTGGACCCGTGGCCGCGGCACAGTGGCCGTGGTGGGTGGCGGCGCTCGGCGGGGTCGTGATCATGGGGCGGGAGGAACGCCGCACGCTGTGGCCGATCGCGGCCTGGCTCGCCACCTCCGCTCTGGCGGTGAGCGCGGGCGGCTACTTCCGGCCGCACTACTTCATGTTCCTGGTGCCGCCCGTGGCGCTGCTGGGCGTGGCGGGGATGGCCGCCCTGGCACGCCGTCTGGCGGGCGAGCGACACCGGGCCGCGCTCACCGCCGCCGCCACGCTGCTTGCGGTCGCGTGGCCGGTCGGTCTGCACTCCACGTACTTCCGGGCGCG
>Ga0299913_10003728_pt1 | contig 12559 bp, 3 predicted proteins | sample RVTome_9_FD_201360 | JGI IMG/M metagenome (GOLD analysis project Ga0299913, IMG submission 201360) | Soil microbial communities from uranium-contaminated site in the Upper Colorado River Basin, Wyoming, United States - RVT155D38 (version 2) ... | reverse complement strand
GTCCCATCCTGAGCAGCACGCCGTACAGCCGAGCCTGCCCAGTATGTCCTTCTGAACACGCTGAAATTTCTCGAGATCGTTGACGACATCCGCCGGTAGCGACACGCGGACAACTCGATTCTCGCGAGTGGGTTGCTGCAATTTTGGCATTTCCGATCCCCTTTCTGCTTGAGCGCCCGCCAGCGAGCCGTATCCTCTTCTATGGATCGACTCGCTCGCTTACCAAAAAGCACGGCATCTGACTAGGATTGGGCGAAAAGCGTCTAACCGCTTCAATAATCGCGCGAGTAGCGCAGATTGACGTTGGTGGCGCTGGTCGAGCCGAACTGCGACAGCAGGCTCAGCGTCCGCGACAGCGAGATTTCGAGCTGCATGGCGGTGAAGCCGCGGGCGTCGGTGATCAGCTCGATATAGATATCGTCGCTGAGGTACATGCCGGCGGAAACGGCGGTGCCGCGGCCGGTCGTCTCGTCGGCGCCGAGGATGCGGATATTGTTGATGCCAGTCGCCGAGCGCAGCTGGCCGAGCGGGTTGAGGCCGCCGCCGCCGCCGCCACGCAGGGTGTTCAGCGATGCGGCGAGCTGGACCGCCTGCAGCGCCGAAATCTCGGTCACCGAGCTTCCGAACAGGATCCGCGACACCACTTCATCCTGCGGCAGGCTCGGCGAGGAGGTGAAGGCGATCTGCGGATTGGTCGAGCTGCCGCTGACGACGATCGCCACCTCGACGCCGTCGACCTCGCTCACCGCCTCGAGGTCGATGCGCGGGTTGGGCGGGCGCGATCCGGTGAAGGAGACGTGCCCCCGCTCGACCTCGAACCGCCGCCCGGCCAGGCTGAGCTCGCCGCGGATCATGTCGAGCTCCCCGACCAGCCGCGGCGTCGCGGTCGTGCCCTCGACGCGCAGGTCCGCCGACCATTCGGAATCGAGCCCCATGCCGGACACGAAGATGCGGTTGTCGGCGCGCAGCCTGAGGTCGAGCCGCCAGATGCTCGGCACGCCCGCTTCCTCGGCAACCCGGTCGGGCGGCGGGATCGGTTCGCCGCGGCGGCGCACGCCGGCGAGCTGGCGCACTTCCTCGGCCGCCTGGCGGACGAACCGGTAGCGCGCCTCGTCGAGCGCCAGCTCGCCGGCGATCAGCGCGCCGTCGCGGCCGTTGGTGATGGCGAGCGTGCCGGTCGCGGTCGCGCCGAGATCGTCGCTGCGGGCGAGCTGGGCGTCGGCGAACTGGAGGCGGATGTCGATCGGGAAGCCGGCCGCCGAGGCGAGGCCGACGCTCCCGCGCCCGGTCACCGTGCCCTCGCCGGCACGGCCGGAGAGCTGCGTGATCTCGAGGCGCGACGCGTCGAAGCGGCCGGTCAGCGCCAGGCTGGTGACGCGGGTCCCGTACGCCTCGTTGACGTAGGTGAGGTCGTCGGCGCGCAGCAGCCCGACGAATTGCGGGTCCTGGACGCGGCCGCGGAAGTCGGCGGCGACCGCGATCGGGCCGGTGAGCTGGTGGCCGGGCAGGTTGGCGAACGACATCAGCACTTCGGCCGGGCCGTTGTAGCGGATCCCGCCGGCAAGCGGCGCCGCCAGCAGCCGCGCCGTCCACGAACCTGCGGCCGGCGGCAGCGGCTGCAGCCGCGCCTGCAGCCGGCCGATGATGCCGCCGCCGCGCCGGATCACCGCCGCCAGCTGCCCGCCCTCGGGCCGCAGGCTGCCGGCGAGCGCCATGTCGACCGGCGCCGAGCGGGTCGCGATGCCGGTGCGGGTGAAGCTCTCGACGTTGAGCCGCGCCTCGGCGCGCGGGAACGAGCCGTCCGCCGGCTGCGCGAAATCGAGGCTGCCGGTGGCGCGGCCACCGAGGCCGAGGCCGGGAGAGAAGGCGTTGAGCATCGAAAGATCGAGCCGGTCCAGCCGCGACTGGATGAGCAGGCCGTCGCCCCACCGCCCGGCCAGCCGCACCCGGCCCTCGCGCAGCGCGACGGTGACCGGCAGCAGCCGCCACACGCCGGCCTCGCGGCGGATCTCGGCCGGCTCGGCGAAACGGAACGGGATGTTGTTGACCTGCCCCTGCAGCGCGGCGCGGATGGCGTCCGGCGTCACCTGGGCGTTGGCGGCGACGCGGAACGGCACGGCGCGGCGGCCGTCGGCGAAGATCTGCACCCGGCCGCTGCCGCCGCGCAGGTCGGCGCGCACCCGCGCCCGGTCGACGAACAGGTCGCCGCTCGACAGGCCGGCAAGCTGGGCGTCGCCGACGATGGTCGGCTCCGGGGTCAGGATCATCGTGGCGCGAACGAGCCCGCGCCGGATCATGATCGGCATGTCGCCCGGAGTGCGCGCCCCGCTGGCGGCGGCTGCGACGTCGAGGCGCTGATACTCGCCCGCGGCGCTCAGCCGCACGCTGCCGTTCAGCCCCTGCCCGGCCAGGGTCAGCGTTCCTTCGAACGGGCCGGCGCGGGACCGGACGAGGCGGCCCTCGAAATCGATGCCGGCGAAGGTCAGCCGATTGACCAGGATCGTCATCGGGCCGCGGCCGCTGAGGATGACGACGTCGGCAGCGAACGGCCCGTAGGCCGACTGGCCGCTCGCCGCGATCGCCCAGCCGTCGCGGGTCGCGCGCACCAGCGCCTCGACGTCGCGCAGCCCGATCCCGAGGCCGAGTTGGGTGGCGTTGAGACGGAGTTGCGGCGCATTGGCCGGTCCGGTGACGCGGACGGTGAGCGGGCCGTAGCTCTCGCTGACGCCGGCGAGCGTGAAGTCGACCGTCCCGTCGGGCCGGTAGACGCCGCTCCCCGAGGTGACGCGCAGCAGCGGCGAGGCGAGGCGGATGTCCTCGACGCGGACCAGGCCGCTGCCGCGGACGTCGATCCGCGCCGTCACCGTCCCCGGGCCGCCGAGCAGCTGCTGCACCGTCGCATGGTCGATCCGCCGGCTGCGCGCGGCGATCCGCCCGGTGAGGCCGAAGCCCGACGCCTCGCTGGTCATGTCGAGATCGGTGGTGACGTCGAACAGGCCGACGCCGTCGACCCGATAATCGTTCACCCGCCCCTGGATCGCGGCGAGATAGCGGCCGGCCGCGAGGTCGAAGGCGAGCGCCAGCGTCGCGTCGATCCGGTCCGACCGCAGCCGGAGATTGTCCGAAACCAGCCGCGTGCCGGCGATGCCGAGGTCGCCGTCAAGCCGGACGTTGCTGATCGTGCCGCCGGCGACGGCGTCGAAGCCGAGGATGCGGCTCGCCCGCGCCGACACCGGCACGACGATGTCCTCGTCGCGGACGGTGGCGCCGCCGACCGCCCGCAGCCCCTCGATCGTGGTTCCGCCCAAGCTGAGGCGGGCGGCGCGCAGCTCGTAGGCGATCCGCGGCGTCGCGAACGGCCCGTTGAGGATTGTCGCGATCCGGACGTCGCTGCCGCCGAGGTTGGGCGCGATCGCGCCGGGCTCGATCAGCCGCGCCGCGAGGCGCAGATTCTCGAAGCGGTTGCGGCCGAGGTCGACCAGCCCTTCCGCGGCGAGCGCGAGCGCGCGGCTGCTCGCCCGCAGCCGCAGGTCGGCGCGGCGGTTCGCGAAGGTGGCGACGAGGTCGAAGAGGGTGGTCGGGCCGGCGAGCCGCTCGACCGGGCCGCGCATCACCAGCCCGGGCCGGACCGGGCCGCGAATCGCGAAGGTGCCGTCGCGGGCGGTGACGGCGAGGTCGGCGAGCCCCTCCCCGCCGAGCGCGGCGCGGGCGCGGCCGCGCCAGTCGGCCCAGTCGCCGCGCCCCGCCACCCGGACGGCGACCGGCCGGTCGACCCCGAGCAGCCCGGCGACGAAGCCGTCGGCGGGTCCGCGCACCGCCGCCGCGATGGCGAGCCGGTTCGCCTCCGGCACCGCGTCGAGCCGCAGCGCCAGCCGGTCGCCGCCGGGCAGGCCCGGCGCGGCGATCGCGCGCAGGTCGAGCGCCGTCCGCGCGCGGCCGTCGGCGATCTCGATGCGGCTGTCGATCGACAGCAGGTGCCGGCGCCCGGTCACGGCCGGATCGACCAGCATCCGGCCGATCGTCAGCCGGCCGACGTCGATGTCGATGTCGGGCAGCAACGGCGCGTCGGGGTCGGCCGGGCGCAGCCGCGGCAGGCGGAGCAGCCAGGCCTCGGGGATGTCGAGCGAGCGTATGTCGATATGGTTGCGGAAATAGGCGAACGGGCGATAGTCGAGCTCGGCGCGCGGCGCGCGGAAGAACACGCCTTCCGGATCGCTGAGCGCGACGCCGTGGAGGGTCAGCTCGCCGAACACCGAGCCTTCGATCCGGTCGACATGGACCTGGAGGCCCGAGGCGGCCTCGAAATTGTTGATCTGCCGGACGATGAAGCGCCGGCCCGGGTCGGTGTTCATCCAGGCGAGCAAAGCGGCAAGCAGCAGCACGATCGCGGCGAGGCCGATGCCGGCCCATTTGGCGGCCGCGCGGGCCGGGTGGCGGCGGACCACCGTCACCCCGTCGCCGCCGGCCGCCCGCGTCGCCATCAGAACGCCTGCCCGATCGAGACGTAGATCGAGATGCGCGATTCGCCCTCGCGCCGCCCGATCGGGGTGGCGACGTCGAGCCGGATCGGCCCGAAATTGGTGTAGAGCCGCCCGCCGACGCCGACCCCGAAGCGCATGCTGTCGAACGAAGGATATTCGCTCTCGTAGACCTGGCCGGCGTCGACGAAGCCGACGACGCCGTAATTGCCGAAGCGGTAGCGCCCCTCGATCGCGAACTCGGCGAGGCTGCGTCCGCCCAGCGGCACGGAAATCGTCGCCGGCTCGGCGTCGGGATTCTCCGGATCGAAGTCCGGGTTCGGCACGATCTCGCGGGGCCCGAGCTCCTGGAAGCCGAAGCCCCGCACCGATCCGCCGCCGCCGGCATAGAAGCGGCGCGACGGCGCCAGGCGGTCGCGCTCGATGCCGTAGATCGAGCCGAAGCGGGCGCGGCCGGCGACGACGAACTGCTCGCCGACCGGATAGTAAGCGCTGCCCTCGATCAGGTTGCGGAGATAGACGTCGGTGCCGTCGCGCAGCGAGGCTTCGGGATTGATCCGGCCCAGTAGCCGAAAGCCGCCGGTCGGGTCGAGCAGGCTGTTGGAGCGGTCGTAGCCGAGCTGCCCGACCAGGCCGCCGATGAAGTAGGCATCGCTGAGCGACAGCCGCGCGCGTCCCACGCGGCTTTCGTTGGTGGCGAGAATCTCGGCGCCGTAGGCGTAGGTCCAGACCTTCTGCCAGATCGGCGTCGATTCGCGCGTGACGAGGCCGTAGAGCCGCGTCGTATAGCCCTGGAAAGCCTCATAGTCGCGCTGCCCCGCCTCGAACTGGAGCAGCAAGGCGCGGTCGCGCTGGCCCCAATTGTTGCGGCGGAAGCGGACGCTCAGATTCTGCTCGGCGGTGCCGGCGATGGCGGCGACCCGCAGCGAGCCTTCCGGCGGGAACAGGTTGCGATGCTCCCAGGCGCCCTCGATCCGAAAGCCCTCGCCGGTGCTGAAGCCGGCATTGGCGTCGAGCGAGCGCGGCGGCCCGGCCTCCTGCCGGACGAGGATGTTGACATATTCGCTGCCGTCAGGCGCGATCTCGCCGGTTCGCACCGGCTCGGCCGAGACGCTGTCGAACAGCCGCGTCGAAACCATCGCCTCCCTGAGGTCGTCGACCATGCGCCGGTCGTAGAGCTCGCCGCGCTCGAACCGCGCCAGCACGCCGACATGCTCGGCGTCGAAGGCGAGCTCGCCGTCGGTGGTGAAGCCGGCGAAGACCGCGCGCGGCCCGGCGTCGAGCGGAAGCGCATAATCGCCGAGCTGGGTCTCGGGGTCGAGCTCGATGTCGCGCAGGCCGATCTCCGGAAACGGGTAGCCCTGCTGCGGCAGCCGCAGCAGCACGTTCGCCTCGGCGGCCTCGACCTGCTCGGCGACGATCGGCTCGCCGCTCGCCAGCCGCAGCGCCTCGCGGGCGATGGCGGTCGGCTCCGGCGCGGCGCCGGTGATGTCGATCGCGCCGAAGCGGTAGATGTAGCCGGGCGAGGCGGTGAGCGTGACCCGCAGCATCCCGGCCTCCTCGGGCACCTGCTCGATCGCCGAGGCGGCGACCGCGTCGTAATAGCCCTCGGAGCGCAGCAGCCGCACCATCAGCGCCTCGTCCTCCTCGGCGCGGGCGGCGATCATCGCGCCGTTGACCGCCTCGCCGCGGGCGTCGATCAGCGCCGAGAGGTCGCGAAAGCGGCCCTCGAGCCCGGTTTCCTCCATCCCTTCGACGAGAACGACGTAGCGGACCGGCGCCGGCTCGCCGGCCTCCTCGACCGGCCCGGTCGCGACCGGCACGAGATCGGCCTCGGAGAGCGGCGGCAGCGGCTCGGCCAGCGCGGGATCGCCGAGCGGCGCATCCTCGACCGGCCCCGGCACCGGCGGGAAGGGCGACAGCGGCTCGATTTCCTCGATCGGCTCGAGCGGCTCGATCAGCGCCGGGTCGAGCGGCGGCAGCGCCTCCTCGAACTCGGAATCGGGGACGATCGGCTCCCCGTCCCGCGGCTCGCCAGGCGGCGGCGGCGCAGGTTGCGCCCAGGCAGCCGTCGGCGCCGCCAGGGCGCCTCCGGCAATGGCAGCCAACAGGATGCCTCTGTCTTTCAATCGCCCCCGCTCGAGCGCCTGGAATCGGACTCGGGCGCGAAACGAAGCAAAGGAAAAAAGGTTCAATTTCCGCCGGCTGCCGCATCTCCCGCCGCCCGGATCACCGGCACGGTGCCGTCGCCGACGACGGCGAAGCCGGACCAGTAATAGGGGTGGGAGGTTTCGGGCTGATCCATCAGCACGAGCTGCGCGGCCCGCAATGCGCCCGCCGTTCCGGTGCCGGCCGGCGCGGTGAACAGGCCCGAAATCAGCCGCTGGGTGGCGTTGAAGTCATTCGGCACCGGCCAGTGGCTGGCGACGACGATGCGGCCGCCGGCGCCGACGAACGCCCGCACCAGACCGTCGAAGGCGAAGTCGCCGCCGCTGCGCAGGCCGGCCGCCTCCGCCGCGGTCCGGCCGGCGCGGCCCGCCGTGTCGCACGCCGAGAGGATGACGAGGTCGGCGTCGAGCCGAAGGTCGAAAATCTCGGCGAAGGTAAGCAGCCCGTCCGACCCCTCGCCGCCGAAGCTCGTCATCAGCGCCGGCTGCGCCGGACATTCCGGCCGCGGCCCGGCGACCAGGCCATGGGTGGCGAAATGGAGGACGCGAAACTCGCCAAGGTCGTCGCGGCGCATGATCGCGGTGTCGGTGAAGGCCTCGCCGGTAACGACCTCCGCCTCGCCGCCGGCGCGGGCGGTGATAGCGCGGCGCGCGGTGAACAGCTCGTCGGCGGCGATCGGCCGGTTCCAGGCCGGCAGCGGCCAGGAGCAATCGGTCCGGGGCGCGACGCCGCGCGTGCCGGCGGCGCTGAAATAGCTGGAGGCCGGCTCGTTCTGGCCGAACCCGAGATATTCGGCGCGGGCGTCGGAGGGCGGCGCGCGGCGGCCGTCGCTGAACGCGCGGGCCGAGACGGCGGTGCTGATATCGCGCTGGCGCCCGAGCCATTCGACGCCGCGGAAATCGAAGCCATCGTCCTCGGGATCGGCGGCGCGGGCCTGGTAGGCCCCGATGCCGGCCTCGTCCATGACGAGCAGGTTGGGCGGCAGCCGCAGCAGCGCGCCGTCGGGCTCGAAGACGAGGTGGCGGACGCTCTGGACCTCGGCGTGAACCGGCCCGAACAGCTCCCGATAAAGCCGGTGGGCGAGCTCGAGGTCGAACGGATAGGTGAGGTTCTGCCCGTCCTCGACGATCGAGATGGTGCCGCGCAGCGCGTCGACCTGGCGCTCGAGCTCGGCCGGGCCGGCGCCGATGCGGAAGGCGCGCGCCGACCCCTGGGTGGCGAAGATGCCGTAGGCATCGGTGTCGACCACCATCAGCTTGTAATAGGCCTCGCCGGGGCCGAGCTGCTGCTGCAGGTCGGACAGCGCGAGCGCGTTGCCGGCGACGACCCGGTAGCGCGGGAACCCGGCCAGCCGCGACTGGGTCGCGACCTGGTCGCGCTCGAGGTCGGCGATCTCGTCGCGCAGCGCCGCGGCGCGGGCGGCCTCGGCGGCGCCGGCATCCTCGCTGGCCTCGATCCGGGCGAGCTCGATCCGGGCGCGCTCGATCGCGCGGGTCAGGGTCACCGACTGGCGAAACAGCCGCGACGCCTCGTCGCTGCCGCCGGAAAGCTCGCGCGCCAGCACCGCCTGCGTCTGGGCGACGCCGGGGCGGACCAGCGCCTGGCTGGCGGCGAACAGATCGGCCACCGCCTGCGGGTCGCCGCCGCGGTCGGCAAGCAGCCCGAAATAGGGGGTGAGCTGGCGCCGCAGCGTCGGCGAGCTCTCGGCGCCGCCGGCGACCGCCTCGACGATGCCGCGATAGAGCGCGGTCGCCTCGCCGACCCGGCCGGTGCGGGCATAATGACCGGCGAGCCGCCCCTGCGCGCTGAGCAGCGCCGACGAGCCCGGATAGCTGCTTGCGAGCAGCGCCACCGCCTCGCGGTGAAGCCGCTCCGCCTCGGCCGCGTCGCCGCGCGCCTCGGCGATCGCCGCCAGCTCGCCGAGAATCTGGGCGCGCATCCACAGCGTCGCGGCGATGCGGCCGCCGCGCACCGCGACCAGCTCGTCGAGGGCGCGGGTGAGCGGGGCCACCGCATCGGCGTCGCGATCGAGCAGGCGCAGCGCCGTCCCCCGCAGCTGCAGCGCCTGCCCGTCGAGGATGCGGGCGCGGTCCTCGGCCGTCAGCCCCCCGTCGCCGGCGAGCCGGCGCGCGCCCGGCGATTCGGCGCTGAGCCGGGCCGCCGTCGCGGTGTCGATCACGAGCTCGCGCACGCCGGCCTGCGCCGTCGCCGACGGCAGCGCCCGGTCGAGCTCGGCCAGCGCCTCGCGCACGCGGCCCTGGTTGAGCAGGTGCATGGCGCGGTAGTTGCGCAGCCGCCGCGCCGTCACCGGCTCCGCGCCAGCCAGCGCCTGCGCCCGCGCCAGCAAGGCGTCGGCCTCCTCGAAGCGGCCGAGGTTGGACTTTTGCAGCGCTTCGTTGGCGAGCGCCTCGGCGCGGCCCGCGGGGCTGGTCTCGCGAGCGGTGAGGTCGGCGAAGAATGCCGCCGACTCGGCATAGCTGCCGGCATTGTTGAGGCGATAGGCCTGGGCGAGCGCGCGCTGCGGGTCGAGATTGCCGGCCTGGAGCCGGGCGAAGGCGGCGGGATCGCCGGCGCCGGTCGTCGCCACCGACACCTGGCCCGCGACCTCGCGATCCTCGACGATGCTCCTGAGCCCGAGCTGGAGCGCGCTGTCATAGCCGGCCAGCCCCTCGGCGACATAGACGATGTCGCCCTGGCGCCGCATGTAGACGCGATATTCGACGTCGGCCTCGGTCAGCCGGCACGACAGGGTCTGGGTCGCCCCCAGCCCCGCCACCTCGGTGCTGCCGGCGGGCTCGCACAGCGCCCGCCCGGCGCGCTGTCCGGCCAGCCGCCCGACCGGATCGCCGCCGCGCGTGCGCAGCGCATAAAGGCGCCCCACCGGCAAGGCGGCGTCGCGGCAGAGGATGGTGTAGGCCTGGTCGAACATGTCGCTGAGCGCCGGGTCGGCGACCTGCGGCTGGGCGGTGCACAGCACGCCGCCGCCGGAGCCGATCCGGAAGCTGTCGCGCACGCTCACCGGCTGCCCCCATGCCGGCACCGCGATCAGGGCCGCCGCCGCGGCCAGGGCGATCAGTCTATTCATCGCGGTCGTCCTCGTCGCAGTCGCCGTCGTCGTCGCGGTCGCAGTCCCAAAGCGCGCTGTCGCCGCCGCTCGTCACCGGCTCCTCGATCAGCGGATCGGCGGAGAAGCTGGTGTCGACCAGATCCATCATGATCCCCGGCGAGTCCGGACCGCCGACGCTCTCCTCGATCGTGTCGGCATTGCCGGGTATCGGATCCTGGACGAGCGGGCAGGTGCCGCCGTTGATCGCGCACAGGTTGAACTGGGAGGCGTCGGTGAAGCCGGCGCCGTCGCCTTGCTCGAACCGCACCTCGCGGAAGAAGGCGCTGTTGGTGACGAAGCTGCCGTCGGCGTTGATCCGGCTCCCGAAGGCGTAGACCTCGGCCGGCGATTCGCCGGTGGGTGTGATCGTCAGCGTGTTGCCGGTGACGGTGATTCCGCCGAACTGCGTCGCCGTGCCGCTATTCTGCACGAACAAGGTGTCGCGGACGAAGATCTCGACGTCGCCGGCCTCGATATAGCCGCGCGGCGCGTTCTCGCCATCGTTGGTGCGCAGCGCCTCGTCGCGGCCGGCGAAGTTCGGGTCGGCGAGCAGCTGCGCGAGCAGCTCGGCGTCGGCCGCCCAGATGTTCGGCGCGGCGAGCGTCAGCGTCCCCGCCGGCAGCCCCGCCGCGTCGCGAATGCGGACGCTGCCGTCCGGCGTGACCACTTCGATCCGGTCGGCGGCGCGGATCGAGACGCCGTTGTCGGCGCCGGCATTGCCGAGCAGCAGCCCGCCCTCGACCCGGACATTGCCCTGGTCGGCGATCAGCGCGAGCTGCCTGATTCGGGCGGCGCTGAGGGCGAGGTCGCGCACCGTCATGTTGGCCGAGCCCGCGCCCGTGGAGCCGGCCGGGCCCTGCGCCTCCGGCGTCTCCGGATCGCCGCCGCCGCCGCGCTGCGCCTCGATGGTGAGCGACGCCGCCGCGATCCGGCCGGCTTCGGCCTCGGTCAGCGTGTAGCCGTCCCCTTCCTCGTCGCCGCCGACGATCGTCTCGCCGTTGGCCAGGCGGGCGGTGAGGACGACGTTGTCGGCGGCGCCGGCGCCGCCGAGCTGGGCGCCTTCCTGGATGTCGATGTCGGCCGAGGTCACGAAGATGTCGGGCGCGCTCACCGTCCCCTCGAAGGTCGCGAGGTCGCCGGCTTCGACGCGGATGGCGGTCCCGGCGGCGAGGCCGATCGAGGCCACGTCGTCGCCGGCGCGAAGATCGATGCTGCCGCCCGCCTCGGCGAAGCCGAGGACGATGTCGCCGCCGGCGTCGAGGTCGATGTCGCGGCCGGCGAAGAGCGTGTCCGCCTCGATCGCGACGAGCGCGCGCAGGACGATGTCGCGCCCGGCACTGCCCTCGCCGATGTCGATCGAGCCGGCATTGCTGGTGATCCGGATGTCCTCGCCGACGTCGAGCGCGGCGAAGGCGATGTCGCCGGGTATATCGACGTCGAGGCTGCCGCCGACGGCGAGCGTGCCGGTGCCGGTGAGGTCGCCGGCGAGCGCGAGGACGACGTCGCCCTGTTGGGCGGTGAGGTTGCGGAAGTCGATGTCGCCGCCGGCGACGATCTCGACATTCTGGATGGCGTCGAGGTCGCGCGCCGACACGTCCTCGCCGGCGGTCAGCTCGATGCTGCCGCCCGCCTGGGCGTCGCCGATGGCGATCTCGCCCGCCGCGTCGACCAGGAGATCGGCACCGGCGCTGAGCGAGCCGGTGGAATCGGAGCCCGCGATGCCGCTCAGCACGTCGCCGGCGGCGGTGAGCTGGAGGAGCCCGCCGGCCTCGCCCTCGTCGAGCCGGAGATTGCCGTCCGCCGTCACGACGATGTCGCCCGCGGCCAGAAGGCGGGCGAGGTTCGCCGCCCCGCCGACGGCGAGCGCGATCTCCCCCGCCTCGGCGGTGCCGGTGATGGTGAGGTTGCCGCCGCTCGCCTGCTGCGGCTGCGCCTCGAACGCCGCGCGGTCGAAATCCTCGAAGCCGCCGAGGGCGATCAGCGTGTCGGGGCTGCCGAGATAGAAGAGTCCGTCGGTGTCGACCGAGCCGAGGGTGGTGTCGCCGCCAGCGAACAGCAGGACGAGGTCGAGCGCCGTCAGCGTGCCGACGTCGATGGTGCCGAGCGCGCCGAGGCCGATATTGTCCGCCGTGATCGACCCGATGGCGATATTGCCGTTCTCGGCGATCGCGTAGAAGCCCTCGACGTCGCCGGTCGGCGGCAGGCCGGCGGTGTTCGCCTCGACCTGGTTCGCGGCGATGTCGCCGAACGCCGTGACGATCGACGAGCTGGCGCCGGAGCGCAGGATGTCCACCGTCACCGATCCGGATGCGTCGAGCTCGACGTCGCCCAGCGTCGATTCGACCGTGCCGAGCGTGAGCGTGGCCGCGGTTTCCACCTCGATGTCGCCGTCGGCGGTGAGATCGCCGCCGAGAACGTCGCCGGTGGCGGCGACGAGGATCTCGCCGCCAGCCGTCATGTCGTCGAAGGTGAAGCCGCCGAAGGCGGGATCGGGATCGCTGGTCGTGACGGCGATCGTGCCGCCGGCGTCGACGGTTCCGAAGACGATGCCGCTGGCGAGGTTGGTGGCGATGACGTTGCCGGCCGCGTCGATGACGTCGACGGCGATGCCGCCGCGCGCGTCGGCGAAGGTGAAGCCCGAAGGCGAGGTCGGCGTCAGCTGCAGCTCGACGTCGCCGCCGCTCGACATCGTGCCGACGTCGATCGACGTGCTCGAGCCGGCGAACAGCAGGCCGCCCGGATTGGTGACGGTGAGGCTGTCGGCGACAAGCGCGCCGAACGTGCCGATGGCGAGCAGGTTGCCGGC
>Ga0299913_10003727_pt1 | contig 12559 bp, 12 predicted proteins | sample RVTome_9_FD_201360 | JGI IMG/M metagenome (GOLD analysis project Ga0299913, IMG submission 201360) | Soil microbial communities from uranium-contaminated site in the Upper Colorado River Basin, Wyoming, United States - RVT155D38 (version 2) ... | reverse complement strand
ATCAACCTGCGCTGGTGGGTCGACGGCGTCGGGCGCGACCCGTCGCAGGTCGATGCGAACGTGCGTGCGACGGTCGCGGGCTGGCTCGACGAGCTCCTGCCACGTCAGGCCGCGCGGATGGAGGCGGCGCAGGGCGACGCGCAGCTGGTCCAGCCCCTGGTGCGCGACCGGCTGGCCGACGTCGACATCCCGGCGCTGGTGCTCGTCGGCCGTCACGACGCGCCCGGCATGGACGTGATCGCGCGGCGCCTGGCCGCGGAGCTGCGACAGGCACACATGGTGGAGGTCGATGGCGCCGCGCACCTGCTCAACCTCGAGCAGCCCGAACGGTTCGCGGGCCTGCTCGACGGGTTCCTGGCTTCGTTGGAGGTCTGACGCTCACGAGGCGTCAGACCGTGCCGAACCGCCTGGTCCGCTGCTGGTAGTCGGCCACCGCGGCCCGGAGCGCGTGGCGGTCGAAGTCGGGCCAGTACAGCGGGGTGAACACCAACTCGGCGTACGCCGCCTGCCATGGCAGGTAGTTCGACAGGCGCTGCTCCCCGGAGGTGCGGATCAACAGATCGACGTCGGGCGCGTCCACCGTGTACAGGTGCCGCTCGACGGCCGACTCGTCGATCTTGTCGGGGTCGAGCTCACCCGCCACGGCCTCGCGGGCCAGTTCGCGCGCCGCGTCCGCCAGCTCGGCCCGGCCGCCGTAGTTGAACGCGATCTGCAGGGTCATCCGGCGGTGACGGCTCGTGCGCACCTCGCTGTCGGCCATCAACCGGCGCAGGCTCGCAGGGATCGGCCGCGTCACGCGTCCGATGAAGCGGATGCGCACCCGTCGATCGTCGAGCTCGCCGGTGCGGCGGCGCAGCAGATCGCGGTTGAAGTTCATGATGAACCGGACCTCGCTGGGCGGGCGACGCCAGTTCTCCGTGGAGAACGCGTAGACCGTCAGCCACCGGATCCCCAGCGCCAGCGCGCCCTCGACGGTGTCGAACAGGGCATGCTCACCGGCTTCGTGACCGGCGCGGCGCGGCAGGCCACGTTGCCCTGCCCAGCGGCCGTTGCCGTCCATGATGATCGCGACGTGGGCGGGCACCCGGTCGGGATCGATCTCGACGGTGTGGTCGGTGCCCGTCACCGTGGCACCAGCTCCCAGGCCTTCAGCGACCGCCCGAGGTGGTAGGCCAGGTAGCTGTTGATGAGCGCGCTGACGGCCCGGCGGGAGCGCTGGTCGACCGTGGCACCGGTCCCCCAGTCCGCGCCCGCCAGCGTCCTCAGCAGCCCGATCGTCTGCGGGTCGAGTGGGCGGGTGCCACCGGGCGCGCAGCGGAAGCACACGACGCCGCCGGCGGCCAGGTGGAAGGAGTCGTGCGGCCCCGGTGTCCCGCACCCGGCGCACGTGTCGAGCTGGGGGTGGTAGCCCGCCACGGAGGCCAGGCGCAGCAGGTAGGCGTCGAGCACCGTCGCCGGCCACGCCGGTCCCGTGGCGAGCTGGCGCAACCCGTCGAGCAGCAGCACGTACAGCCGGTTCGAGCGCTCACCCTCCTGCGCGATCACGTCGGCTGCCTCGACCATGCCCGAACCGCACGCGGACAGCGCGTAGTCCGCCCGTACCGGCGCGAAGCCGTCGATGAGCTCGACCTGGGTGACGATGTCGAGGTTGCGGCCCTCGTACAGCTGCAGATCGACGTGGCTGAACGGCTCGAGCCGCCCCCCGAAGCGCGATCCCGGCTTGCGCACGCCCTTGGCGACCGCGCGCACCTTCCCGCGACCGGCGGTCAGCAGGTTCACGATGCGGTCGGTCTCACCGAGCTTCCAGGTGCGCAGGACGACACCCTGCTCGCGGAACAGCGCCATAGGTGACAGGCTACGGCGCCACCACCATGATCACCCGCACGCGTGGCGACCAGGACGCACCCCCGCGCCCCACCAGCCACACACCCGCAGCCGTGCAACCAGGACGCACACACACACGCCGCCCCACCAGCCACGCTGGGTCGGTCAGTACCCCAGGCGGTCCAGCGCGCGCGGGTTGCCCTGCCAGTCCTTGAGCAGCTTGACCCGCAGCTCGAGGTAGACCCGCGTGCCCACCAGCCGCTCGACCTCGGGCCGCGCGCCGGCGCCGATGTCGCGCAGCACCGCACCGCGCCGACCGATGACGATGCCCTTCTGCGAGTCACGCTCGACGAAGATCGTGGCGTGCACGACCGTCACATCCTCGGACGTGCCCGGCACCATCTCGTCGACGCTGACCGCGACCGAGTGCGGGACCTCCTCGCGCATGCGGATGATCGCCTGCTCGCGGATGAGCTCGGCGACGCGGTGCTCGACGCTCTGGTCGGTGATCTGCCCGGGAGGGAAGTAGGGCGGTCCCTCCGGCATGCGCTCGACGATGAGGCGGCGCACGACGTCGACGCCGTCGCCGGACCGCGCCGACACCGGCACGATCTCGGCCCACGGCGCGAGCTGGGCCACGGCATCGATCGTGGGTAGCTGCGCCGCCTTCCCGATGCGGTCGATCTTGTTGACGACGGCGATCGTGCGATCGGCGTGGCCGGTCACGAGGTCGGCGACGAACCGGTCCCCCGCGCCGACTCCACCGGCGGCGTCGACGACGAACAGCACCACGTCGACGTCGTCGGCGACGGACTCACGGGCCACGTCGTTGAGCCGGGCCCCCAGCAGCGTCCGCGGCTTGTGCAACCCCGGCGTGTCCACGAACACGACCTGCACACCGTCGTCGTGGAGCACACCGCGGACCGCGTGCCGGGTCGTCTGGGGCACCGGCGTCGTGATCGCCACCGGTGCGCCGACCAGCGCGTTGAGCAGCGTGGACTTGCCGACGTTGGGCCGGCCGACGATCGACACGAACCCCGACCGCAGCGCTGGCGCATCCGTGGTGCCCGCCTGGTCACCGGCGGCCCCGCCCTGCGCGCTCACCCGTCACCCAGCGCCGCGGGACCGAACCCGGCCGGCAGCAGGTCGGTGCCCAGGACGAAGCGCGCCACGCTGCCGCGGGCTCCTGCGGCGAGCACGACCAGGTCCGGTGCGAACTCGAACATGAACTGCCGGCACATGCCGCACGGCGTGCAGATCTCCTCGCTGGAGCCCATCACCGCGATGTGCGTGAACGTGCGCTCGCCCTGGGTGATCGCGTGGGACATCGCGACCCGCTCGGCGCAGATCGTCACCGGGTACGAGGCGTTCTCGACGTTGGCACCGACGATGGTGCGACCGTTCGCCGTGCGCAGGGCCGCACCGACCTGGAAGTCCGAGTAGGGGGCGTAGGCACGGACCCGCGCGTCACGGGCCGCGTCGACCAGCGCCCGCTCGTCGGGGGCCAGCGAGGCCAGCGACCGCACCGCGGTCATGATCGCCCCGCCGGACCGTCCCGATGCCCGGTCACGATCGAGCCCGGGCCGCGGTCGGTCCTCGCGCTCTCGCATCACGCGGCGACGATAGCAGCGACGCGGTGGGGCTCACGACTCCGCGGCCTCGTCGTCACAACGCTCGACGAGCACCTGCGCGATGCGCCGGCCCCGGACCTGCTCCGCGGTCAGCTGGATGCCGTCGACCGCCACCTGCTCGCCGGGCGTCGCGATGTGGCCGAGCAGCCCGAACAGCAGGCCACCGACGGTATCCCACTCGTCGTCGGGCAGCCGGGCGTCGACGAGCTCCGCCAGATCGTCGACGGGCAGCCGCGCGTCGACGCGCCACCTGTCGTCGTCGAGCACCTCGACCAGGGGCATCTCGTCGTCGTACTCGTCGACGATCTCGCCGACGAGCTCCTCGAGGATGTCCTCGATGGTGATCAGCCCGACGGTCGCCCCGTACTCGTCGACCACGACGGCCAGATGGACCTGCGCGACCTGCAGCTCGTGCAGCAGTTCCTCGACGCTCTTGAGCTCGGGCACGACCAGGGGTGGCCGCATGAGCTCGGTCCACTGGCGGATCTCGCCGGTGTGCAACAGCGCCAGGATGTCCTTGGCGTAGATGATCCCTTCGATCTCGTCGCGGTCGTCGCCGTGCACCGGGATCCGGGAGTGGCCCGCGGCGAGGATGACCTCGACCACCTCGTCGAGCGGTGCCTTCAACGCCACCGAGATCATGTCGGGGCGCGGCACCATGACCTCGCGCACGACCGTGTCGTCGATGTCGAACACCGCGGTCAGCATGGCGTGGCGCGACGCGCTGAGGGTGCCCTCCGCGCCGGCGACGTCGACGAGGTCGCGCAGCTGCTCGGTCGTGACGACCATGGGCGGGTCGTCGGCGTCACCGGGCGTGAAGGTGCTGCCGACGCGCCCCATGAGGCGCGCGACCGGTCCCAGCGCGACGACCGGCCAGCGCACTGTGCGCGCCAGCCGCGCGGCGACCCGCTCGGGCCGCGTCGCGACGAGCCGGGCCGGCATCACGTCGGCGACGACGTACAGCGTCAGCACGGCGACCACCGCGCCGGCGGCAAGACCCGCACCCGTGCCCACGATGTCGGCGGCGACCACCACCAGCGTCACGACGTACACCGTCCGCAGCAGCGTGGTCAGCAGCGACAGCACGGCCAGGGTCTGGGGCAGCTCGCTGACCAGCCGCAGCAGCACATGGGCGCCGTGCACACCCTCGTCGGTGAGCTTCTCCGCGCGCGGCGCGCTGGTCCGGGCGACCGCACCGGCCGCGGTCTCGAAGACACCGGTGAGCACCAGCAGGGCCACCGCCGCGGTGACCAGCAGCCACAGGATGGTCGTCATCGGGACCCACCAGCGGCGAACGCGGCGAGCAGGTCGTCGGTCAGGCCGAACATCCGCTCCTGCTCGTCCGCGCTGGCATGATCGTGCCCCAGCAGGTGCAGCACGCCGTGCACGAGCAGCAGGTCGAGCTCGGTCTCAGCGGTCCGGCCGTGGTCGCCCGCCTGCTCGACGGCCACCGCCGGGCACAGCACGACGTCGCCGAGCAGACCCGGCACACCGGGGGCCACGGCGTCGACGTCGTCGATCGGAAACGCGAGCACATCGGTGGGCCCCGCCTTGCCCATGTGTACGGCGTTCAGCTCGCCGATCGGTTCCCGGTCGACACAGGTGACCGACAGCTCGAGCTCGACGGGCACGTCGAGGCGACGCAGGACGTGGTGCGCCAGGCGGGTGAGGCGGCCGGTGTCGATCGGCAGCCGCTGCTCGTCGATCACGGTGACCGTGTGCGTCGACGTGTCGAGTGCCGCGTGCGGTCGTCGCGGATCGTCGCCCGCGGCAGCCGGGCCCTGGACGGCCGTCCCGGTCGCGTCCGTCGTCGGACGCGACCGGGACGGCTCAGGACTGGCGGATTCCACCCTCCGTCCCTTCTCCTGTGTCGTAGCGCTCGTACGCCTCGACGATCTGCTGCACGATCCGGTGGCGGACCACGTCCCGGCCGGTCAGCTCCGCGAAGGCGACGCCCTCGATCTCCGACAGCACGTCGCGCACGACCCGCAACCCGGACCGGCGACCCGACGGCAGGTCGACCTGCGTGACGTCACCGGTGACCACCGCCTTCGAGCCGAAGCCGAGGCGGGTGAGAAACATCTTCATCTGCTCGGCGGTCGTGTTCTGCGCCTCATCGAGCACGATGAAGCTGTCGTTGAGTGTGCGGCCGCGCATGTACGCCAGTGGCGCGACCTCGATGGTGCCCCGCTCCATCAGCATGGTCAGCTGCTCGGCGTCCATCATGTCGTGCAGCGCGTCGAACAGGGGCCGCAGGTACGGGTCGATCTTCTCGTACAGCGTGCCGGGCAGGAACCCCAGCCGCTCGCCCGCCTCGACCGCCGGACGGGTCAGCAGGATCCGGTTGACCTCCTTGCGGCGCAGCGCCTCGACGGCCATGGCCATCGCCAGGTAGGTCTTGCCGGTGCCCGCCGGACCGATGGCAAAGACGACGGTGTTCGACCGGATGGCGTCGAGGTAGGTCTTCTGCCCCGGCGTCTTGGGCCTGATCGAGCGCCCGCGGTGGGACAGCGCGGTGTCGCCGAGCACCTCGGCGGGGCTGGCAGCCGCGTCGTCGCGTACCATGTCGATGGTGCCGCGCACCAGGGACTCGTCGAGCTCGTAGCCACGTTCGAGCAACTTGACGAACTCGTCGAAGATCCGCGAGACCTGCCGCACCTCGGTGTCGGGGCCCGAGATCGTGACCTCGTTGCCGCGCACGAGGATCTCGACGTCGAATGCGCCCTCGACGATCCGCAACAGCGAATCACCTGTTCCCAGCAGGGACAGCATCGAGTGCTCGACGGGGATGGATGTCTTGATGCTGGTCGAACTCGGCAACGATGACTCTTGTCGGTCGGGCGGTCGTCGACTCAAGAGTCTATCCGCGGCGGCGGTCGGTTGGAACGCCCAGGTTCGATGCCCTCACCCGGCGTCGAGGGCGTCGATCGCGGCGCGGACCGTGTCGGCGGCCGTGTCGAGATCCGCCGGGTCAGGGTCGGGGTCGGCGTTGCCGAAGTCGAGGTCGTGCACATCGTCGATCGGCACGACGTGGATGTGGACGTGGGGCACCTCGAGGCCGGCCAGCATCATGCCGACCCTGCTCGGCTGGTAGGCATGCTGCAGCGCCACGCCCACGCGCTGGGCGACCCGGGTGAGGTGGCGCCACTCGTCGGCGTCGAGGTCGATCCAGTGGTCGACCTCGACCCGGGGCACGACGAGCACGTGGCCGGGACGCAACGGGTTGATCGACAGGAACGCCACACAACGGTCATCGCGGTACACGAACCGGCCGGGCAGGTCGCCCTCGATGATGCGCGTGAAGACCGACGCCATCAGCTCACTCCGCGTCGGCGTCGGCGGCTGGGAGGGTCACGCTGCCCGGACCCACCGGCTCGCCCGGCTCGTGCGCCAGAGCGCCCGGACGTTCGTGCGGTGCGCGACCACAGTCGCACTCACCGGCGACGCCGGCGGCCTTGCGTGCCATCCCCAGCGTGGGCAGGACTGTCGTGCCCGGCGGGGTCTCCAGGCGCACCTCCCCGCATCGGGGGCAGACGACCTGGTTGGCGTTGCTATCGCTCATCGGGTGTCAGTCTCCTCATGCCGCAGCATGTGCTCACAGAAGGCGAGCACGTCCGCGGACTCGTCGATCAGCTTGCTCGTGGGCTTACCCGCGCCGTGGCCGGCCGATGTGTCGACCCGTAGCAGGATCGGCGCCGGCCCGGCCTGCGCGGCCTGCAGGCTCGCGGCGAACTTGAACGAGTGGCCGGGCACGACGCGATCGTCGTGGTCGCCGGTCACGATGAGCGTCGCCGGGTAGGCGGCCCCGGGCGCGATCCTGTGCAGCGGCGAGTAGGCGAACAGGGTGGCGAACTGGTCGGGATCGTCGGGGTCGCCGAAATCGCTGCGCCACGCCCACCCGATCGTGAAGCGGTGGAACCGCAGCATGTCGAACACGCCGACGTGGGCGACGGCCGCGCCGAACAGGTCGGGGCGCTGGGTGATGCACGCCCCGACCAGCAGCCCGCCGTTGGAGCCACCCTGGATCGCCAGCTGGTCGGTGGTGGTCCACCCGGCGTCGATCAGCCACTGCGCGCACGCGAAGGCGTCGTCGAACACCTGCTGCTTGTTGTCCAGGCGCCCCGCGTCGTGCCACGCCGTGCCGTACTCCCCGCCGCCGCGCAGGTTCGCGACCGCCAGCACGCCCCCGCGTTCGACCCACACGGTGCGCAGGACGCTGAACGCCGGGGTCAGCGAGATCCCGAAGCCGCCGTAGCCGTAGAGGATGGTGGCGGTCGGCACGGGCTCCCTGTCGGCGCGGTGGATCAGGAACATCGGCACCGGCGTGCCGTCGGACGACGCGACGAATGTCTGGGTGGTGACCAGGTCGACGGGCGCGTCCGGCAGGTGCGGGCTGAAGACCTCGGCCGCCGCTCCTGACGGCACGTCGACGGAGAGCACGCGTGTCGGCTGTGCGAACGTGGTCCAGCCGATGTGGGCCAGCGGATCGTCCGGGGTGCCGGTCAGGCCGGTGACCGAGCCGAACTCGCCGAGGTCGACGTCGCCGTGCGGGGTGCCGTCGACGTCGTGCAGCGCGATCCGGTGGCTGGCGTGGTGCAGCCGGACGGTGACGATGCGCCCACCGACGAGCGCGGCGTCGTCGATCGCGGCGTCGGCCGCGGGCACGACGTCACGCCAGTCGCCGGGGTCGGGGGCGGTGACGTCGATCGCCACGACCCTGCGGTTGGGCGCATCACGGTCGGTGAGCACGTACAGGGTGTCGCCGACCGTTCCGACGCAGTCGTACTCGGCGTCGAAGTCGTCGAGCAGGGGCTCCACGTCACCGCCCGTGTCGAGGTCGGCCAGGTACACCCTTGTGCGCGGGTCCGTGCCCTGCCAGATCGTGACGACCAGCCAACGCCCGTCGTGCGACACCCACGGCCGGTAGCCCCACTCCGGCTGGTCGGCGCGGGCGTAGACGACCGCGTCGTCGACCTGTGCCGCGCCGACCCGGTGGAAGCACAGGCGCTGGTCGGTGTTGGTGTCCTGGTACGCGCGGCCCTCGGCGGGCGGGTCGTAGGCCGCGTAGTAGAAGCCGGACGCGTCCGGTGCCCACGCTGCCGTGGAGAACTTGCTCCACGTGATGACGTCAGGACGGTCGTCATCCTCATCGAGGTTGCGCACGCGCCACGTCATCCAGTCCGACCCCCGGTCGCTGCGCGCGTACGCCATCCACCGGCCGTCGCGGCTGATCGACAGGCCGGTCAGGGCCGCCGTGCCGTCGTCGGACCAGGTGTTGGGGTCGAGCAGCACTTGGCCCTCGTCGTCGGCCGAGGTCATCGTCCACAGGACCTGCTGTGCCTGCAGACCGGCGTTGCGCAGCTGGAACCAGCGGTCGCCCCGCCGCCATGGGGCGCCCCGCCGCGGATGGTCCCACAGCTCGGTGAGTCGCTCGCGGACGGCGTCACGTGCGTCACAGCTCGCCAGCCACGAAGCCGTCAGCTGCTGCTGGGCGGCGATCCAGGCGCGGGTCTCGGGCGCATCGGTGTCCTCGAGCCAGCGGTAGGGGTCGGCGACGTTCGTGCCGTGGTAGTCGTCGACGTGGTCGCCCAGCGTCGCTGGAGGATAGGTCAGCGTGGTCACGCGGGCCCCTCGACTTCGAGGACGGTCAGGTCGCGGGTCGCCCTGGTCAGCGCCACGTACAGTGCGGCGCCGCCGCTGGTCTCCCTGGCGATCTGGGCGGGTCCGACCAGCACGACGGCGTCGAACTCCAGGCCCTTGGCCTGTTGTGCGGTGATCACCGGCACCTCGTCGTCGATCGCGGAGGAGGCCACCCTGTCGATCAGCGAGGCAGCGGCGATCACCGCGACGGTTCCGGGCTCACCGGCGACCCCGGCCAGCGCCCCGTGGACGGCATGCTCCAGCCTTTCGAGCGCCACGGAGGTGATCTGCGGTTCGCGGCCGCTGTAGCGGACCGACTGCGGCGGATGGTGGCGGATGCCGGTGATGGCCGTCCGCTGCTCGACGTAGGCCATGATCTCGGCGGGCGTGCGGTAGTTGACGGTCAGCTCGTGCACGGACAGGCGGCCGTGCAGGTGAGGAGTCAGGCCCTCCCAGTCGTGGAGCGCCGTGGCGCTCATCGCCTGGTCGAGGTCGCCGACGACGGTCATCGAGCCCGACGGGCAGCGCCGGACCAGCATCCTCCACTGCATCGGCGAGAGCTCCTGCGCCTCGTCGACGACGATGTGGCCGTACACGTCGTCATCACCGGTGATGTCCGGCTGGATCTGGCGGCGCAGCAGCCGCCGCACCTCGGCGTGCCGCCCGTGGTCGACGCCTAGCAGGTCGATGGTCTCGGCGATGCGGAGCTCCTCGTCGCGACGGCGGTCCCGCCGCGGACGGCGGCGCTCCACGGTCGCGACCAGCACGTCGAGCAGCGCGATGTCGGCCTCGGTCCACCCGTCGCGCACCGTGCCGGCCAACGTCGCGACCGCATCGGCGGGCAGCACGTCGCCCCCGACACGCCGCAGGAGGTCCTGGTCGGACAGCAGCACCCGCAGCATCGTGACGGGAAGGTCGTCCCACTCCTCGTCGCGGACCCGCGACCACGGCCACCGCCGCGCCAGGCGGTCCAGGACCGTCGCCATGCGCGCGTCGCCCTTGATCCGCTGCAGCACCGGTGGCTCGTCGAGCGTGGCGAGGCCCTCGCCGAGCAGGTCGACGACCCGGGCCATGCGCACCGACCGCTCCCCCAGACCGGGCAGCACATCGCCGATGTAGCGCAGGAACCGGGCGCTGGGGCCGATGATGAGGACGCCGCTGTGCTCGATGCGGTCCCGGTTGGTGTAGAGCAGGTAGGCGACGCGGTGCAGCGCCACGGCCGTCTTGCCGGTGCCCGGCCCGCCCTGGACGACGGTCACGCCGTCGAGCGGCGCACGGATCACGTCGTCCTGCTCGCGCTGGATCGTCGCGACGATGTCGCCCATGCGTTCGCCGCGCGGGCGCGCGACGGCCGCCAGCAGCGCGGCCTCGCCGACCAGTGAGACGTCGCCGTCGCGGGCCGCGTCGATGTCGAGCAGCTCGTCGTCGAGCCCGACGACCCGGCGCTGGCGCATGTGCACGTGGCGGCGGCGGCGCAGCCCCATCGGCTCAAGGGGCGTCGCGCGGTAGAAGGCCGCGGCGATCGGCGCGCGCCAGTCGACGACCAGCGGCTCGTAGCCCTCGTCACTGATGCCGAGCCGTCCGATGTGCCAGGCGTCGCCGTCGCGCTCGTCGATGCGCCCGAACACCAGTCCGTACTCGGCGGCGTCGATCTGGTCGAGCCGGTGCAGGGTCGAGCGGACCAGCGCGTCGCGATCGTGGCGCGCCTGGTGCGTGCCGCCGCGTCCCTGCGCCAGCACGTCGGCCGACCGCTCCTCGGCACGGCGGCGCAGGACCTCGAGCCGGGCGTATGCACGGTCGACGTGCTGCTGCTCGCGCTGCAACTCGGTCTGGTCGGTCACCATGGGTGCTCCCCGTTGCTCCGCACCCAGCGCTCGCTGACGTTCGTCTTCGCCATCGCCTCCTGCAAACGTCCTCGTCGTCATCCGAGCCGGCCGGCCCGGTGCAGCACCAGCGCGGGCGCCACGACGGCGGCCGTCTCGACCCGCACGATGGTCCGGCCGAGTTGGTCCGCGGGCAACCCTGCCAATGCGACCTCGTCCCCGGTGAGACCCCCCTCGGAACCGACCGCGACCGTGACCCGGTCGACCCGAGCACCCAATGGTACGTCACGCAGCGGTGTCGATGCCTTCTCCCAGCGACCTCTCAGGTGCCGAACACGCCCCGCAGCCGGTCGAACAGCCCGCGATCGGTCGACGATCCCGGCCGGTCCTCGCCGCGGAGCTGCGCCAGGGCCCGGACGAGGTCCTTCTGCTCCTCGTCGAGGCTGGTGGGGACCTCGACCTGGCAGTGGATGTACAGGTCACCGCGGGCGCCGCCGCCGTTGAGCTTGGGCATGCCGGCGCGCCGCACCGACAGCACCGTGTCGGGCTGGGTGCCCGGCGGAACCGTCAGCGTGTGCGACCCGTCGATGGTCGGGATCTCGATGTCAACCCCCAGCACCGCCTGGACCATCGGGAGTCGCAGCCTGCAGTGCAGGTCGTTGCCCTCGCGCTCGAACACGTCATGGGGCTCGACGCGGATCCGCACGAACAGGTCGCCGCTGCGGGCGCCCATGCGACCGGCCTCGCCTCGGCCGGCCAGCCGCAACCGCGTACCCGTGTCGACGCCGGGCGGGACGTCAACGGCCACCGTCTCCTGCGTGCGCCGTCGTCCCTCGCCGTTGCAGCCGGGGCAGGGGTGCTCGATCTGCTGCCCCGAGCCGCGGCATGCGGGACACGTCGACGTCGTCAGCATCTGCCCGAAGATGCTGCGCGTCACCTGCTGCACGCCGCCGGTGCCGTTGCAGGTGCTGCAGCGCACCGCGCCTCTGCCCTCCTCGTCACCGCTGCCGCCGCACGTCTCACAGCTGCGCATCACATCGACGTCGAGCTCGCGCCGCACGCCCTCGGCGGCCTCTTCCAGGTCGATCGTCAGATCGATCAGCGCGTCGCGCCCGGCGGTCGACGCGGTGCGGGTGGCCCCGCGTCCGGCGAACCCACCGCCGAAGAACGAGTCGATCAGGTCCGACAGGTCGCCGAAGCCCGCGAAGGGGTCGCCACCGCCGGCCGCACCGCCGGGACCGCGGGGGTCGCCGAAGCGGTCGTAGTTGGCGCGGGTCTCCGGGTTGCGCAGCACCTCATAGGCGGTGGTCAGCTCCTTGAAACCGTCCTCGTTGCCGCCCGCGTCGGGGTGCAGCTGGCGGGCCTTGCGCCGGTAGGCCCGCTTGATGGTCTCCTGGTCGGCGTCCTGCTGGACGCCGAGGATCTCGTAGAGGTCACGCGCAGCCATCACGATCCCGTAGTGCCGGTGCCGGTGAGCGCAGCGAGCGCCCGCTCCAGAGAGTTCGCGACCGCCCGCACGGTCGTCATCGCCTGGCCGTAGTCCATCCGCGTCGGACCGAGCAGGCCGAGCGAGCCGAGCGCCTCTCCGCTGGCGCCGTAGGTCGAGGCGACCATCGCGAACGGCGACAGCTCGTCGACCGG
>Ga0299913_10003726_pt1 | contig 12560 bp, 10 predicted proteins | sample RVTome_9_FD_201360 | JGI IMG/M metagenome (GOLD analysis project Ga0299913, IMG submission 201360) | Soil microbial communities from uranium-contaminated site in the Upper Colorado River Basin, Wyoming, United States - RVT155D38 (version 2) ... | reverse complement strand
CTCCTCGTCGAGGCCTTCACCCGCGAGCCCCTCGACATCTCGCTCACGCTCGAGTTCTCCGCCGACTTCGTCGACGTCTTCGAGGTCCGGGGCCACCCGCGCGCGCACCGGGGCCGTATGCTGTCGCCCGTCGTCGACGGCGCGGCGGTGCAACTGGCCTACCGCGGGCTCGACGGGGTGACGCGGACCACGACGCTGGCCTTCTCGCCGCCGCCCGACCGGCTGGACGATACCGCGGCCGAGTACCAGCTCACGCTGGCGCCGGGCGGGCGGGCCGAGCTGGTCATGGTGGCCGACGCGGCGGGGGCGAGGGAGCCGCCGCCACCCAGCTACGGCGAGGCGCTGCGCCGGCGACGGGCCGTGACCGAGCGCCTGGGCAGCGCCGAGGTCCGCAGCAACCACGACCTCTTCGAGGTCTGGGTCCAGCGGTCGCGCCGCGACCTGCACCTGCTGCTCACCGAGACGCCCGACGGCTTCGTCCCCTACGCCGGCATCCCGTGGTACGTGGCGCCCTTCGGGCGGGACGCCCTGATCACGGCGCTGCAGGTGCTGCCGTTCGAGCCGGCCATCGCCGCCGGCACGCTGCGCTTCCTCGCCCGGCATGTGGGCCGCATCGACGACACCTTCACGGACCAGGAGCCCGGCAAGATCATCCACGAGCTGCGGCGCGGCGAGATGGCCGCCTGCCGCGAGATCCCCTTCATTCCCTACTACGGCAGCGTCGACGCCGCGCCGCTCTTCCTGATCCTCCTGAACGAGTACTGGAAGTGGACCGCCGACATCGCGCTGGCCCGCGAGCTGTGGCCCACGGCCGGCTGCGTGCTGGACTGGATGCTCCGCTCGGCCGACGCCGGCGGCGGCTATCTCACCTACGCGCGCCGCTCCCCGCGCGGTCTGGTCAACCAGGGCTGGAAGGACTCCCACGACGCGATCATGCACGCCTCCGGGCACCTCGCCGAGCCTCCCATCGCGCTGGCCGAGGTCCAGGGCTACCAGTACGCGGCGCTGCTGGCCGCGGCCGACATGGCCGAGGCCCTGGCCGTCCGCGATCGCGCCCCGGCGCTGCGGGCGCGGGCGCGGCGGCTGCGCGACCGGTTCGAGGCGGACTTCTGGCTGCCCGACGAGGCCTACTATGCACTGGCCCTCGACCGCGCCGGACAGCCGTGCCGCGTCATCACCTCGAACGCCGGCCACCTGCTGTGGACACGGATCGTGAGCGACAGCCGGGCCCACATCGTCGCCCGCCGGCTGATGGCCGACGACATGTTCACCGGCTGGGGGCTGCGCACCCTGGCCAGCGGGGAGCGGCTCTACAACCCGATGAGCTATCACAACGGCTCGGTGTGGCCTCACGACACCGCCATCGCGGCCGTCGGCATGCGCCGCTACGGACTGGTGGAGCCGTTCCTCGCGCTGACCACCGGCCTCTTCGAGGCGGTCCTGCAGTTCGAGAACATGCGGATGCCCGAGCTGTTCTGCGGATTCACGCGCGCGGACGGCTATGGCCCGACCCAGTATCCGGTCGCCTGCTCGCCGCAGGCGTGGGCGGCCGGCGTCGTCTTCATGCTGATCGCCGCCCTGCTCGATCTCACTCCCGACGCCGCCGACAACCAGCTCACGCTCAACCGCCCGCGTCTCCCCGGCTGGCTGGCCTGGATCGAGCTGCGGAGCGTGCAGCTCCGGAACTCCCGCCTCACCCTGCGCGCCTCCCAGGGGCAGGCCGGCGCCGCCATCGAGATGCTCGCGCGGACCGGCGACGCCGAGCTGGTGGTCCGGCGCTAGGGGCCGCCGGCGCGGGACACGGGCGACGATTGACGCCTTCCGGGGGGAGGGCTACTCTCGGCGGCGGCGGAGGAGCCCAGCATGCACGTGGGGATGGCGGCCGTGTTTCAGAACCCGCAGCGGGGCCGGACGGACCGCGAGGTGTACCGCCACGAGCTCAGGCTCGCGGACCTGGCGGAGCCGCTGGGATTCGAGTCGATCTGGGGGGTGGAGCACCACTTCACCGACTACACGATGTGCCCCGACGTGCTCCAGTTCCTCACGTACATGGCCGGGCGGACCGAGCGGGCGCAGCTCGGATCCATGGTGGTCGTGCTGCCGTGGCACGACCCGATGCGGGCGGCCGAAGAGATCGCGATGCTCGACAACATCTGTGACGGCCGGCTGATCCTGGGACTCGGGCGCGGCGCCGGCAAGGTGGAGTTCGACGGCTTCCGGCTCTCGATGGACGAGTCCCGCGCGCGATTCGTGGAGTGCGCCGAGGCCGTGCTGGGCGGGCTGGAGACGGGCTACTGCGAGTACGACGGCGTCCACGTCAAGCAGCCGCGGGCCGCCATCCGGCCGGCGCCGTTCAAGTCCTTCCGCGGCCGGACCTACGCGGCGGCCGTCTCGCCCGAGTCGCTGCCGATCATGGCCAGGCTCGGCGTCGGCATCCTGATCATCCCGCAGAAGCCCTGGCACGAGGTCGCCAAGGAGCTCGAGACGTATCGCGCCGTGTACCGGCAGGTCAACGGCGTCGAGGCGCCGCCGCCGATCTCGGCCGGCTGGACGTTCTGCGATCCGAGCGCCGAGCGGGCCCAGGCCATGGCGCGCCGGTACATCGGCGGCTACTACCAGACCGTGCTCGAGCACTACCAGTTCGCCGGCGACCACCTGGCCCGCACGAAGGGCTACGAGTACTACGGCAAGATGAGTGAGAAGATCGCCGAGTACGGGACCGACACCGTCATCGACTACTTCGTCAATCTGCAGGTGTCGGGGACGCCCGAGCAGTGCTACGAGCGGATCGCCGACATCCACCGCCGCACGGGCAACAGTCACTACGTCGGCGTCTTCTCCTACGCCGGCATGCCCTACGACGAGGCCGAGCGCAACATGCGGCTCTTCGCCGCCGAGGTGATGCCCCAGGTCCGCAAGCTGGCGGGGGCGCCGCCGGCCGCCGCCGAGCCGGCCGGGTCGGCGCCCGGCCGGGACGTCCGGGCGCTCGGTTTCTGAGATGCCCTTCGAGACGCTGCTCTACGACGAGGCCGGCGGCGTCGCTACCGTCACGCTCAACCGTCCCGACCGGCTCAACGCCGTCAACCCCACGGTGATCCGCGAGCTGGTCGGGGCGCTGGACCAGGCCGACGCCGACGATGCCGTGCGCGCCGTTGTCGTGACGGGCGCCGGCCGCGCCTTCTGCGCGGGCGCCGACCTCGGCGGCGGCGGCGCGACGTTCGCCGGCGGCCCCGGCCGGAGCGAGGGCGCGGAGGACCATCGCGACGGCGGTGGCCTGGTCACCCTGCGCCTCTTCGACATGAAGAAGCCGGTGATCGCCGCCATCAACGGACCGGCCGTCGGCTTCGGTGTCACCATGACGCTCGCGATGGACGTCCGGCTCGCCTCCAGCGCGGCCAGGATCGGCTTCGTCTTCGCCCGGCGCGGCGTCGTGCCGGAGGCCTGCAGCACCTGGTTCCTGCCCCGGCTGGTCGGCATCGCCCAGGCCGCGGAGTGGGCCTACACCGGCCGCGTCTTCTCCGCCGACGAGGCCCGCGCGGGCGGCCTGGTGAGCCGCGTCGTGGCGCCCGAGGCCCTGCTCCCCGCGGCCCACGAGCTGGCCCGGGAGATCGCCGACCACACCTCCGCCGTGTCGGTGGCGCTGATCCGTCAGATGCTGTGGCGGATGCTCGGCGCCGACCATCCGCGCCAGGCGCACCGCCTCGACTCGCTCGGCATGTGGTACACGGGCCGCTCCGCCGACGCCCACGAGGGCGTGACGTCGTTTCTCGAGAAGCGGCCCCCGAGGTTCACGGGGAGGCCCAGCCAGGACATGCCGCCGTTCTACCCGTGGTGGTCCTGACGGTGACGACGACGCCGCTCAGCGTCCACCTGCCGTTCAACCGCGACATCCTGGGGGCGACGTTCGCCCCCGCCAAGCAGGGCGACAAGCCCGCCGACGAGCGCGGGCACTGGCTCCTCGTGCAGGGGCAGAACCTGCTCGTCACGCCCGACGGTGCCGGCTTCCGGCTGCCCACCGGCGACTGCCCGCTGCCCCTCGATGGCCAGGCGCCGTTCTGGCTCGGCACTTATCTCGGGCACGCGTGCTGGGTCGTGCCGGTGCCCCCCGAGGCCCCGGTGCCCCACGGCCTCGTCCGCGAGACCATGGTGCCCATGCGCGGCGCCCGGATGCCGGACGAGCTGCTCTCGCTGGGCGGCATGGCGATGCAGGCGCTCTGGTGGGAGTCGACCAGCGGGCACTGCCCGCGCTGCGGCACGCCGACCACCCGCATCGAGAACGAGTGGGGCAAGCGGTGTCCGCGCTGCCGCTACGAGCACTACCCCCACCTGCATCCGGCCACCATCGTCCTCGTGCGCGACGGCGACCGCGTGCTCCTCACGCGCAAGGCCGACTGGGCCCCGGGCCGCTACGCGCTGGTCGCCGGGTTCGTGGACAACGGCGAGTCGCTGGAGGGCTGCGTGGCGCGCGAGATCAAGGAAGAGGTCGGCGTGGACGTCAAGGACATCCGCTACGTCGGCAGCCAGAACTGGCCCTTCCCGAGCCAGATGATGATCGGCTTCGTGGCCACCTACGCCGGCGGCGACGTCGTCGTCGACCGCGAGGAGCTGGACGACGCGCGCTGGTTTTCGTGCGACGCGCTGCCGAGCCTGCCCAGCCGCCACTCGATCTCGCGCTACATCATCGATCAGTACGGCCAGCCCTGAGCGGCGGCACCAGGCCGCCTCACTCGATCACCTGATCCGCGCGAAGCAGGAACGAAGGCGGGAGGGCCAGACTCAGAGCCCGGGCCGTGCGAAGATTGATGACCAGCTCGAGCCTGGTCGGCTGCTCGACCGGCAGATCGGCGGGCCGGGTGCCCTTGAGGATCCTGTCGACGTAGAAGGCGGCGCGCCGGTACATGTCCACGAGGCTGGCGCCGTAGAACAGGAGGCCGCCGGCCTCCACGAACTCACGCTCGCCGTAGACCGCCGGCAGGCGATGCCGGGCCGCGAGCTCCACGATCGTCCTGCGGTGGGTGACGAACAGGACGTCGGTCAGCACCATGATCGCCCCGGCGCGCTCGCGCGCGATCGCCGCGAAGGACGGCTCGAGATGGCCCGGCTCTCGGGCCTCGATCACCGGCAGCTCCAACCCGAGCTCGCGGGCGGTGCGCTCCCGCTCGGCCAGAAACGACTTCGTGTAGGGGGACCCCGGATGGGTGAGCACCGCCACGCGCCGCAGGCTGGGGACCGCTTGCCTGAGCGTCTCCAGCCGCTTGGCGTTCAGCGCCTGGCCGAGCGCCGTCACGCCGGTCACGTTGCCGCCGGGCCGCGCCAGGCTGGCGACGAGCCCGCCCTCGACCGGATCGCCCGTCGTCACCATCACGACGGGAATGCTGTCGGTCGCCCGCTTGGCGGCCAGGGCGCCGGGGTTCGATCCGGTCAGGATGACGTCCACGCGCTCCCGCACGAGCGACGCCGCCAGCTCGGGGAGTCGCTCGACCGTGCCCCCGGCGAGCCGGGTCACGACGACGTAGTCCCGCCCCTCGACCCACCCGAGATCGGCCAGCCCGCGCCGGAACGCCTCGATGAACGGCGCCTCGGTGGCGGCGGACAGCGGCGACAGGCGGCCGATCCGGACCGGCTTGGCCGCCGGCTGGGCCCCGGCGACGCCGGAAGCCGCCAGGAGGGCGGCCGCTCCGACGAGCAAGGCGCGGCGACGCACGGCGCTACGCTCCCGCCGGCACGGCAAGCACCGCCCCGCACGCCTTGCAGGTCCGCAGGGCCTCGCTGGCGTTGAAGCGCTGGATGATCGCCGTCAGCTCACGCTCGATGTCCGCGCAGGCGAACCGCTCCTCGTGCAGCGTGGCCCCGCAGCCCTCGCAGAACCAGGCCAGGGCGTCCAGCTCGTCGGGCCGGCGCTTGCGCTCGATGACGAGCCCCCACGTCCCCGCCGGCCGGATCGGGCAGTGCGGCGTGCCGGCGCGCACCAGCATGGCCTCGCCCTCGCGCACGCGGAGGTCGCGCATGCGCCCGTCGGCCTCGCGGCAGCGCACCGTGATGTCGCCCTGGAGCTGGTAGAAGATCTCGTCGCCGGGGTCGAGGTGGAAGTCGTTGCGCGCGTTGGGCCCGCGCACGATCTGGTAGATGAACTCGCTCTCGGGAAAGACCTCCTTGTTGGCGACCGGCGGGGCGAACAGCGCGCGGTGCTCGTCGATCCAGCGCATCAGGTGCACGGGCTGCAGCTCGGCCATGGCGCGCCTCCGGGCGCTCAGTGTACGCCCGGTAGCCGGACGGTGAACGGCCGCACCAGCTGGCGCAGCCAGCCCTCCGGGACCGGCGCGCCGGCCAGACCGTACGCGTCCGGCCAGCGGCCGTCGGGAAAGTGGCGGGTCCCGAAGAGGCGGTCGATCACCGGCAGGTGGACGGCGAAGTTCTTGTCGACCGCCTCGGGAGCGGCGGCATGGTGCCAGTGGTGGAAGCGTGGCGTCACCACGAGCTCCTCGATCGGGCGGAGCCGGAAGCGCACGTTGGCGTGGATGAACACCGCGTGGAAGGACACCAGCACCAGGTACGCGTACACCGCCGGCGCCGAGAAGCCCAGCACGTAGAGAGGCACGAAGGACAGGCCGCGCGTCAGGACGATGTCGAGCAGGTGCAGCCGCGAGGAGGCGAGCCAGTCCATCGCCCGGGCCGAGTGGTGGATCTCGTGGAAGCGCCACAGCCACGGCACGTGGTGGAACGCGCGGTGCACGGCGTACTGGGCCAGGTCGGCGACGATCACGACCTCGAGGAGCTGCACGAGCAGCGGCTGGCTCTGCACCGCCTGCTGCAGGCCCGGCCGCACCGCCCAGGCGAAGAAGAGCGCCGCCGGCGCCAGCGTGAGCAGCACCGTCACCTGCACCAGCAGGTGGCTCGCCGCGAAGTGGGCCAGGTCGGTTCGCCACCCCGGGCGGAAGATCGGCTGCGACGGCAGCCGGGCGAACAGCCGCTCCATGGGGACGAAGAGCAGGGCCAGGACCAGCACGTTGAGCAGGAACCAGTCGAGGCCGAGGTAGCCGGCGGCGCCGTCGACGTCGCCGACCGCGGCGCCGGAGCCGCCCAGCAGCGTCGCCCCCGTCGCCAGCGCCAGCGCGGTGAGGCCGAGCGTCTTCGCGCGCCGCAGGATCGCCGACAGCGCGCCGAGCCCGAAGCCGGTGACCAGGAACGCGTAGATCAGGAACCGTACGACACCGAGCGGGTAGTGGCCGCGCGCGTCGGGTGTCGTGAGCAGCCACGGGAACAGCAGGCAGAGGACGCCCCCGGCGCCGAGCGCCGCGAACGTCACCCCGAGGGCGCCGCTGATCCACCCCGAGCCGAACCGGGTGCCCTCGCCTCGCCCGAGCGCGCTCACGCCGCCGTGTACCCCCCGTCCACCGGCAGCGCCACGCCGGTGACGAACGCGGCCTCATCACTCGCGAGGTAGAGGATGGCCGCCGCCACGTCGTCGACGTGGCCGAAGCGGCCGAGCGGATACCGGGTGATCATCCGGGCGCGCCAGGCCGGGTCGGCCATCACCGTCGCGGTCAGCGCCGTCTCGACGTGGCCCGGGCACACGCAGTTGACGCGGATCGCCGGCGCCCACTGCATCGCGAGCTGCCGCGTGAGGTTGGCGACGCCGCCCTTGGAGGCCGCGTAGGCGGGGGACATCGAGCCGCCGACAAGGCCGTAGATCGAGGCCAGGTTGGTGATGCTGCCGTGGCCGCCGGCGGCCAGCGCCGTCCGCGACGCCCGCGCGGCCAGCCAGGTGCCCGAGAGGTTGACGTCCAGCACGCGACGCCACTCCTCCGCGGGTGCGGCCTCCCCGGCCGGGCTCGCCACCCCGGCCGAGTTCACGAGCGTCGTCAGCGTCCCGAACCGGGCCAGCGCCGCCTCCACCATTCGTCCGCAGGCCGCCTCGTCGGTGACGTCGGCCTGCAGCGCAAGCGCCTCCCCGCCGGCCGTCGCGATGGCCCGGGCCGTCGCCTCGGCGTGGTCGCCGGCCCGGTCCACGCACGTCACCCGCGCGCCCTCGGCGGCGAGCCACAGCGCCGTCGCCCGGCCGAGCCCCGAGCCGGCGCCCGTCACGATCGCGGCCTTGTCTCGCATGCGCATGCGCCCCGGCCCTCCCCGCGCCCGGAAATCGCCCGTTCCGGCCGCCCGCGACGAGGATACAATCCCGGGTGGCGAGGACGCCACGTTCGGGTGCGCGCGCCGCAGTCCGCTGCCGGCGCCGCGGCGGGTCGGCGGGGCGGCGAACGTCGAGGTGAGCCTGTCAACGAGGAGAGCGGCAATGGAATTCGAGTACTCCAAGAAGACCAAGATGTACCAGGAGCAGCTGACGGACTTCATGAACAAGTTCGTCTATCCCAACGAGGCCACGTTCCGCGATCAGCTGGACTCCTCGGCCGACCGCTGGCAGGTCCCGCCCATCATGGAGGAGCTCAAGGCGAAGGCGCGCGAGCGCGGGCTGTGGAACCTGTTCCTGCCCGAGAGCGACCGCGGGGCCGGCCTCACCAACCTCGAGTACGCGCCGCTCTGCGAGATCATGGGGCGCTCGCCCATCGCCGCCGAGGTGTTCAACTGCTCGGCGCCCGACACCGGCAACATGGAAGTGTTCGAGCGCTACGCTAGCCCCGAGCTCAAGAAGCAGTACCTGGAGCCGCTGCTGGAAGGCAAGATCCGCTCGGCGTTCGCGATGACCGAGCCCAGGGTGGCCTCCTCGGATGCCACCAACATCGAGTCGTCGATCGTCCGCGACGGCGACTCCTACGTCGTCAACGGCCACAAGTGGTGGACGTCGGGCATCGGCGACAAGCGGTGCAAGGTCTTGATCTTCATGGGCAAGACCGATCCCAAGAACCCCGACCGCTACAAGCAGCAGTCGATGATCGTGGTACCGCGCGACAGCCCCGGCATCAAGGTTGTCCGCATGCTGACCGTGTTCGGATACGACGATGCCCCCCACGGGCACGGCGAGGTCCTGTTCGAGAACGTACGGGTGCCGGTTGCCAACATGCTGCTCGGCGAGGGGCGCGGCTTCGAGATCGCCCAGGGGCGCCTGGGCCCCGGCCGCATCCATCACTGCATGCGCCAGATCGGGGTGGCCGAGCGCGCGCTGGAATACATGTGCAAGCGCTCGCTCAACCGCGTGGCCTTCGGCAAGCGGCTGGCCGAGAACGACATCACCACCGAGCGCATCGCCCAGTCGCGCATCGAGATCGACCAGGCGCGGCTGCTCGTGCTGCACGCGGCCTACATGATGGACACCGTCGGCAACAAGGCCGCCAAGCAGGCGATCGCCGGGATCAAGGTCGCGGTGCCCAACATGACGCTGCGCGTGCTCGACCGCGCCATGCAGCTGCACGGCGGGGGTGGCGTGAGCCAGGAGTTCCCGCTGGCCTTCTGGTGGGCCCACTCCCGCACGCTGCGGTTCGCCGACGGCCCCGACGAGGTACACCGCCGCCAGATCGGCCGGCTCGAGCTCCGCAAGCACGCCTGACCTCCCCCGAGGAGGATTGCGCCGGCCGAGCCGGCGCTCGAACGTGGTCGCTCAGACGCGTGAGGGCTTGGACGCGTGAGGAGGAGTCAGTGATGCGGATGACGGGGGGCGAGGCGCTGGCGAAGCAGCTGCACCGGGAGGGCGTGCGGGTGGTGTTCGGGCTGCCCGGGGTGCAGCTCTACGGGGCCATGGCGGCGCTCCGCGAGGAGAAGGACATCCGGTTCGTCCTCACGCGGCACGAGCAGGCCACCACGTACATGGCGGACGGCTACGCGCGCGCCGGCGGTGGCGTCGGGGTGGCGCTCGTCGTGCCGGGCCCGGGCGTGCTCAACGCCGGCGCCGGGCTGAGCACGGCCTACTCGTGCTCCTCGCCGGTGTTCCTCGTGGCCGGCCAGGTGCCCAAGCGCTATCTCGGCAAGGACGTCGGCGTGCTCCACGAGATCAACGAGCAGCTCGACGTCGTCAAGCCCATCACCAAGTGGCGCAAGCGGGTGCTGGAGGTCGCCGACATCCCGGCCGCCGTCCAGGAGGCGTTCCGCCAGCTCCAGACCGGCCGGCCCCGGCCCGTGCACCTGGAGATCCCGCCTGACACGCTGGAGGACGAGGGCGAGGCCGAGCTGCTGCCCCCGGTGACGGTGGCCCGCACGGCGGCGCCCGACGCGGATATCGAGCGGGCCGCCCGCCTGCTGCTGGACGCCCGGCGTCCCATCATCTACGCCGGCGGTGGCGTGCACGCCTCGGGCGCGCACGAGGCGCTGACGGCGGTGGCCGAGTACATCCAGGCCGGGGTGGTGCAGTCGGCCGAGGGCAAGGGCTCGGTGAGCGACCAGAGCGATCTGGCGCTCGGCGCGGCGCTGTGGCCCCAGAGCCCGTTGCGGGAGTACCTCGACGCCGCCGACACGATCCTGGTCGTCGGCTCGCGCTGCGCGCTGGCCGCCTTCCAGCCCGGCCAGACCATCGTCCAGCTCGACGTGGACGCGGAGGAGATCGGCCGCAATCACCCGGTGCAGGTCGGGCTCGTGGGTGACGCCCGGCTCACGCTCGAGCGCCTCCTGGAGCGGCTGCGGAGCGACGCGCCGCCCCGGCCGTCGCGCAAGCGCGAGCGCGAGCAGCTCCGGGAGGCCCTGGCCGCCCTGGACACCCAGGAGCCCAATCACTCGATCCTCGCGTCGTTGCGGGCGGGAACGCCCGAGGATGCCATCGTCATCGCCGGCATGACCCAGATCGGCTATTACTCACGCCCGTTCTGGCCTGTCTACCGGCCGCGGACCTACCTGACCTCGTCGTACTCCGGCAACCTCGGCTTCGAGGTGCCGACGGCGCTCGGCGCCAAGGTCGCCCGCCCCGAGCGCTCGGTCGTGTGCATCACGGGCGACGGCGGGTTCATGTACAACTCGCAGGAGCTCTCGACCGCCGCCCGCGAGAAGATCAATGCGGTGATCGTGCTCTTCAACGACGAGGCCTACGGCAACGTCGCCCGCGACCTCGACGAGTCGTGGGGGGGCAGCCACGGCGCCAGCGTGACCAACCCCGACTTCATGAAGCTCGCCGACGCCTACGGCGTGGTCGGGATGCGCGCGAGCAAGCCGACCGAGGTCGGCGACCTGGTCCGCAAGGCGGTGGGCCTGGACCGCCCGGTGCTGATCGAGGTGCGGGTCGGCCGCATGGCGCGCCCGGTGTTCTTCGCCCCGCTGAAGTCGCCCGACAAGTACCGGAAGCGGTGATCGACGCTCGCGGGGTGTCCTCCTCGCCGGCGCCTGCCCGCTAGGATCCGGGCGCGGCGCGATCGGCGGCGCGCCCCCCTCGTCGGCGCGAGCCGCCGCCTGCGGGCGCGCCGGCGCGCCGGCGATGCACCAGCGCGCACCAGCGCCGATTGGCGTCGCCGCCCGCCTCCGTGCTGCCGGACAGGAACGCCTCCGCGCGCACCGCGGAATCGTCGACGCCACTCCACGCGGGCGCGTGCGCCGCGCACCAGCGGACGTCCAGGATCTCGCGGCACGGGTCCGCGTCCGGCTCGCAGTCGGGGCAGTAGGGACGAGCGACAGCAGGGGTGTCGGGCAGGAAGTCCGTCACAGGCCGATAGCGCGAGACTCCGTCGCCATCTCCGCTCCCACTCTACGGCATGGTGGCCGCCGCCCACGAGCCTTTTCGTGCCCCGGCCGTCCTGCCCGGTCAACTGGAGCCGGTCGCGACGCGTTCCCCGCCGGGCGCGGCTCGGGGCGGCGAGCGGTCAGGTGCGGGAACGGCCGCGCAGCGCGGCCATCGCCTGGCGATGCTCCTCGGAGACCAGACAGGCCTCGAAGTGCGCCTGCATCTCGGCGCGGAAGGTGTCCAGATCCATGTCGAAGGCGCGGGCCGTGAGCCGCTTGCTGGCCCGCGCGCTGGCGGCGGGCAGCGCGACGAAGCGCGCGACGATGGCGTCGAGCGCCTCGGCGAACTCGGCGGCGGGCACGACACGGTTGACGAGCCCGTAACGCTCGGCCTCGCGGGCGCCGATGGGCTCGCCGAGCAGGATCAGCTCCCGGGCCCGGGCTCCACCGATGAGGCGGGGCAGGCGGTAGAGCGCGCACGAGGGGATGAGGCACTCCTTCACCGCGGGCAGGCCGAGCAGCGCGTCCTCGCTGGCCAGGCGGTAGTCGCACACGAGCGTGAGCTGCAGCCCGCCGCCGAGGCAGTGACCGTTGATGCCGGCGACGAACAGCCGGTCCATGCGCTCCATGGCCACCATGGCGTCCTCCCAGGCGACGAAGTCGGCGAGGCCGAACTCACCCGCCGCCAGCTCCGTGAGGTCGACGCCCGTGCAGAAGGCGCGGCCCGCCCCGGTCACGACCACGACGCGGGCCTCGGGCGCCTCCTCCAGCCGGCGCACGGCCTCGGTGAGATCGGCGACCCAGCGGCGGTTGCCGGCGTTCAGCACGCGCGGGCGATCCAGCGTGAGGCGCGCGACGGGGCCGGCGATGTCGAGGCGCATGGTCTCCACGGGATGCCTCCTGGCGCGGGGTCGGCCGCGGCAGTCTAGGCGCGCGCCGGCGAGCCGGTCAAGCCAGCCGGGGCAGCGCGG
>Ga0299913_10003725_pt1 | contig 12561 bp, 9 predicted proteins | sample RVTome_9_FD_201360 | JGI IMG/M metagenome (GOLD analysis project Ga0299913, IMG submission 201360) | Soil microbial communities from uranium-contaminated site in the Upper Colorado River Basin, Wyoming, United States - RVT155D38 (version 2) ... | reverse complement strand
CGATCGCGGCCGCGCCCGGCTCGCGGTTCGTGATCAGGTTCTGGACGCTGCCCGCCGTGTCGTAGGTGGAGACCGTCTCGAGCTCCGGGTGGCGGCGAAAGAACTCCTGACACTGCTCGAGCGCGATGGGGTGGGAATACACCCGCCGGATCTCCTCGAAGTACGTTCCAACCGGCGCGATCAGGCAATGCGACACGCGCAGATAAACTTCCCCGCGGATGATCAGGCCGTACTGCAGCAGCAGGTCGTAGTTCTGGTAGATCGACCCGACCAGCGAGTTCTCCATCGGCGCCAGGCAGGCGTGCGCCCGGTGCCTGGCGACGGACGAGAACATGTGCGGGAAGTCGCGGGTCGGAACCGTCTTGATGCGGCTCCCGAGCAGCTGCTGCGCGGCCTCTTCGCTGAACGCGCCGCGCTCGCCCTGGATGGCGACGCGAAGGGGGAGGGGGAGGGCCATGAGCCGGGGAGTGTGTCGATCGGTCGCCGGGAGAGTCAAGCACCCGACGCATGTCAAACTCCCGTCACAATAACCCCGTAGACTGGTCGCACTTCCTCCAAGGAGCGTTCAATGATCCGTCGAATCACGGTCGTATCGTTCGCGCTCGCGGCCGCGGGCGCCGCGCTGCCGCCCGGGGCGAGTGCCCAGAACGTCCGGGCGAAGGGGATCGACAGCCTGCACGTGAAGGCGAACCTCCAGGTCCAGTTCCACACCACCTCGGTCGACGACGAGCCGGGCTCCGAGTGGCTGCTGCGCCGCGCGCGGATCGCGGTCCGCGGCTGGGTCGCGGGCTGGGTCCGCGGGGACATCGAGGGCGACTTCGGGCGCGGCTCCGCCCGCTTGACGGACGGCTACGTGACGCTCGGGTTCGACCCCGTTCTCGCGCTGCGGATCGGCCAGTACAAGAAGCCGTTCAACGCCCACGAGCTGGTCTCGAGCCGCGAGCTCCTCGTGGCGGAGCGCGACGGCGCCCCGCGGGGGACGGACGGCCCCACTCCGGACGGCCTGGTCGACGATCTGGGCTGGTCGAACCGCGACATCGGGGTCGAGTGGGACGGACGGCGCGACCGGTTGGGGTGGGCGGTCGGCCTCTGGAACGGCGCGGGCGACAACGAGCGCGAGGACGACGACGGTAAGCAGCTTGCCGCCCGCCTGAACGTCGAGGCCCTGCCTGGCTGGACGGTGAGCGGGGCGTGGACTGGCAAGCGGGTGAGCGAGCCGCCCGACGCGCCGGACGCGGCCTGGTACCAGGCCGTGGAGCTGGCCGTGACCGGCGGGGAGTACGCCGAGCCGGGGTGGCGGGCGCTCGGGCAGGTCATGGCGGGCGACAACTGGGACCCCGAGTTGGGCGGCGGCGACGAGGCGTCGTTCCTCGCGCTCCAGGGGATCGTCGGGTACCACGTGCCCCTGTTCACGACGCCCTGGCTGATCGGGGTCGAGCCGACGGTCCGGATCGGCTGGGCGGATCCCGACACCGATGCGGACGACGACCAGGCGCTGCTCTCGACGGCGGGGGTCAACGTCTACTTCCACGAGCGGGTCAAGACCCAACTCCAGGCCGACTACCTATCCCCCGAAGGGGACGGCGAGGTGGCGCTCCGGATCCACACGGTCCTGGAGTTCTGATCCCGCGAGCCCGTTCCCGGTCATACTTCGGCAACACTCCGGGCGTAGACTGACGGCGGACACTCACAAGCGAGGCGAAATGGCTCAGCATTCGATCCACACACTGGTCGGCGCGTGCGTCCTGTCCCTGGCGGCGGCCTGCGGCGGAGGCGGCGGGGAAGGCGGCGACGGCGAGCTCTCGGGCCCGATCGAGATCGACGGATCGAGCACGGTCTATCCGATCAGCGAAGCGGTGGCGGAGGAGTTCCAGCGCGAGCACGCGGGGACCCGAGTGGCGGTCGGGGTGTCGGGTACCGGCGGCGGCTTCAAGCGGTTCTGCGCCGGCGAGACCGACGTCTCCAACGCGTCACGGCCGATCAAGGACAGCGAGGTCGAGGAGTGCGCGGCCAACGGCGTGGCGTTCACCGAGGTGCGGGTGGCCTGGGACGGCCTGTCGGTGGTCACGAATCCGTCCAACGACTTCGTCGCCTGCCTGACGACCGACGAGCTCAAGCGCATCTGGGAGCCGGGCAGCACGATCGACAACTGGAGCCAGGTGCGGGACGGCTTCCCCGACAAGGACCTGAAGCTCTACGGCCCGGGGACCGACTCCGGCACGTTCGACTACTTCACCGAGGCGATCGTCGGCGAGGAGGACGCCAGCCGCCCGGACTACACGGCCAGCGAGGACGACAACGTGCTGGTCCAGGGCGTCGAGGGAGATCCCGGCGCGCTGGGGTACTTCGGCTTCGCCTACTACGAGGAGAACGCCGCGCGGCTCAAGCTCCTGGGCGTCGACGGCGGCACGGGCTGCATCCAGCCCTCGGTCGAGACGATCGAGAGCCAGACGTACGCGCCGCTCAGCCGGCCGCTCTACATCTACGTGAGCGACGTCGGCCTGGCCAAGCCCCAGGTCGAGGCGTTCGTGGAGTACCACCTGCAGGAGGGCGCCGATCTCGTCCGCTCGGTGGGGTACATCCAGCTCCAGCCCGAGCAGTACGCCGAGGAGCTCGATAAGGTGCGGCAGCTCGCGTCGGGCGCGCCCGCGGGGGCCGAAGAAGCCCCGCGCGAGGAGCCCGCGACGGAGGCCGGGGACACGACCGCGGCGCAGTGAGCGAACCGGCACTTCTCGACCCCCCGACGCACTCCGCGGGCACGGGTCGCGGGCGCGGCCTGCGCGGAGCCCGGGCGCGAACGGCGAAGGAGTCCGCCATCGGCGGCGCATTGTTCGCTGCCGGGGCGGTCTCGATCCTGACGACCGTCGGCATCATCGCCGTCCTGGTATGGGAGTCGGTGGCCTTCTTCCGCCGCGTGTCGATCACCGAGTTCCTGACCGGCACGGTCTGGACGCCGCTCTTCGTGCCCCAGAACTTCGGCGTCCTGCCGCTCCTCGCCGGATCGATCCTGGTGGCGCTCGTGGCGGCGGTGATCGCGATTCCGCTCGGCTTGGGTTCGGCGGTCTACCTGAGCGAGTTCGCGCCGGTCCGCCTGCGCGCCTGGCTGAAGCCGATTCTCGAGATCCTGGCCGGCGTCCCGTCCGTCGTGTACGGCTACTTCGCGCTGACGTTCGTGACCCCCATCCTGCAGGTGATCGTTCCGGGCCTGGACATGTTCAACGCGCTCTCGGCCGGGATCGTGGTCGGGATCATGGTCGTGCCGCTAATCGCCTCGCTGTCGGAGGACGCGATGAACGCGGTTCCGAGAGAGCTCCGGGACGGAGCCTACGCCCTCGGCTCCACGAAGTTCGAGGTCGCCACCCGGGTCGTGACGCCGGCCGCGCTGTCGGGGATCGTGGCCTCGTTCATCCTCGCGATCTCGCGCGCCATCGGGGAGACGATGGCCGTCGTCCTGGCGGCCGGCATGACGCCCAACCTGACGTTCGACGTGCGCGAGTCGATCCAGACGCTGACCGCGTACATCGTGCAGGTCAGCCTCGGGGACACGCCGTTCGGCTCGATCGAGTACCAGTCGATCTTCGCCGTCGGCCTGTTGCTGTTCGTAGTGACGCTGGTCATGAACATCTTCGGGCTGTGGTTCCTCCGGCGCTATCGCGAGGAGTACGCGTGAGCGGGAAGCGGCGAAGCCTCGAGGCGCCACCCGAGCTGGTCGCGCGGCGCCGGCGCGGGAAGGTGTTTCAGGCCCTCTGCCTGGCGGCCACCCTGGTGGGAGTCGTGACGCTGGTCGTGCTGCTGGCCGACGTGCTGGTCGACGGCGTGAAGTGGCTGAGCCCCACGTTCTTCACGGAGTTCCCCTCGCGACTTCCCGCCCGGGCGGGGATCAAGTCCGCCCTCTACGGCACCGTCTGGCTCATGGGACTGGTCGCCCTGATCTCGTTCCCGATCGGGGTCGCGGCGGCGGTGTGGCTCGAGGAGTACGCGGGGAAAGGATGGCTCCGGACGGCGATCCAGACGAACATCTCCAACCTGGCGGGAGTCCCGTCGATCGTCTACGGGATCCTGGGGCTCGCGATCTTCGTGCGCTGGATGTTCGCGCTCACCGGCGGCCGCAGCGTGATCTCGGGAGCCCTGACGATCTCGCTCCTGGTCCTGCCGATCCTGATCATCGCCGGGCAGGAAGCGATTCGCGCCGTTCCGAACTCGATCCGCGAGGCTTCCTACGGGCTGGGCGCGACCAAGTGGCAGACCGTCCGCCACCACGTGCTGCCCAACGCGATGCCCGGCATCCTGACGGGAACGATCCTGGCGCTGTCCCGGGCCATCGGGGAGACGGCGCCGTTGATCATGATCGGCGCCCTGACCTTCATCGCCTTCGTGCCGGAGGGGCCCCGCGACCAGTTCACCGTGCTCTCCATCCAGGTCTACAATTGGGTCAGTCGGCCGCAGGACGACTTCCGGGGGCTCGCGGCCGCGGCCATCATCGTGCTGCTGGCGCTGCTGCTGTCCATGAACGCGCTGGCGATCTGGCTCCGCAACCGATATCGGAAGGAATGGTGAGGGGATGCCGACGATCCGGGTGAGCGCCGACGGGGATGCCGCGCTGGAGACGCGCGACGTCCGCGTCCATTACGGCGCGGCGGAAGCGATCAAGGGGATCACGATGGAGATCCCCAAGAAGCGCGTCGTGGCGCTGATCGGTCCGTCCGGCTGCGGGAAATCGACGCTGCTCCGGTGCTTCAACCGCATGAACGATCTTGTCCCCATCGCGAAGGTCACCGGCGAGGTCCTGTTCCAGGGGGAGAACCTGTACGCCGACCACGTGGATCCGGTGGAAGTGCGACGCCGCATCGGGATGGTGTTCCAGAAGCCGAACCCGTTCCCCAAATCGATCTACGACAACGTCGCCTTCGGGCCGCGGCTCTACGGCCGGCCGGCCGATCTCGACGACATCGTCGAGCGCTCGCTGAAGCAGGCCGCGCTCTGGGATGAGGTCAAGGATCGGCTGGGTCACAGCGCGCTGGGTCTCTCGGGCGGTCAGCAACAGCGGCTCTGCATCGCCCGCGCGCTGGCGGTCACCCCCGAGGTGCTGCTCATGGACGAGCCGGCTTCGGCGCTGGACCCGATCGCCACCGCCAAGATCGAGGAGCTGATCCAGCAGCTCGTGGAGCATTACACGATCGTGATCGTGACCCACAACATGCAGCAGGCGGCCCGCGTATCCCACTACACGGCGTACCTGTACCTCGGCGAGCTGATCGAGTACGACGTCACGGACACCATCTTCACCGCCCCCAACGAGCGACACACGGAGGACTATGTCACCGGCAGATTCGGTTAAGGCGTCCCGGCACTTCGACCAGGAGCTCCAGGAACTGCGCGAGCTCCTGCTGCGCATGGCCACGCGGTCGGAGGAGCAGGTGCGCGATGCGCTGGCGGCGGTGAAGCGTCGCGACGCCCAGGCCGCGCAGCACTCGATCGAGCGCGATCGCGAGATCGACGCCCTGGAGCTGGACATCGAGGAGCGCGCCATCAATCTGCTCGCCCGGCGCCAGCCCATGGCCACCGATCTGCGGACACTCGTCTCGACGCTCAAGATCTCCAACGACCTCGAGCGGGTCGGCGACCACGCGGTCAACATCGCGCAATGCGCCAAGCGCCTCGCCGAGGCGGTGCCGCTGCCCAACCTGTCCGAGCTGGACCGCATGGCCGACGTTTCGACCGAGATGCTGCGCGACGCGATCGCGGCGTTCATCGACCGCGATCCCGACCTCGCGCGCGACGTCTGCCGCCGGGACGACCAGGTCGACCGGTACAACGACTCGGTCTTCCGGGTGATGCTGGCCGAGATGTCGCGGAACTCGAACGCGATCGTCGCCGCGCTCCAGATGATGCTCGTGGCGCGGAACCTCGAGCGCATCGCCGACCTGGCCACGAACCTGGGCGAGGACGTGATCTACATCGTCGAAGCCAAGACGGTGAAGCACCACGCGGACGAGATCGTCTCGGACATGGAGACCGAAGGTGAATACGATCAATGAGGTCTCCCCCGCGCGGATCCTCGTCGTCGAAGACGAGCCCGACCTCCGCAGCCTGCTCGACCGCTCGCTCGAGGGGGCGGGATACCGGGTGGTGCTGGCCGAGGACGGGATCGAGGCGCTGGAGAAGGTGGCCATCGAGCCGCTCGACCTGATCCTGCTCGACATCATGGTTCCGCACGTGGACGGGATCGAGGTCTGCCGGCGCCTCAAGCGCGACGAGCGCACCGCGCGGCTGCCGGTCATCATGCTGACCGCCCGGCAGGAGCCGGTGGACCGGATCGTCGGTCTGGAGCTCGGCGCCGACGACTACATCACCAAGCCGTTCAACCTGCGTGAGCTCGTCCTCCGGGTGGGGGCCGTGCTGCGTCGATCGCGGGGCGAGCGCGGTCGCTCGCGCGTGCTGGGGCACGAGAGTCTCCGGCTCGATCCCGCCGCGCGCATCGTCACCATCGACGGCCGCGAGATCCACCTCACCGGTCGCGAGTTCGACCTGCTCCACTTCCTCCTTACGCATCCCAACCGCGTGTTCTCGCGCGCCGAGCTCCTGCGGCAGGTGTGGGATTACGACTTCGAGGGATACGACCGCACGGTGGACGCGCACGTGGCGCGGTTGCGGAGGAAGCTGGGGCCGCCGGGCGACTGGATCGAGACGGCGTGGGGCATCGGCTACAAGTTCCGCCCGCCGGAGGGATGAAGGGACCGCCCGCGCCCGCAGCGAGCGCGCCGACGGCGAGCGGCCCAGATTCCCCTGATGAGTCCGAACCGATCCCAAGCTGATCGACCCCCCAGCTAGCGTGCGCATACGGACGCGGATCTTCGGGACCTACATCGCGCTCGGCGTCGTGGTGCTGGCGGCGGCGGGAGCGGTGTTGTTCGATCGCGTGCGGGACGAGGCGCAGCGGGGGATCGAGAGTCGGGTGGAGACGGGGCTCGGGGTCGTGTGCGCCGCGCTCGAGGGGTGGGAGGGGGCTACCGACGCCGAGCGGCTCGACGGTCTCGTCGACCAGCTCGCGGCGGCCGCCGACGCGCGGTTGACGGTCGTCGCCCGGGGCGGGGCGGTGCTCGCCGACAGCGAGCTCGACGGCGCGACGCTCGCGGCCGTCGAGAGCCACGCCGGGCGGGCGGAGGTGCGGCAGGCGGTGGCGTCGGGGGAGGGGGCGAGCGTGCGATACTCGCGCACGGTGGGCGCCGATCTGCTGTACCGGGCCCGCCGCCTGGAGGCGGGTCCGTGGTCCGGCGGGGTGGTCCGCATGGCGGTTCCCCTGACCCGCGTGGAGTCCGCCGGGTCGCGGGCCATGCGCGCGCTCCTGCTGGTGACCGCGATCGGCCTCGGGCTCACGCTGGTGGCCGGCGCGCTCCTGGCGCGCTACCTGAGCGGCCCGATCCGCGAGCTCCGGACCGTGGCCGCACGTCTGACCGGGGGCGACCTCGGCGCCCGCGCCCGCGTCGCCACCGGCGACGAGCTCGAGGACCTGGCCGCGGGGCTCAACGCCGCCGCCGCGGCGCTGGGCGACCAGGTCTACGCGGCGCGCGCGGAGCGGGACCAGCTCGAGGCGGTCCTCGAGGGCATGATCGAGGGCGTGGTCGTGACCGACGCCAGGGGCCGAGTGACACTCAGCAACGCCGCGCTGCGGGGCATGTTCGGGCTGGAAGGATCCGTCGAGGGGCGGACGCCGATCGAGGCGCTGCGGAACGCCGAGGTGGCCGACGCGATCGACGCGGCCTCGCGCGAGGGCACGGTCGAGCGCGAGATCCGGCTGACCTGGCCCGTCGCCAGAACGCTCTCCCTGCACGCGGCCGGCCTACGGACGGGTGGCTGCGTGGGCGTGCTCCATGACGTCACCGACCGCGAGCGCGTGGAGGCGATCCGCCGCGACTTCGTGGCCAACGTCAGCCACGAGCTGCAGACGCCGCTGGCGACGCTGGCCGGCTACGGCGAGGCGCTCGCCGAAACGACGAGCAATCCCGCTCGTGTCGCCGAGATCGCCGACGTCGTGCGACGCCAGTCGGCACGCATGTCGGCGCTGGTCCGCGACCTGCTCGACCTCTCGCGGCTCGAGTCCGAAGGATTCCAGCTCCAGCGCGAGATGGTGGACGTCACGGCGCTCGCCCGCGAGGTTGTGGACGCCTGGCAGGAGCGCGCCAGCGGGAGAGGGCTCGCTCTCGCCGCGCGGATCGAGCCCGGGCTCGCCGTCATGGCCGACCGACGGCTCCTGCGGCAGGCGCTCGACAATCTGGTCGACAATGCCACCAAGTACGTCTCCGAGGGCCGCGTGGAGATCGAAGCGCGCACGGTCCCGGAGGGGGTCGAGCTGGTCGTGGCGGACACGGGCGAGGGCATCCCGCGCGAGGACCAGGGGCGGGTGTTCGAGCGCTTCTACCGGGTCGAGAAGGGCCGCGCGCGCTCGCGCGGCGGAACCGGGCTCGGCCTGGCGATCGTCAAGCACGTGGCCGAGGTCCACGGCGGGCGGGTCGAGCTCGAGTCCGCGCCCGGGCAAGGCGCCAGCTTCCGCATCGTGCTGCCCGGGTAGCGGAGACCCAAGGGGCGGGGGCGAAAAAGCTTGCGCAAAGCGCACCATTCGAGGCACAATTGACTCGATCCCGTCACACGTCGGTCGCACCGGGACGGTACTCTGGCGGGGAGCTCATCCGAGAGCCGATACGCCCCAACCGCACTCACACTCGAAGGTGAACATGAGGCTCAAGCGTCTGTTCGCGGGCCTGGGAACCGCAGGGCTGGTCGCCGCAGTCGGCCTGCTGTTCCAAGCCGCAGAGATCCAAGCGCAGGGCATCACGACCGCGGCCGTCGCCGGTCAGGTCATCGACGCCACGAACGCCCCCATCGAGAACATCATCATCACGGTCATGAACCAGCCGACCGGCATCGTCAGCGGGAGCATTACCGACGAAGACGGCCGCTACTACGTGGGCGGACTGCAGGTCGGTGGGCCCTACATGATCGAGGCCAGCGGGCTCGGGTACGCCGCCGTTTCGAACGTCGTCCCGCGTCTCACCCTCGGTCAGCGGCTGGAGCAGAATTTCCAGCTCGTCGAGCAGGTGATCGAGGTGGAGGGGATCGTGGCGATCGCCCCGACGGTCAGCCAGATCATCAACTCCGGTCGCACCGGGCAGGAGCAGCTCGTTTCCGAACACGCGATCCAGAACCTGCCGTCGCTGGGCCGGAACTTCACCGACTTCGTCGATCTGTCCCCGCTCTCGGGGGCGGGCGGCGGCGCGACGGCGATCGGCTCGCAGAACAACCGCTTCAACAACATCCAGATCGACGGCGTGGTGACGCAGGACGTGTTCGGTCTCGGCGCTACCGGTCAGCCGGGCGGCCAGGCGGGCGCGCGATCGATCTCGATCGAGGCGGTGAAGGAGTACCAGGTGGTGGCGGCTCCGTTCGACGTCCGGCAGAGCGGCTTCACCGGCGGGCTCATCAACGCGGTGACGAAGACCGGCACGAACGAGTGGCAGGCGACCGGCTACTACTACCACCGGGACGAGAGCCTGGTGCGGGACGAGCTACTGGGATCGCCGTTCGGTGAGTTCACGAACACGATCCTCGGCGGCACGTTCGCCGGCCCGATCGTGCGCGACCGAGTCCACTTCTTCCTCTCCGGCGAGCACGAGAAAAACGAGCGGCCGGGCGGTGACGTGATCGCGGGCCGCGAGCCCCCCGCGCAAACGCACGTCGACGTGTCCGACCTCGAGTCGTACATCGACCTGCTGGAGGCGAAGGGCGTGACCGCGGGCGGCTTCGGGCCGTTCACGGTCAACAACCCGAACGACAACATCTTCGGCCGCGTCGACGCGCAGCTGAACCCCGACCACACGCTGACGCTGCGGCACAACTGGGTGCAGGCGGAGGACGACGTGGTCGTCAACCGGGGCGGCTTCAACACCTACTCGCTGGACTCGAACTTCTACTTCTTCGAGTCGGAGACGAACTCCACAGTGGCGCAGCTCAACTCGACGTTCGCGGACCGCTTCTACAACGAGCTGACGTTCGGCTACACACGGATCCGCGACCGCCGCACCCCGGTCACCATGTATCCCGAGGTCAACGTCATCGTCGACGACGCGGACGGGACAGGCACCACCACGCTGCGCTCCGGCGCTGAGCTCTTCAGCCAGGGGAACGAGCTCGACCAGGACTCGTACGAGATCCAGAACGCGCTCAGCTTCAACGTCGGCGAGCACCGGCTCACGCTCGGGATCCAGAATCAGCGGTTCAAGTTCCGAAACCTGTTCTTCCCCTCGAAGATCGGCTCGTGGACGTTCAACAGTCTCGCGGACTTCGAGGCGGGCACGCCGAGCTCGTTCAGTCGCAGCGTGCCATTCGCGGCGGACTTCGACCCGAACGCCCGCTTCACGATCGACAATCTCGCGTTCTACGGACAGACCGAATACCGCGGCATCGAGAACGTCGTGCTGACCGCGGGCCTGCGCTACGACGAGCCGTTCGTGAAGGACCAGCCGATCGACAACCCCCAGGTCGAAGCTGCATTCGGGATCTCGACGGACGAGGTGCACGCGAACGGGGTCCTGTCGCCGCGGCTCGGCTTCAACTGGGACGTCTACGGAGACCAGAGCACGCAGTTCCGCGGAGGACTGGGACTGTTCACGGGGCGGCAGCCGTTCGTGTGGCTGTCTAACCTGTACTCGAACACGGGCCGCGCGACCGTTTCCTTCACGTGCCGTGCGTCCGACGGCAACCTCCCGACTTTCACGCTCGATACGAACGCCCAGCCGGCGAGCTGCTCGGGGGCCGGCATCCCGGCGCCTCCGAAGGCCGTGATCAACGTGATCGACGAGGACTTCGAGTTCCCGAGCGCGTGGCGGTTCGACGTAGCGGTGGACCGCGAGCTGCCGTGGTGGGGGATCGTCGGCACGGCGGAGCTGGTCTACACCAAGTATCGGAACCAGATCTTCCTGCAGGAGATCAACGTCGACAAGACGCCGGTCTCGTTCACGCAGGGCAATCGGCCCGTGTTCGGGACGCACACGCCCGGTCCCGACACCGGCAACAACAACGACATCGCCCAGCCAAACTGGCTGCACGACGAGTTCTGGCAGACCGTGATGTTGACGAACAGCGACCAGGATCGGGCCTGGAACCTGATTCTGCAGGCCCAGAAGCGGTACTCCGACGGGCTCGAGTTCAACGCGTCGTACACGTTCAACGACGCCGAGGACATCAGCGGACTGACGAGCTCGATCGCCACGTCGAACATCGGGTTCAACCCCGTTCCCGGGAATCCGAACGACCCCCCGCTCGCGACCTCGAACTACCAGCAGACTCATAAGGTCGTGCTGGCGGGCTCGTACGACGTGACCGACTGGCTCACCTGGTCCCTGTTCTACGTCGGCAACTCGGGCGACAAGTACACGTACGTCTACAACGGCGACGTGAACGCCGATGGATTCGAGTTCTTCACCGCCAGCGACCGGGTGAACGATCTGCTGTACGTTCCCACGGGTCAGGACGACATCACGCTGGTCGACCCCGCGGACTGGGACGAGCTGAACGCCTACATCGAGACGGAAGCCTGCTTGAGCGAGTCCCGGGGCGAGATCATCGAGCGCAACGTGTGCGACGCGCCGTGGCGGAACCGGATCGACACGCGCTTCACGTTCAAGATCCCGACGATCGCCGGTCAGCACGGCGAACTGGTGTGGGACATCTTCAACTTCGGGAACCTCTTGAACGAGGACTGGGGGCGGAACTCCGGAGTCACCTTCGGGACGATCGAGCTGCTGGCGCTCCGCGGTTGGGACGCGGAGAACAACCGCGGGATCTTCGACATCAACCGCCTGAACGTCGGGGACGACGGCGCCGCCGACCCGTTCACCGTGTTCGACACGAACTCGCGCTGGCAGATGCAGTTCGGCGTGAGGTACTCGATCAACTAGGCCGGCCAGACCCGGCGACCGGCGGCGGGCCCCCGCGCTTCGACGAGCGCGGGGGCCGCCGTGTTTTCACGATGTTTGCAGCACGGCCACGCATCCCTCACCGCACGGAGTCGAGCGCGAGACATGGACCACCGAACCCGGATCGCACCGCGAGCGGCGCTGGTGATCCTGACCCTCGGGGTCACGGCCTGCGGGGGGGCCGCGATCCGGACGCCGGCCGCGGAGACCGCCGGGGCGGCCGCCGGTGGGAGGGTCGTGCTCGGACCCATGGTAGGCCACGTGACCGAGGCGAGCGCGCGGATCTGGGTCGAGGTGGACCGGTCAGGGACTCTGGCGGTGGAGCTGACGGACCCGGAAGGTGCGGTGGAGCGCGGCGCGGCAGTGATCTCGGCCGACGGCGGCATCGGGGTGCTCGACGTGGAGGGCCTCGACCCGGGAACGACGTACCGCGCGCGGTTGGCCCTCGACGGCGCGCCCCTCACCGTCGCCCCGCCGCTCGAGTTTCGAACGTTCCCGCGGCCGGGCGAGCCGTCGGTCGTCCGGATCGCGCTCGTCTCCTGTGCCCGCGTCTCATGGGACTCGGTCCAGAGCTCGTGGGCCGCGGTCG
>Ga0299913_10003724_pt1 | contig 12561 bp, 11 predicted proteins | sample RVTome_9_FD_201360 | JGI IMG/M metagenome (GOLD analysis project Ga0299913, IMG submission 201360) | Soil microbial communities from uranium-contaminated site in the Upper Colorado River Basin, Wyoming, United States - RVT155D38 (version 2) ... | reverse complement strand
AGCCCTTCAGCCCGGCAGCCTCGACGAGACGGCCTGCGTGATCGCCGGGCGGGTTGCGGAACACGCTGCCGGCGTTCTGAGCCGCTCCCGGCTGGGTCTCGGCACGATGCCGGCGGTACGACTCCAACCGTTCTCGAACCGTGGCCGGGTCACCCTGGTCGACGTGGAAGTCGGCGTGCACGACCACGTCGGGATCGGTCAGGTTCGAGTGGCGGTAGGCGAGCTCGAGGGAGGCGGCGGGACGCTCCACACGGGCTCCGGCCGCCACGTCGACGATGGCCACTGCCGTCAGCGCATCCGAGATCTCGCGTCCGTGCGCTCCTGCATTCATCCTCACCGCGCCGCCCACGGAGCCGGGGATCGCGATCGCGAATTCAAGACCGGCGAGCCCTCGGCGGGCGCACCAGTTCGCCAGCACCGGCAGGGCGGTTGCCCCCCCCGCTCGGATCCCGCCGTCGATCTCGGCGATCTTCGTGAATCCCTTACCGAGATGCAGCACCACGCCGGGCCACCCTTCGTCGGAAACGACGAGATTCGAGCCTCGTCCGACCACGAGGACCTCTGCGTCGGCAGTAGCGAGAACGCCGGCCACCCGCTCGAGATCGTCCTCGGTCGCAAGCTCGACGAAGATCGCCGCCGGTCCGCCGAGACGGTAGGTGGTGAAGCGGTCCAGGGTCACGTTCTGTTCCACTGCTCCGGGCAGGTCCGCAGCAAGCCGGACGGCGAGGGCGCTTGCGGTCATCGGTGACCGGCTAGTCGATCGAGGAGCTCGGGGCCGAGTGAAGTGATGTCGCCGGCTCCCATCGTAAGAACGACGTCACCCGGCCGCACCGACCCCACCAGATAGGACGTCAGGTCCCCGCGATGGGGAAAGTACGCGAGGGGGCGGCCGGGGAGCTGCTCGGCCACCGCGTCGGCGACGAGCTTCCCGGTCACGCCGGGTATCGCGGGCTCTCCCGCGCCGTAGACCTCCGTGATAACGACCCGATCTGCGGGGGCAAAGGACGATCCGAACTCACGAGCCAACGCGCGGGTCCGTGAGTAGCGGTGTGGTTGGAACACGGCGACCACTCTTCTCCAGTCGCCTCCCGCAGCAGTGGCCAGGGTTGCAGCCACTTCGGTGGGATGGTGCGCATAGTCGTCCACCACAGTCACACCGCGGGATTCACCCTTCTCCTGGAAGCGTCTCTCCACCCCGCGGAAAGCATCGAGACCCCTCGAGATCTCCTCGATCGATAGTCCGACGGCACGAGCAGCTGCCGCGGCGGCGAGCGCGTTCACGACGTTGTGTGCTCCCGGTGTATGTAATGACACGTCTGCTCGCGCGTCGCGCGACACGAGTGCGAACCGCGTTCCCCTACCCATCCTCGTGATCTCTTCGGCCCACACGTCCCCCCCGGGGCCGAACGCGATGATCGTGCGTCCCGATGCGTTATCGGCCAGAGGATCGTCGTGCGGGACGACCAGGGTCCCATCGGGTGCCACCCGCGCCATGAAACGTGTGAAGGCATCCCTTAGTTCGTCTGTCGAGGACCAATGGTCGATGTGATCCAACTCGACATTGGTGACGACGGCGATCGTCGGAGCGAGCAACAAGAAAGACCCGTCGCTCTCATCCGACTCTGCGACGAGCAAGTCGTCGGTGCCCGAGCGCGCGTTCGTCCCCGCATCGTTGAGCCCACCACCTACGAGATAGGTCGGATCGCGTCCCGCCGAGTGGAGGATGGACACGATCATCGACGTGGTCGTCGTCTTGCCGTGTGTCCCCGCCACCACCACCGACCGCGTGCCCTCCACCAACCTCGCCAGGGCCTCGCCGCGGGTCACGATCTCGAGCCCTTTTTCGGTGGCTCGGACGAGCTCGGGGTTGGTGTCGCTTATAGCCGCCGACACCACCACCTGGGTCGCTCCGTCGACGGCGGCCGCATCGTGGCCGATCCGCACCGCAGCACCCATCTGTTCGAGGGCCACCGTGACCCGTGACCCCTTGAGGTCGGATCCCGAGACCGTGATCCCTCTTTCCAGCAGGACCTTGGCGATCGCGGACATGCCCGCCCCGCCGATCCCGATGAAGTGAACGCGCGCTCCCCACGTCATGCGGCCGCCCTAACCACCTCGGCCAGTCGCTCTGCTGCGTCGCGGCGTCCGAGCGATCGCGCGGCACCCTTCGCACGAGCAAGCCCGTCCGGCTGCAAGAACCCCGCGAGCGCGGCATCCACCGTCGCTCCCCCCGCGACCCGATCGTCCACGACGACACCCGCCCCCACCTTCTCGAGCACCTCACCGTGGCGGTACTGCTGCCGGTCACGGTGGAACGGGTAGGGCACGACGACTGCGGGGATCCCGACGGCCGTGAGTTCCGCGATCGTGCTGGCTCCGCCCCTGCACACGGCTACATCTGCGATCGCGTAGGCCTCCTCGATCGCATCCGTATAAGGAAGGCTCCGATAGACCGCAGGGTCCACGCCGGTTGGAGCCGTCGCCTGTGTCGAGGGTGACCGACCCGTGATGTGGAGGATCTGGACGTCGTCACGCCCGGCCCACCGGGTCGCGAGCTCCGCAGCAGCTCGATTGATGGTCAGCGCGCCGAGGCTCCCTCCGAAGATCAGGACGGTCCGCCGGTCACCGGACAGATCGAAACGCTGGAGCCCCACCGGGCGCGCCGCCTCGACGTCGAGCTCAGCGACTTTCTTGGATACGGGGTTGCCGGTCATCACACCCTTGGAGCCCGCCTGTGCCAGCGTGTCTTCGAACGACACGGCCACTCTCTTCGCCACCGGTTTGCAAGTGCGGTGGGCGAGTCCCAGGACGATGTTCTGTTCGTGCAACACGACGGGGATCCGCGCGGTCGCTGCCGCGAGACACACCGGAAGACTCACGTAGCCACCCATCCCCACGACGATGTCCGGACGCCGGTCTTTCAACAAACCTCGTGCCGCGATGATGGCCCCCATCGCGCGGATCGCGACCAGCGGCAGACGCTCAGGGCGCGCTCGGTCGAAGCCTTCGATCTCGATCGTTTGGAAAGAGTGCCCGGCGGAAGGCACCAGCGACGCTTCTACCCCGCGCGTCGTGCCGATGAAGCCGACTTCGTCACCGGGAAACCGTTCGGCCAGCGCGAGGGCCGGGTTGACGTGACCCGCGGTCCCTCCGCCCGCGATGATCACGTTCACTTCGATGCGCGACGAACCCGCGCTTTACCAGCCCTCGCGATGTTGGTCAGGATGCCCATCGCGATGAGAGATACGACCAGCGACGAACCCCCGAAGGACACCAACGGAAGGGGCACACCGGTTACGGGCAATGTCGCGGTGACTGCACCGATGTTGATCAGGGCTTGAGACGCGATCCACAAGGTGATGCCGGCGGCGATCAGCGTCCCGAATCGATCGGGCGCGGCTCGAGCGATACGGATGCCCAGGTACGTGAGGAACGCGAACATCCCGAGCACCGCCAAGGTCCCAAGGACGCCGGTCTCTTCACCGAGGATCGAGTAGATGAAGTCCGTGTGAGCGTTCGGGACATACAGCCACTTCTGGCGGCTCGCGCCGAGGCCGACACCGAACCACCCGCCCGACCCAAGAGCGATCAACGACTGGATCGTGTGGTAACCGCCTTCCAAAGGGTCCTTCCACGGGTCGAGGAACGCGAGCAGCCGCGCGCGGCGATAAGGAGCGGCCACCGCGGCGAGCCCCGCCAAACCGATGCCCGCCCCAGCGAAGGGGATCAGATAGCGAAGAGGAGCACCTGCGACGAACAACATGCCGAAACCGATGACCCCCAAGATGACGGTGGTACCGAGATCCGGTTGGGCCATCACCAGGCCTGCCAGGAGACCGGTAACCGGCAACATCGGAAGCGCGGTGTGCGACAGCTCCCGAAGACTCGCCTCCCCTTTCCTGGCGAAGACATCGGCAGCGAAGAGGATCAGCGCCAGCTTGGCTATCTCGGAAGGCTGGATGGCGAAGGACCCGACCCCTATCCAGCGCGCGCTGCCTCCCGCGGTTATCCCGACACTCGGGACGAGAACTGCGGCCAGCAAGATGGCACTGGCGGCAACTCCCAGATAGCCGAACCCCTTCAGACGCCGGTAATCGAGACGAGCGAAGAAGAGGAACCCCACGAGCCCGATCGCCGCCCACAGCACCTGCTTGCGGAAGAAGAGGAAGGAAGAGCCGTACGACGCGAACGACGAGACCGAGCTCGCCGACAGGATCATCACCAGACCGAGCACAACGAGCGCGCCCGCAGTTATCGGGAGCAGCACCGAAGGATGGTTCGCCGCGGCGGCCACCGGAGCTCGGCGTCCAACGCTAGTCGCCATCTCGTCTCCCCTTCCCACCAAGATCCGTTACCGCCCGCGCGAACGCCTCACCGCGCTCGGCGTAGCTGCTGTACATATCCAGGCTCGCACACCCGGGCGAAAGTAAGACGGATCCTCCGGGAACAGACATATCGGACGCGAGCTTGACTGCTTCGTCCATGGTCGCGGCCGCGGCCACCGGGACGATGTCATCGAATACAGAGAGAACCTCCTCGGTTGCCTCTCCGATCGCGACGACACCGATCACCGGAGGCACCGTGGACGTGAGTGCGCTGAGATCGATCCCCTTGCTGCGCCCTCCCGCGATCAAGATGACGTCGCGCAAGCCGGCTACCGCGGCGAGAGTCGCATGTGGGTTGGTTGCCTTCGAATCATCGATGAAGGTGACTCCATCGATCGTCTCGATCCGTTGCATCCGGTGACCCAGCGGACGGAAGTCGAGCAACGCGTCGCGCACGGCGGCGATCTCTATCCCGTAAGAGAGGGCCGCAGCCATCGCCGCGAGGGAGTCCTCCCATCCGGCCCGACCCTTCAGTTGAAGGTCCGCGACGGCCACGACGGGGTCCCCTTGCCACGACAAGAACCCGTCACGGATGCTCGCGTTCGGATCCGTCGCGGTGGACGAGAAGGTCACCTGCCGCCCGGGGGCCGAGGCCGCCAGGCCCATGACGATCGGATCGTCGAGATTGATCACTGCGGCGTCATCGTTCGATTGGTTCTCGAAGATGCGCGCCTTTGCGGCTGCATAAGGACCAAGGCCGCCATGCCAGTCCATGTGGTCCTCCGCGACGTTCAGCAGCACCGCTACGCGCGCGTGGAAACGGTCGATGAAAGCAAGCTGGAAGCTCGATACCTCCACCGCGATCGCCCCGTCTGCCGGGACGTTGCGGATCGCCTCGATCAACGGCAAGCCGATGTTGCCGGCGGCGACCGAGGCGATGCCGCCTTTCTCGAGCATCGACGCGAGCAAGGACGTTGTCGTGGTCTTGCCGTTCGTCCCCGTCACCGCCAACAGGTCACTATCCGTCAACCATGACGCCACCTCGACCTCACTGACGACCGGGATGCCCACTTCGTCGAGCTTTCGGATCACCTCAGCAGTGGGAGGTATCCCAGGGGAGACGACCGCGAGGTCTGCCTCGATCGGGTCGAGCGTGTGACCACCGGTCTCGACCATCGCGCCGACCGACCGCAGCGTTCCCGCCCGCTCTTCGACCTCCGGCGTCGAAGAGGACTCGGTCACCGTTACCTCCGCACCTTCCTCGAGAAGCACCTTCGCAGCTGCGAACCCACTCGCTGCCAGTCCCACGACCACGACCTTGCGCCCCGCCAGTTCGGTCACCGGGTCCCGCCCTTCGAGAGGAAGTCCGCGTAAAAGAGACCGATCCCGAACGCGACCGAGAGCCCGGACAGCACCCAGAAGCGAACGATGACCGTGAACTCCGGCCATCCCGCGAGCTCGAAGTGATGATGGATCGGAGCCATGAGGAAGGGCCGGTTCCCCGTTCGTTTGAACATCGCTACCTGCACGATCACCGACAACGTCTCGACAACGTAGAGGCCACCGAAGATCACGAGCAGCAGCTGCGTGTTCAGCAGGATCGCGAACACCGCCATCGCGCCACCGATCATGAGCGATCCGGTGTCTCCCATGAAGATCTTCGCGGGGGCCGTGTTCCACCACAGGAAGCCCGCGCACGCCCCGAACAAAGCAGCCGCGACCAGCGCGATGTCGAACGGATCCGATCCCGTGATGGGGCCGGGCGGCACGAGGTCGTAGAAGCCCTGATGCCGGAACTGCCAGAACGCGACCACCACGAAGCCGGCCAATACCTGGGCGGCCGACCCGACCGCCAGACCATCGAGACCGTCGGTCAGGTTCACACCGTTGGAGGACGCTGCGACCATCAAGAAGGCCCACACGTAGAAGAAGATCCCGAGATCGATCGCTGTTGACCTGAAGAAGGACACGTCCGTGCCGATATCGACGACTTGGACTGCGATCACGGCGAAGACGATCGCGATCACGAGTTGTCCGAGGAACTTCGCCCGCCGTTGAAGGCCGAGCGATCGCGACTTCCTTATCTTGATGAAGTCGTCCAGGAACCCCAAGCCACCAAGTGCGAGGATCGTGCCCATCGCCAGGACACCACTATCCCGGAACGGAGACAGACCGCCCGTCCCGATGTGGCCGAACACATAGCCGATCATCGTGCCGCCCAAGATGACCAGACCACCCATCGTCGGCGTCCCTCGCTTCTCGTAGTGCGCCTTCGGGCCTTCTTCACGGATCAGCTGACCCCAGCCGCGTCTGCGGAAGCGTTTGATCGCCACCGGCGTAAACAACAGGCTGAACACGAGCCCGAGGGTCGCGGCCAGCATGATGTTGGTCACCGAGCGACCCCGAACCCCAGCGCGCGCAGCTCTTCGCGCGCGACGTCTCTGTCGTCGAACGGAAGGGTTCGGTCCACGAATGTCTGACCGGTCTCGTGTCCCTTTCCTGCGATCACGACGACGTCGCCGTCACCCGCGTTCTTGAGGGTCCACGCGATCGCCTCGCGTCGGTCGGGCAAGACGGCGTCGGGGCCTTCAGCGCGTTCGGCATCGACACCCTGGAGGATCTCGCCGATGATCGCGTCCGGCTCCTCGCTGCGCGGGTTGTCCGAGGTCACGACCACCACGTCGGAGAGACGCGCGGCGACGCCACCCATCAGTGGCCGCTTTCCTCGATCGCGGTCTCCCCCACATCCGAACGCCACCAGAACACGGCCCCCCTGCGCATCCGCCAGTGGACGAGCCGCGCGCAAGACGTTGTCGAGTGAATCTGGAGTGTGCGCGTAGTCCACGACGACCGTGAAGGGTTGGCCCTCGTCGATGGCCTCGAACCGGCCGGGGATCGACTCGCAAGCCTGGATGCCGGCGCGGATGTCGGCCGCCGGGATGTCGGCCTGATGTGCGATCGCGGCCGCCGCGAGGCAGTTCGATACGTTGAAGTGCCCAACCAGTCGCGTCTTCACCTCGAGGGAACCGGACTGCATCGATATGTGCATCCGTGTCCGCGCCGGCTCGAGTACGACGTCTTCTCCCCTGACGTCCGCGTCCGGCCCGGTCCCAAATCCGATACAGGGGATGTTTCCTAGATCGAGCAACTTGCGTCCGAACGGGTCGTCCACGTTCGTCGCTCCCGTTTTGCTGTGCGCTTTCGTGAACAGGGACGTCTTGGCGGCGAAGTAGTCCCCCATCGAAGCGTGGAAGTCGAGGTGGTCCTGGGAGAGGTTCGTGAATCCGGCTGCGGCTAGGACCACGCCTTCGACCCGCTTTAGTGCGAGCGCGTGGGACGTCACTTCCATCGCGACGGCGGTGACGCCGGCATCCCTCATCTCGGCGAAGAGACGATGCAGGTCGACGGATTCGGGGGTCGTCCTTACGCCCGGGCGGACGTGACCCCCGACGCGTGTCTCGATCGTCCCGATCAAGCCCGTCGTGTGGCCGGCTGCACGAAGGATCGAATCGAGCAAGAACGTCGTCGTGGTCTTCCCATTCGTCCCGGTGACCCCAAGCAAGAGAAGATCGTCGGCCGGATTACCGAAGAACGCGGCGGCCATCCGGGCCATCGCGACCCTCGAGTCGGATACGAGGACTTGAGGAACGGTGACATCGAGCCGGCGTTCGACCACGACGGACGCGGCCCCCCCGGCGACGGCGTCTGCCGCGAACCGGTGTCCATCGACGGAGAATCCCGTCACGCAGAAGAAGAGTGCTCCTGTAGAGACCGACCGCGAGTCGTAGCAGACGTCGCCAACGACGGTCGCTCCGTCGCCTTCTATCGAGACGAGAGCGTCGCCCGCAGCAGACGCGAGCTCACCAAGCGTGATCCTTCTTTCCATGTCGGCCACATTAGTGCTCCACCCAGCGCACCTAATCGTGCGCAGGCGGTTCGTGGGCGGTGGCGCTCTCTATCGCCCTGGCAGCTTTCTCCGCATCACCGGTAGGAGCGACGCCCAAGTGTCGCAGCGCGAACTCGGTGATGCTGCGGAACGTCGGAGCCGCCGTTGCGCCTCCCCAGATCGGGCTCGGTTCGTCCAGGACGACGAAAACGACGAGGCGCGGCCGCGACGCGGGCGCGAACCCGCCGAACGAACCCACGTACGAGCTACCGTACCCACCGGTGGGTAAGGGCTTCTGGGCGGTTCCGGTTTTCCCGGCCACCTGATAGCCGGGGATCTGCGCTTCCAACCCGGTGCCCTGACGGACCACCCGGGTCAGGATCTTCTGCATCTGCCGCGCCGTACGCGTCGAGATGATCCGTTTCGTCGACGGAGCACTCCCGGTCTCGACGTCACCGGAAGGTGCCATGGTCGAGTAGAGCAACTTGGGCTCGACCCATACGCCATCGTTGGCGATCGTGGAGTACGCGGCCGCCATCTGGAGGGGCGTTACGGCAACACCCTGGCCGATGGGCAGCGTGGCGATCGTCGAGCCCGACCAATCGGCGCGATCGATCACTATGCCTCCGGATTCACCGGGGAAGTCGAGGCCCGTGGGTTTTCCGAAGCCGAAGCGTCGGATGTAGTGGTTCAAACGCGCGCCTCCGAGCTTCAACCCGATCTGCAGCGTGCCGACGTTGGAGGACTGTTCGATGATCTCCGACACCGTCATCTTCTCTGTGGCATGGGGATGGGAGTCATTGATGATGCGGTCGGCGACCTGAAGGTTGTCGGGGACTACGAACTTCGACTTCGGCGTGACGATGCGCTCCTCGAGAGCCGCGGAGGCGGTCACTATCTTGAAAGCCGATCCCGGTTCATACATATCCGTGACGGCTCGGTTCCTCTGAGTCTCGGGATCGGTCTTGCCGGGTTCGTTCGCATCGTAGGAAGGCACGTTCGCCATCGCCAGGATCTCACCGGTGCCGACCCTCATGACGATCGCCGACCCTCCGTCGGCGCTGAAGCGCTGGGCTGCGTCGGCGAGCGCGTTCTCGGTGAAGTACTGGATCTCCTTGTCGACCGTCAGGAACAACGAGCGACCGGCAGTGGGACGCGTCTGTGTGAAGGCAGCCTGCGGGAGAGGACGCCCTGCGGGATCCTGTTCGAGGGTCATCTGTCCGGCCTCGCCCCTCAAGATCCCGTCGTAGGCGCCCTCCACTCCCCCGAACGGCGTTCCATCGACGTTCACGAAACCGAGGAGATGGGCCGCGAGCCGGCCTCCGGGGTAGTAGCGCTTCGGTTCCTTCTCGAAGTAGATGCCGGGGATATCGAGCGCCTCCACTTTCTCCGCGACCTTGGGGGCCACCTGCCGGGCGATGTACTCGAAGCGGTCACCCGGCACCACCCCTCTCATCTTGGCGGCAAGGATGGCGGGATTCTCGTCCAGGACCTTTGCCAGCTCGAGTGCAGCACCGTCGGGATCTACGACGTGCGCGGGATCCGTGAAGATCATGGAGTAGTCCAACGACACCGCCAGCGATTCTCCGTTGCGATCGAATATCGCTCCCCGGCGCGCGGGGAACTCGATCACACGCTCACGCTGTTGCAGTGCCAGGGCTTGATAGCGCGGCGCCTCCACGATCTGGACCATGATGAGCCGGGCGCTCATGGCCAGGAACAGCAGCGTGAAGATGCAGAACAGCGCGATCAACCGACGAGGGACCCGCGATCTGCGCTTGCGGCGCGCCGGGACCGCCCGGAGATGCCGCTGCGGCGGCCGACGAGCGGTTCGGGTCCTACTTACAGAACGGGCCGACCTCCCGGTCGACCCTCTGGTACGTGACGTCCTCGTGGGCATCTAGGGTGCGGCCTCGGCGGCCGAGCCGATCCCCGGAGCGGGCAGCTCCTCTGCGGACGGCGAATCTGCCAACCGGTCGGCATCGGGGAAGTTGACGCGCGCCACCACGTATTCCACCTGAGCCGGATCGACCATGCCCAAGACGTTTCGCGCGTGGCGTTCGATCCTCCCAGGGCTTTCGAGCTCCGCCATCTCCGCGAGCAGCTGCTCCTGGCGCGCTTCGGCTGCCACAAGCTTCTGATTGATCGTGGACAGAGTGAACGCCGATTGGGCAAGCACCACTTGGGTCAGCAACACCCCGGCGATGACGCCGGACACGACGATGGCCGCTGCGATATAGAGCGGCGCGATCCGACGAGCGCTCCGTCGCTTGATGAGAGACCTGGTCCGCCTCCGAACGACGCGCACGCCCCGCCTGGGTATAGGTGCACGACGCAGTGTGGAAGCGGAAGCGCCCATGGCTACGCGGCGCCTTCGACATCGAGGCGTTCCACCGCGCGCAGTTTCGCGGCCTCGGCGCGTGGGTTCGCCTCGATCTCCTGGGCGCTCGGGCGGATGGGTCGCTTCGTGAGCACCCGCACGCGTTCCGTCCTCCCACACACGCATACCGGTAAGCCGGGGGGACAGACACATGACTTCGCCTGCTCGTTGAAGAACCGTTTGACGATGCGATCCTCGAGCGAGTGGTACGAGATAGTCACGATGCGGCCGCCCGGTTCGCTGTAGTCGACCGCGTCGACGAGACCTCGTTCGAGGGCATCGAGCTCACCGTTCACCTCGATGCGCAGCGCCTGGAAGGTGCGGCGAGCGGGGTGGCCTCCGGTACGACGGGTGGCCGCCGGGATCGCCTCTTTGACGATCTCGGCGAGCGCCCGCGTACCGGAGACCGGACGGGACCTGATGATGGCTTTGGCGATGCGGCGCGCGAATCGCTCTTCGCCGTAACGAAAGATCACACCCGATAGGTCGACTTCGGAGTAAGTGTTCACGACATCCTCCGCTGAGCGGGACTGAGTGGGGTCCATCCGCATATCGAGGGGTCCGTCGTTACGGAAGCTGAAACCCCGAGCCGCTTCTTCAAGTTGGGGTGAAGAAACGCCAAGGTCGAATAGGACTCCGCGAACCGCCGCAATCCCGAGTCGTTCCAGTACGGCCGCGAGGTTCTTGAAGTCGTCACGGACGATCCGAACGCGCTCAGAGTACGCGGCGAGGTAGGCGCGACACGCCTCCACGGCTGCAGGGTCGCGGTCGATGCCCACGAGCTGCGCCGCCGGGGCCGCCTCGAGAAGCGCTCGAGCGTGCCCGCCCCGTCCAAGCGTCGCGTCGACGACGACCCCTCCCCGTTCCAATGCAGGAAGGAGGAGTTCGACGGTGGCGTCGAGGAGTGCCGGGCGGTGGTCCACTGGAGACCCATATCGTCCCCTACCGACCGAGCGCACGCGTCGCGATAGCGACCATGCCGAGGAATCCACCGACGGACGACCCCGTGAGCGCGAGCAAGACTAGGCTTTGGCTCAGCTCGCGCGCGAGGCCGTCTTTAGGCAGAGAATCGATCCTCATAACCATGTGCTCCCCCTCTCTAGAAATTCAGCTCTCGGGCCAGCTCTTCGAGCCGGCCTTCTTCCATCAGCTGTTGCTGCTCGGCGTAGCGGTCCGGGTTCCAGATCTCCCCGTGCGTCAAAGCGCCGCTGACGACCACGTCACGATCGATGCCTGCGAACTGGCGGAGGTGCTGCGGGACCGTGATCCGGCCCTGCTTGTCGATCACGTCCACGTGAGCGCTCGCCGCTACGTAGCGGGTCACCCGTCGGGCGGCGGGGCTCGCCGAGCCTTGCTCGCGCAGGCTCGTCTCGAAGCGCTCCCACTCCGCGGCCGACCACATCGCTATGCACACCTCCAGCCACCGGGTGAGCACGACCTGGTCCCCCTCGAGGGCGGGACGGAGCCGCGACGGCACGATGAGACGCCCCTTGGCGTCGATCGAGTGTCGGTACTCCCCGGTGAACGACGGCACACGCTTCTCCCCCGCTTCTTCCCGTGGAGGGCCCGGGAAGCCACCTTGCCTCCCTGTTCCTCCACTTTGCTCCACTTTCGGGGAAAGGTATGCCCCATGGACCCACGAAGTCAACGTTTGAGGGCCTAATTACAATCCTGTAATTAGTTGAGGATGTTGTTCCTGTTAACGCTTGCGTTTGCGCGTGACGCCCTAGATATGCCCCAAGCAGTACAAACCGGACATCGGCCCGTCACCCAGCTTCTTTCGCAACAGAAGTGCGCCACCCGCACCTAGATTGCGAAAGTTCCCCACCGCCCACACCCTGCCGGCCCCGCTCCGCCGCTCGGGGTCCCGCCTCTGGGGGACGCGACGGCCGCCGCCTGATCGGCGGGGGCCTGCTCCTTCGGCGCAATCCGGCGTGCCGCTCTGATTGAGGACGGATTGCGCCTCAGAG
>Ga0299913_10003723_pt1 | contig 12565 bp, 12 predicted proteins | sample RVTome_9_FD_201360 | JGI IMG/M metagenome (GOLD analysis project Ga0299913, IMG submission 201360) | Soil microbial communities from uranium-contaminated site in the Upper Colorado River Basin, Wyoming, United States - RVT155D38 (version 2) ... | reverse complement strand
GCCGCAACGTGCTCCGCAACACGCGGCGCACCGCGCTGACCCTGGTCGTCATCAGCTTCGGCGTCGCCTCGCTGCTGCTCGCCGGCGGTTTCTGCGCCTACAACTACGAGGGGCTGCGGGAGACCACCATCCGCAACGGCCTCGGCCACCTCCAGGTCTTCACCGCGGCCTACCTCGCGGAGGGCGAGGAGCGTCCGCTGGCCCACGGCATCGCCGACTACGAGGCGCTGCAGGCGCGGCTCGAGGCCGAGGAGCACGTCGTCGCGACGACCGCGCAGGTCGGGTTCGTCGGGCTGGTGTCGAACGGAGAGAAGTCCGAGCCGTTCCTCGGCGCCGGCGTCGACGTCACCCGCGAGGCGCTGATGGGCTTCAGTCTCAACGTCCTCGACGGAGAGCCGCTCTACGAGGAGGACGGCCAGCAGGTGCTGCTCGGCACCGGCCTCGCCGAGTCGCTCGACCTCGGGGTGGGCGACCTGGTGACGCTGATGGCGACCACCTCCGACGGCGCGCTCAACGCGATCGACGCCGAGGTCGTCGGTCTCTTCTCGACCGGGGTACGCGAGATGGACCTGCGCAGCCTGCGCCTGCCGCTCGCCACCGCGCAGGGCCTGCTCGACGCCGAGCGGGTGACCAAGGTCATCGTCAAGCTCGACGCGACGGCGCACACCGGCGAGGTCGCCGGGCGGCTCGCCGCCGGCGGGCTCGCGGCCGGCGGCGCCCCGCTCGAGGTCCGGAGCTGGGAGGAGCTGGCGCCGTTCTACAAGCAGGTCGTCGCGCTCTACAACGCGATCTTCCTCTTCGTCGGCCTGATCATCGCCGTGCTCGTCGTGCTCAGCACCTCGAACACGATGATGATGGCGGTCTTCGAGCGGGTACGCGAGATCGGCACGCTGATGGCGCTCGGCACCCGCCGCCGGCAGGTGCTCGGCATCTTCGTCCTCGAGGGGATGGTGATCGGCGTGCTCGGCGGCGGGCTCGGGCTCGCCCTGAGCTGGGGCCTGATCGAGCTGATCAACGGCGCCGGGATCACCATGCCGCCGCCGCCCAGCTTCAGCCGCGGCATCCCGCTGCTCGTCAAGCTCGTCCCGGAGCTCTTCGCCGCCGTCTTCGCCCTGGTCGTCGGGCTCCAGACGCTCTCCGCCGTCCTGCCCGCCCTGCGCGGGGCTCGCATGACCATCGTCGACGCCTTGGGCCACGTCTGAGCGTCGTCCCGCATCCCGGAGATCCAAAGACATGCCGAGCTCCAGAGTCGTCCAACGCCTGCTGCTGCCGCTCCTGGCCTGGCTCGCCGCGGCCGCGGCGGCCGCCGCCGCGCCGCCGTCGGCCACCGAGATCGTCGCCGCCGCCGACCGCAGCCGCAACGGCTGGGACTCCTTCGCGGTCGAGGTGACGATCACCAACCACGACGGCGAGCGGGTCGAGTCGACCGATCGCTACGAGGTGCTGATCAAGGGCGCCGACCGCAGCCTGATCCGCTTCCTCGCGCCGCGCGACAAGGGCAAGCAGCTGCTGATGCTCGAGGAGCAGATGTGGTTCTACCTGCCGACCGCCAGCCGACCGATCCGGGTCACCCCGCTGCAGCGGCTGAGCGGCAACGCGAGCAACGGCGACGTCGCCCAGAGCAGCTTCGCCGCGAACTACGACGCCGCGCTCGAGGGCGAGGAGGTCGTCGCCGGCCGGCGGGCGTGGGTGCTCCTGCTCACCGCGAAGCGCAAGAGCGCCGCCTACCGGACGGTCCGCTACTGGGTGGCGCAGGACACCCTGCTGCCGCTCCAGGCCGAGTTCCGGATGGGCAGCGGCAAGGTCAGCAAGCGCGCCGTCTACGAGCGCTACGAGACGACCGGCGGTCGCCGCCTGCTGCGCCGGCTGGTGATCTTCGACGAGCTGCGCAAGGGGAAGCAGTCGGTGCTCGAGTTCTCCGGCTACGAGGCTCGCGAGCTGCCCGAGAAGCTGTTCAACCGCAACTCGCTGGGCCAGCTCTAGGCCGCCCCGGAGAGATCTCGACCATGGCCTACCATCGCACTCCGCGCAAGGACGCCTACGACGTCGTCGTCATCGGCGCCGGCATGGGCGGGCTGTCGGCGGCGGCCGGGCTGGCGCACCGCGGCCTGGACGTCCTCGCGGTCGAGGCCCACTACCGGGCGGGCGGCTACGCCCACTCCTTCGTCCGCCACAAGCGGCTGCCGGGGCACGACAGCCTGAGTGCGTTCGAGTTCGACGCCGCGGTGCACCTGACCCCCGGCGGCGGTCCCGGCGAGGGCCTGCACCGGCTGCTGCGCGAGTGGGGCGTCGACGACCGGGTGGAGTTTCTGCCGGTGCAGCCGATGTACCGCACCGTGTCGCCCGGGCTCGAGACGCTGATCGCCAGCGGGATGGAGGGCTTCCTCGAGTCCCACGCCCGCCACTTCCCGGCCGAGCGCGAAGGGTTCGCCTCGCTGCTCGCCGTGATGGACCGCATGGCGACCGAGATCCGCCGCCTGGGCGAGCTCGAGATCCCCAAGGACCAGATGATGCGCCTGATGGTGCGGCACTGCCCGACCGTGCTGCGCTACTCGTCGCGCACCTTGGGGGAGCTCCTCGACCAGCACCTCGACGACCCGGTGGCCAAGTCGGTCGTCTCGACCCTGTGGACCTACCTCGGGCTGCCGCCGTCTCGCTGCTCCGCGGTCGCCTTCGCGGTGATGCTGATGTCGTTCGTGCACGAGAACGCCTACTACGTGCGCGGCAGCTTCCAGAAGCTCGCCGACGCCTTCGTCCACGCGCTCGAGAAGTTCGGCGGCGAGCTGGTCATGCCGCGCAAGGTGCGCCGCATCCTGGTCGACGAGGGGGGCCGGGCGGCCGGCGTCGAGCTCGACTCCGGCGATCGCGTACGGGCCCGGGCGGTGATCTCGAACGTCGACGCGCACCAGACCTTCTTCGACATGCTCGGCCGCGAGCGGCTGGAGGCCGACTTCGCCGAGTCGCTCGAGCGCCGTCCGCTGTCGATCTCGGCCTTCGAGGTGTTTCTCGCGGTCGACCTCGACCTGGCGGCGATGGGGGTCGTGCACGAGACCTTCTTCGCCCCCGGCCACGACCCCGAGGAGGTCTACGAGCGCCACGCCGCGGGCGACGTCTTCGGCTGCGGCGTCTCGATCCCGACGATCGAGGATCCGACGGTGGCGCCCCCCGGCTTCCACACCGTCTGCGTGACGACGTTCGCCCCCTGGGAGCGCGCCTGGAAGCAGGACAAGGCCGGCCTGGCGGGCCGGCTCGTCGACGAGGCCGAGAAGGTGATCCCCGGGCTGCGTGCCGCCGCGGTGTTCCAGGAGGCGGGCACGCCCTGGACGATGAACCGCTACACCGGCAACCGCCACGGCGCGATCTACGGCTGGGACGCCTCGCCGAAGTCGCTCGCCACCCGGCTGTCGATGGAGACGCCGGTTCCCGGCCTCTTCCTCGCCGGCCACTGGACCCGGCCGGGGGGCGGGCTGTACGCCGTCGTCACCTCGGGCCAGGTGGCGGCGGACAAGGTCTACCGCGAGCTGGCGGACGGGAGGCTGCTGTGCGCGAGCGCGTAGTGATCACCGGCATGGGCGTCCTGACGCCGATCGGCAACGGGCTCGAGGAGTACCGCCGCGGGCTGGCGGCCGGCCGCGACGGGGTGGGCGAGGTCACCGCATTCGACGGCGCGCGGCACCGCTCGCGCCGGGCGGCCGAGCTCAAGGGCTTCGACCCGGCGCTCCACTTCGCGCCCGAGGAGCTGCCCCACCTGTCACGGTGCACCCGGATGGTGCGGGTGGCGGCGGCGGAGGCGCTGGGCGCCGCGGGGCTCGAGCTCGACCGCGAGGACCGGCGGCGGATCGGCGTCGTCCTCGGCACCGACCTCGGCGGCATGCCCGAGGCCGGCGCCGGCTACAGCGGCCTCCACTACCCGCACCGCCGCACCCGCTCGGCCGGCGACGAGCCCTGGCGCTCGCTGCTGCTCGACAGCTTCATCTGCTCGCAGGCCGACCGGCTGGCCATGCACTATGGCCTCCGCGGCACGACGCTGGTCGTCTCGACCGCCTGCAGCGCCGGCCTGCACGCGCTCGGTATCGGCGCCGAGATGATCCGCCTCGGCCTCGCCGACGTCATGCTGGTCGGCGGCGCCGATCCGCTGAGCGAGATGCCCCAGGCCGGCTTCGGCGTGCTGCGCTCGCTGGCCAGCGCCTCGATCCGCCCCTTCCACCGCCACCGCGACGGCACCGTCCTCGGCGAGGCGGCGGCGCTGGTCGTCCTCGAGGGGGCGACCCACGCCGAGCGGCGGGGCGCGCCGGCCTGGTGCGAGATCGCCGGCTACGGCAGCTCGACCGACGCCTACCACATGACCCGGCCGGACGTCACCGGCGCCGGCCCGGCCCGCGCGATGGCCGCGGCCCTCGAGGACGCCGGCCTCGGTCCCGAGCGGATCGGCTACGTCAAGGCGCACGGCACCGCGACGCCGACCAACGACTCGATCGAGGCGCGGGCGATCCAGCGCGTGTTCGGCGAGGGCACCCGGGTGCCGGTCAGCTCGGTCAAGTCGATGATCGGCCACAGCCTCGGGGCGAGCGGCGCGGTCGAGGCGGTGGCGGCGGTGCTGGCGCTGGCCGACGGCGTCCTCCCCCCGACCCTGCACCTCGACGACGCCGACCCCGAGTGCGACCTGGCGCACGTCGTCGAGCCGTCGCCCTGCCCCGGCATGGAGGCGGTGATGGCGAACGCCTTCGGCTTCGGCGGCAACAACTCTTCGATGGTCTTCCGGCGGCTCCCGGAGGCGGCGTGACCCGTAAAGTCGTCGTCTCCGGCATGGCGGCCTGGACGCCGATCGGCTGCGGCCTCGACGCCTTCGCGTCGGCGCTCGCCGCGGGCGAGGGCGGCGTGGCGCCGATCCGCCGCTTCGACACGGCGCGCCACCGGGTACGCCGCGCCGCCGAGGTCGCCTGGGAGAAGCCCGCCGGGAGCCGCCTCAGCCGGGCGACCGAGATGGCGCTCGCGGTGGCCGCCGCGGCGGCGGCCGACGCCGGGCTCGAGCCCGGGCCGCGTCGCGGCGAGGCGACGGCCGTCATCCTGGCATGCAGCCAGGGCGGCATGGCCGCCGCCGGCGGGCGCTACCGCGAGCTCGCCCGGCCTTACCGGCGCGGGCCGGTCGCCGGCGAGCTGGCGGCACGGATGCTCGACGCCGCGCCGTCCGCGGCGCTCGACCCGCTCGCCGCCGCCCACGGCGCCTCGATCGTGGTGCAGGTGGCGACCGCCTGCAGCGCGGGCCTGCACGCCCTCGGGCTGGCCCGCGACCTGGTGCGCGACGGCGTCGTCGTCCGCGCCGTGGTCGTCGGCGCGGAGGTGCTCAGCGAGTTCACCGTCGCCGGATTCAGCGTGCTGCGCCTGCTGACCGCGGGCGACGCCCCGCGCCCGTTCGCCGCCGACCGCGACGGCACCAGCCTCGGCGAGGGCGCCGCGGCGATGGTCGTCGAGCCGGACGAGGCGGTGCGCGCCCGCGGCGGCCGCGCCTGGGTCGAGCTGGCCGGCTACGGCAGCTCTTCGGACGCGAGCCACATGACCCGCCCGGACGCCGAAGGCCCCGCCCGTGCGGTCGGCCAGGCCCTGGCCGAGGCCGGCAACCCGGCGATCGGCTGGGTCAAGGCGCACGGCACCGGGACGCGGCACAACGACGCCGCCGAGTCGGCGGCCCTGCACCGGGTCTTCAGGCGCACCGCACCGCCGCCGGTCACCTCGCTCAAGGCGGCGCTCGGCCACAGCCTGGGGGCCAGCGGACTGGTCGAGGCGGCCGGCGCGGCGGTCGCCCTGCGCGGCGGCTTCGTGCCCCCGGTCCACGCCGCGGGGGAGGCCGACCCGGACCTCGAGCTCGACCTCGTCGCCGGCCCGGCGCGCCCTTCGGCCGCCGGTGCCGTGCTCGTCAACGCCTTCGGATTCGGCGGCAACAACGCCGCCATGGTGCTGCGCGCCGCCTGACCGGCGCCCTGGAGAACCTCGCCATGCTCTCGCCGACCCACGCCGTACCCCCCGACCAGCGGGACCCGGGACAGAGGGTGGTCCTCACCGGGCTCGGCGCCGTGTCGCCCTTCGGGCTCGGCGCCGACGCCTTCCTCGCCGGCGTGCGGGAGGGTCGCTCGACGATCGCCCCGATCACCGATTTTCCGCTCGACGGCTGCCTGTGCGGCCTCGGCTCGCGCGTCGGCGGGCTCGACCTCGCCGCCTACGACGACGGCGGCGCCTTCCGCCGCGCCCCGCGCGCCACCCGCTACACGATCGCCGCCACCGCCGAGGCGTTCGCCCAGGCGACCGGCGGCGAGCTGCCGTGGCAGACGGAGCGGATCGGCATCTGCCTGGGCACCTACCGCGCGATGTCCGAGGTCAGCGAGGTGCTGTGGACGAAGCTGATCGAGAGCGAGCCGCGGTTCCTGCCGGCGCTGCTCTTCCAGGAGACGGTCACCAACGCGGTCGCCAGCGCGGTCAGCATCCGCTGGGGGCTGCGCGGCACGAGCTACGCGATCAGCGCCGGCAACGCCTGCGGCCACCAGGTCCTGTTCCTCGCCGCCCATGCCCTGCTCACCGGGCGCGCCGACGCGGTCCTCGCCGGCGCCTTCGATCTGTTCACCAGCGCCAACCACCACGACATGGACGACCTCGGGATGCTGAGCCCCTCGGGCGCCAGCCGTCCGTTCGACCGCCGGCGCGACGGCTTCGTGCTCGGCGAGGGGGCGGCGGTGGTGGTCGTCGAGACCCTGGCCGGCGCCCGCCGCCGCGGCGCCCGCGTGCTCGCGGAGCTCGCCGGAATCGGCATCGGGCACGACGCGTACGCCTTCGCCGCCAACCACCCCGACGGGGTCGGCCTGGCCGAGGCGATCGAGCGTGCCCTCGGCGCCGCCGCGGCGCGGCCCGAGGAGATCGGCTACGTCGGCGCCGCCGCGAACTCGACCGCCGCCCTCGATCTGGCGGAGAGCCGCGCCCTGCGGCGCGCCTTCGGCCCCGCCGCCGACGCCGTGCCGGTGAGCAGCCTCAAGGGGGCGACCGGCGAGGCGATGGCGGCGAGCGATCTCTTCAACCTGATCGCCTGCGTCGGCGCCGTCCGCGACGGCCGTCTGCCGCCCCAGGCCGGCACCGACGAGGTCGACCCCGAGTGCGGCCTCAACCTGGTGACGCAGGCGACCTCACGATCGACGTCGGAGCGGGCCCTGGCCCACTCCTACTCGTACTTCGGCGGCAACGCCGCCGCGGTGGTGGTGCAGAGCTGCGCGGGCTGATCCGCGAACGTGAACGGCCCTCGCGGCCGAAGGAGAGCGAGATGAGCAGCATCGAGGTGACGGACGTCAAGTCCGGTCTCAAGCAGTTGATCGTCGACCGCCTCAACCTCGACGTCGACCCGGCGTCGATCGGCGACGAGGACCCCCTCTTCGCCAACCCGGAGGAGGCGGGCCAGGGCGGGCTGGCGCTGGACAGCGTCGAGGCGCTCGAGATCGTGGTCGGCATCGAGGAGCGCTGGGGCGTGGTGATCCAGGACGACAGCATGGCCAACGAGTTCTACTCGATCGAGTCGCTGTCCGGGCTGGTCTGCCGGCTCCTCTCCGAGGCCGAGAACGCTCCGGAGGCGCTCAGTGCCTGACGTCGCCGTCTCGGCGCCGGCCGTGCCGGCCTCCGAGCCCGCGGTCGCGGAGCCGCCTCTCCGTCTGGACCACCAGGCGGTGAGGCGGCTCCTGCCGCACCGCTACCCGATGCTGCTGGTCGACCGGGTCGAGAGCCTTGAGCCGGGGGTCGCGATCGAGGCGATCAAGTGCGTCAGCGGCAACGAGCCCTTCTTCGTCGGGCACTTCCCGGACTACCCGATCATGCCCGGGGTGCTGATCGTCGACGCGCTGGCCCAGGCGGCGGGGATCATGCTCCGCGCCCGGCCGGTCTCGGCGCCGGTGCCGGTCGAGGCCGAGGCCCGGCCGGCGCGCCCCGGCGTCCTCGCCGCGATCCCGAAGATGCGCTTCCTGCGCCCGGTGGTGCCGGGCGACCAGGTGGTGCTGCGGGCGCGTCTCGTCCGCACCTTCGGCTCGACCCACCGGGTGGCCGTCGAGGCGCTGGCCGCCGGCCAGCGGGCGGCGGTGGGCGAGCTGGTCCTGAGCTCCTGAGGGACACGGCGATGGAGCTCGACGTCCTGGTGCCCGGCTGCGGCTTCCCCCGCCTCGGGTCCGCCGTGACCCTGCTGCGGAACGGCGGTCGGTGCGCGCTGGTGGACAGCGGCTCCAGGGCGGCCGGCCCGCGGCTGGTCGCCGCGCTCCGCGACCGGGGCGTCGAGCCCGACGACGTCGACTGGATCCTGACCACCCACCTCCACTACGACCACTGCGGCAACCACCTGCTCTTCCCGCACGCCCGGTTCCTGGTCGCCGAGGAGGAGCTCGCCGACGCGGTCCTCTTCCTCACCACCTTCGACGCCGACCGCTCGCCGACCAAGGAGGCGGCCGCGGAGCTCCTGCGCAGCCGCAACCAGCACGTCAAGCCGTTCTACGTCCGATCGATCGTGCGCGAGGTCGCGGCGCACCGCGAGTTCTACGACCGGGTGCTGTGGGGGGACCCACGGTTCGTCCCCGTGTGCGGGACGCTCGAGTGGGCCGAGGGTGTCCGCCTGCTGCCGACCCCCGGACACACCCGGGGGCACCTGTCGGTCGAGGTGTGCGGCGTGCGGCGCGGCTTCGGCCGGCAACCGTTCGACGTCCTCGTCGCCGGCGACGCGGTCTTCGACGCCCGCGACCTCGACGGCGAGCCCGACGACCTGCCGCTCGTCGTCGACGCGGACCTCTACCTCGCGACCCGGGCGGCCCTGCTGTCGGCGTACCGCTGGCTGGTGCCGGGCCACGGGACGCTCGTCGAGAGCCGTCGGGCGCCGGCGGAGCGTGCGGCGTGAGCGCCCGGGTCGCGGTCACCGGGATCGGCCTGGTGGCGGCGAACGCCGACTCTTCGGCGTCGTTCGCCGAGGCCCTGCGCGAGGGGCGGAGCGGCGTCGGCGAGGTGAGGGGCTTCGACACCGGCGTCGCGTTCCGCCAGGCGGCGGAGGTACGGACGATGCCCGCCGCCGCAGCGCGGGACGGCGACGGCCCGGCCGGGGCACGCGCCGAGGCCCATCTCGACCGCGTCTCGCTCCTCGCCGTCGCCGCCGGGTTCCAGGCGGTGGCCGACAGCGGTCTCGAGGGCGACGGCTGGCGGCTCGCGGCGCCGCTGTTCCTGGGCACCAGCCGCGGGCCGGCCCAGTCGCTCGAGCGCCTCCAGCGGCCGCTCGAGGTCCACGACCGGGGCGAGCTGCTCGAGGAGGTGCCCTTCGCGTCGATCGGCCGCAACGTCGCCCGGCGTCTCGGGCTGGGCGGGCCGGTCTCGACGGTGACGATGGCCTGCGTGTCGAGCAGCGTCGCGGTCGGCTGTGCGATCGACGCGATACGCGACGGCGAGGCCGAGGTGGCGCTCGCCGGCGGCGCCGACGCGCTGACGCTCCTGAGCTACAGCGGGTTCTCCGTCCTGCGCGCGATGACCCGCTCGCTCTGCCGGCCGTTCGACCGGGACCGCGACGGCATGGTGCTCGGCGAGGGCGCCGCGATCCTCGTCGTCGAGAGCCTGGAGCGGGCGCGCCGCCGCGGGGCCCGGATCTACGCCGAGCTCCTCGGCTGGGGGGTCGCCGGCGACGCGTATCACCCGACCGGCCCGCATCCCGAGGGGCGCGGGCTGGCGGCCGCGCTGCGCACCGCGCTGGCCGAGGCCCGGCTCGACCCCGAGGCGGTCGACCACCTCAACCTGCACGGCACCGGGACCCGCGCCAACGACCGCGCCGAGGCGCAGGCGGTCCGGCGGGTCTTCGGCGACCGGAAGGTCCCGGTCAACTCGCTCAAGCCTCTCGTCGGCCATACCCTCGGCGGGGCGGGCTCGCTCGAGCTCGCCGGCACGCTGCTCGGGCTCGAGGGGGGCTTCGTCGCGCCGACCCTCAACTGGCGCCGGCCGGACCCCGAGATCCCGCTCGACGTCGTCGCCGGGGACGCCGCCCGCGAGGTGCCCCTCTCCGTCGTCGTCAGCACCAAGTCCGCCTTCGGCGGGGCGAACGCGGCGATCGTCGCGGGTCGATCCTGACCCCGAGCCGACCGATGGAGCGCACCGTGATCACCGGCCTCGGGCTGCTCAGCGCTGCCGAGCCCGACGACGCCGATCCGTGGGCGCCGTTCGCCGGCCGGCCGCGGCGGCTCCCGCCCGGCCGCCTCGCGGAGGTCGACGGCGCCGGCGGCGACCCGCGCCTGCGCCAGGCCGATCGCCCGAGCCGGCTCGCCCTGACGGCCGCCGCCCGGGCCGCCGCCGACGCCGGCTTCGCCGGCGCCCTGCCGGCCGGCTCGGGCATCGCGCTCGGCAGCGCGCTCGGCTGCCTGGCGACCAACGGCGAGTACCTCCAGACGATCCTCGCCCGCGGCTCGAGGTTCGGCAACCCGACCCTGTTCCAGAACACGGTGCCGAACGCGGCGGCGGGCTACGCCTCGGTCGTGCACGGCCTCGACGGCCCGACGATCACCGTCTGCTCGGGGGCCGACGCGGGGCTCGAGGCGGTCGCCTTCGCCACCCGCGCCGTCGCCGCCGGGCGGGCGCCGGCGATGCTGGCGGGCGGCTTCGAGGAGCTCTCGGCGTGGCTGGGCGACGCGCGCCGCCTGCCGTCGCTGGTCGGCGCCTCGGAGCACGGCGCGGCGCTCGGCGAGCCGGGGCGCGGCGGCGAGCTCGCCGAGGGGGCGTGCATCCTGGTGCTCGAGGCGGAGGAGCGGGCCGTGGCGCGCGGCGCCCGCGGCTACGCGTGGATCGCCGCCGTCGCCCGCACCGCCGGCTCGGGCTCCGGGTCGGCCGCCCTGGCGGCGGCCCGGGCGCTCGAGCGGGCCGGGATCGCGCCGTCCGAGGTCGGCCTGGTGGTGACCGCCGCAGAAGGCGACGCTCCGGTCCCGGCCGCGGCCGCCGCGTCCCCGGTGCCCTGGGTCGGCGACACGACCGGCGCCGGCGGGCCGTTCGCCCTCGCCCTGGCCGCCCTCTGCCTCGCGGGCCGGCGTCTGCCGGACCGTGAGCTGCCGGAGCCGGCCTCGGCCCTCGTCCTGGGCGGCGACGGCGCCGCCTCGACCGCGGTGGTGCTGCGGAGGTGGCCGTCGTGAGCGCCGTGCCCCTCCCGTCGCCCGCCGACGCGGTGCCGCACCGCTGGCCGATGCTCCTGGTCGACCGCCTGGACGAGGTGGTCGCCGGCCGCAGCGCGCGCGGCCTCCGCCAGCTCACCCTGTCCGACGCCCACCGCGAGGACGGCGGCGAGGACGGCGGGCCGGCCCCCGACTTCCCGGTCACGCTGCTCATCGACGCCCTGGGACAGGTCGCCATCGCGGCGCTGTCGTCCCACGGCAGCCCGGGGGTGTGGCTCCTCGCCGGCCTCGAAGGGTTCGAGGTCGCGGCACCCGCCCTGCCCGGCCACGAGCTGACGATGGAGGCGGAGGTCGGCCGCGGGTTCCGCGGCACCTACCGCGTCGCGGTCCGGGCGACGGCGGGAGGCGGTCCGGTCGCCCACGGCACGATGGTGCTGGTCGACGGAGGGGGGGGACACGGATGACGACGGCGGCGGCGAGAGCGGACGCGGCGACGACGGATCTCCCCGGGCTCTCGGGGACCCCGGCTCTGATACAGGGCGCCGGGCAGCTCGTCGGCGACGCGGTGGCGCGGCGGCTGGCGGCGGCGGGCGCGGCCGTCGCCCTGTGCCACCTCGAGGAGGACCGGGCGGCGGCCGAGGCGCTGGCCGCCGAGATCGGCGCGGCGTCCTGCGCCGCCTGCGACCCGGCGGACCCCGACGCGGTGCGCGCCGCCGTGCGCACCGCGGTCGCCGCCCTGGGCGGGCTCGAGGTGCTGGTCAACGCGACGGTGCTCCGCCGCGACCGGCCGACCGCCGAGCTCGAGCCGGCGGACTGGCGACGCGTCGTCGACGTCGAGCTCGGCGGCACGGCGTACTTCTGCCGCGAGGCGGTGCGCTCGATGATGCGCCGTCGGCGCGGCCGCATCGTCAACCTGACCGACGTCTCCGGGCTGCGGGGCGAGGCCGGTGCCGCCGCCCACTCGGCGGCGCGCGGCGGCGTCGCCGCGATGACCCGGGCGCTGGCGGCCGAGCTCGCGCCGCAGGGCATCCTGGTCAACGCGGTCGCCGTCGCCTGGCTCGCCGAGGAGCTCGACGAGCTGCCCGAACCGGCCCGCGAGCGGCTGCTGCGCAACACCCCGCTCGGCCGTGCGGCCGGCGTCGACGAGGTCGCCGAGGCGTTCGCCTACCTGTGCTCGACGGCGGCGACCGCCACCGCCGGGCACGCGCTGGCCGTCCACGGGGGGCTCTACCTGTGAGCGCCGGGCGGAGGTTCGCCGGGCGTGCGGCGGTCGTCACCGGCAGCTCGCGCGGCATCGGCCGCGCGATCGCCCTCGCCTTCGCCGACGAGGGGGCGGACGTGGTCGTCAACTACGCGGGCGCCCAGGCCGCCGCCGAGGAGGTGGCCGCCGAGGTCGCGGCCCGCGGCCGACGGGCGGTCGT
>Ga0299913_10003722_pt1 | contig 12567 bp, 9 predicted proteins | sample RVTome_9_FD_201360 | JGI IMG/M metagenome (GOLD analysis project Ga0299913, IMG submission 201360) | Soil microbial communities from uranium-contaminated site in the Upper Colorado River Basin, Wyoming, United States - RVT155D38 (version 2) ... | reverse complement strand
CGATGGCGCGCATCAACTCGATGTCGAATCCGGTGTATCCGCCTTCTGCATCCGGGTCTTCGATCTCCATCGGCGGATACGGGGCGTCGGTGCACACGGTGAGGGTGCCATCCGTGACGAGATCGAGATCATCGACGTCGGCTCCACCGTCACCGCCATCGCCACCGCAGGCGGCGAGCATCAGGGCCAGGGCGGCGAACATCGCCACCAGCCGGTATGTCTTCTTCATTTTTTCTTCCTCCCTTGGGTCGACCCGAGACGAGGCTCGGGTGCGGGGCGAAGGGTAACGGAGACGGGATGGACAACAATTGGCTAGTGGGAATGAATCGGCGGGCCAATCGGGATTACTGGCTGCTCTGGTCCGGGTCGGGGTTGTCCAACCTGGGCGACGGGATACGTCTCACCGCCCTGCCGCTGCTCGCCGCCACCCTGACCCGGGACCCGCTGGCGGTCAGTGGCGTGCTCGCCGCCACCACCGCCCCGTGGATCGTGTTCGGCCCGATCGGCGGCTCGCTGGTGGACCGGATCGACAGGAAGCTGCTGATGACCGTAGGGCAGGTTGCCCGGGGCGTGGTCGTGGCCGTGTTGGCCGTCCTGGTCGCCGCCGAATCGGTGACCATGACCCACCTCTACATCACCGGGGCGGTGATCGGTCTGGGTGAGATCCTGGTCGACACGTCGTCCCAGGCCGCCATCCCGCAACTGGCCGGCGGTATGCAGTTGGAGAAGGCGAACAGCCGGCTGATTGCCGCCGAGCTCGTGCTCAACGATCTCGCCGGAGGTCCGTTGGGAGCTTTTCTCTTCGCCGCCGTCGCCTTCCTCCCCTTCGGGGTGAATGCGGGCACCTTCCTCGTCGGCGGGCTCCTGATCGCACTGATCCGAACCCCGATGCAGGACGAGCGCGAGCCGCACCGCCAGAACATGCGCTCCGACATCGTCGAGGGCCTCCGCTTCGTCTGGAATCACGGATTCTTTCGGGGGCTGGCCCTGGTCGTGGCAATCGCCAACTTCAGCATCGGAGCCGGGGGATCGATCCTGGTCCTGCTCGCCATCGAGCAGTTGGGCACCACCGAGGCCCAATACGGCTTGATGGTGGGAGTGGGTGCGGCCGGGGGCCTGGTCGGTGCTCTCGTCGCCTCCCGTGTCGCCCTACACATCGGCCGGCGTTGGTCGATGACGATCGGGACCGCCGTGCTCGCCTTGGGCCAGCTCGTGTTGGCGACGGCCCCTGACGGGATCTGGGCTACGGCCGGTCTGTCCCTCGGACTGTTCGGGGTGAGCCTGTTCACCGTGGTGGGCAGGACCCTGCGCCAGGCGCTCACCCCGGACCGGCTCCTGGGAAGGGTGGTCGCCTCGTTCCGTCTGGTCGGGATCGGCGCCCTCCCGATCGGCGCCCTCCTCGGCGGGTGGGTGGCCCGCGCCACCGGTCTCCGCACCCCCTACTTCGTCAGCTCGTTCTTCATCGCGCTCGCCGCGGTACTGGTGCACCGGGTGGCACGTTCGGTGGATTGATGGGTCAGGTGAGCAGTGCCAGCACCCTCGACACCACCGCGTCGGGGTCGACCCCGATCGACTGGGCGATGTCGGAGGGGGAGCCGAAAGGAAGGAACCGATCGGGAACGCCGATGCAGGTGATCTCCTTCATCACACCCGCTCCGGAGAACGCCTCCATGACCGCAGCGCCGAACCCACCCGCGACGACGTTGTCCTCCAGGGTCACGACATGCCGGGCCGGGGCGGCCCACTCCAGGATGCGGGGGTCGAGCGGCTTGACCCAGCGGGCGTTGATCACGCCGACCGAGTGCCCTTTGGTTCGGATGTCGACCGCCGCCTTCTCCGCCGTCTCCACCATCCGTCCCACCGCCACCAGCATCACGTCGGATCCCTCGGAGAGCAGCTGCGCCTCGCCGACGGGGAGAGCGGCCACCGGGACCGCCGGGACCGACACGGCCGCACCCTTCGGATAGCGGATGGCGATGGGGCCGTCGTGATCGACGGCGGTCTCGATCATGGCGCAGAGCTCGGTGGCGTCGGCCGGGGCTCCCACCACCATGTTGGGGATCATGCGCAGATAGGAGAGGTCGAAGACGCCGTTGTGGGAAGGCCCGTCGGGGCCGGTGATACCGGCCCGATCGACCAGGAAAGTCACCGGTAGGTTGTGCAGGGCGACGTCATCGACGATCTGGTCGAAGGCGCGCTGGAGGAATGCGGAGTAGATGGCCACGACCGGTCGCTTTCCGGCCAGGGCCATGCCTGCGGCCAGGGTCACCGCGTGCTGCTCGGCGATCCCGGTGTCGAAGACCCGGTCGGGGAAGCGCTGCCACATCTGCATCAGGCCTGCAGTGGTGACCATCGCCGCCGAGATCCCCACCAGGTCTGGTCGGGTCGCCGCTGCCTCGGCCAGGGCACTGCCGGCCACGTCGGTCAGCTTCAGCTCCGATTTGAGGGCCTTGCCCGTGGCCAGGTCGAACGAGCCGACACCGTGCAGCTTCTCCAGCTCGTCCTCGATGGCGGGCGTGTACCCGTTCCCCTTCTCGGTGACGACATGGATCACCACGGGTTGGTCCCAGGTCTTGGCGGTGCGAAAGGTCTCCTCGAGCAACTCGATGTCATGACCGTCGATCTGGCCGGTGTACTTCAGGTCGAGGGCATCGAAGACTGTCGACGGCTCCAGGATCTGCTTCACGGCATCCTTGAGCCTTCCGGCCAGCTCGTCGGCGGTCTCACCGACCAGAGGAAGACCGCGCAGCATCCGGCCCAGGGTCCGCTTGGTCTTCTCGTAGCGGGGGTCGAAGCGGTAGTGGGCCAGGGTGGCAAGCGCGGCGAGGCCCCCGACCGTGGGCGCGTAGGAACGTCCGTTGTCGTTGACCACGATGATCAAGCGCTCAGGCTTGGTCACCGCGATGTGGTTGAGCGCCTCGTAGGCCATCCCACCGGTCAATGCCCCGTCGCCGATGATGGCGATGGTGTGCCCCGGGTAGCCGGCAAGGGCGTGGCCGAGGGCATAGGAGAGCGAAGTCGAGGCGTGGCTGTTCTCGACGAAGTCGTGCTCCGACTCTTCCCGGCTCGGGTACCCGGACAGCCCGCCGGTGTGACGGAGCCGATCGAAGTCGTCCTTCCGCCCGGTGACCAGCTTGTGCACATATGCCTGGTGCCCCACATCCCAGATGAATCGATCGATGGGCGAATCGAACACACGGTGAAGCGCAAGGGTCAGCTCGACCACGCCCAGGTTGGGGGAGAGATGACCGCCGGTCTTGGAGACCTTGTCGAGGATGAAGGAGCGGATCTCCTCGGCCAGCGACTCGAGCTCCTCCTTGCTCAGTTCGCGCAGGTCGGCAGGGCACGTGATGGACTCGAGAATCGACATGGTGAAACCCGGCCAGGCTAGCTAGCTGATTCCTCTTTGAGCAGAGGCAGGCGAACGGTGAAGGTGGAGCCGAGACCGAGCTCGCTCTCCACGCCGACACTTCCCCCGTGACTCTCCACCACGTGCTTGACGATGGCCAACCCCAGCCCGGTGCCACCGGTGGCCCGGGCCCGGGCGGTGTCCACCCGGTAGAAGCGCTCGAACACCCTATCGATATCGCGGGTTGGGATCCCCTCACCGGTGTCCACCACACGCAGGAGCGCCTCGCCCCGGACCGGAGCGAGCTCGACCTCGATGGACCCTCCTGACGGGGTGTGACGCAGGGCATTGTCGAGCAGATTGCGGACGGCGATGGCCAGGTCACGTCTGCTTCCCGCAACCTGCACCGGGGTCGAGTGAACGGTGAGCGAGATCTCGATCGCGTCGGTCATGGGGCGCAACCGCTCCACCTCCTCGCGGACCAGGTGGTCCAAACTCAAAGGCTCGAGATCGGGCTCGTCACGCTCGAGTCGGGATAGGTCGAGCAGATCGGCCACGAGACGGTCGAGTTGGCGGGCCGAGGCCTCGATCTGGACCGCGAACCGGGGGGCGGAGCCGTCACCTCTCTCGACCGCGATCTGAAGTGCCTCCGCCGAGGCGACTATCGCCGAAACCGGGGTCTTCAACTCGTGCGAGGCATTCGCCACGAAGTCGCGGCGCACCGAAGCGGCGCGTTCCCGGTCCGTCACGTCGACCACCACCAGGAGAACCCTTCGGTCATCGGCGAACGGCGTGGCGATGGCTCGCAGCACCCTCACCGGCTTCCCGTGCTCGGCGTCGATGGTCGCCGGCGAACGTTGCTCGCGACACCGCTCTACTGCCGTCTGGAACGAGAATGGCACCAAACCCGAAAGGGTGTCGGGCACGGCCCCGAGCAGCTCGTACGCCGAGGGATTGGCGTACACCACTTCATCATCGTCGCCGAAGAGAACGGTTCCCTGCGGCAGCGCCCCCAGGACCACCTCGAGCGTTGCCGAGGCCCTCTCGGCTTCTTGCACCCGGATCCGGTTCTCGGTGTCGAGCCGTGAGATGGCAGTGGCCAGCTGATCGACCTCGCGAACGCTGGATCGCACCACGGGATGACTGGAATCCGTTTCGACTAGAGCCAGTGTCTGGCCGGTCAGGTCGGCGATCGGTCGGGACAAGCGCCGCGCCATCCAGGCAATGGCGGCCACCCCGATCAGGCCAACGACCACGGCGATCCCGATGATGGCGTTTCGATAGGGCCAGGTTCCTGCGGCCAGGTCCCGAGCGGCCGCCGACAGCCTCAGAACCCTGCCATCGTCGCCGGGGATGGCCAGATAGTGCTGGTCGAAACCGGTGCTCTCGCTGAGCCGGCTCGACCGCCCGATCTCACCGTCTAGGGCAGCAGCCACCTCGGTTCGGTCGGCGTGGTTCTCCAAACCGGCGGCGTCGGCGTGCGAGTCGGCCACGACGGTCCCGCTCCCATCGATGACGGTGAATCGGTATCCGGTCGCCGCGGCCATGTTCTCTGTCCATGCCGGGACCGCTTCCGGGCTCACCGGCATGCCTGCCTCCGCAATGCGGGCCGAGGTCTCGAGATGGTCGAAGAGACGCTCGGTGAAAGCGTCCTCCACCGAACGCGAGACCAACCACCCAATGGCCCCGATCAGCGCCAGGTAGGCCAGAGCGAAGTACAGGACGAAGCGGAGGGCGAGGGGCGTCCTTCCCGATCCTCTAAGGCTCATCGACGAACTTGTAGCCGAGGCCGCGCACGGTGACGATGTGAGTCGGTTCCGCGGGGTCCCGCTCCAGTTTGTGTCGCAGTCGCTTGATGTGGACGTCGAGGGTCTTGGTGTCCCCGAAGTAATCCGAGCCCCACACCTCATCGATCAGGGTGTGACGGGCGGCGAGACGATTGCGACGTCGCATCAGCGACTCGAGTAGCTCGAACTCCTTGGGTCGGAGGTCGACCGGCTCTCCGTCGAGGCGGGCCTGATGGGCGTCGATGTCGAGCTCGATCGGACCACCCCGGAGCACCTCGTTGGACTCCGAGAGAGCGCCGCTCTTCGCCGCCCGGCGCAGCTGTGCCCTGACTCTGGCCACCAGCTCACGCATCGAGAATGGCTTGGTCATGTAGTCGTCGGCGCCCAACTCCAGGCCGGCCACCTTGTCCGACTCGGCGTCTTTGGCTGTGAGCATGATGATCGGGACGTCGGAGGAGAGCCGTATCTGGCGGCACACGTCGAGCCCGGACATGCCGGGGAGCATCAGGTCGAGCAGGACCATGTCGGGCTGGTTGACCCGGGCCGATTCGAGGCCGCCGACACCGGTGTCTGCGACCAGGACGTCGAAACCTTCGGTTTCGAGGGCATACCGGACCGACTCGGCCAGCCCCGGCTCGTCTTCTACGACGAGGACGCGATGCCTCCGGTGGTCATCCGCCCGCGTCATCGACTGCGTTGTCCAGGCCCGCCTCGACGAACTCGGCCCGCTCCCCCGTGATCAAATAGGCGGTCTGCTCGGCGAAGTCGACCGCCTGGTCACCGACCCGTTCCAGGGCTCGGGCCGCCATGAGGGTCTTGGTGGCCCACTCCAGCATCTCGGGGCTGCCTGCGACCGCCACGATCTCCTTGTACATGTTGGCATTGAGCCGGTCGACGGGCTGATCCATGGCCGGGAGCAGCTTGGCCTCGTCGAGGTCACGTCTCAGATAGGCCTCGATCGAGGCCCGGATCATGGGTCGGACCAGATCACCCATCTCCCGGATCTGATCGCAGATTCGCTCCACCCGGGGCAGTCCTTCGTTGAACTGGGCGATCTTGGCGATGTTGACGCACTGGTCGCCCATGCGCTCGAAGGTGGCGTTGAGCTGGAGCAGGACGCTCATCCTCCTCAGATCCGAGCCCATGGGCTGAAAACGGGCCATGAGACCGGTCCACTGCTGATGGACCTGGAAGTAGGTCTGGTCGATCTGGTCGTCGAGATCGATGACCTGCTGGGCGAGGTCGAGGTTGGCGGTCGTGATGGCCTCGACCGCCGACTCCACCATGCTCTCGGCCTGGTCGGCCATGCCGAGGACGGTGTGCTCCAACGCTTCCATCTCGCGGTGGAAGTGGAGATTGGTGTCGGTGGCGCCGGTCATCCGAAACGCCCCGTGATGTAGTCCTCCGTGTCCTTCTCCCGCGGTGCGGTGAACAGCTCCTCGGTCGGGCTGAACTCGACCAGGTAACCGGTGCGCTGGCCCCGTTCGTTCAATTTGACATTGAAGAACGCGGTGCGATCGCTCACCCGCGCCGCCTGCTGCATGTTGTGAGTGACGATGATGATCGAATACTCGTCCTTCAAGTCGAGCATCAGCTCTTCGATCTTCATGGTGGCGATCGGGTCGAGCGCCGAGCAGGGCTCGTCCATGAGCACCACGTCGGGACTGGTGGCGATGGCGCGGGCGATGCAGAGCCGCTGTTGCTGGCCGCCGGACAGAGCCATGCCGGATTCGTCGAGCTTGTCCTTCACCTCGTCCCAGAGCGCTGCCTTGCGCAGGCTCTCCTCGACCAGGTCGTCCATGTTTCCCTTGTACCTGGCGATCTTCGGCCCGAATGAGATGTTGTCGTAGATCGACTTGGGGAACGGGTTTGGCTTCTGGAACACCATGCCCACCCGTCTCCTAACCTCGACCGGATCGACCTCGTCCGAGTAGAGGTCGACACCGTGATATTCGACGAGCCCCTCGACCCGGGCTCCCTCGATCAGGTCGTTCATGCGGTTGAAGCAGCGAAGGACGGTCGACTTGCCGCATCCCGACGGGCCGATCAGCGCGGTGATCTCGTTGCGTCGGATGGGCAGGCTGATGTTGGCCACGGCGCGGAAGTCGCCGTAGTAGACACTCAGGTCCTCGACCCTGATGACGATCGGCTGGTCCGTGCGCTCGTCCTCTGCTTGCTTGGCCGTCGTCGTCATCTCGATTCTCGGTCGAGGGCGGTCGAGGACCATCTCCTCGGTCTGCTGTTCCAATTCACCCTCCATGGTATTAGACGGTCTTCTCGTATCGATTGCGCAGGTAGATGGCGGTGAAGTTGATCAGGAGCAAGACCACCAGCATGACCACGATCAGTGCTGCGGTGAGGGCCCGGAAGCCCTCTTGGGGCAGGCGGGCCCAAGAGAACACCAACACCGGCATGGCGCTGAACCGCCCCTGGAGCACATCGAGGAACGTCGAATCCGCCCCGGACTGAAAGAAGGTGGTGATGCCACCCACCAGGAGCAGCGGGGCGGCCTCGCCGAACGCCCGGGCGATGGACAGGATCGTGCCGGTGAAGATCCCGGGCGCCGCCACCGGGAGGACGTGATGCCGGATGGCCTGGAAGCGGGTGGCTCCCACCCCGAACGCACCCTCCCGGATGCTGTTGGGGACGGCTCGCAGGGCTTCGGCGGTGGTGATGATGACGATGGGCAGAACCAACACCGCCAGGGTCAGGCCACCGGAGACCAGGCTCCGACCCTCCACCCCGGGGCCGGTCACGTCCCCGAGCAGCTTGACGAAGATGGCCAGTCCGAGGATCCCGTACACGATGGAGGGGACACCGGCCAGGTTCCTGATCGCGGCATTGATCGTCCGCGAGACCCGGTTGTCGGCCGCGTACTCCTCCAGGTATATGGCCGAGGCCACTCCGGTGGGGACGGCGAACACGATCACGAACACCATGAGGAGCAGGGATCCATAGAACGCCTGCCAGATCCCGGCCACGTCCGGGTTGGCACTCAGCTGCCTTCCCACGAAGTCGCCGAACGATCGATCGGTCCAAACGGAGAGGCTGTCGGCGATCACATCCCAGAGCAGCACCGTCAGGATCAGGAGCGAGAGCAGCAATGCCAGCATGAGCGACCAGGCGAACAGGGTGCCGGTGCGATCGCGGCCCTTGCCGCTGAGGCTCTGCCTGACCACCGCCGGCACGTCGACCGATGTCGATACCACTTCCCCTCCCCTCAGTATCTCTGTCGGACTCGTCGAACGAAGCGCTCCGAGAGCACGTTGAGGACCAGGGTGACCAGGAAGAGGAGGAGCCCGACGAAGAAGAGGCTCTGGAAGGCGTAGTCGTCGCCGCGCACCTGATCGGAGCCGATGGCCAGCGAGGCCATAGCCGCGGTCATCGTCTGGCCCGGCTCCAGCACGTTGAGACCGAACAGGGACCCGCCGGTCGCCCCCGAGGCGATGGCCACCACCATTGTCTCGCCGATGGCGCGGGACAGCCCAATGATGAGCGCTGCAACGATGCCGGAGATGGCGGCGGGGAACACCACCCTGACCGAGGTGCTCATGCGCGACGCACCGAGACCGTACGACGCCTCGCGCAAAGCGAGTGGCACCGCCCGCATCGAGTCCTCGGCGATCGAGGCGACCAGGGGGATGGTGAGGATCCCTACTCCGATGCCGGCGGCGAGCATGTTGAACCCGGCGATGGCATTGCCGAAGATCGCCTTCAGGATCTCCGGTGTGATGAAGGTGAGGGCGAAGTAGCCGAGCACGACCGAAGGGATGCCAGCCAGGATCTCCAGGGCCGGCTTGAGGACCCGGCGGACACGGGGACGGGCGTACTCGGAGAGATACATGGCCGCCCCCAACCCGAGCGGGGTTGCCACCAGCATGGCGATACCGGCCACCAGCAGAGTGCCAACCACGATGGTCCGAATGTCGAACATGCCCCGTCTCGGGAACCATCCGATCTCCCACAGCGAGGAGAGATCGACATTGCTGATGAAGACCCAAGCCTCACCGGCGAGGGAGACGATGATGGCGATCGTTATCACGATCGAGGTGGCGGCCGCCCCGAGGAAGAGAAGACGCCAGAAGACCTCACGTCTCTGACGTCGGCGGTCTCCTCCCAGAGACGCGGCGATAGCCGACGGTTCAACAGTCACTCATGTAGCCCATGATCGGAAGACGGAGCCGGCACGCCCCCATGATGGCGCGCGCCGGCCCCGGTCTTCTCATTCAGTCGACCTTGCCCACGGTGCGGGCTTCCCAATTGGCTCTCCACTCTTCGGTCTCTTCTGCGGTCAGGTCGACGTACCCGGCGTTGCCCACTTCGGCCAGCCCCTCGTCGGAGAGGTAATAGTCGACGAACTCGACCAACTCGGGCTTGGCATCGAGCTTGTTGGCATCCACGTAGATGAACAAGGGGCGGGAGATCGGGTACTCGTTGGAGGCGATCGTCTCCGGTGTCGGCTCGACGCAATTCCCGTCTCCGCCGTCGACTGCAAGTGCCTTGACCACGTCCTGGTTCTCGACGTAGAAGGCGTATCCGACCCAGCCGAGAGAGGTGTCGTTGCTCGAGATGCCCTCGATGATCACGTTGTCGTTGGGAGAGGCCACGTAGTCGGGTCGGGGATTGGGGTCCTGTCCCCTCTCCTCGGCGATGTCCTCGAGCACGATCTCGACGAAGCTGTCGAAGGTGCCCGACTCCTCACCCGGCGCAGTCACCGAGAGGGGAGCGTCGGGATAGGGAGCATTGGGGGCGCCCAACTCTGCCGCCAGCTCGTTGGCATCAGACCAGTTCCCGAAGCCGGTCGACTCGATCCCCAACAAGGCGTACAGATCGGTGAAGGCGAGACAGGCGACTTCCTCGTTGTTGCTCGAGGTCAACACGGAGAGGCCGTCGATGGCCACCTTGATCTCGATCGGCTCCACCCCGTTGCCCTGACATGTGGCCATCTCCTCTTCGGTGATCGCCCTCGACGCATCGGAGACGTCGGTCTCTCCGTTGCAGAAGAGCACAAAGCCGTCGGAGGTCCCGGGACCGTCCACGCTGATGGCGACGCCCGCGTTCATCCCACCAAAGGCCTCGGCGACCCGAGCCGTGATCGGCTCCACGGTCGACGAGCCGGATATGACGATCTGCCCTGAGGTATCACCGCCGTTTCCTGTCGTCACTTCATCTTCCGCTGCGCTCGTGGTGGTGTCGTCTCCGTCTCCATCGCCCCCGCACGCGGCGAGCACGAGTGAAAGGACGGCGATCAATCCGGCCAGACGCACAATTCGGGATTTCATCCCTGCGGTCTCCTTGTTCGGGAATATTTCTCAAACGGGCCGCAGGCATTTCCCCACCGCCCACGATCAAGCTAGGAAGGGGCGTTAACCGTGCGTTTGCCTTCAGGTGAACCGAGGATGAACGTTGTGAGCGTCGAGTAGGGCAGGCGAGGCCCGAGCTAGAGCACCGCGTTGGCCCGGGCCCGGGCCAGCTCCTGGAGGGCGACATGGGCGTCGACACCGGTCGAGGGGGGGACCCGCTCCCATGACCCGTCGGGCCCGAGGGCCCAGGCCAGGTTGTCGTCGGCCAGAAGCACGTCGAGGACTTCGTCGACCCGGAACTGGAGGTCGGGGTCGCTGATCGGCCCCAGTGCCTCGACCCGCCGGTCGAGATTCCGCGGCATCAGATCGGCCGAGCCGATGTAGTAGTGACGGGTGCGGCCCCTGGCCCCGAAACGGTAGACCCGGGAGTGCTCCAGGTACCGGCCCACCAGCGACCTGACCGTGATGTTCTCGGACAGCCCTTCGACACCGGGCCGAAGACAGCAGATCCCCCGCACGATCAGGTCGACACGGGTGCCCGCGCGGGATGCCTCGTAGAGCGACTCGATCATCGCCGCGTCTACCAGCGAGTTCATCTTGAAGGTGATGTGGCCGTCGGCCCGGCCCGCCTCGTCCTCGATCAGCTCGATGAGCCGGCTCCGGATCCCGGTCGGGGACACGGCAAGACGCCGGTAGCTGGTGTGACGTGAGTAGCCGGTGAGATAGTTGAACAGGTCGGAGAGATCCGAGCCGATCTCCGGGTCGGCGGTGAACATCCCCACGTCCTCGTAGGTGCGGGCGGTCCTCTCGTTGTAGTTCCCGGTGCCGATGTGGGCATAGCGGGCCACGCCCTCCCCCTCCCGTCGCACCACCAGGGCGATCTTGGTGTGCGTCTTCAGCCCGACCACCCCGTAGGTGACGTGGACGCCGGCATCCTCCAGTCGTTGCGCCCATTCGATGTTGCGCTCCTCGTCGAAGCGAGCCTTCACCTCCACCAGGGCGGCGACCTGTTTCCCGCTCTCCGCCGCCTTGATCAACGAGGCCATGATCTGGCTGTCGCTCGATGTCCGATACAGGGTCACCTTGATGGCGAGGACCTTCGGGTCGCGAGCCGCCGACTCTATGAACGGCTCGACGGTCGAGGTGAATGAGTCGTAAGGGTGATGAACGAACAGGTCACCCTGCTTCATCACCCGGAAGAAGTCGACCAGCTCGCCCGGCGCCGTGACCAGGCGTGCCGGAGTCACCCCGGCGAACAGCTCGTGCTTCAACTCGGGGCGATCCAGCTCGTAGATGCCCATCAGGCCGGCCAGATCGAGGGGGCCGTCGACGCGGTACACGTCGTCCTCGGTGGCTCCCATCTCCCGGAGCAGGAGGTCGAGAACGTCCTCGGGCATGTCGGGATGGATCTCGAGACGGACCACGTTGCCGAACCTGCGCTGGGTCAGCTCCGACTCGAGAGCCATGAGCAGGTCCCCGCCCTCGTCTTCCTCGATCTCGATATCGGCGTTGCGCGTCACCCGGAACACGTTCTGGCCCAAGACCTCCATTCCCGGGAACAGGGCGTTGATATGGGCCCCGATCACCTGCTCGAGGGGCACGAAACGCTCCAGGTCGGGGAGCACGACGAAGCGGGGCAGGATCGGAGGCACCTTGACCCGGGCGAACTTGGTCAATCCGGTCTCCGGGTTTCTCACGAACACGGCCATGTTGAGCGAGAGATTGGAGATGTAGGGGAAGGGATGGGAGGGATCCACCGCCAGCGGGGTGAGAACCGGGTACACCAGCTCACGGAATTGGAGATCGAGAAAGTCCCGGTCCTCGGGATCGAGGGTCGAGTAGTCGCTGAACACGATCCCCTCGTTGGCCAGGGCCGGGGCGACCTCGGAGAGGAACTGCTTGGAGATGACCTCGTACTGCAGTTCCACCTCGGACCGTATCGCCGCCAGTTGCTGGCTGGGCGTCATCCCGTCGGGCGGGGTGAAGCCGACGCCATGGGCGACCTGCTCTTTGAGCCCGGCCACTCTCACCTGGAAGAACTCGTCGAGGTTGGAGGCCCAGATGGCGATGAACTTCACCTTCTCGAGCAGGGGAAAGTCGGCGCGGGCCGCCAGGGACAAGACTCGCC